>ERZ773075.1603-NODE-1603-length-10928-cov-2.21245_pt1 | contig 10928 bp, 8 predicted proteins | sample MGYA00580614_ERZ773075 | MGnify/ENA primary metagenome ERZ773075 (study PRJEB29015, sample SAMEA2738021) | human oral metagenome | biome: human oral; feature: human-associated habitat; material: dental | place: China | collected 2043 ... | reverse complement strand
CAGTCTATCCAAAAGCTCACAGGTACTCTTGCCTATCTTTGCCCTTTCCATCAAATCATCTTTAGAAATAAACTCTCCCGCCTTTCTTGCATTCACAAGCTGGTTAGCTGCCACTTCACCAAAACCGTCTATGCTTGAAAGCGGCGGCATTATTTTGTTATTGTCGGTTATAAAGCATTTGGTCGCTTCAGCCTTGTAAATATCTATTTCTTCAAACTCAAAGCCTCTGGCATACATTTCCTGAGCTATCCTCATATCCTTAAAAGTATCTTCGTCTTTAGCGCTAGCCGAAGAAGCTTCCTGCTTTTTTTGGTACTGTGCTATATACTCCTCGAGTCTTGCTTTTCCAAAACACATGATCTCATAGGAAAATGAAGATGCCCTTATGGTAAAATACGCACTGTAATACGCCAAGGGATAAAAAATCTTACAATAAGCTATTCTCCATGCCATCATTACATAGGCGGCGGCGTGTGCCTTAGGGAACATATATTTTATCTTTTTACAGGAATCTATATACCATTTGGGCACATTTGCCTTGCGCATAATCTCTTCCTCTTCCGGCTTAAGCCCTTTGCCCTTTCTTACAGCCTCCATTATCTTAAATGACACACCTTCTTCTATACCTTTTTCTATCAGATATATCATGATATCATCTCTGGTACATATGGCGGTTCTTATAGTTGCAGTTCCCTCTTTTATAAGAGTTTGTGCATTTCCAAGCCACACATCTGTACCGTGGGCAAGCCCTGCTATACGCACCAAGTCTGACAGACCCTCGGGTTTTGCCTCTATAAGCATCTGCATAGCAAAGTCCGTACCGAACTCCGGTACACCCAAGGCTCCGAGCTTACAGCCCATTATATCGTCAGGACTTATACCGAGGGCTGAGGTGTCCTTAAAAAGACTCATAGTTTCTTTGGAGTCAAGCGGTATATCCTTTACCGGATCTATACCTGTAATATCCTGTAGCATCCTGATCATAGTAGGATCCTGGTGTCCGAGTATATCAAGTTTTAGAAGATTGTGATCTATGGCATGATAGTCAAAATGTGTAGTTACCGTCTTGGAATTAACATCATTAGCCGGTCTTTGCACCGGTGTAAAACTGTATATTTCTTCGCCGTGCGGCAACACTATAATACCTCCGGGGTGCTGTCCGGTAGTTCTTCTTATACCTACACAGCCGTTGCTGAGGCGGGCTATCTCACACTTTCTTTTTCTCTCACCATGCTCCTCATAGTAGTTTTTTACATATCCGTAAGCAGTCTTAAACTGCAAAGTACTTACCGTACCGGCTCTGAAAGTATGTCCCTTTCCAAAAAGCACTTCCGTATAATCATGGGCATTAGATTGGTACTCTCCTGAAAAGTTAAGGTCTATATCCGGCTCTTTATCACCCTTAAATCCGAGGAAGGTTTCAAAGGGTATATCAAAACCGTCTTTTTTTAATTTATTTCCACATAAAGGACAGACCTTATCCGGCATATCACAGCCTGCCATACCTACATACTTTTTAACCTCTTCACTGTCAAAGTCAACATATTTGCAAGTACAATAATAATGCGGAGGTAAGGGATTGACCTCGGTAATTCCCGAAGTATAAGCCGCAAATGAAGAACCGACCGAACCTCTTGACCCTACCAGATAGCCATCACTGTTGCTTTTTTCCACCAGTTTTTTTGCGATTATATACATAACCGCAAAACCGTTTTTAATTATAGAATTAAGCTCTCTTTCAAGTCTTGCCTCAACAAGCTTTGGCAAAGGATTGCCGTATTGCTCATAGGCTTTTTCATAGCAGGCATCTCTTAACATCTCATCCGAGTTTTCTATTACGGGAGCGCATTTGTCAGGTCTTACAGGGATTATATTCTCAACCATGGCGGCAATCTTATTGCTGTTTGTAACCACTACCTCATAGGCTTTACTCTGACCCAGATACTCAAAATCTTTTAACATCTCTTTGGTGGTCTTAAGGTATAAAGGCGGCTGTTTGTCAGCACGCTCAAAACCCTTTCCATACATAAGTATGCGTCTGTAAACTTCATCTTTAGGGTTTAGGAAATGCACATCTCCCGTAGCAACTACCAACTTTTCATAAATCTTACCCAGCCTGCATATTTCTTTATTAATCTCTTTTATATCTTCTTCACTGCTTATGCTGTACCTGTCGCTCTCAACCATGTGGAGGTTATTTTTACTGTCCTGTATTTCCAAAAAATCATAAAAATCAACTATACTGCCAAGCTTTTCCTCGCTTTCATTTCTGAGCAAAGCCTGAAAAAGCTCTCCGTTTGAGCAGGCTGAACCCAGTATAAGCCCTTCCCTGTATTTAATTAAAAGGGATTTGGGTATTCTCGGTATCTTATTATAATACTCGGTATGAGAAAGTGATACCAGCCTGTAGAGGTTGATTCTTCCTATATCATTTTTGGCAAGCAGGGTCACATGGTTTTCATGTAGTTTTCTTATAACATTAGTACTTAATTTATTAAGCCCTTCAAGCTCTTTTAATTTATCTGTACTATATCTTTCTTTTAATAAGTCTACAAACTTAAGCCAGATATATGCGGTTGCCTCGGCATCATCGACTGCCCTGTGATGATTTTCAAGGCTTATTCCTAAGTTTTTTGCTACAGTATCAAGCTTAAATCTTGACAAATTAGGTAAAAGTAGCCTTGCAAACTCTACGGTATCTATTACACAGGGATTTATTGTTTTAGAAATAAGTTTGAACTTCTCCCTCATAAAGCCCACATCGAATGAAGCATTATGAGCCACAAGCACAGCTCCCTCTATAAAATCATAAAATTTAGGCAAGACCTCTTCTACTACAGGTGCACCAATCACCATTGAATCATTTATTTTTGTAAGCTCTTCTATTTTAAGCGGTATGGGCATCTTAGGATTTATAAGCGTTGAAAACCTGTCCGTTATTTTGCCGTTTGATATCTTTACCGCACCTATTTCTATGATTTTGTCATTTTTGGCAGAAAATCCCGTTGTCTCTATATCAAATACCACATAGTCATCATCCAAGCTGTACTCACCCGGATTTAATACCAAAGACTTTACATCATCCACCACATAGGCTTCCATACCGTATATGACCTTAAAAGGACTTTTCAGTTTTTCCACTACATGATAGGCTTCCGTAAAGTTTTGCACATTTCCGTGATCCGTTATAGCTATAGCGCTCATTCCAAGCCTTTGTGCCTCTTTAATAATATCTTCGGCAGAGGATACCCCGTCAAAATCACTCATTTTGGTATGACAATGCAGCTCCACTCTTTTTATCTCTTCATCATCTACACGCTCATCGGCATTATTGATTTCATACTTTTTAATACCTCTTATAAAGCCCAGTGTAAGTTCCGAATCGAATCTGTCTATACTCGTTTGACCGCATACTTTTAAAGCATTGCCTTTACGCAGTATATCCTCAATATTTCCTTTTTGCTCATCCTTTATAAAAAGTTTCATTACAATAGAGTCGCTGTAATCACTGAGAGTGCATATATATATAGTGGACTGAGTCTTTTCTATGCGTATGGTATCAAGCTCTATTATACTTCCGGCTATAACCACCTCGCCCATCTCACCCTGTATGTCCTTTATAGGTATTATGTTATCTGTAAAATCCCTGCCGTAAAGCACATCCGGATTGCTTGATTTTTTATACTTTCTTTCAGGATATTTTGAAACTGTCTTGCCTTTATCGGCTTCTTTGCTCTCTTCTTTTTTAGCAGGCTCCAAAATTTTTTCTTTTGCCGCTGCCTTACTATTACTTTCTTCCTGTTCTTTTTTGATTTCCTTAGTTAGACTGATGTAGCTGTCTTCATAATCCGTATTGGCAGCTTTGGCAGGTTTGGAATATTCCAGATAATTAACTTTAATATATACTCCAAGTCCGCATCTTTCTATAAATATCTTCTCAAGCAGCTCTACAAAGTCTTTCATCACCTCGACATAGAGCGTATTTTTTTCTATGCTTAACTCCAAAGTATTCTTTTCTTTTATCTCTACTTTTGCAGTCGTTAGCATATTGTAATAAATTATCTTGCTCTTTCTTAACTCCAAAAGTATGCTGTCTATATAGCTTGCATAGAGATTTTCCAAGTTGTATTGTTTTGAAAGATTAAACTTTTCTATCAGTCTTATGCGTATTTTTTTATAAGGAAAAAGCCTATCTTTGATAAGCTTTTCAATATCATAGATACGCTTTTTTTCTATCAGCCTTTCTGACCTTATATAAACCTTAAGCTCGCTCATATCGGGCTTTGCCGACACCTTGCTTACCGTTATAAATTGCCATAGTTCGCTGAAACCTTCTTCGTTTTTAAGTTTTGGAAAGGTTTCTATAAAACTTTTCATTGATTTAAGTCCTGTCCTTTTTTGATAATGCATCAAGTTCTTCTTTTAGTGCATTAAGCAGCTCTTTTTCCTTGACTCTTTTTACCACTTTTCCCTTTTTTATAAGCATACCTTCGCCTCTGCCGCCGGCTATGCCTATATCAGCCTCTTTAGCCTCTCCCGGACCGTTTACTATGCAACCCATTACAGCCACTTTTATGTCCAGTTGATAGTCCTCTACAAGCTCCTCGACCTGATTGGCAAGTCCTATTAAATCTATATCCGTTCTGCCACAGGTAGGGCAGGAAACTACTTCTATACCGTCTTTTCTAAGTCCCAAACTTTTTAGTAAAATCTTTGCACAGGTTATCTCTTCTACCGGATCGCCGGTAAGAGACACTCTTATAGTATCTCCTATACCCTGATAAAGTATAATTCCAAGACCTACTGAGGACTTTATAGTTCCCCTTTTTACCGTACCCGACTCCGTAATGCCTACATGTAAAGGATAATCCGTCTTTTTTGCAATCAGCTCATGTGCTTTTATACACATCATTACATCCGATGATTTTATACTTATAACAAGATTTTCATAGCCCAAGTCCTCTATTATTTTAACCTTGTCAAGTGCAGACTCCACTATACCCTCGGCAGTAACGCCCGAATATTTTTTTAATATTTCTTTTTCCAAAGAACCTGAGTTTACTCCCACTCTTATGGGTATATTTCTTGACTTTGCAGCTTCAATTACAGCCCTTATTCTGTCAAGATTACCTATGTTGCCGGGATTGATCCTTATTTTATCAGCTCCTCTTTCTATAGACTCTATTGCAAGTTTATAATCAAAATGTATATCTGCAACCAAAGGTATATGTATGTATTTTTTGATTTCTTCCAAAGCCTTGGCAGCTGCCATATCCGGCACCGCCACCCTTATTATATCACAACCTGCCTTTTCCAAAGCCAGTATCTGTGCTATGGTTGCCTCGGTATCATCTGTCTTTGTATTGCACATTGACTGTATAAGTACCGGTGCACCGCCTCCTATAACCTTATCTCCTATATGTATCTGCCTTGTCTTATAGGGCATATTTTCCTCCAAATTTATTTAAAAATCAAATTCACTATATCATTGTATAATATGAATACCATAAGTATCATAAGAAGTACAAAGCCTCCAAAATGAACATAGGCTTCTATCCTTCTGTTAAGAGGTTTCCTAAGTATTGCTTCGACTAAAAGAAATAGAATTCTTCCACCGTCAAGTGCCGGTATAGGCAAAAGGTTCATAATACCAAGTGTAGAGCTTAAAAGCATAGTCATATTGGCAACAGTAAGAAGTACGGACATAAGACCGTAATTCATTGACTCATTTACACTGCTTCTCACCGTAGCTACTATACCTACAGGACCGCTGATTTGCTTAGTGCTCGCCTTTCCTCTTATCATTTGCGAAAGTCCGCCCAAGGTACTGTCTATATTATACTTTATTTCATACATTGAATAAGCTATGATACTTAAAAAATTACTTACTTTTTCACGGTCTGTCGATACTATACCTATCATGTATCTTTCATTTTCTTTATCATACAAAGGTGTAATACTTACATTTTTTATCTCCTTAGTTTTGTTTATCTCTCTTTCAACCTTAAGGTTTATGGTTTTTCCGGGATTCATATATAGATAAAGCATAAGCTCCCTATATAAGTGTATATCTTTTTTATCTATTGACTTTATTACATCACCCGGCATTATTCCTGCGTTATAAGCCGGATAATTTTCCTTAACTTCTGAAATTACAGGTTTATCAACTCCTGCAACAGATAAAAAGTGCCAAAAGAAAGGCAAGGATAAAGTTAAACAAAGGACCCGCAAAGATAACCGCAAGTCTATACCACACAGGTCTTGAGTTAAATGTTCCCTCTTTAGGCTCTCCTTCCTCTTCCGAGTCTTCTCCTGCCATCCTACAGGATCCGCCTATAGGAAAAAGTTTTATGGAATAGTCCGTCTTTTTACCATGGTAGGTATAAATACTTGGTCCCATTCCTATAGAAAACTCCAAAACATCTATTTTTGACCATCTTGCAACAATAAAATGTCCGAACTCATGTATCAATACAATTATTCCAAATATCAAAATAGCAATTACTAATCTCTCCTAATATCCGCCTTAATCTCTTTTTCTATCTCAAGTATTTCAGCTACCGAAGGATGTGCTGTATTTTTATGCTTATCCATAGCAGCCTTTATCAGTCTTGTTATATCCTTATAGCCTATTCTTTTTTCTAAAAACAACTCAACCGCATACTCATTGGCTATATTATAAACTGCCGGCATACTTCCGCCTAATTTTGCAGCCTCATAAGCATACTTTAACCCCTCAAATACATCCAAATCCACATCTTCAAACTCTATCTTTCCAAGCTTTTTAAAATCAAGTCTTTCTCCCTTGATATACTTTCTTTTTGGATAATACAGTGCATATTGTATAGGCAGCTTCATATCCGGTATGCCCATTTGCGCAATCACCCCTCCGTCTTCAAATTCAACCATAGAGTGTATAATGGAAGTCGGCTGTACCAGTACCTCTATCTTGGAAGCATCTACATTAAAAAGATGCATGGCTTCTATCACTTCCAAACCCTTGTTGACCATTGTGGAAGAGTCTACGGTGATTTTTTTGCCCATGCTCCAATTAGGATGTTTTAATGCCTGCTCTAAGGTAACATTTTCCAATTCTTTACTCGTATAACCCCTAAAAGGTCCTCCCGAAGCTGTAAGAAGTATTTTTTGTATAGGATTGTATTTATCCAAACATTGGAATATCGCAGAATGTTCGGAGTCTACCGGAAAAAGATTGACCCCGAAGTCCTTTACAAGCTGCATAATAATATGCCCTGCACATACTATTGTCTCTTTATTGGCAAGAGCTATATCCTTACCTGATTTTATTGCAGCTATGGTAGGTTCTATACCCCTCATTCCCACTACAGCACTCAGTACAATATCCGCCTCGGGTATGGAAGCCGCAGTTATAAGCCCCTCTTTTCCAAAGCCTGTTTCCAAACTTTTATCCTTAAGTTCTTTTTTTAATTCAAGGATTAACTTTTCATCAGCCACCGACACAAACTTAGGATTAAATTCTTCTATCTGCTTTTTTAAGAGAGCGATATTGCTACCTGCTGCAAGCGCAACAACTTCTATATCCTTATTATATCTTATTATATCAAGAGCCTGTGTTCCTATAGAGCCTGTAGAACCCAGTATGCTTATCTTTCTCATTATTTACTCCTTATATTCTTGAAAGAAACATTATTACAAAAAATATGACCGGAGCCGTAAAAAGTATGCTGTCCACCCTGTCAAGTATTCCGCCATGCCCCGGTATAAGATTGCCGTAATCTTTTATTTCCTGATTTCTTTTTATACCTGATGCCGCAAAATCTCCGATTTGGGACAGTACCGAAGCTGCAGTACAGGCAACGGTACACACTGCCTCTATATATCTTATAGGCTCAACGAAGCTTTTAAATACAAGTCCGAATATATAGCCCATTATAGCCGCACCCAAGACTCCTCCAAGACAACCTTCTACAGACTTTTTGGGGCTCAGTTTGGGTGCTATTTTATGCTTTCCTATAAGCATACCTACAGAATAGGCACAGACATCACTTCCCCAGCTTGATATAAATACAAGCCATATAATATACTCGCCATGTCTTAATGCCCTTATTTTATATAAAAATGAAAACATCACAGGTATGTATATTAAAGTAAATAAAATTCTCACCACTTCATTTATATTGTATTTCGGAAAGGTAAATACATATATAGCCAAAAGTATTAATATAGCAATAGTTATAAATATTCCTATGTATTCGTCAACATTAAAAAGTACCAAAAAATAATAAAATACGGACAATACATAACTTACATAACTTAGAGCGCTGCCTTTCATGCCAAAAGCCTTATATAGTTCATACATAGCTATACCGGAAAGCAAAATACTTGCAAACCACAAGGGCACAGTTCCGAAAGCAACTATGCCTATGGCTATTAAGAGTACTATGATACCGCTTATAAGTCTTGTAATAAACATTATCTTCCACCGAATCTTCTTTCCCTTTTATTGTAGTCTACTATAGCCTTTAATAATTCTCTTTTATTAAAATCCGGCCACAATACATCTGTGATATAAATTTCCGAATATGCTATCTGCCATAGTAAAAAGTTGGATATCCTAAGCTCACCGCTCGTTCTTATCAAAAGATCCGGATCAGGAGTTTCTGCCGTATCAAGGTATGAACTTATAGTACATTCCTCTATATCAGAAATATCAAGATCATCATGCTTATAGGTGGAGGCTATCCTTTTTACCGCTCTTACAATCTCATCCCTTCCGCCATAATTGACAGCGAAGATAAAGGTCATTCCGGTATTTGCCTTAGTGCTTTCTACAAGTCTGTCTATACCCTCAACTATGTCTTTATCAAATCTTGATTTATCCCCTATCATTTTAACTTTTACATTATTATCATTGGCAACCTTAATAAGTTTAACCATGTAAAATCTAAAAAGCTTCATCAGAGCCGATACTTCCTGCTCACTTCTTTTCCAGTTCTCGGTTGAAAAACCGTATACCGTCAAATAGTCAAGACCTATCCTTGCCGCATCTTCAACTATCTGCTCAAGAGTCTCACAGCCTGCCTTATGCCCCATAGCTCTGGGCAGTTTCCTCTTAGCTGCCCAGCGTCCGTTACCGTCAAGTATTATGGCAACATGGCTTGGAACTGCTATACCTTTGGATTTTAATTCTTCATTTAGTAGCTCTTTGACTTCTTTCACATATAAATCATCCAAGATTTTTGACATAATTCCCCCCTATTCTACATATGCGTAGATAATAAAAGTATAAAGGGTATTCTAAAAGTATAGGAAACTAAGGCACATTATCTTATACAAGATAAGTGCTTAATCTCTTTGCATACTCTCAAAACACCCTTGCTGATAGAAGTTACAATATACTGTGTACCTTCATACTCTAAACTTTCATGATTTCCTTTGTCTTGGCATCAACCAGACTGTCTATTTTTTCTATAGACTTATCCGTAGCTTTTTGAACTTTGTCATCAAACTTTTTCATTTCATCTTCACTGATCTCACCGGCTTTTTCAGCCTTCTTGATCAGTTCTATAGCATCTCTTCTTATATTTCTTACCGCAACCTTAGCAGCCTCTCCCTTTTTCTTTATATCCTTTGCAAGCTCATGTCTTCTTTCTTCTGTAAGTTCAGGAAATACAAGTCTTATAACGCTTCCGTCATTAGTCGGATGTATACCTAAATCAGACATGTTGATCGCTTTTTCTATTTCTTTAAGTAAAGCCTTCTCCCAAGGCTGTATAACTATCATTCTTGCCTCAGGCACCGAGATATTGCCAAGCTGTTGCAATGGTGTGGGAGTTCCGTAATAGTCTACTTTAATCTTATCCAATACATGTGGATTGGCTCTTCCTGCCCTTATAGTAGCAAACTCTTCCTGTAGAACATCTATAGATTTACCCATTTTTTCTTCATGTAACTTTATCTTGTCCTGCATATAGTCCTCTCTTTTACACACTTACTATGGTACCGTTGATCTTACCCTTAAGTGCATTTGCTATAGAATTTTTTTCATTTAAATCAAATATTGCCAAGCCGATCTTATTTTCCATACACATTACCGAAGCGGTAAGGTCAACAACTGCAAGCCTTTTTTCTATAACCTCGGATATATGTATGTTGTCATACCTTTTTGCATCCTTATTAAGCTTAGGATCGGAGTCATACACTCCGTCTATAGACTTGGCAAGCAGTATTATATCAGCCTCCAATTCTATAGCCTTCAGTACTATACCCGTATCCGTTGAAAAATACGGATGACCGGTTCCCGCCCCGAAGAATACTACCTTGCCTTCGGAAAATGCTTTGTTTGCCCTGTCCTTAGAAAATTGCTCCGTCATGGTTCCGCAAATAATGGGTGTAAATATTTCGGTATCAAGTCCCTCGCTTCTAAAAACCTCAGATACATATATGCAGTTCATAATCGTTGCAAGCATACCTATCTGGTCAGCCTTGGTTCTGTCTATTCTCTCGGAAGTTCTTCCACGCCAATAGTTTCCGCCGCCTATGACTATACCTATATCTACATTTTCATTCTTTGCATCTTTTATCTGCAAAGCAATCTCTCTTATCTTAGCCTCATCATAACCCCTTGAGCCTTCAAGTGATAATGCCTCTCCGCTAAGTTTTAACATAACTCTTTTCACTGATTTACCCCTCTGCTTATAAACTCAACTAAGGAAGGTGTAGCTATCCTTAAAAAATATTTAAGTCAGCTTATTATATCATATATATGTATGTTTGAAAAGACGCTACGATCTAAGTAAATAAATGTTACAGCTCAGGTAGGTTATTCATCTTTGTCAAAAAACTATAAATGTTTATATTTTTATTTTACAAATACCGCACTAAGTTGTAGAACTCATACCTGTGTAAAGCTTATAATATCTTCCCTTTTGGCTAAGCAGCTCTTC
>ERZ773075.1602-NODE-1602-length-10930-cov-7.57995_pt1 | contig 10930 bp, 10 predicted proteins | sample MGYA00580614_ERZ773075 | MGnify/ENA primary metagenome ERZ773075 (study PRJEB29015, sample SAMEA2738021) | human oral metagenome | biome: human oral; feature: human-associated habitat; material: dental | place: China | collected 2043 ... | reverse complement strand
AGGTTTCCGGAACGGGAAGTGTGGATCAGTTCGCACAGGTCAAGGATCTGATCACGCTCAAGGATCGTGGTAACATTCATGGCAGCGGCTTGTCTTTCATCTGAGAGTCTTTGTAGTAGAACACTTTGAATTGTCTCAGATCGGGCAAGCCGCCCTCACATCCCCCTCGGATAAAGCGTTAGTTGGGGAAAGCCAAAACACCCCTATGAATAAGCCTCATTGAAGCCCTCGAGGTGAAAGATGGATATAAACGCAATCTTCCCGCATTTGTTATATCATTTATCTTGACACCCTTGATGACTGTCTCCACAGTGCGTCTTATATCTCTAGGAGGTTGGTGGCAGCTTTTTGCAGCTGTGACTGGGTTTTGTGCTCTGGTCTTCCTATATGGGATATTTGATTCTATCCAGCTCGCTCCGCGAAATAAAAATGGAACGCGAAAGAGATAAGAATGCTTATTCATGGTTATCTTCAAGTGTGGTCTGGCTAGGGGGTCACTGGCCTACACGCCGTCTGCGAATAAGTCTCGACTGAGTGGCGACTGGTCAAATGAGGTGCGGGGGATTATTTGCAGCATCGAAAGCCGAGTTTATTTATGATCCTCTTTAATAATGGCTTGTGAATCGCTGCCATAATAGTTCTTACTCTAAATAGCAGCAGCCACTATCAGCCTCAGCACATCGCGGGCAAAGAGTTGCGTGGAACGCATGAGATGCGCCATACAGCGTCAGCCAGGTAAACACGACATGCAAAATTAACAGCAGTAACACCAGCGAAAAGAACCATCCATTAGGGTATTGCCACTGAAGAGTCAAATGGCCTACCCAAGTAATAGAACAGACTCCAAGTAAAATAGGCCACCATTTGAAACCATCTTTTCCGATAAAGATGCCTATTGGAAGAAGCACCAAGCAGACACAAGGTGACAGGAGAAGTAGCGTAGCATCAGAAGAACCAGCTGCCAGGTATTCAATATTCGGCTGAACAGAGCTCTCTCGATAGATTGATAATGTAATTAGTATTCCCATGCTTGCTGCAAGCCAAAGCAAGAAAAAGCAGTTCCATAAAACTGGCAATTCGCGTAGCTCCTTGCAAAACTGCATTCTTGTTTGGTAATATTTAGGATTCCCTTGAGCGGTGGCGTCTATAAAAACTGTGAGCACAAGTAGTGAGCTACAAAACCCAATGCCGGCAAATAACAACGAACGTGATTTATCGAGAGAGGCTACAGCTGTTGTTGCGATCTGGGTAAGTAAAGCTGAGAGTAGCCAGTTTCGATAGACGGTCAGGTAACGAACAATAAGAGCGTGTCGTGAGATTGATATATACGTGGCTGCGCCGACTGGCAAAGCGATAGTTACCGCAGATACTATCGGATTTGCTATGACATCTCTCGGTTGTGTCGTTCCCGTCGCTATGTGAAGTAGGATATAGAGCTGCGACAAGAATCCTAAGATAGACATTACTAAGCCGGGAAATATTAAAGGAGCGCGTCGAGCAACAATATCAACTGCGGCTGATCTGAATTCCGTCATAGACCCCTTATGCTCAGTTGGAGGCTTTTTATATGCCCATGCGCCGTTAGGGTGCACGTCGAGAGCGTCAGTTCTCTGCTCATTACCGCCTGAGGCTTTTGGCGATTCGGCCAAAGCGAAATATGCCTGGTCAGGAGGAATGCACTTTAACATGTCTATGTCTGCCGGATAATGGATAGTGATCTTGTGACGGATAGTCATATTTGTAAAGTCGATCGACCCCCATAGAGCGGCAGGCTTTGAGCGTCGATCGCTAGCAAAAGGGTCTTCTTCAGTGACCTCAGATGTTTTGATAATCACAACTGGCTGTGTTGGTCTGGGAACGATTACTGATCGGATGTATCGTTCGGTAAACGCCTCAAGTGCTGCGAGATAATTTGGAATCTTGATAATGGTTTGCCATGCAGAAAGTCCTTGACATGGTTTCTTGTTGCATATTTGATCATGTACCTTGTGTGTGGCAAAGCTCTGTATCCAGGCACGCGTTGAGCCATATTTCTTCCTCTTATCTATCAAATCGCGATGGCTAATGTATACTAAATCGTGGCCTATCTTATAAAGACACTGCGGAACTGGTGCATCGGATGGTAAGAAATCTATTAATAAAGGAAGTAGAATTGTCAACCCAATTTTTTGATTGCGGCTCTTGGTAAGGATATGTGCAGTATCATTACCTGTATATGCGTCCATAGAGATGACATACGATTTTGCCGACATCTCGACGGGAATAATTAGGAGATCTAGTTCTTGAGATTGCCCTAGGATATGACATGCTCTAGGCCAATCCATATCTATCGTAGTGCGTACCTCGTACTCCTGCGGGGAGGACTTGGAGAAATCAAAAACCATATTCTTTCTAAGTACCCAAAAAGGAGCCGCCCAGAGCACTGGCACGCAGGGCATGAACTCTCTAAAAATCCCTTGGGGTTCAAATGACCAGGCAGAATTATTACGTTCAGCATCAGGTACGTTACACACTTTGAACTATCTCGTTATCTACTAGGATGCTCAATGCGGGCTACCATGAGGCTTATTCACAGCCATCCTCAAACGCGCTCTGACTAGGGGTTTCACTGGTTGACATGTCGCCTGTGAATAAGCCTCCATACAATCGGTGATACCTTTTCAAATCGTACTTAAGGTACCCGTTAATAACCCGCTAAAAATAGCCTCGCATATTGTAGATATTTGAGACTATGTCTACCATTGATTTCCTGATCTCCTCAGGAGTCCTTCCTTTTATCAGCATTCGCATATCTTTCTCTAGGGTCGGCGGTGGCCACTCTCCTTCGGGTCGGCCTTCTTGAGGCAATGGATATTCGCTAAGATCAATCTTATTTGGTATAGTTTGGTCAAGATTTCCTTCAGGCAAACGCAGATTTTTCTTTTTCATTTTCTTTCGTGCTTTCTTTGCTGCTGTATCCCCAAGCTTTCTCGCATGCCCATATGGCCGTCCGCATCCCTCGCACACTGTTTCCTTGTGAGATATTTCCTCCGGAGCTGCATCTACGCCAGGTATGGCCTCTGGCTGCTGAGCTGCTGGTGGCTCTTGCTCTGATGGTTGTGATGAACGCCATTGTTCTTTCATGCTGCTTCTTAATATAGCACAGGCGTTCGAAAATTGGTACGTGTGGGCTCATTCGCTGAGCGGTGTGGCGTTGCGCCATCCGCGCTGCTGTCCACGTCGCCGTGACCATGAGGGTATGAGGGCTCCTCGTGCGTCTCTCTGGGACGAGTCCTGCCTGCTGTCGCGTCAGGGCTCGCGCCGGGCTTTCCGACGGTGAGAGATGAGTCGACGGTAGCACCTGAGAAAATCCATATATTAGTCACCTCCGGCGGACGAAACCGTTCACTTGCGTTAGGGTGACTCGATCACTTTCGTTAGGAACGGGGTTAACTTTCGGACAGATGGCCCTCAAGGCTGGCTTCTGCGGCTACGTCAGTCATCAGTGCATAATCTCCCTTTCACTGCTCCCGCGCCACCCTGTAGTGCCGTCTGTCGTAGGTGTCGTCGAAGTCCGTAGTGATGGCGTTATGGCTTGTCAGCGGCCATTCGCCACTTCCACCAACTACACAACCTCTGCATATGGCCCGGCTGTGCTACCGGTCAGGCGTAGTCCAGTGCCTTGGATGCGCGACGTATGACGGGAGTTCAGCGAGGCTGCTCCTCGTCCACCGTATCCACCACCGTCACCGCACAAGCCGCCCCCAGCGTTTGGCTCTTGACCATGTCAGCGTGGATGTTGCCGGTGAGGACGACGGTGAATTTGGGCCAGGTTTCGCCTCGCCAGACGAGGCGGATGGTGGTCTGGTCTTGGAGCTGGACGATGGTTGGTGCTGTGAGTTCTTGTTCCTGCCACAGGGCCTCTGGTTGGGAGGTGGTTGTCCAGGCCGGGCTTAGGGGTGTGGGCTGGGGTTCGTTGCCTTGCCACAGGCTGAGCTGTGGTGGGTGCATGTGGATGTGGCGTTGGCAGCGGAGTTGGATGGTGAAGCCGACTTGGGTCTCGTCCAAGCCGATGAGGATGAGGGTGGCTTCGGGGACGGTTTGGGTGGTCCAGTGGGTGGAGATCAGCCGGGCCAGCTGGCGTAGGCCGCGGTCGCTGTAGCGGCGGGCTTGGCGTTGGTCGAGGAAGTGTTTGGCCCCGAACTCCTCGAGCCGAGCCAGGTGGGTGTCGGCGTCGGTACATAGGCCGAGGGAGTAGCTGGCGGCCTCCACCGCCGTGATGTCGTCGTCGGAGTCGATCAGCTCCATGATCTTGTGGTTCAGCTCCACCAAGGCGACTTCGGGGTCACCGTTGCCGAGTAGGTCGCACATGACCGGGCACTGGGCCATGGCCTGTGGTGACAGGCCACCGGGGCGTTTGCGGGCAGCGCGGAGTTCCTGGTGGATGGCGTCTTCGGCGGCCCGGCTGCTCCCTTCAGCACTGTCGCTGCTGTTCATCTGGGCAGCCTAGCCGAGCACGCCGGGTTTGTTTTCTGGGCTGGGAGAAGGAGCGCGCTGGTTTCTTGAGGGTTTGAGGGGCTTCTGGTGCTTGGGGGCCTCGGGTGCTCGGGGTCCAGGGCGATGTCACTTTCATGTCACGACAGGCCCCGGGCTTGTGGGTTGGACTTGGGGTGTGAAGTCAAACCGGCTTCTAACGCGAGTGACACCGGTTTCCGCTGCTTGGTGGTGGCGGGTGGTGTGGAAGGAGTTATGTCATGTCGGATCTCATCCCTGCTTCTGGGTTTGGTGTTGGGTCGGCTCGGGCGGCTGGGTCTGGGTTGGTGTCGTCGGTGACCGGGTCGGGTGGGCGGCCGCGGGGGTTGGCTCGGGCGGTGCAGCGGGAGGTGGAGTGGACGGCTGGTCGAGGTGATGTGGTCAGGGCGGTTGATTCGGCTCGGGCGGAGTTGACGAATCAGGCGATGGGCAATGTCGGCAATCTGGTGATGACTGGTCAGGCGTTGGTGCAGGTTGCGCCGGAGAGTGCGCCGTATTTGGAGGCGTTGTTGGGTGCGTATGCCACTGGTGCAGCGCAGGCTATTGCGAGGTTCCAGTGAATCTCTTTGGTGTCCTGTTCACTGTGTTGGTGGTGGTGTTGCTGGCGGGTTTGGGGCTGCTGGCGTGGGGGTTGGTGGAGGGGTGGCGGGATGAGCGGCGGCTGGCCAAGGAGCGGGCTCTGGCGGAGCGGCGGCGTATTGAGCGCGAGGCCAGCCTGGTGGCTGGGCGGCTCAGGCAGCAGGCGTTCCGGGTTCAGGGGGAGATGATGCGGCGGGTGGTTGAGGAGTTGCGGCGCCGGTCGTGATGGTTGAGGACGTGGCATCCGGCTGCTTGTGGGGGTGTGGTTGGTGGCTGGGTGTTGCGTTTTCTACAATAGCGGTTTTTGTGTCCCTTAATTGCTGAATATTCCCTGCTATTTCTGTGGTGGGGCTGGGTGGTTGGGGTGTCCGATCGGTGGGAATTGTGTCCGAGTGGATGGTTGTTTTCTCGGGTTGAGTGCGTCGTAATACAGGTAGCGCCCCGGGCGGATGCCGTCTTCCGGAGGTGCCGGGTTGAGACGAGGTATATCCGGGGCGCTTATACCAACCAATTGTAATGAAGAAGGAGGAGGTTTATGCAGTATGCAGGTTGTGACAAGCAGTTCCGGACGGTGTTGGCGGATCCGCCGTGGCCGGGTCAGTTCAGTGGGCAGCATTATCCGGTGATGAGCCTGGAGCAGATCAGGCGGTTGCCGGTGGCGCGTTTGGTGGGAGCGGATGCGCATTTGTGGTTGTGGACGACGAATGGCCTGCTCCGGGAGGCTTATGGGGTGGCGGAGGCGTGGGGGTTCACGGTGCGCTCGCCGCTGACGTGGGTCAAGTTCCGGCTGGGGCTAGGCGGGCGGTACTCCTTGCGTAATGCTACGGAGCAGTTGTTGTTTTGTACGCGTGGTCGAGAGCCGGTGAATTTCCGGTCGCAGCCGACGTGGTTCACCGCGCCGGTGCGGGAGCATTCCTGTAAACCGGCTGAGCAGTTCGCGGTTATCGAGCGGGTATCGCGGGGGCCGTTTCTGGAATTGTTTGCGCGCCGGCGTCCGGAATCGCGGGCGGATTGGTCGGTGTGGGGTAACCAGATTGATGCTGACATTGTCATTCCGGGGTATCCGGTGCCCAGTGATACCGGCCGCAATCAGGGCGAAATGAAACAGCTGAGCGAGGTGCAGCGATGAAACGGATGCGAGGAGGAACTGATGTCTGGTGGTGGGACGAACAACCTATCTACGAGGCTACTCGTCGGCGCGCTATCGCTGCTGGTAAGCGCCGTATGCGTCGAGATGACGTTGTGCGTTCTGGGCAGGATTTGGCTGCCCGTGATGCTGGTTGCCGGCGGCATCGGGCTCGTCGTCGCCGGGGCGTGGGGGCTGATGCGGTGGTGGCGGAACCGGTTCTGGTGGTGAAACGACGAGGAGGCGGGCATGGCACGGCGTGGACGTAAACGAGAAGTCGGCCGCGGTACGTCCCGGTCATCACAGGTGCGGGTAGTGCCGCTGTGGCAGACCCCGATATCGCGGCGTGAACTGGCCAAGGCCTTGGCGATGTATCTGCTGTGGCGGATCGAACAAACCCCAGAAACAACCACCGAGGTCGACGACCTTGCTGAGTCTGAGGCAACCAGCGGAAACAGTGCCCCTGCCCCGGATGATGGAGGTGCGGCATGAGTAGCAGACGGCGATGGTGCTGGCGTGAGTTGTATTGGCCGCGGCCGCTGAAATGGACGGTGGTGCAGCAGCTGATGCATCGGCTGGTGGCTGATCCTGGTCTGGGGCCGCTGGTCATTGAAACCCGGGCAACGAACGAGACGATCCGCTTTCAGGTCGCAGCCGACGTCAGGTGTATCCGCGTGGTGGAGTCGCTGCTGGGTGAGCTGGTTCCCGGTATACAGACGGTGACGGCCGGGGTGCGGCGGGCGGTGACCCGGGCGGCACGCCTCAAGGTGACGCATCCGTTACTGGCGCTGGATACCAGCCGGATTGAAGCGGTGACTCGGGCGCTGCTGGCTGGCTTGTCAGGGCTCCGAACCGGCGAGCAGCTGGTGTTGCAGCTGTTCATCGGCGGGCGGGTGGCGCCGATGCTGTCGCGGCGTCCGCCCCTCGAGGCGCGGCAGTCGTGGTGGAGTCTGCTCAACCACGGAGCCCAAGTTGCCAGTGGTGATGAACTCGCCCGGGTACGCGAACGTCGCCGGCAGCACGGCGCGCTGGTGAGCGTGCGACTCGGTGCCGAGGCAGCCACACCCCAAAAGGCCCGGGCACTGATCCAGCGGCTGTTCGGAGCGCTGTGCACCATCGAGGCGGCCGGCGTGCGGTTGCGGTTGTGGCCCGAGGATCCCGCCAAACTCCACCAGATACGGCGGCCGTGGGGCTACGGAATGCAGCTGAGTAGCACCGAGATCGCCTCCCTTACCGGCTGGCCGGTCGGTGAGGGAGACCTGCCCGGCCTGCCGCCAGTATCGCCTCGGCAGATCCCGCCACCGAACTGGCTGGCCGGCATGCACCAACGACTGGCGGGACGGGTATTCGCTCACTCCAGCGCACCCGGCAGGCCGGTCGCGTTGGGGATTCCCCCGCGGGATGCGCTGCTTCACACAGTTCTGCTCGGCCCGACCGGGGCTGGTAAATCAACGGCGCTGGAGCATCTGGCATTAGCCGACATCACGGCTGGCCGCGGCGTAGTGGTCATTGACCCCAAAAGCGACCTGGTCACCGAGCTACTGGAGCGGATCCCGGCCGAGCGTGTGGATGATGTCGTGGTGCTGGATCCCACCGACCCCAGCCCGGTTGGCTTGAATCCGCTGGCAGCCGCTACGAGGCAGCCGGAGCTGACCGTCGATGCGCTCCTGGCGACCTGCAAGGCCGTGTTCGCCGACTCGTGGGGTATCCGCACCGAGGAAATCCTGACCACCGCGCTGTTGACCCTCGCCACGGTAGGCGGCCCGGCAGCCACCCTGGTGATGATCCCCACACTTCTGACCAACCCCGCCTTCCGGCGCATGGTCACCCGCCAGCTTCACGACCCGCTCGGCGTATCAGCGTTCTGGGCGAAATTCGACGCCAAAAGCCCAGAGCAGCAAGCCACGGAGATAGCGCCAGTCCTCAACAAACTCCAGCAATTCGTCATCCGCCCGCAAATGCGCGCCGTGCTCGGGCAAACCCAGCCACGCTTCCAACTCCGAGACGTATTCACCAACCGCACCATCCTGCTAGTCAGCCTCAACAAAGGGGTTATCGGCAGCGAAGCCGCCCGGCTTCTCGGCTCGCTACTCATCGGGCAACTCTGGCCACTCATCTTGTCCCGCGCCGCGCTGCCGCCAGAACGCCGCCACTTGGTCAGCATCTACGTCGATGAAGTCCACGACTTCCTTCACGGCATCCCTGGCGACCTGGCAGACGCCCTAGCGCAATCTCGCTCGCTCGGCGTGGCCTGGCACCTAGCACACCAGTACCGCAGCCAACTCACCCCAGCAATGCGCGCGGCCATCGACGCCAACGCCCGCAACAAAATCTGTTTCGGTCTGGCCGCTCCTGACGCCCGTGACATGGCCGCCATGACATCTGGCCTTGAACCACTCGACTTCATCCGTCTGCCGCGCTATGCCACTTACTCGACCGCGTGGGTCGACGGCAAGGAAACCGGCTGGATCTCCGGCATCACCCTGCCACCACAGCCGAGCCAACGTGCCGCTATCGACGCACGCGCTACCAGCCGCCACCGCTACGGCGTGCCCGCTGAGGAAACCGAAACCGCGCTGACCCAACTCGCCAGCCACCCCACTCTCACAACATCAGCTGCCGAAACGACTTCACCACCACCATCACCGGGTGAATTCGGCCGTCGCCCAGCCCCAACTAAACGCCGCCAGAAGTGACCAATCGCCTGACCAGTCGCGTCACTGAACCAACCAGCTTTCACCCCGCCAACCGGCCCTTAACCACCAATTACGGGACACGACTGTCTACCTCTTCACCGAGGCAGCCACACGCCCGCACCGGCACCGGCTAGCAGCCCTAGAGCCGGGCTTCTCGCTAACCACATTGTGAAAGGAGGACTCCCATGATTCGTATCTCCGAGCACCAACTTCACCACCTCATGGCACGTCTCAGCGAGCGCGCCATGACCGTCCTACGATTCCTCGCCCAGCAACGCTTCGCCACCACCAGCCACCTCGCCCGGCTACTCAGACCCCACCACGCCAGCCCCGCCTCAGCCCTACGCCAAACCAGCCGCCTGACAAAACACCTAGCCACACTTCACCTCATCCGCGCCCTCACCAGACGCATCGGCGGCATGCGTGCCGGCTCCGGGGCCACCATCTGGCACCTGACCGAACCCGGCCACCGCCTCATCACCCACCACGACGCCGCCACCGGCACCCCAACCCGACGACGCTGGCACGAACCATCCCTCGGCTTCCTCACCCACACCCTCGCCATCACCGAAACACGCATCACCATCGAAGAAGCCGCCCGCCACAGCCACTTCACGATTCGCCACATCGAGCCAGAACCCGCCTGCTGGCGCAGCCACCTCGGCCCCTACGGCCAACCCGAATGGGTCAAACCCGACCTCAGTCTCATCACCGAAACCGACGGCTACCAAGACCACTGGTGGTGCGAAATCGACCTCGCCACCGAAAACCCCGCCCGCATCACCACCAAAGCCCGCGCCTACCACCGCCACTACCAAGCCGGCACCGAACAAGCCACCCGCGGCATCTTTCCCCGCGTGCTCTGGATCACCCCACACCCCGCCCGAAAACAACAACTCCACCGCATCCTGACCAGCGACACCACACTACCGGCAGGTATGCACAGCGCTATCACGCTAGAGGAAGTAAAAGACGTGCTGACCAACTAACCAGAAAGGAGAAGACACCTATGAACCAACAACCAGAACACACCCAAACCGGCAATCACCAGCCAGACAACACACCCGAAACCACACCACACAACTACCCAGCAGGCGCCATCACAGCCTGGTTCCAACTCACCGGACAGCCACCGAACCAACCCCTCGACCCAGACTGGCACCACAACTTCACCAACTGCTACCACGGCAGCTGGCCAAACCGCAGCGCCTACATCGAAACCCTCGTCGAAGACATCTTCAGCCAACAACTCGAAACCATCACCAACACCATCGGCATCCCAACCAACTACATCCGCTGGAACCACCAAGCCATCTGGGAAGACACCACCTGCTGCTTCGACATCATCGAAAACGAAGATGGAGTGCATGTGTTTGAGCGGTAGGACCTTCACCTCAACATGTTACTGGAATCCCTGATGCTATCCGCGAAATACGCAAAATAGGAACTGCTGCTTTTATGGCTCTGGGAGGATTCGAAATGGAGGATGGGGAGGAAGAGAGCTCCTAATTTAGACAGCTCGTGCTGCGACCCACTACCCTCCATTCCTCCTTCGCATCCTCACTCCGCGCCGCAGCAGGCAGCCCCGGACAGCGCCGACGCCGGTGCTGAAATGCTTGGCGATGGTCAAGAGGGACTTGCCCGAGGTGTACATCACTTCGGCCTCGTCGCCTTGCGGCTCATTGAGACCGCGCTCCCGTTGGGGAACGCCAGCCTGCTTGCGAAGGCGGATGACCGTGTTCTTCGTGATGTTAAAGCGCGCGCAGATGTCCGGCACCGACACGCCGATCGCGTAGAGACGAGCGACCTCAGCGCGCTGAGCCACGGAGAGCGAGGTGAACTTGACCCTACGAGGTAGATGCGACAGGGCTGTTCCCCGATCGTGAGTGGTAAGGTCGTGCGGCAAGCTCGTAACCAGCTCGAGAAGCGGCTGCCATTGTTTCGAGAGGGTGTCGGTGAGGGCCACCACAAGCGACTTACACGAAACATCACCCACGTGAATGTGGGTGTCGCCCTC
>ERZ773075.1597-NODE-1597-length-10943-cov-3.91201_pt1 | contig 10943 bp, 7 predicted proteins | sample MGYA00580614_ERZ773075 | MGnify/ENA primary metagenome ERZ773075 (study PRJEB29015, sample SAMEA2738021) | human oral metagenome | biome: human oral; feature: human-associated habitat; material: dental | place: China | collected 2043 ... | reverse complement strand
TTCAGCGCCGGCCGTACATCCTGCCGTCTGCACGACGGCAGATGGTGAGGACAAAAGCGAGGCGGCAGGTTGATCCCGGGTGCTGGATGGGCTACCGATGGACTCGGTAGCCGGATGGCAGGTCAGGTGCGAGCAAGGCGGACAGCGTGAGCGATGGCTGTTTCAGGACGGCTGTTTCAGTGGTGAGTCTGTCGACCGCCTGGGCCGTTCGCGGCTCGGATCCATGCCAGTGAGTGAGAAGGCCCCGTCATGAACGACAAGGCCCGCCGATGAGGCGGGCCTTGTCGCGTCAGGCGGTCTGAAAGGCCCGTTCATGCACAGGCCCTGGAACGATCCCGGATGATCTCGGCTGTTGCGGTTCAGCTGTTGCGGTCACGGGAGGCCGGCTGATTGGCCGACAGCGTGGTGTCCTTCGGTTTTCCCTTTTCCTTGAACATCGAGCTGCTGGCCGTGGCGCTGGGATCGTAGGGGTGGAAGTCGAACGGGTAGGCGGCCCGGATGCGCTGGACGTAGGCCAGCGTCTCGGCATAGGGCGGCACGCCGTTGTAGCGATCGACGGCGCCTTCGCCGGCGTTGTAGGCGGCCAGCACCAGGCTCACGTCACCCCGGTAATAGTTGAGCAGCCAGCGCAGGTAGGCCATGCCGCCCCGGATGTTCTGCACCGGGTCCATGATGTCGGTGACACCGAAGCGCTCGGCCGTTTCCGGGATGATCTGCATGAGCCCGAAGGCGTTGCGATCGGAACGGGCGTTGGGGTTGAATGCGGATTCGGTGGACATCACGGCCAGCACCAGGCGAGGATCAAGCTTGTACTTGCGGGCCTCGGCGATGACGTGGTTGACGATCTTGGTACGTGCGGCGCCAGCCACCGGATTGCGGCTGCGAGCGGTGTGGTTGCTGAGCGCAGCCAGTTCGGTGACGCTGGCCGAGCGCTCGGCAGAGCCTTTCTCGACGATGCTGCCCTTGACGCAGGGGGGCAGCACTTCCTTGCCCATCTTGTAGCGCTGGGTGAGGTCCTGGGCGATGTCGCTGCCGAAGCGGGCTGCGCGCTGGAAGAGCGTGGCGGCCATGTCGGTGTTCTTGGGAACACCCTTGCCTTCCTCGTAGATCCAGCCCAGGCGCACCATGGCGTCGGGGTAGCCACCGCGGGCGGCTTCGCAGTACAGGGCCTGGGCGCGACCATAGTCGGGACGCCCGGAGAAGCCGGACTCGGCCATCATGCCCTGCTGCACCATGTCGCGGTAGTGCTCGATGGCGCTGACTTCCTTGCGCGCCACCTTCTTGGTGAGCGAGGACAGGTTGATGGGTTCGTCGACGTTGCGGCGGGTGTTGCCGGCCACGCGCCGGGTGGCATCTTCCTGGCCGGGGCGCACCTTTTTCTGCAGCGCGGCGCTGGGCTGGGCCTGGCCGGGAACGTTGCGGATCTGGGGCTGGACTTCGTAGCCGGTGGCCCGGTAGGTGTTGTAGGACTGGTTGCGGCGATCCATGCCGTAGGCACCGCGCCCGGCACGGCCCGAGGACCAGTTGCCACTGGGAGCAGCCAGTGCGCCGCGGCTGCCCTGGTAATAGCTGCCGCCGGTGGCGCCATTGGCGCCAGTGGGAGCGCCGACCGGGCCGCCGATGGGGCCACCGGTCTGAGCGGTGGCGGAGGCGGACAGCAGCAGGAGCGTGGGGCCCAGCAGATGTCGGGCGCTGAAGGAGGCCCGTTTGGGGTGCGCAGCCAAGGAGTCACCTCTGGAGTGAGACACTGCCCGAAGGAACACCACCCGGGCACGGAAACGACAGAACGGTGCGGCCATCGGGCTGCACCGTCCGTCGGGCGGGGGACGGTGTACCGTACCCCTGCATTTTACCGCAGTACCCGGTTCAGGGGGCCTGGACACATGCAGGCCGAGCCCCGGGGCGGCTGCCGTTTTCAGCGCATGTGGTGCTTGGCCAACAGGTCGTAAAGGGTGGGGCGGCTGACACCCAGCGTGATGGCGGCCTTGGCGATGTTGTCGTTGGCGTCCTTCAGGGCGCGCATGATGGCATCGCGTTCGGCTTCGTCGCGGGCATGCTTGATGGTGACCGGCGGCAGGGTCTCGTTGGCGGGCAGCGCCAGGTCGGACGCCTGGATGACGACGCCGTCGGTGGTGAGCATGGCCTGCTGGATGACGTTGCGCAGCTCGGTGATGTTGCCGTGCCAGGTGTAGCGGCTGATGGCCACGAGGGCGTCGTCCGAGAGCACCATGCGGGGCTTGTCGGGGTTCTCCTGGTGGGCCTGGTTCAGCAGCCACTGGGCCAGTTCACGGGCGTCGTCACCACGCTGGCGCAGGGCCGGCAGGCACAGGTGCACCTGGCCCAGGCGATCGTACAGGTCGCGGCGGAACTGTCCCTCGACGATGCGGTTGCCCAGCGACGGGCTGGCGATGCTGATGATCTGCGGCAGCGTGTTGACGTCCTTCCAGCGCGTCTCGCTGTTGTGGATCAGGTACAGCAGCTCCGTCTGCGTGGTGGGGTCGAGCTGTTCGACGTTTTCCAGGATGACGATGGGCTGGCCGGTGCCCTGGTACTCGGTGGTCGCCTTGCGGAAGGCAACCTCGATGTCGATGCCGCGGGTGTAGCGGTTGCAGCTGACGATGGGAGGCATCGGCACGGCCGGCAGCTGGGCACTGTCGGTGCCGGGGCGCTGGCCGTTGTACTGGGCAAAGTAGTGGGCCAGGGTCTTGCGACCGGTGCCCGGTTCGCCCTGGATCAGGATGCGCAGGTTGTGGCCCAGCAGGCGACGGGCGCGCTTGACGACGCGGCGCACGGCGGCATCGCTGCTCATCAGGCCGGGGATCAGCTCGTTGAGCGGGCGGACCTTGGTGAGGCTGATGTTGTGCAGGCGGATCTGCTGCAGGCGGCGGGCACGCTGCACGGCATAGGGCAGGACCTGGGTGTCGGACGGGTAGGCCAGCACGTCGTAGACGTTGGGCAGCAGCAGCTGGCCGGCCAGGTAGTCATCGGTGGCACCGATGGCGATGATCTTGGCGTTGGGACTGGCTGCGGTCAGCTGGCGACAGGCGTCCACGGGGGAGTTGGCCTGGCTGGGGCCACCGTGCGTGCCGAAGTCGAGCACGATGACGTCGACTTCGGTGCTGTGCAGCTTGACGATGGCTTTCTTGATACCTTGGATCAGCAGGGCGTCTCTCGCCAGCGGGGAGTTCTGCAGCCCGATGGCATGCTCGGGCGAGAGTTCCACGATCATAAGGTGCTTGTTGCTCATGGACGGATGGGGTGGTCGTCTAGGTGTCGGGTATTCCATCAGAAAGAAAAAAAGCCCCTAAGGACATACTGCACGCTTTGTCCACCCCAATGTTGGCGGAATGATATTTGTTGCATTGTGTTGTTAGCGCAACAGGTTCTGCCGACGTCTTCTGTCAGCGGATGTGACAAACTTTGCGTGATGCAGAGGCTGGTTACCGGGTTGTGCCAGGTTGGCATGTCGTGTCATCCGGGCCATGTGCGTGCCGGGCGGAGGGCCCTGTCGGGGGCTTTCCCGGGGTGGCCGGATGTCGTCGGATTCCCTGTGTGATGACGTAACATTCGTTGAAGATGCTGGATGAGGGGATCGTGATGGCAGCTGAGGAAACAGGGCGGCAGGGCGATGCGGCGGAGGGCGCAGCCGTGCCTGCGCCGATCCTGGGCACTTCTCAGGAGATGCTGGCATGGGCCCTCGACTGGCTGGCCGCGCATGGTGAGGGTCCATGGCGGGTGAGCGGCCACGGCGTGCTGGGCGAGCCGAGGCTGACACATGGGCGGGGGCTGGCGGCGGTCCTGGAGCTTCAGGGGGCGGACCCGATCACCCGGGTGCTCGGGCTGCTGGTGTGCAGTGATCCCTGGCCGGATCAGGCGGAACTGGATGTGCAGCTGGGCGAGGAGCTGGGCGCCTACTTGGGCACGCTGCTGGCCAACTGCCAGCGTCTGATGTCCCTGTCGTTCTCGGCCCTGATCGGCAGCCAGGGGGCGCCGGGACAGTCGCAGCCGGAGGTGTTGCGTCGCATGACGCTGGCCATGGCGCGGGACGTGCGGGTGGTGATGGTGCGGCTGGCATCGGCTCTGCAGTCGTTGCGCCATGTCGCGGCGCATCGGGGGGCCGGAGATGATGCCGAGGGCCAGGGATCGTCTCTGGCCGAGGGGCTTGTCGAGCCGGGCGTGCCGGTGGCTCCGGTGTCGGACGCCGATGTGCAGGGGCTGGCGCAGGAGGCGATGCAGGTGCTGGCGCCGCTGGCCAACCGTCTGGGGCTCTACCGCATCAAGTGGGAGATGGAGGATCTGGCCTTCCGCTGCCTGGAGCCGGCGCGCTATCGGGAGCTGGCCCGGGCGCTGGACAGCAAGCGTCCGGAGCGGGATGCCTTCGTGGCCAATGCGACGGCGGAGCTGTCGGCGCTGCTGGCCGAGCACGGCATCCAGGCACAGGTGAAGGGGCGCTCGAAGCACCTGTACAGTATCCACAACAAGCTGCGGGCCAAGCATCTGAGCCTGGACAAGCTGCATGACCTGCGGGCGCTGCGGGTGATGGTGGAGACGCTGGCCGACTGCTATGCGACGCTGGACCTGGTGCATCAGCGCTGGGTGCCGGAGATGGACGAGCTGGACGATTACATCGCCGATCCGAAACCCAATGGCTACCAGTCGCTGCACACGGTGGTGATGGCCGACGATGGCCGACCGATGGAGGTGCAGATCCGCACGCGGGCGATGCACGAGGCGGCCGAGTACGGCTTGGCGGCGCACTGGCGCTACAAGGAAAAAAGCGCCCCTGGAGGCGGCAAGGTGGTGGTGCCGTCGCTGGACGGGCAGGCGCGCATTTCGTGGCTGCGGCAGCTGCTGGCCTGGCAGCATGACCAGGGCGAGCGGATTGCGGGCGAGGAAACCAGTACGGCTGATGATTCCGTGATCTTTGCGATGACGCCGCAGGGACGGGTGATCGAGCTGCCGATGGGCTCCACGGCCGTGGATTTTGCCTATCACGTGCACACGTCGCTGGGGCATCGCTGCCGGGGGGCTCGGGTGGACGGGCGGATGCTGCCGCTGAACACGCCGCTGGCCAATGGACAGGTGGTGGAGATCGTCCAGGCCCGGGTGGGCATGGATGAGCCGGGGCCCTCGCGTGACTGGCTGAACCCGTCGCTGGGCTTTGTGCGCAGCAACCGGGCCCGGCAGAAGGTTCGGCAGTGGTTCAACGCGCAGGCACGTGGTGAAGAGCAGCTGGCCGGGCGCGAGCGAGTGGAGAAGGCGCTGGCCCGCGAGGGGCGCACGGGGCAGTCGCTGGAGGTGCTGGCCGAGCGGCTGAAGTATCCGTCGACGCAGGCGCTGTTTGCGGCCGTGGCGCGCGAGGAGGTGGGAGCACGGGCGCTGGAGGCGGCGATCCGCAATGAGCCGGTGGTGCTGCCACCCCCCACGCCGGCTCCGCCAGCGGCGCCGGAGATGCGCAAGTCGGCGGCGCCCGGGTCGAATGCCGTGCTGGTGATGGGGGTGGACTTCTTGATGACCCATCTGGCCGGTTGCTGCCATCCGGTGCCGCCCGACGAGATCAGTGGCTTTGTGACCCGGGGACGTGGGGTGTCGGTGCATCGCAAGGGATGTCCGGCGCTGGCGGCTTTGCGCGAGCGGGCACCCGAGCGTGAACTGGCGGTCTCATGGGGAGACGACTGGCAGAAACCCGTGAAGACCAAGGGCGGGCAGCTCAAGCCCCGGCGCTATTCAGCCGGGGTGGTGGTGACGGCCGAGGCGCGATCGGGCCTGTTGCGCGACGTCCTGGACATGCTGGCGCGCGAGCAGTGCCCGCTGCTGTCGGTGCAGAGCCAGACGGTGAAGGAGCTGGCACGCTTCACGCTGGTGCTGGAGGTGCCGTCGGCCGAGGTCCTGGACAAGCTGCGCAATGCGATCCGGCAGATTCCGGGGGTGATGGGCTGCCGGCGGGCCTAGGCGCCGGGGCGCCTGGGGCGCCGCGTCTCGTCGATGTCAGGCTTTGGGCGGACGCCGCCCGCGCCCGGTCCTTGTGGGCCGGGCGGGCCTTCAGGGGGCGCAGCTGATCAGCCCAGTCCGGGCAGGCTGGAGTCGTCGGGAATGGGTTGCTGGATGGGCTGGCCGGTGGGGTGAGGCGCGTTGGTCGCGGTACCGATGGTGGGCTCGATGCGGCCGCCGGGCAGGGGCCCCCGGGCAGGGGCTGCGGGCGCTTCATCCGTCGCCGTCACGGCGGGCGCTGCGCCCTCATCGGGCACGTCTTCCGTGCTGCGCATGGGTTCCAGGTTGTCCATGGTGCCAGCCTCGTTGCCAGGACCGGTATCAGCGTGCATGGCCGTCGGATCGGTGCTGTCCGGGGGCTCGGGTGCCTGCGCAGGATCGGCGTCGGGGGCGGCGGTCATCGGCTCAGCTGGGAGGGTGCCGGACGGGTGCGCAGGCAGGGAAGGTTCGGCCGTGGGCAGGGTGGCGGCGGCATCCATGCGGCGCTCGGTCTGGGTGGAGGCAGGTGGCGCGGCCGGGCGAACCGCCGACTTGGGCCGGAAGGCGCGGCAGACGTCCGGATCGGTCTCGATGTAGGGCGCACCGATCAGGTCCAGGCAGTAGGGGACGGCGGCGAAGATGCCGGGGATGCGGATCTCGCCGCTTTCCGGGTCACGCACGCCTTCCAGGATCTCGCGGATGGACTTGGGCTGCCCGGGCAGGTTGATGATGAGCGTGTTGCCCCGGATGACGGCGGTCTGCCGCGACAGGATGGCGGTGGGCACGAAGTTCAGGCTGATGGCGCGCATCTGCTCGCCGAAGCCGGGCAGTTCGCGGTCGGCCACGGCCAGGGTGGCCTCGGGCGTGACATCGCGGGGGGCCGGGCCGGTGCCGCCGGTGGTGAGGATCAGGTGGCAGCCCACGTCGTCGGCCAGTTCGCACAGGGTCTGGCTGATGGCTTCCTGCTCGTCCGGAATCAGTCGGCTGTTGCCCAGCCAGGTCGAGGTGAGCGCCCGGTCCAGCCAGTCGGCCATGGCCGGGATGCCGAGGTCCTGATAGGCGCCACTGCTGGCACGGTCACTGATCGAGACGAGACCGATCTTCAGGGGCGCGGTGTCTTGGATGGAGGTGGACATGGTGGGGACCGGAAGAGTCGTTGTTGGAGCTGCCCGGAAAGCGCCGGAGCGGTGGGCAGGTGGGGAGCACGGCGGCCTGGGGCCGATGACGGGTTGCTGAGCCCGGTCCGGGATCAGGCGGGCTCGTTGTCAGCCTGCGGGGCTGCGGCGGGCTGCCAGTCTTCGACCAGGGTCTCGTGCAGCAGGCGGTAGAGCTGACGCTGCTGACGAGGCGGTTTGCCGGCAGTCTTCTCGCGCCGGGCCTGGGCCAGCAGTGCGGGCAGTCCCAGCTGGGCGGCGGCCGGGTGCTCGTCGATGAAATCGGTGAGCGAGAGGCTCCCGTCCAGCAGGCCGTCGCGCCAGCGTTCGGCACGGTGCATCAGGTGCACGGCGCCCTGGTGACGTTCCTCGTCCACGACCAGGGCCTGCTCGATGGCGCTGGCGTCCACGCTGCGCATCAGCTTGCCGATGTACTGCATCTGGCGCCGCAGGCCCTCGTGACTTTTCGTGCGCCGGGCCTCGTGAACGGCCTGGGCCAGGTCTTCGGGCATCGGCACGCGAGCCAGCTGCTGGGCCGGCAGCTTCACCAGCCGCTCGCCCAGCGCCTGCAGTGCGTGCATCTGCTGCTTCCTGCGGGTCTTGCTGATGGGGGCGTCGTCTGCGGACGGTGTGGCGTCCGGAGCGGTGTCGGGGGCGTCGGTGTGGCGGCTGCCGTGGTTCATGAGCGCTCGGGTGGAAGATGGATGGTCTAGTGCTATATGATACTTGTCAGGTTTTTCCCAATATTTACCCTTGTCCATTTTCCATGAGAAAGTCCTCTTCCGCCCAGGCAGCCGGGGCTGCCAGAGCTTCGTCGCGCCAGCCCGTGCGCCGTCTCCGTGCCCGTGCCGGGCATCTGCCGGCCCAGTATCTGGAAGGCGGGGATGGCGAACGCCCGCTGTTCGACTACCGGCGTGAGGATTTTCAGGAACTGGTCGAGGAGACCATGCGTCAGGCGAAGGCCCTGGGGGCCACCGCCGTGGTGGCCGAGGTGTCGGAATCCTCGGGGCTGGCGCTGACGGTGCGCAAGGGCAAGGTCGAGACCATCGAGCAGACCCGCGACAAGGGGCTGGGGGTGTCGGTCTATGTGGGGCAGCGGCGCGGCCACGCCAGCACCAGCGATTTCAGCCCGCAGGCGCTGGCGCGCACGGTACGGGCGGCCTACGACATTGCCTCCATCACGGGTGAGGATCCGTTTGCCGGTCTGCCCGACGAGCGCCGTCTGGCGCGCGGTGAAAACGACGTGTCGGGTCTGGCGCTGTTCCAGCCCTGGCATATCTCCGTGCCACAGGCCATCGAGCTGGCGCGCGAGATCGAGGCAGCCAGCTTCGCGGTCAGCCCGCAGATCGCCAACAGCGATGGCGCTTCCGTCTCGGTGGGCCATGGCCACTTCCTGTCGGCCAACTCGCTGGGTTTCTGTGATGGTTTCGCGCACAGTCGCCACACGCTGTCGGTCGGGCCCATCGCCCGCCGGGGACGTGACATGCAGCGCGACGGCTGGTATTCGTCCGCCCGTTCGCCAGCCGATCTGGCCTCGCCCGAGGCCCTCGGCCGCTATGCGGCCGAGCGCGCCCTGTCCAGACTGGGCGCACGCAAGCTCAGCACCCGCAAGGTGCCGGTGCTGTTCGAGGCACCGCTGGCGCTGGGGCTGCTGGGCAGTCTGGTGCAGGCGGTCAGCGGTTCGGCACTGTACCGGCAGGCATCGTTCCTGGTGGATTCGCTGGGCAAGCGCATCTTCCCCAACCATATCGACATCGTGGAAGATCCGTTCATTCCCGGGGCGATGGGCTCCGGCCCCTTCGACGACGAGGGTGTGGCCACCGCAGCCCGTGATGTGGTGAAGGGCGGTCGGCTCAAGGGCTACTTCCTGTCCTCCTACAGCGCGCGCAAGCTGGGCATGCAGACCACCGGCAATGCCGGTGGCTCGCACAACCTGCGCCTATCCAGCCGGCTGACGGCACGCGGCGACAACTTCGCCCGCATGCTGAAGAAGATGGGCACGGGCCTGCTGGTGACCGAGGTGATGGGGCAGGGTGTGAATTACGTCACGGGTGACTACTCGCGCGGTGCGAGCGGTTTCTGGGTGGAAAACGGCGAGATCCAGTATCCGGTCGAGGAAATCACCATTGCTGGCAATCTGGCCGACATGTACCGCGGCATCGTCGCGGTGGGCAATGACGAACTCACCCGTGGCACCAAGACCTGCGGTTCGGTGCTGATCGAGGAAATGGCGGTGGCCGGGTAACAGCCATGAACAAGGCTTTCGTGCGCGAGAACGACGACGCCGCCGACGACGACCTTGAGCCGGAACAGCTGAAGGTCCCGGGCGGCAAGAACTACATCACCCGTGCAGGCTATCAGGCGCTGCGCGACGAGCTGAGCCACCTGCTGGACGTGGAGCGGCCGGAAGTGGTGCAGGTGGTGTCGTGGGCCGCTTCCAACGGCGACCGTTCCGAGAACGGTGACTATCTGTACGGCAAGAAGCGGCTGCGTGAGATCGACCGGCGCATCCGCTTCCTGATCCGCCGCATCGACCGTGCCGAAGTGGTCGAGCCCTCGGCACACCATGGCAATGATCAGGTGTTCTTCGGGGCTACCGTCACCTACAGCGAGCCCGACGGCACCGAGCGCCGGGTGCAGATCGTCGGCGTGGACGAGACCGATCCCCTGGCCGGCAAGATCAGCTGGGTCTCGCCGGTGGCACGTGCGCTCATCAAGGCGCGCGAGGGGGATGAAGTGTCGCTGATGACCCCGCAGGGGCGGATGGAGCTGCTGATCGAGTCGGTGGAGTACCCCGAGCCGGTCTGAGCCCGATCCGCGAAGCTCAGAAGCGGAAGTCGAAACGGGTGGTGCGCCGGTAAGTCTGCCCGGGCAGCAGGATGGCCCGGCCGTGGCTGGGGCTGTCCGGCGGGAACTGGCTCTCCAGGGCCACGCCGGCCAGATCGGCATAGTGGCTGCCGTCGCGCTTTTCGGTGCCGCCCAGGTACTGCCCCGTGTACAGGTGCAGGGCGGGCTGATCGGTGTGGACCTGCATGCTGACACGACCGTCGGCCGAGCGCAGTTCAGCGGCCAGCTGCAGGGCAGCGCCGGTCGAGGCGTCTGAAGGGGCTTCGCCCAGCAGGAAGCTGTGGTCGTAGCCCTTGACCTTCTGCTGGTCGACATCGCGCAGGAAGTCGGCATCCAGCCGCTTGGGCTGGCGGAAATCGAAGCCGGTGCCTTCAACTGCACGAGGTGCGGCATCGGGAATGCCGTCCGTGCCCACCGGCTGGTAGCGGTCGGCGTGAATCTGCAGCACCTGGGTCAGACCATCATCACCATCGCCGCCGTTCAGGTTGAAATAGGCGTGGTTGGTGAAGTTGCAGGGCGTGGGCGCGTCCGTGGTGGCGGTATAGACGATCGTCAGGGCGTCGTCGTCATCCAGCAGATACTGCGCGGTGGCATGCAGATTGCCCGGAAAGCCCTGGTCGCCAGCCGGGCTGAAGATCCGGAAAGTGGCCTGGTGTTCGTCGGCCGAATCCAGCATCCACAGTTGGCGGGCCAGTCCCTGCCGGCCACCATGCAGGATGTGGGGCGGCTGGTTGGCATCCAGCACGTGGTCGCCAAAGCGTGCCTGGGCAATGCGCCCGGCATAGCGGCCAACGCTGGCGCCCAGATAGCTGCCACCCTCCAGCAGCATGGCCACCACGTCGCGGCTGCCCAGCAGCACCTCACGTACCTGGTCGGGCAGCGGCAGCCGGCACGATGTCCAGGTGGCACCCAGCGGATGCAGGCCGATGGTGATGCCGCGGCGGTTTTGCAGGGTCAGTCCGGTGGAGGTCA
>ERZ773075.1596-NODE-1596-length-10951-cov-3.50835_pt1 | contig 10951 bp, 10 predicted proteins | sample MGYA00580614_ERZ773075 | MGnify/ENA primary metagenome ERZ773075 (study PRJEB29015, sample SAMEA2738021) | human oral metagenome | biome: human oral; feature: human-associated habitat; material: dental | place: China | collected 2043 ... | reverse complement strand
ACAGACGAGGACTGTTCGAGTGAAGCTCGCCACGGAGTAGGCGAGCACACGAGTTCCGCAGTCTGTGTGAATTTGTCGAAGCTTTGAGAAAGGGTTGCGGGTATGATTGAATTATACAGAGTTTTTTATAAACTAATAACCACAAACTATTATAATTGTTTATACTGCCAACTCCCCGATAAATCATTATTTACTCCACATGCTCATGTGTATATAAATGATCCATACAATACTCAAGCCCATCTTTGCATTTGGAGCAGTATCTGAACTCCATATTCTCATCATCTTTTTCCGTCTTTCCACATACGGCACATTTGTGTCTGCTTACATTTACCGGTCTTATCTTGACTCTGTACTGAGCCCTTCTTTGCATATTACTTACATCATTTATTATATTTTTTCTTCTGCTGATAAAGTAGAATATTATAAAGTTAAGTAGTGAAAGTACTATTGTAACCTTACTTGAGAGGCTTCCCACTATAAAACTGTAGATTTCCAAAAGTATATAGAAAAAGGCAAGGTACTTTGCTTTTACCGGTATGGCAAAGTATAGTCTAAATTCCATTTCGGGGAAGGTGAGTGCAAATGCCAAAAATATTGACAGGTTCAGATTATCGGGTGTCAGATAACCGTAGGCAATTTCTTCTATACCCATTCTTACACCGTATATATACATAAGCCCGGCTCCTATTATGTGAAAAAGGCAGCCCATAAACATAAATATATTAAATCTGAAGCTTCCCCACACATTTTCCAAGGCAATTCCCAAACTGTAGTAAGTTATTATCATAAAAAGCCCGAAAATCACGCTGTTAGTTGGAGGATAGGCAAGCCATGTAATAAGTCTCCACACCTGACCTTCGAGTACCTTTCCTATATCAAGTGCCATATATTCATAGTAAATGTAAGGGTTCATTATACTTATAACAAAGCCTACCACATAAAATATAACAAAGTAATTCATCAGATTTCTAATGCTGTACTTTCCAAAGTTTCTTTCGAGTTTATAAAAAAACTTCATAATAAATATTTTACCTTTCTTTGATTTGTATTTTTGTATTATAGCATATATAATTGTATTTAGGAAATGAGGGGATATTCCCATTTCTTAATATTTATTTTATGGAGGTTTTTATGAAGAAGGAAATTATTTCTACTGATAAGGCACCTGCTGCTATTGGTCCTTATGTTCAAGCAACTAAGTTAGGCGAGATGTTATTTACCTCCGGTGTTATTCCGGTTAATCCCGCTACCGGCGAGATTCCAAGCACCGTTGAGGAGCAGGCAAGACAGGCTTTTTCTTCTCTTAAGGCTTTGGTTGAAGCTTCAGGCTCTTCTATCGAAAAGGTTGTAAAGACTACTTTATTTATTAAGAACATGGATGATTTCGCTAAGATCAATGCTATTTACGCCGAAGTTTTTGCTGAGCCTTATCCTTGCAGATCATGTGTTGAAGTGGCAAGACTTCCTAAGGATGTATTACTTGAGATCGAGGCTGTTGCTCATCTGTAAAAGCAGGATTTAACATTAACTCTAATAGCAAAAACAGTAAAAAGCAGGTTTATTTTGAGCATAGTAATAACTTGGAATTAGCTTTAATATCTAAAACAGTAAAAAAAGCTTTGTTTTGATTATAGCAATAATTTGAAATTGACTTTAATATCTGCTTTAATATCTAAAAGGGGCTGTTGCACTAAGAATAAAATATACAAAATACAGCAGTGAGTCAAAACCACTCTATAAAGTATTATTTTATTTTAATGCAACAGCCCTTTTTTAATTTTTCTAAGAAACTATTATTTTAATTTAGTCTTTTTGTAATAACCTTGCTTATCATAGCAAATTACTTTTTTATTATCATGTATGCATCTTACTTTTTTAGTAATAGCCTTGGCTATCATAACTTCCCCAACCTTGGTTATCCTGTGGATATTGTCCTCCTTCCCATGTGCCATTATCCCAAGAGTTGTTTTCCCAACCATATTGTTCCTGATTGTCGAAGTTTCTGCCTCTTCCTCCTCTTGTATCTTGATTATTTGAAAAGTTACCCTGTATGCCTTCTGAGCTTCCTCTTCTGTCAGGCGGCTGCTGTCCGTTCGGTTCGCCAAAACCGCCTCCTTGTCCTCTGCCGGGTCTGACCTGTCTGCTGTTTTGTGATCCGTCTTGACCACCACCGTTCGGTTCGCCAAAGCCGCCTCCTTGTCTTCTACCGGGTCTGCCCTGTCCGCTGTCTTGTGATCCGTCTTGACCGCCACCGTTCGGTTCGCCAAAACCGCCTCCTTGTCCTCTGCCGGGTCTGACCTGTCCGCTGCCTTGTGATCCGTCTTGACCACCTCCGTTCGGTTCGCCAAAGCCGCCATGTCCGCCGGGATCTCCAAAACCTCCGCTACTTGTACCCAGACTTGAACTTACTGAGTTTATAGTTACAGTTTGCTCCGTATCGCCTGTTTTTAGGGTGTAGGTTTTGCCTGTTTCAAGGCTTGGAAGTGAAATTACAGCTGTGGCAAATTCTTTTTCAGCCACAAATTCTATCAACTTAGTTTGAGACTCATCACTTAAAGTTATAGTAGTTCCTGCTGCCTGTGTACTGTCATAATACACATTTATGAAGTTTTGGTTTGAGTCCTCCGAAAATGTTTGGAACATTCCCGAACTTCCCGCTCCTACATACACACCTTTGGTAATCTTAGCTTCTCCATTATAATCCAAAGTGCCGTCACCACCGCTTGTAGGTCCGCTTATATAGGTTTCACCGCCCTCTATATATAAGTCTCCGTTAGAGTCTATAGCGTCTCCCGAGGCATTAATATTAACCGTACCTCCTGCTATACGCACTTCTACACCGTCTTGGTCTTGGTTTCCAAGCATCTCTTTTTCAGAATCACTTACACTGTCATCATACTTGGTTCTTGCATTTATTCCGTCATCAGTTGCGCTTATATCTACATTTCCCCCGTAGATTTCTACAGTAAGACCCTCGAGACCTTCTTCCGATTTTTCTATATTTATATCTCCGCCATATATATTAAGTTCTCCGTCTGAGGTAAAGCCTTTACCTGTTGCATTTACTTTGAAAGTTCCGGCTTCTACCGTAAGTGCATCCTTGGCTCTTACAGCATTATCCACTGATGTAAGGTCGAAATTTCCTGAAATTATTGCCAATGTATCCTTGGTCTTGATTGCGGTTTTATAATTTGCATTTACTTTAAGCGTACCGCTTCCGTTTATTACAAGGTCATTTTTTATAAACAAGGTTGCATCCGGCTCGTCTTCTCCATCCGCAAAGGTGTAGTTACTTGTATCACTTAAGGTATTTTCAGTCGACTCCGCCAAGGTAAGTATTACCTTTTTACCGTCAGCCGCATAAATTGCCGGGCCGCTTTCACTGTTTATCTCCACTCCGTTAAGTACAAGGTGCACTACTGCGCTGTCTTTGGCATCTATGTAAATCTGACCTGTAAACTTACCGCTTAGCACATAGGTGCCTGAGCTTGTTATATTGACCTTGCCGTCAGAGTAATTGGTCCCCGAGCCTTCTACCTTAGCTTCACTACCGTTTAATGTAATTATAGTTGAACTTGACTTATCCCAACTTGTGTTAAGATCTTCTTCGGAATATATACTGCTTAGATCCCTGTTACTTGTACTTGTAGTCTTGGTTTCATTATCTTTGCTTTCAGTATCGCTACTCTTGACACTGCTTGTCTGCTGTACGCTTATGGTACTTTCATTACTGCTGTTCTTTGCTGCATTTGCAGCACAACCTGTTATAGTAAATCCCATTAAGGATAGGCTAAGTAACCAAGCTGCCATTTTTATTTCACTTTTTTTCATAATCTATCTGCCTTTCTGTTGTTGTCTTCTATATTCTTTTTTATATTAATTTTTTGTATTCCCAAGCTATTATAACTGCATATTCTCTACTCCCGGCTTAGCGCAGGTTATGTTAAGATTACCGTTTCTGACTCTTATGTCGTCAAGCATAGCTTTTTCTTTACTTACATTTTTTTCTGTTATCAGGTAATGAAGCTCATAAAGGCTTCCCATGTTAATTGTTCTTACCTTTTGAAGTTCGGCTCTTTTGGTGTATTTATTAAATACCTCATCAAATGCCGTATCGTAGTCCATATTTTCCGCTATAGTTATTTTAAGCTCTCTATCATTAACAGCCTTTGACTGTATGTAGCTTATGATAAGAGTTATTATACAAACCATTAAAAGTAAGATACAGCTTATTCCCACATAGCCCATACCGTTTGCAAGCCCCATTCCCATTGATATGAATATACTGGCTATCTCTCTGGATGTACCCGGCATCGAACGAAATCTTACCAATGAAAATGCTCCCGCAACCGCAACTCCGGTTCCTAAGTTACCGTTTACCACCATGATTACCGATTGAACTATTAAGGGTAATAATATCAGTGTCAAACTGAAGTTCAAACTTGTTTTATTTTTGTATGAATGCACCAAGGACAGCACTATTCCCAAAACCACAGAAACCGTTGAACATATTATAAATTCATTAAGGCTTATGCTTGAGGTTGAAGCTACCCTTGCAAGTATACTGTTAAGCATTTTGCTCCTCCTGTTTTTATTTTTAGATATTTATTGTTTAGTGATACTATATAGACACTGCTACAAATCCGCCTACCTCTATCTGCTTTTTTAGATATTTATTTTTAGTGTTGCTACACAGGCACTGCTGCAAGTTTGCCTACCGCTATTTCTCTTATTTTCAGATGCAAGCCTGCCTACCTCTATCTGCTTTTTTAGATATTTATCGTTTAGTGATACTACACAGATACCGCCGCAAACCTGCCTACCTCTATCTTTCTTTTTGAAACTATATTTATATTTTTATATATAGTTGACTTATAGTATTCTCCATACTTGGAAAATGAACTTTGGTATATATTAAGTTTTGATAATATATGACATAACCACAGCGGCATTGCCATATTGATTTTAACCTCCATTATATAAAAATCCTTTCCCAAAAGATCTATATTACATTGTCTTTTTGTTATATCAAGATTATAATCTCTTGCAACTATATTAGTGTCAAAGGTTATTCTAAACTCCGCATCATCTATCCCATAATAAGCCAGTCTGTCATAGGCTATATATACCTTGGGTTCCAAATCAAGATTATGCTTCATGTATTCTATTTCTTTAAATATCTGTTCTTTTTTTAATTTTTCAGGGCTTATATTATTATATAAATACGCCCTTGCCTCATTAAGCTTTAATGCTATACGCCTTTTATATACTACATGTTGATACTTTTTCTTTATTTCTATAAATACTTCACTTTTATCACTTGGCACTCCGTATGCTCTAAGTCTTAGTTTTTCTTTATATAAAGGTTTTTCCAATGAATGTCTTATCAAATAAAAATTCTCAGTATCAAAGTATATGTTTGATATAGTATGTTTGCCATAGTCATCAAGTTTCATATATTTTTTAATTTCCTGCATAAGTTCTTCATATTTGTACTTTGGAACTATATACTTCTTTTCTATTCTTTCAAATATTCGCTTTGCCATATCATCACCTCCTGTCGCATATAATAAAGTACTAAACTGAAAATACACTTAAAAAAGAAAATAAAATAATAAATCTCTTAGAGGTGCTTTATCCTGCCCACTTGATTGCAAGACGAAGTTCTCCAAAAGGTTATAGTTTCCGCAGAATATTTTTGCAAAATAAAAAAGCACCCCTTTTACAGAGTACTTTTTTATTTGAGTGCATTATAATTTATAAATTTCTAAAATAATCAGATCTTGTCGTTTTCATCAAATATATCGCCGCAATTAGGGCAAAACTTAGGTGCAGCCGCTCCCGGTGCCGGTGTCCATCCACACTTATCACACTTAAAGCCTCCTGTACTTTCAGGCTTCTTGGAACCGCAGTTTGAACAGAACTTAGTTGTATTATGCTGACCGCAACCACATACCCACTCTCTGTCTGCTGTGGCATTTACCTGAGTTTGTCCTCCAACCTGACCTACGAAACCGTTCGGCTGTGCCTGCTGTCCTTGCTGAGACATTCCCTGCTGTGGCTGTCCCTGCTGCTGATAGCCCTGTTGAGGCATTCCTTGCTGATAACCCTGCTGTGGCTGTCCTTGCTGGTATCCCTGCTGCGGCATTCCCTGTTGGTAGCCTTGTTGTGGCATTCCCTGCTGATAAGCGCCGTATTGCTGATTTTGCATCATCTGTTGCTGCTGTGCCATACCGTAAAGCGCTGTAGAGTTAGCTCCGCCGGCAGCATTTGCCATGTTCATACCTGCAAATGCCATCATAGGACCGGTACTTGTATTGGAAGCTGCCGCCTTCATAGCATCGGCTTGAGCACTTACAAGATGTGCCGCTGCCATATCCGCACTTCTGAATACCGCATTCTTTTGTAATTCCTTGATCATATCTTGATCTTTTTCAGAAGCTGTTGCTGAGCGAAGAGTAAGCTTATCAAGCTCTATACCATAATCTTCTTTCCAATTCTCAAGCTCTTTTTTGGTTTCCTTACTTATAATATCTACATTACCTGTAAGCTGATAATATCTTACGCCCTGATCGGCAACCCTTGTAAATGCCGGTTGAAAAGCGTGAATCAATTCAGCAGTAAGCTGTTTATTTAGATCTGCCTTGTCATATCTGTCTGTAACATTGCCCGCAAGTTTCTTATAGAAGATTATAGGGTCTGCAAGGGTATAACTGAATTCTCCATGACTGCGTATACCTATCTCCATATCAAGACTTATATTCTTATCTATAACACGGAACGGGATAGGACTGGCTGTACCGTATTTATTATCTGTAATGATCTTGGTATTAAAGTAGTAAACTCTTTGGTCATGACCTGTCTCACCACCGTAAGCAAACCTTCTTCCGAATTGCTTGAAGCTTGCTATAATACTTTCACCGAACTTCCCCGCAAATATACTGGGCTCTGTATTACTGTGGAATACATACTCGCCCGGTTCTGCAGATACCTCAACTATAGCTCCGTTATCAATTATCATCATACACTGACCTTCATTGATAATTACTTTTGATCCGTTGGATATAATATTATCGGAAGCCTTGTTATTCTGCCCTCTTGCAGTCTGTACCTTAGTGCCTTTTACCATCAAAGTATCATTATCTATAGTATTACAATAAAAATACTCCAAAAACTGGTCGGATATCACTCCTGCGGCGGTGTCCATAACTAATTTAATAAGTCCCATAAGCATCTCTCCTTTAAATAGTTAGATTTCTATAAGCATAAGCGCTTAACGCTGCTACTGTTTTGCCGTCTTTTATGACCCCAGTATATACCATTTTCATCAAATCATCAAGTGCCCACGCTTCTATCTCAATATCTTCATCTTCATCTAAGTTTTGTTTTGAAATTCTTAAGTTTTTTGCTATATATATTTCTATTTCTTCATCACAAAAAGCAACCGTAGTATTTACTGTTATAAGGTATTCCAAATCATCGGGACTTGCAACCTTGTATCCGGTTTCTTCTTCAAGCTCTCTAAATGCGCATAACCTTTTGTCTTCACCCGGACTGTCGACCTTACCTGCCGGTATCTCTAAAGTAAACCTGTCAAGAGCATTCCTATATTGTCTGACCATCAGTATCTTGCCGTCTTCTCTTACAGGAATCACTGCGGCAGCACCGTCATGATGTATAAAGTCCCATATTACTTCTTTGTTGCTTTCGGTCTCCATATAGTCTTTATATACCCTTAATATAACACCCTGATATGCCAATTCCCTTTTCTTTCTTTTAATACTCTTCATAGTCATCTCCACAGTTTTCTTTTAATTTGCCGAATTATTGTTTTGAGTTTACTTGTTTAAGCCTGTTTAATATATTATAAATTGATTTTGAACTTTAATCCTGCTCAAATATATTATAAATCAGTTTTACTTTTAGTCTACTTACATACATTATAAATCAGTTTTACTTTAAGCCTACTCGACTTTTTAGCCTGCTCAAATGTATTATAAACCGGTTGTACCTTAAGCCTACCGGGCTTTTTAAACTCGCTTAAATGAATTCTTTTATATCACAATACCTATATCCCTGCCTTAAAAGATAATTGATAACCTTTCTTTTTGAGTCTGCATCACTTAGGTTGTAATAATCTTTTTTTCTAAGCAAGGCTTCTATATTATCATACTCATTAAGATGTAATTCTTCAAGTTTTGCATCTATTACTTTTTTATCAAAGCCCTTTTCTGTCAATTTATTTTTAAGGAAGAGTTTACTTTTTTTAGTCTTATTGGCATTTATATATCTTTCTATATAATCCATATCATCTATATAATGCTTAGAGACGGCAAATTCTACCGCCTCTTCCACCAGACCCTCGGGATAACTTTCCATCAGCTTACGCCTAAGGGCATGAGAGTTATAATCTCTGGCACTTAAAAGATAGAGCAGTCTTTTATATATCCGTTCTTTAAGCACAGGATATATTTTTTCATAGAGATTTTCAAAGTACTCATTTTCTTCAAGTTCAAATGTGTTAACTTCTTTGTTATACAAGCAAAAACTTATGCCTTCTTCTGTAATGATTTTCTTTTTTGTACTGCTTATAGGAATTATTTTTTTAATATACATATATCTGCTTTAACATCAACTGTTTAGCTTGGATGCCCTAATTACGCTCTATTCCATATCATCAAACAGATCCGCTTCATCTTCCGGAAGTTCTACAGTTTCTTCTACGACCGCTTCAGCCTTTTTCTTATCGGTCTTTGACTTTTTAGTCGCCTTCTTAAAGTTACTGTTTACTTCATCTTCTTCTCTCTCAAAAAGATCATCACTATTTTGCAGTGCGTATAACTCTCTTACTTTAAGTTCTATCTCCTTGCAAATGTCCGGATTCTCCAAAAGATAGTCTTTAGCCTTCTCTCTTCCCTGTCCGAGTTTTGCTGAATTATAAGCATACCATGCACCGCTTTTATCAACAATATTAGCCTCTACCGCAAGGTCAAGTATATCTCCCTCCTTGGATATACCCTTACCGTAGAGTATATCAAATTCCGCCTCTTTGAAAGGAGGAGCCACCTTGTTCTTAGAAACTTTTATTCTGACTCTGTTACCTACATTATCTCCGCCCTGCTTTACATAATCTACTCTTTTTACCTCTATTCTTATGGAAGAATAAAACTTAAGCGCACGACCTCCTGTAGTAACCTCAGGATTACCGAAGCTTATACCAATCTTTTCACGCAACTGGTTTATAAATATAATTGTTGTATTACCTTTACTGATAATACCTGTAAGCTTTCTTAATCCCTTGCTCATAAGTCTTGCCTGAAGACCCATTTGCTGATCAGCCATATCTCCGTCTATTTCGGCTTTAGGTACCAAGGCTGCAACCGAGTCTATGATAATTATATCCATAGCACCTGAACGCACCATGGTTTCAGCTATCTCCAGTGCCTGCTCACCGTTATCCGGCTGTGATACATACAAATTATCTATATCAACACCTATAGCCTTGGCATATACCGGATCAAGAGCATGCTCCGCATCTATAAATCCTGCTATTCCGCCTCTTTTTTGCACCTCTGCAACCATGTGTAAAGCTACAGTGGTCTTACCTGAAGACTCATGTCCGTACACCTCTATAATACGACCTCTCGGTATACCGCCTATACCAAGTGCTATATCTATACCGAGGCAGCCTGTCGGTATAGCAGCTACATTAAGCTGTCTGCTTGAATCTCCAAGTTTCATTATAGAGCCTTTACCATAGGCTTTCTCTATTTGTAAAATAGCCTCATCCAGTGCTTTTTTTCTTCCTTCTGTATTCATTTTGCCTCCATTTTCTGAACATATGTTCCTTTGTTAGTAGTATATTAGTTTTAATATTATTTGTCAAGTAAAGTACTTGATTATATTTTAAGTATGTGCTATATTTTATCATGTAGTTTTCAAAACTACATCTATTAGTTTTTAATATTATGTATTTTTAGATTTGATATTATCGAAAGGGGTTTATTATGCTTAAATTTATAGATAAATTAAAAGATCCGGGCAGTGCCTTAACACACTTTTTAGCCTTTATACTCACTATATTAGCTGCCGTATTCCTTTTCTCCAAGGCGGTAGGGCATAATGTAGGCTCTGTAAGCATGGCAACTTTTATAATATTTATAATAAGTATGCTGCTTTTATATGCCGCAAGTACAACTTATCATTCATTTAACATTTCTAAAAAGATCAATACTTTACTGAGAAAAATTGACCACATGATGATATTTGTACTTATAACCGGCACCTATGCACCTATATGCTTAAGTGTACTTGGCGGAAAAACCGGCATAACACTTTTTAGTATGGTTTGCGGTATTTCACTCTTAGGTATACTTATTAATATGTTTTGGATTCATTACCCTAAGTGGATCTCTTCCGTGATTTACATAGGACTTGGCTGGCTTTGCAGTCTGGCTCTGACCAAGATCATGTCTTCCATGCCGAAAATAAGCTTTATATGGCTACTTGTGGGCGGTGTGATCTACACTGTGGGCGGTGTGATCTATGCACTTAAACTTAAATGTTTTGATAAGTTTCATAGGTATTTCGGGATACATGAGATTTTCCATTTGTTTGTGATGGGCGGAAGCTTTTGCCATTTTATGTTGATGTATTCATTAATATAATAGGGTGGCAAGGTTTTATCGACTTCCTTAGATTTTATAAAGATTTGTAAAATAAATTGCCCTCTTTTGGTCTCCTCGAAAGGTAAGATTATTGTACTATAATGGGAACAATTATGCAAGTAGTGTAGTTGGCAACATAAATAGTGGGCAGAAACACTCCCTATTTCAATCATACTCGCAATACTGTTAATAAAGTGTGTTCCTACACCTCTCCCCCACCTCCGGCACCTTAGGCACATAAACCGTTAAACTATCTTGCCGAGGACAATCTGAGACCGCCG
>ERZ773075.1594-NODE-1594-length-10959-cov-117.146_pt1 | contig 10959 bp, 8 predicted proteins | sample MGYA00580614_ERZ773075 | MGnify/ENA primary metagenome ERZ773075 (study PRJEB29015, sample SAMEA2738021) | human oral metagenome | biome: human oral; feature: human-associated habitat; material: dental | place: China | collected 2043 ... | reverse complement strand
GTCTCCCACATGACCTTCTTCCGCCACTTCCCCACCAAGGAGGCCGTGGTGGTGAACGACCTGTTCGATCCGCTCATTGCCGCGGCCGTGCGCGCCCAGCCGCGGCAATGGCGTCCGCTGACCCGGGCGGTGCGAGGCCTCGTTGCTGCCATAAGTGAGGAGTCGGCGCGCGAGGAGATGTCCTCCCGGGAGTTCTACGAACGCGTTCGACTGGCGGCCCTCACCCCGTCGCTGGCAGCCGCCGTGCGAACCGCGGGTCAGGAGACCGAGCGCGCCATCGCCGCGGCGCTCGTCGTTCCGGGCGTCGACGATGCGGCGGCGCGGGCCGCGGCCGGGGCCGTCATGGGTGCGGCGAGCAGCCTCCTGCTCGCCTGGGCGGAGGAGACCACCGTTTCCGATGAGGTGACCGAGACCGGTACCGCATCCCGTACCGAGGCAGTCGTTGGCGCCGCGACCGCGCTCAGCCGGGGTCTTCTTAGCCTGCTGGAGGAACCGTGAAGGGTGCGGCGTCAGCCCTGGAGGTTGATCGCGTCAGCGTTAGCCTGCGGGGAGAGCCTGTTCTGCGAGAACTCTCCATGTCCGTCGCGCAAGGCGAGTGCCGCGCCGTCGTGGGCCTCAACGGCGCCGGGAAGTCCACGGCGCTGCGCGTCATTCTGGGCATGCTCCGCCCCGACACCGGCAGGGTCCTCCTGTGCGGCCGCGATATCGCCTCCTGCCCCAGGGACGTGTGGCGGCGGGTGGGCCATTTGGTGGAGGCATCGTCGTCCTACCCAGAGCTCACGGCCCGGCAGAACATCGGGGCGACCGCCCGCCTGCACGGGGCCGATCCCAGGCGAGCCGAGGGGGCGGCGGAGCGGATGAGTGAGATGCTGGCGCTGACCGGATGGCTCGATACGCCTGTGCGCCGCCTGTCGCTGGGCACGCGTCAGAAGGTGGGGTTGGTCGGAGCCCTGGCGCATGAGCCGGACGTCGTCGTCCTCGACGAGCCGACCAATGGGCTCGATCCGCTGGCCGTCGTCGGATTCAGGGATCTTCTGCGGGAGGTGACCAGGCGCGGCGGCGCGGTACTGGTGACCGGGCACCACTTCGATGAGCTCACGCGTATCGCCGACCGTGTCAACGTCCTGCACCGGGGGCGGATCATCGACACGATCGCACCCGAAGAACCCGGCCACCCCGGAAGCGCAGACCTCGAGCGCGTCTTTTTCGACGCCGTCCTGGCAGCAGACCAGGCGGCCCTGGGCCCCAGCTCCGGTGGGTCCTCCCGAGCGGGGCGGCTACAGGACGAGCGGAAGGAGTCATGATGATCGCTGAACGTGGAGCTTTCCCGGTTGTTCTCAGTCTTGAGGCTCGCAAGCTGGCTCGGGCGATGGTGACGCGCGTGGCGACGCTCGCCGGCCTGGTCCTCGTCACGGTCGCTACCGCCGGTGGGTACGCCGCCGCGATGCACGCCGGCGATACCGATCTGGGGAGGAAGGCGGCATCCATGGTGACCTCGCCCGGCTGGGACGGTTATACCGCCCTGGGGGCCACGAGCGTGAGCGCAACGACGCTCCTGGCGGTGGGTGTGGTGATGTCGTGGAGCGTCGGCCGGGAGTTCACCGACGGCACCATGGTGGGGCTGTTCGCCGTTCCACCGACTTTGCGCAGCATTGCCGCGGCGAAGATGGTGGCGACCCTGAGCTGGGCGGCACTGCTGGGAGTCGGCGAGGCGGCCATGCTGACGACGGCGGGGCTGATGCTCGGCCTGGGGCCGGCAGGGGCGGCCGGCTGCTTCGCGGTGCTGGCGCTCATCGCCGTCCTGCTCAGCGCGAGTGTCCTGCCGGTCATGTGGGCGGCGACCCGCTGGCGCGGCTATCTGGCAGGGATCGGGTTCACGCTGGCGATCCTGGTCATCACCAACCTGGCCGCCGGCTTCGGGCTCGGCTCCTGCATCCCGTGGTCCATCCCGATCGTATGGGCCGCGCGCCGGACGGAGGTCGGCACGCTGTTGCTAGCGGTTCCGGTGATAACCGCCGCGATCGGCGCCTGGATCACCTACCGCTCCTGGGATCGGCTGCAGCTGGGCGCCGACTGACCGCGGGAACTTCCCATCGGAAGGCCGATCTTCGGCCTTCACGACGAGGAGGAGGCAGTCTGCTGCGCCGCCGCAAGGATCGCTGCACCCCTCTTTGGAGGCCAACCCTGCCCAACAACACTCCCATTCTTCATGTCGAAGCGAACGTGCTCCGAACCGGCTCTCTCCCAGGCCGTTGAGAGCTCAATGCCCTGAAGGACCCGATTCCCCAAGACAACAGCCAGCACCTTCGCAGCGGCATCGGAGTCGAGACCGTCTTCGTAGCTCCCGAAGGCAGCCACACGCAGCTGGAGCTGACAAGACACGAAATCCATTTCATCCAGTTTAATCGACACCCCCTCTCTGCTCCTGTAAATCGGGGAAATCGCCTCGAACACTTGCTTCAGCGGAACAGAGCCGAGATCAGCGCATCTAGTGCACCGAACCGTCACACCCACTTCGCCGACGCGCACGTACTGTTTGAAAGGCAGGAGATCGATCGACAACACATCGGAGCCGGGGGCAACCATCCAGCTATCCGGAAAACTTTCAACGCCACGATACCACACCGAGGTTCCATACGAAGAAACCTCGATGCTCTCAATCGCGGGTGTACATAACCCGGTAACCGCCTTGACCGCCTCCGTCGCATCGCCCACCTTCCTGCTCCATCTGACACTGGTGGATCCTCGCATCCAGGCGATCTCCATATCCACGGCCGACGTGGACGACCCGGAGATCTCTTCGACTTTATTGAAAGAATCGCCGACCACGGTGATCAAGGTATTGACGGGCGGTTTGTTTTCCAGTCCCACGCGAATCGTCCAGCGAATACCGGCATCGCCGCAAAACTTGGCATGCACTTCAACCGAGTCAACGCCTTTCAGGCGGCGAAGATATCTTCGCACTCTTCGTTTCCTGTTGAACTCAAGAAGCGAACAGCAAACAATAATGGCGGCAAATACGAGGAATGCCACAAGCCGCCTACCAAACCGACTCACAGGACCCAGAATACGGCAATTAAAGAAACTTGCATCAATGGCAATGAGTATCACCAATGACAGCCACAGAACCCCCAGGATACCAGCGTTCACTATATTTCATCTTCCGGGATCCGGGCGGGCATGCCTTGCTCTCGCATCCACCCCATATTTCTAGATACTTCGCAGTGGGGCGTACCGCAAAAAGAAGTGGACCGATTCGCATCATCTCCGGAGTCTGCGCCCCGACTCCCAGGCCGACTGACTCAGCTGGACCTAGCCAGGGCGAGAGCGGTCAGAAGGACACGGAAGACGCTGCGTCGACGATGAGCCATGACATCACCGTAAGTTCCCAGCCCCGCACACGGAACGGGGAGCAATCCCCGTTCCGGAGGCTGCCTTCCACTCCAAGGCGGGTGTGGCCGCGTACCCCGCTCGTCCCGACTACGTCGTGCCCACTGGGGACTTCAGCGAGGAGTGGATGGAGGAGAACGGCATCAACCTCGACGGTGACCATGGCGTCATCGAGGAGGATCGCTGACGTCTGCGCCTCTCGCCTCCTTGTTTCGGACAACCACGGGTACAGACTGCCTGCCGCGTCTCAAACCGCAAGGTCCTCCATCTCCTCGAGCTCCTTGCCCTTGGTCTCGGGCACCCGGAAGAAGACGAAGAGGAGGGACAGCAGCGCGAAGACGGCGTAGAAGCCGTAGGCGAAGGTCAGGCTGATGCTGGAGAAGGTCGGGAAGGTGGTGGAGATGAAGAAGTTCGCCACCCACTGGGCCGCGGCCGCCACCGCCAGCGCCCCGGCGCGGATCCGGTTGGGGAACATCTCGCCCAGCAGCACCCACACGAGCGGCCCCCAGGTCGCCCCGAAGGCCACGACGAACAGGTTGGCAGCCACCAGCGCGATCGACGACCAGGGCGCCTCCAGGGTCACCTCGCCACCGCTGATGTTGGCGAAGGAGAAGGCCAGCGCCATGAGCCCCAGGGAGATGGTCATGAAGAACGAGCCGGCCAGCAGCATGGGCCGGCGCCCCACCTTGTCCACCAGGAGGATCGCCAGAATCGTCACCACGATGTTGGTGACCGACGTGATAACCGTGATGGTCAGGGCGTCGGACTCCTCGAAGCCCACGGTACGCCACAGCGTCGTCGAGTAGTAGAAGATGACGTTGATACCCACGAACTGCTGGAAGACGGATAGCAGGATACCCACCCAGACGATCGGCTTGAGCCCCAGCGCAGTGCCGCGCAGGTCGGACAAGGACTCGCGTTTCTCGGAGTCGATGGTGGAGCGGATCTCCTCGATCTTGAGGTTGACGTTGATGATGCCGGTGAAGTCGTAGAGCACTTGGGAGGCCTTGTCGTAGTCGCCGCGCGCCACAAGGAACCGCGGGGACTCCGGCAGACGGAAGGCAAAGAGCCCGTAGACGAGGGCAGGAAGCCCCTCGGCGATGAACATCCACCGCCAGGCCTCCATCCCCAGCCACAGCTCCTGGGCAGCCCCGCCTGCCTGTCCGGAGAACCAGGCATCGGCCAGCAGGGAGGAGAAGATGCCGATGACGATGGCCAGCTGTTGGAGGGAGCCCAGGCGACCGCGCACACTCGCCGGGGAGACCTCGGCGATGTACGCCGGGGCGATGACGGAGGCCGCCCCCACTCCCAGGCCGCCCACCAGGCGCCACACGATGAAGTCGATGACGCCGAAGGCCAGCCCTGATCCGAGCGCGGAGGCCAGGAACATAACGGCGGCGATGAGCATGACCGGCACTCGGCCCAGCCGGTTGGAGACCGGCCCGGCGAACCAGGCGCCGACGGTACAGCCGATGAGTGCTGAGGAGACGGAGAAGCCCTTGAGGGCATCGCTGAGGGCGAACTGGTCGGAGAGGGCGTCGACGGCGCCGTTGATGACGGCGGTGTCAAACCCGAAGAGGAACCCGCCCAGGGCCGCGGCCACACAGATGCCGATGATCCGGGCGTTGATGCGGCTGACGGTCGAAACCGGATCGTCCGAGTTCGTCGACGCTGGGGAGGAGGTGGTTGGTGGCTGAGAGGATGACGACTGCGATGACGGGGAAGGCTCTGCCATGGTGTGTTTCCTGACGTCGGAAGAGTCGCGCACGGCACTCGTTTCGTGCCGTACGGCATGGCGGACCCCCTCAGGCTACGGCCGTGTCTGACGCCACAGCGACTGTTTCGCCGCCCTCTTCCCCACCCTCGCCTCCACCCCGGTTCGACGGCGCACGGCCGGGACCCAAGTCCTTGACGTTCGGTCGATTGATTCGAGTGGCGGGAGTCTCCACTCGGACCGGAGCCGTTACCGGCGCCGGCCTGTGGTGAAGGCGTCCGATTGATGTCATGGCTTGCCGACGACAACGCCCCCGAGCCCACCTGGTCCTAGGACTCAGGCATGCTCGGGGGCGTGCCCCTATGGGAGGTGGGGGTTGGCGTCCGACCTCAGGCGCGGCGGCGGCTCACCAGCAGGGCACCTCCCATGACGGCGAGTACGGCGACCGCCAACGGCAGACCGATTCTGACACCGGTACTGGCCAGAGGACCCCCAGAGGGCTCCTCGGGCGTCGCCGGATCGCTGGGTACGGCCGGCGGAGTATCGCTCGGCGAGGAGGGGTCGCCAGGTGTGGCTGGGTCGCTCGGGTCCGGGGAGTCACTCGGATCGGGAGACGGCGACTCGCTGGGCGACGGCGTCGAGGACTCGCTCGGGTCCGGAGTGTCACCAGGCGTCGGAGACTCACTGGGCGTCGGGGACTCGCTCGCCGACGGAGAAGGCGAAGCCGACTCACTGGTGGACGGAGACGGCGAGGCGCTCGGCGTCGCCGACTCGCTGGCGGACGGCGAGGTGCTCGGCGTCGCCGATTCGCTGGGGGTCGGCGAGGCACTGGGCGTCGGGGACTCGCTCGCCGACGGAGAAGGCGAGGGCTTGGCCGTGTAGGTGTTGGTGAAGGTCGTGGCCACCACCTGGTTCTTCTCACTGATGGTCACCGTCTGGGAGGCGGGCGCCTCCAGGGTGTACCCCTTAACCGCGGCGGACTGTGCGTCCTCCTCGATGGTGCACTTGGTGCCCACGGGCAGCTGAGGGCCGGAAACCGCAGCGCCGTCGGCCTTAACCTTCACCATGCCCTTCACGTTGTTATCGCAGGTGTAGGAGAAAGCGAACTCATTGTCCACCGACTCGACACCGGTGACGACCTTGGTCACCGAGAAGGTGCCCATGTCACGGGCGTACGTGTTGGTCATCGTCACCTGGGCCGTCTGGTCCTTGGCGATCGTCACGGTCTGCGCAGTCGGGGCGGTCAGGGTGTAGCCGCCCTGGGTGGCCTTGGCGCTGTCCTCGGTGATGGTACAGGTCGATCCGGCCTTGACCTTCTTGGACTTCTCCGAGGTCGCAGCTCCGGTCACCGTCAGCGACCCCTCGGTGCCGTCAGTGCAGGTGTAGGTGAACTCGAAGGTGGACTTGCTGAAGTCGCCGTCGCCGGCCAGAGCCTTGGTGACCGTGAAGTCACCCTCCTCCACAGCGGCGGGATCGGCGGAGTTGCGCAGCGTCACGGCCGTGGACTTCTGGTCCTCGACGGTCAGGCTGTTGGTGGTCTGGTCCCCTACTGTGAAGGTGTGGCTGCCCCAGGCCACGCCGGCAGGAGTGGTCGAGGCCGTCGTCGTGTCCTCCTTGAGGGCCAGGACCGTCCCGGCCGGGAAGGTGCCGTTGTATACGGCCTTCTCACCGACGGTGACGGTCATGGAGGTGTCGCCACCGGTGCGGGCCTGGTTGACGGTCCCCGGAGCCTTCCACCCCGGGTAGGTGTCCACGGTGGCACCGCCGGGCAGGGTGTAGTTGATGCCCACCTCGAAGGTGGTGCCGGCCGGCACCTTGGCGGTCTCGGACCCGGTGAGGAGCTTGGTGATGTCCAGCCCACCGAATCCTGGCTCCATGGTGACATTAATGGTGAAGGACTTGGTGTAGTAGACCGAGTAGGAGTGCTCCAGATCGCTTCCCACCACAGAAGCCTTGTTCGTGTACTCCACGCCAGCCTGAACGACGCCGTCGGCCGTGGAGGGGGTGGCGGAGTAGTAGATGTGGTAGTTGGTCTGCGGTGCGAAGGGGCCGGTCACGGTGATGGTGGCGGTGCTGCCCTGGACAGTGACATCGAGGTCGAAGTCGCCCTGACTGGTGTCCTGGTCGGTGCCGCTGGCATCCGTGACCTGGCCGTAGATGTGGTCCCGCCCCTGGGCGGTTCCGATCTTCAGCTTCCACTCGCTCTTAGTCGGGACGTAGGCCTGCCCGGGACCGAGCTGGTCGGAGAAGGTGATGGTCGATCGGGTCTTCCCGTCCACGACCAGCGACCCGCCCTTGTTCTCAAGGGCTTCCTTGACCTGGTCAGGCCCGAAGGTCACCTCCCAGTCCACCGTCTTGGAGGTGCTGGTGATATCGGAGGCCCACTTGCTCATCCACTGCGGCTTGTAGGCATGTCCGACATTCTCAGCAATCTTGCCGCCGGGCACAGGCACCTCGGTCTGCTTGCCATTGGCATCGATGGTCACATTGGCCGAGTCGCTAGCCTGAGAAGCCACCACCAGCGCCGAACCGTCACCCCGCAGCCCAGTAAAGCCCTGGCCAACGATGGTGTCGAGAGTGCTGTTGAAGGTGCAGGTAATGGTGCGCTCGTCCATCGCGCACTCACCGATAGTGTGCTCCGCGCCCTGGTGAGAGACCTTCATCGGCTCGGAGAGGCGCTCCCGGTTGCGGAGCTGCTCGGGCAGCTGGATCTGGAAGGAGTCGCCGCTCTTGGCGTTGGCATTGCGGGCATCCCAGGCGAACTTCAGCTTGAGGATGTCATCGACCTTGACCGAGGTGTTGTCCGGCTCCTCGACGCCGTTGGCGTTGGAGACCACGAGCGACAGGCCGGAGACGGCGATCGACGGGTTGTTGGCGGCTCGGGCCTGCATGGGCAGGACCGTCAGGAGCGTGGCGACGAGCGCGACAAGTGCGACAAGCGCACCTACCGCACGCGCGGGAGTACCAAGCGCCCTGGGGATAGGGATGGCGGACACGGGCGACCTTTCGAGAGAATTCTGAAGATAGGCTGATGATTGTCTGAATCTAGATTCCCCGGGGACGAGCTTCAGTAGCACAGGTCTCATCTACAGTCACGACTGTGCGGCCATCAGGTCTCAACCTGCTAAAGCGCACCACCGTCTCCAGGCTCCCCCGCATCGCCGTCAAAGACCTCCACCCCGACGCCCCCGGCCCAACGACGACGAACATGACCGCAGCACTGCACACCCGAGCGAGGCTATGGGCGAATCAGCGCCCTCCACCCCTTTTTCCCTACGTCGCCGCATCTGCTCCCCGACGCCCGGCCATCAAGGCATCACAATGGATACAGATACGGCATCCGCATCTCAGTCAGGTAGTTGACTGAGATAATAGTTCCATGAGCCCTACGGTGCGGGTGGGCGAAACCGCCACCCTTGTCAGCAGCCTCGTCGACCAGCTCTCACAGCAGTTGACGGACGACGCTGCGCCCGAGCGCTTCGTCGTCGGGCTCGTCGGGGCACCCGGATCGGGGAAATCGACGATTGCTGCGGATCTGGAGGACCAGCTCAAGGAGGCCGGCATCTTCGCCGGGCTCGTCGCCATGGACGGCTTCCACCTGTCTGACGCCGTCCTCGACGAGCTGGGTCGCCATGACCGCAAGGGCGCACCGGACACCTTCGACGTCGAGGGCTACCTGGCGACTCTGGATCGGGTGCGGGCCGACGGCGCCCATCAGGTCCTCGTCCCGGTGTACCGACGCGATCTGCACGAGCCGGTGGCGGCTGGGGGCATCGTCTCCGGGACCGGCGTCGTCATCACCGAGGGGAACTACCTGGCCTTGGAGACGCGCGGCTGGGGTGCGGTGCGTGAGCGGATCGACCTGCTCATCCATATCGACGTGCCCGAGGAGGTGCTCGTGGTGCGGCTCATCAACCGGCACGAGGACTTCGGCAAGAGCGCGCTCGACGCCGGTCACTGGGTGCGCACGGTGGACCTGCCCAACGCCCGGCTCATCGCCACGAGCGTCCACCGCTGCGACGAGGTGTGGCGCGAACCCGAGGACGACCCCGACTCCGACGACGACGTCGACGACGACGCTGACGACGAGCTCGAGTAGCGTCTCGGTAGGTCCGCACCGGCGTCGGCGGCCCGGGGCTCACAGATGCACGTCACGTTTGACAGGTTGCTCCGGGGCCTCAGGCGCGTCCGTACGGTGGACTGAGACGACAATCTTTCACTCCTCGGACTATTGTCGCCGGGCATATCCCCGCTGATGCTCCACCGATGATCCGAGGCATCCCATGACAGCCCCTACCGACGCCGACACCGCACCGCGCTCCGAAAAGCCGACCGCAGTTGCGGCCTCCGGCGTCGAGGCATCCGCCGACGCAGCCTCCGAGAAGAGACAGGATCGCAGCGCCCGTATCGCGGTGACGGTCTTCCCGCTCATCATGTTCGGCGCCTTTCTCGCCGCCTTCTTCTCGCCCTCCACCTTCGTGCCACTGGCCGGTTACATGACGCCGTTGCTGGCCATCACGATGCTGGGGATGGGAATGACCCTATCCATCCCGGACTTCACGATGATCGCCCGTCACCCGAAGCCAGTCATTCTGGGCGTGCTCAGCCAGTACGCGGTCATGCCACTGGTGGGTTGGAGCGTGGCGAACCTGCTGCCGCTGTCCCCCGAGCTCAAGGTGGGCATCATCCTCATCGGCTGCGTGCCCGGCGGGACGACGTCGAACGTGGTCAGCTATCTGGCCAAGGGCAACACGGCGCTATCGGTGTCGATGACCGCATTCTCCACGATGCTCGCACCCATCATCACCCCGCTGCTGACCCTGTGGCTGGCCGGAACCTACATGCAGGTACCGGCCGGGTCGATGGCGCTGTCGATCGTGCAGATCGTACTGCTGCCGGTGGGGGCGGGCCTGGCCTGCAATGTCTTCTTCCACAAGCAGGTGGCCCGGATCCAGCCGGCGATGCCGTGGGTCTCGGTCGTGGCCATCGCTGCGGTGGTGGCAGCGGTGGCCTCCAAGAGTCAGCCACTCATAGCCACCGCCGGGCCGCTCATGTTCGCCGCGATCGCTCTGGAGAACGCGATCGGTTACGCCCTGGGCTACGCCGTGGCGCGAGCCTTCGGGGTCTCGCGGGCCGACCGGCGCACGATCGGCATCGAGGTGGGCCTGCAGAACGCAGGGCTCGGTTCGACCCTCGCCCTGCAGTACCTGAGCGCAGCGGTGGCCGCCCCCTGTGCGGTGGCGACCTTCTGGCACACGATCACCGGCTCCCTGCTGGCCATGTACTGGCGCCTGCGCGGGTTCCCGGCCGGGGAGGATCCGCACGCCACCGTGCGCGAGCTGCGCCGTCGCGCCGAGGAGTCGTCACCTGCAGGCGACTGACAGCACCGCAAGGAGGGGCGGGGACGTGCGACCCATGCCGCTATTGCTGGCATATAGTTAACGTGCCGCCGCGTTACGGCGCGGAGTGGAAGTAAGCGCCGGTGCACCCGTGTCGTCATGTGGGCCCGGCGCTTGCGTCGCACCCGCTACTACTCTGGTCATCGGGTACGCTCAAGCCGCTCAGGGCAGTAGCCCTGTGAAGTAGACCCGGCAGCCTTCCGGACGGTGGGCGAGCCGGGTTTCGCGCACCATCAGGATTGTTCTGGCCGATCACTCCTCCGCTCAGCACGCCGTCGGGGCCAAGAGGACTCATATCCTCTTGGCCCCGACGGCGGTCATAGACAGGCAGCCGACGGCGACCGGCTCACAGCATGCAGGAGACGCAGCCCTCGACCTCGGTACCGGTCAGGGCGGCCTGACGCAGGCGGATGTAGTAGAGGGTCTTGATGCCCTTGCGCCAGGCGTAGATCTGGG
>ERZ773075.1591-NODE-1591-length-10979-cov-137.352_pt1 | contig 10979 bp, 6 predicted proteins | sample MGYA00580614_ERZ773075 | MGnify/ENA primary metagenome ERZ773075 (study PRJEB29015, sample SAMEA2738021) | human oral metagenome | biome: human oral; feature: human-associated habitat; material: dental | place: China | collected 2043 ... | reverse complement strand
TCTCCCGCAACAACCTGGCCGACAAGCACCAGCTGTGCGACCCGGCCCTGGCCGCCCGCCTTCTCGGATACGGTCCCTCCGAGGTGCTCGGCGTCGGCCACCCGATCCTCACCAGCCCCCGAGGCACTCCGCGCCGTCCTCGGGTACTCGGCTCGCTGTTCGAGTCCCTGGTGATTCAGAGTCTTCAGGTCTACGCCGAGTTCCTCAGCGCCCGGGTCTTCCACCTCCGGACCAAGGGCGGCCTCCAGGAGATCGACATCATCCTCGAGGGACCCCACCGCCAGGTCGTCGCCTTCGAGATCAAGGCGAGGGCCACCCCCAAGCCGGACGACACCAAGCACCTGCGCTGGCTGCGCAAGAAGATCGGGCCAAGGCTCGCGGACGCGGTCCTGGTCACCACGGGCCGCTTGGCGTACCGGGATGAGGACGGGATCGCCGTCGTACCGGCCGCTCTACTGGGGCCATGAGATCCTCCTACGCCTCAGCCCCGCCTCACAGCGGGTAAGCCGACGACGCCCCCTCGATGGCCTCGGTGAGGTCGATCTCGCGCTCGCCCAGCTTGAAGCGGTAGCGGTCCAGGATCTCCAGGGGCTCGTCCTCGGCGGCCAAGTAGGCGCGCACGGCCTCCTTCTCCTCCTCGTCGAGCCAGCTCATCCGGTCCGACAGACACCGGTAGCGGCTGGCCTCGGCCACGTCGCGCAGCCACTGCATCTGGGTGTCGTCCAGGAGGTTGCGGCGGTGACGGAAGAAGACGACGTCGGGGTCGACCCCGATGACCCGCCCCAGCCAGAGCCGGTTGATGCCGGCGTGCAGGGCGTTGTAGGCCTTGGCGTCGGATAAGTCGTCGGAGGCGTAGTTCTCCCACATGGGGGCTACGTCCGGCCCCACCCGCACCGCGTCGAGCAGCCCGATGGAGGGCATGATGAGCGCCCCGGAGCCCAGGAGGAAGGTCTCGTCGCCGGCGGTGTCGCGCACGAGGCGCAGCCCGGTGCGGTAGGCCTCCTCCCGGTCGATCTGGCGGTGCCGGTAGCCGGGGATGGCGGCGGCGTTGATGAAGTCGAGCTTGAGGTAGCTGAAGCCCCACCGGTGGACGATCTTGGCGATGAGCTTGCGCACGTAGGTCTGGGCGGTGGGGTGGGTCGTGTCCAGCGCGTAGTAGTCGCCGCCCCAGTTGGAGCCGGCCACGGCCAGTCCGCCGTCGGCGTTGTGGACGAACATCTCCGGGTAGTCGCGCACCGCCCGGGAGCCGGGCAGAGCGATGAAGGGCGCCACCCACAGGCCCGGCTGCATACCGGCCTCGCGGATCCGGGTCGCGGCGGCCTCCATGCCGTCGCCGAAGCTCTCGCCCGCTTCCCAGTCGCCGACCGCGGCCTGCCAGCCGTCGTCGATCTGAAGCGTGGAGAAGCCCAGCTCGGCGACCTGCGGGACCTCGCGCTCGAGCGCCTCCTGCGAAATGCCCTCGTAGTAGGAGTACCAGGAGCACCACACGCTCTGCGGCGTGATCGGCCGGCTGCCCAGGGTCTCGCCGAGCTCGCGCGCGTAGCGGGCCATGACGGCGGTGGCCGGACCGGGCAGGATCACCCAGCGGGCCGAATCGCCGGACTCGGTGAAGGCCTCCAGAACCGCGGTGTCGGCGCGCAGGCGCGGCGTGCGCCCATCCAGGCAGCCCACGAGCAGCGCCCCGGAGGCGTCCTCCAGGACCGCCATCCAAGCCGAGTGGTGGCGGGCCGGATCGTCCCAGGAGTCGTCGTCCGCGGTCCGACGCCGCTGCTGGTTCGCGATGCGCATCGGTGCCTCACTCAGGCGGCGCCAGCCCGACGGCGACCAGGAGTTCTGGCCGGTGCGGTAGAACTCGCCGTCGCGCATGTCGTGCAAGAGGGTCAGGTGCGAGGCCTCCACGTAGACCGCACCGGTGGCGCCGCCGGCCCCGTGCTGGGTGGTCACCGTGCCGTCGCAGGCCAGGGCGATACTGCGCCCGGTCAGGGTGATGTGGTGAATCATGCGCTCTCCTCAGCTCCTGCCTGTCCCGCCTGCGGGTCGGGTCCCTGTCGAGACACCAGCACCGCCCGGCTCGCACTGTACGTGGTACCGATCGTCCAGACCGACATTTTCTTCAAAGATGACGCGGAGCCGCGTCGTTTATGAAGAAACCGTCGGTGAGTCCGAACTCCGCTGGCCGCGATGGAAGTAGGCCGCCAGGTCCGCGTCGAGCTCGGGCACGTCGTAGGGGACGGATCCCGAGCGCAGAGACCGGGTGGCCAGCACCCCGGCGGCGACCGCCTCGCGCGCGGAGACCGGTGAAGCATCGGTGACCCCGCCGTCGCGCACGAAGCGCAGGAACTCGTCGATGGCGAGCTGGTCGGCGCTGTCGTGCCCGGTGCCCTCCTCGGCGATGACGTACTCCTGCGTGGCGCACTCGCTGTAGTGCTCCGTGCGCTCGGTCCACACCTTGACGACGTCGCCGGCGCCGTCGCCGAGGTTCTCGGCCCGGCCGCGGGTGCCGATGACCGTGTAGCTGCGCCAGTAGTCGGGGGTGAAGTGGCACTGCTGGTAGGAGGTCATGACCCCGTTGCGCATGGTCATCATGAGCATGGAGTGGTCTTCGACGTCGATGACGGGGTTAAGGTCGCCAACCTCGTCGGCGGGCCAGTGGTCGAGGGTGAACCAGTCCTGCATGACGGTGCCGGCGCTCGTGCCCGGCTCCCGGCGCTCGGCGTCACCGTAGACCATGAGTCCGCCCATGCCGACGACGCGGGCCGGCTCGGAGGCGGCCAGCCAGCTCATGACGTCGATGTCGTGGGCGGCCTTCTGCAGCAGCAGACCGGTGACGTGGCGGCGCTCGGCGTGCCAGTCGCGGAAGTAGTAGTCGCCTCCGTTACCCACGAAGTGGCGGCACCAGATCGCCTTGAGCTCCCCGATCCGCCCGGAGTCGATGATCGACTTCAGCAGCCGCACCACCTCCATGTGGCGCATGTTGTGGCCCACGTAGAGCCGGGTGCCGGTGCGCCGGGCCGTGGCCAGGATGCGGTCGGCGCTCTCGATGGTGATGGCCAGGGGCTTCTCCAGGTAGACCGGGACGCCGGCCTCGAGGAAGAAGCCGGCCAGCTCCTCGTGCGTGTCATCGGGGGTGGTCAGGATGACGGCGTCGATGCCGCACTCCAGCAGGGCGCGGTGGTCGGCCACCACCGCCACGCCCTCGGGCAGGAGGCGCTCGGCGCGAACGGCGGCGTCGGGCGCGGTGTCGGCCGCGGCGACGAGCCGGGCTCCGATCGGCGAGGAGTCCGCGAGCGCGGCCAGGTAGCAGCGGGCCCCGATGCCGACGACGCCGACTCGCAGTTCTCTTGATGCTTCAAGCACTCTCTCACCCTCAGCTCTTCTGACGGGCCGCCCACCAGGAGCGCAGCGCCTGCCGGGCCAGGTCCTCGCCGATCGGCCCCTTCTCCATGCGCAGATCCATGAGGAAGCGGTAGGCCTCGCCGACGATCGGCCCGGGGGGCACGTCGAGCTCGGCCATGATCTGGCCGCCGTCGAGGTCGGGGCGGATGGCGGCCAGCTCCTCGGCGGCGCGCAGGGCCTCGATGCGCTCTTCGAGGTCGTCGTAGGCGCGGTCCAGCATGGCGGCCTTGCGGCGGTTGCGGGTGGTGACGTCGGCACGGGTGAGCCGGTGGAGGCGTTCCAGGAGTTGGCCGGCGTCGGTGGCGTAGCGGCGCACGGCCGAGTCCGACCAGGCGGAGTCCGCATACCCGTGGAAGCGCAGGTGGAGCTCGACCAGGCGCGAGACGTCCTTGATGGTCTGCTTGTCGAAGCGCAGCGCCCGCAGGCGCTTGGCCGTCATCCGGGCGCCGACGTGGTCGTGGCCGTGGAAGGTGACGGTGCCGTCGGGCAGGAAGCGGCGGGTGGCGGGCTTGCCGATGTCGTGGAGGATCGCGGCCAGGCGCAGGACCAGGTCGGGTCCGGGGACGGGCCCGTCGGGACCGGTCTCCAGGTCGATGGCCTGATCCAGAACGGTCAGGGTGTGCTCGTAGACGTCCTTGTGGCGCTTGTGCTCGTCGACGGTCTCGCGCAGGGCGCTCAGCTCGGGCAGGACGACGTCGGCCACGCCGGTGTGGACCAGCAGCTCCAGTCCACGTCGGGGCTGGGGGCTGACCAGCAGGCGCTCGAGCTCGGCGCGCACGCGCTCGGCGGAGACGATCTCCAGGCGGGGGGCCATCTCCTCCATGGCGGTCATGACGTCCATCTCGACGTCGAAGCCGAGCTGGGCGGCGAAGCGGGCGGCCCGCATGATGCGCAGGGGGTCGTCGTCGAAGGACTGCTCGGCGCTGACGGGGGTGCGCAGCACGCCGGCGGTCAGGTCGGCCAGGCCGCCGCAGGGGTCGACAAGCTCGAGGTCGGGCAGGCGCAGTGCCATGGCGTTGACGGTGAAGTCGCGGCGGGTGAGGTCCCCGGCGAGGGTGTCGCCGTAGGTGACCCGGGGTTTGCGCGAGCCGACCTCGTAGGCCTCCGTGCGGTAGGTGGTGACCTCCACGATGGTGCTGCCCTTGCGCGCACCTATGGTGCCGAAGGCCCGGCCCATGTCCCAGGTGGTTTCGCCCCAGGCGGCCAGGATCCTCTCGGTCTGCTCGGGGCGGGCCGAGGTGGTTAGGTCCAGGTCGTGGGGGGCGACGCCGAGGAAGGCGTCCCTCACGGGCCCGCCGACGAGCGCGATCTCATGCCCGGCGCGCACGAAGGCGTGCCCCAGGGCGGCCAGGGCGGGGGGCAGCCCCTCGAGGGCCGCTCGGGCCCGCCGAGTCAGGCCGCGGTTCTCAGCGGAGTCCATGGGATCGGAGGGATCGGGGTGCGCAGTCATCGGCCCAAGCCTGCCATGAACCCCGCCCGGCGCGCCGTCGTCGACAGCATCGTCGGCACCGTCGTGAGGACCGTCTCGCGTATTTCACACATGCCGCGCCCACGGGTGGTGCGGCTGTGTGCGACGACGTACTCGGCCAGAGACATCCGGCGGCCTCGACGCCCTAGAGTGTCCCTATGCCCTCGCCACGCACTCGCACACCCCGCGCCGGAAACCCGGCTCATCGGGCGAGTGCGCGCGCTTTGCCGATCGTCAACGAGACCAGTGCCGGAGGCCTGGTCGTCGACGTTCAGAACGGGCAGGCCTTCACGGCGGTCATCGCCCGGCGCAACCGGGGCGGCCGGTTGGAGTGGTGCCTGCCCAAAGGGCACCTGGAGGGCGCCGAGACACCCGAGCAGGCCGCGGTCCGCGAGATCATGGAGGAGACCGGGATCACCGGCCGGGTGCTTCTGCACCTGGCGACGATCGACTACTGGTTCGCCGGTCAGGAGCACCGCGTCCACAAGGTGGTTCATCACTTTCTGCTGGAGGCGGTCAGCGGGACCCTGACCACGGAGAACGATCCGGACCACGAGGCCGAGGACGTCGAGTGGGTCGCCCTGGACGACGTCTCCCACCGTCTGGCCTATCCCAACGAGCGCCGTATCGTGGCCGCGGCCTGGGACATCCTGGTGGGGGACGGATGACCTGCGCCACCAATCTGTGCGCAAAGGCGGTCACCACGCTGGGCTCCGGGCTGCGGAGCAGGACGATGGTGACCATCGCCGCCCTGCTGGGCGTGGTAGGCCTGGTGGCGTGGCCGCTGATAGCCCTGCCGGCAGCGTGGGCGGACTCTGCTCCGGCCAGTGCCCCGGGCGCTGGACCCGCCGGGATCTCTGCCGACATCGCACCCGGAGCACCGACGAAGCCGTCGATCTCACCGTCGGCCCCGGCGGAGAAGACCCTGAAGACCGGGCCCTCGGACCAGAGCGCCGAGGACTCGCAGACCCCGCGCACCAAGGTGGTCGCCGACCAGGTGACCTTGAGTATCGATGCCCTGACCCCCGAGGTGCTGCACAGCGACCAGGACCTGGTGCTGAGCGGCACCATCACCAACGGAACCGGCCAGGTCGTCACCGGGGTGGATTTAGTGACGCGAGTGCAGCGATCCACGGAGGTGACGAGCCTGGGTCTGACCAAATGGCTGAACGGGACCGACGAGTCGGGGCTGTCGGACCCGTTGACGGTCCCATTGGGGCGCGACCTCCAGCCGGGCGAGGTCACCCAGTTCTCCATCACCGTTCCGGCCGACGAGCTGCCGCTGACCAGCGCCGACCAGTGGGGGCCGCGCGGCATCGCCGTCAAGCTGGAGTCCCAAGGCAGCTCCCTTGCCCAGGACCGCAGCATCCTCGTGTGGGACAACGGCGCCTCCGTCGCCCCGGTGCGCCTGACCGCCTTCATCCCGGTGACCGCCTCCGCACAGGAGACGGCAGTTCTGGCCGGTCCGCGTAACCAGGAGCGCAAGGAGGCCCTCACCCGTATCCACAGCCGGGTCCTCGGCCTGCTGGGCATGGCCGGCGACGGCGTCGTCGTGGCCGTCGACCCTGCGCTCGTCGAGGCCCTGGGCGTGACCTCGGCCAGCCTAGAGGAGGCCGCCCGTAACGGCGGTTCCCGGTCTTCGGCGTCCGAGGGTGCCCCTCAGGCACCTCAGGGTGGCGACTCATCATCGCCGTCCACGGCGGAGCCCTCGGCGAATGCCGGTCCATCGCCGAAATCCTCAGCGCCGCCCTCGCCCTCGGCGAGCGCGACCGCGACATCGCCGCCGACCAAGACCCCCGACGACGTCACCCAACTCTCCGCCGCCCTTGTGCGGGCCATCGGCACGGGCAGTCTCGTGGCCCTTCCGTGGGGCGACTCCGATACCGCAGCACTGGCCCATCTGCAGCAGACGAGTCTCATCGAGACCGCCACGCAGCGCACCCGGGAGTCGGCCATCGTCAAGGCGGGGGCGCCGGCCTCACTGGCCTGGCCGGCCTCCAGCATCACGGACTCCGCCACGGTCGACGTGCTGCCGCAATCGACATCCACCATCATCGCCTCACCGACCTCTTTGCCGGTGGCCGATGAGCTCACCTACACCCCCTCCGGACTCGGTGCGCTCGGGGACCGCGCGGTCCTGCTCCCCGAGCAGTCCCTATCCGAGGCACTCGCCAGTAGGACACCCGAGGTCGGCACCGCCGACCAGGCTCAACAGGCCGCCCCATCTACCCAGACTCCTCAGGCCGCGGAGCTCGATACCCGCCAGTTGCTGCGCGGCGACAGCGCGATCCTGACCCGTCAGGCCCCGGCGCTCGAGCGCGACATCGTCGTGGCGATGCCCCGTCAAGCGGCCTCCAGCGCGGACCCCACCGCTCTGCAAGAGCGCGTGGACGCCCTGCACTCCACCTCTTGGGCCCAGCCCCAGTCCTTGAGCGCCCTCGAGGAGCACGCCCGGACGGAGGTCGAGGCAGTCGATGAGGGGACCTCGGGGATCGAGCGCTCCGAGCCGCCGGACAGGGTGACCGACAACGACGAGCTGCCCACGGCGACCCTCGCCGCGGCCGCCGGCACGGCCAGCACCCTGCAATCGGTGTCCTCGGTGCTCTCCGACCCGGCTGCGCTGCTGGGCGACTACACGGATCTGGAGGCCGTCGTCTCCTCGGCGTCCTGGCGGGCCGACTCCGCCACCCGTGACGCTCAAATTCCGACCGCCGAGGCGGCCGGAGCAGGCGTCACATCCTCGCTGGCCGCGGTTCCGTCGTCGACCATCAACCTCATCAGCTCCGAGGCCCAGCTGCCGGTGCGGATCACCTCGTCCCTGGACCAGAACGTCACCGTCCAGGTCTACCTGGTCTCGGACAACAAGCGCCTTCAGGTCCCACGCACCACGACCGTGACCGTTCCCGCGCACCAGCAGGCCAAGGTCACGGTGCCGATCCAAGCCGTCGGCTCGGGCGACGTGGGCCTGACGGTCCAGGTGCTCGCCGCAGACGGCACCACCGTGGGCACGCCCACCACCGTCCACATGAGAGTCCGCGCCGACTGGGAGAGCCGGGGCACCGGCATCATCGTCGGCATCCTTGTCTCCATCGTGGTGATCGGTACTGTGAGGACAGTACGACGAGGCCGCCGCACCGCGGTGACCCCGGCAGCACAGGAGACGGCATGAGCATGATCAAGCACGCACGGGCCAGGCGCTCCTCCTCCCGGGGGCGCAGCCAGGCGTCGCTGGCGCGATCCTCGGCCATCATGGCCTCGGGAACCCTGGTCTCCCGCATCCTGGGCATGGTGCGCAACGCCCTCATCGTGATGGCGCTCGGCGCCACCGGCTCGGGGGCCGCCGACGCCTTCAACACGGCGAATAACCTGCCCACCTACCTGTACAACATGATGATCGGCGGGATCCTCAACGCGATCCTGGTACCGCAGATCGTTCAGGCGCTGCGACGGCGCAACGGCGAGGAGGTCGTCAACCGGCTCCTGACCGCTGCGGCCACGCTCATGCTGGTGGTCACCTGCATCGCTACCGCGGCCGCACCCCTCATCTTCGCCATCAATGCCAACTCCTTGGCCCAGGGGCAGTGGAGCACGCTGTCCTTCGCCTTCGCGTTCTGGTTCATGCCGCAGGTCTTCTTCTACGGTCTGTACGCGCTATGGGGACAGGTTCTCAACGCACGCTCGAGCTTCGGGCCCTATATGTGGTCCCCGGTGCTCAACAACATCATCTCGATCGCCTCGATCCTGGCCTACCTCCATATCTACGGCCGGTACACCACAGGCCAAGGACCTGAGGTCTGGGACGTTTCCCGGATCACGCTTATCGGGGCGACAACAACCCTGGGTATCGCCGTTCAGGCCTTGATTCTCTACATCCCTCTGGTGCGCTCCGGATTCCGGCCGCGCATTATCTTCGGGGTGCGGGGCCTGGGGCTGGGCAAGACCGTCAAGGTGGCCCTGTGGGCGCTGGCCGGAGTGGGCGTGGCCAGCCTGAGCAACTGGATCACCTCCAACCTGGGCTCCTACGCGGTGACGGCCTCCGAGCAGCCCGAGTACGCGGACGTCATCGTGCCCTCGACCACCATGTGGCTCAACGGCTACCTCATCTACATGCTGCCGCAGTCCCTGGTGGTCACCTCCATCATCACCGCCCTGTTCACCCGCATGAGTGAGAAGGCCGCGGCCGGGGACGCCGCCGGCGTGCGTGAGGACCTCTCCCTGGGACTGCGCTCGGCGGGCGTGTTCACCGTCCTGGCCACCGCGGGCATCTGCGTGCTGGCCGTCCCGGCCCTCCAGCTCTTCACCCCCTCGATCACCCTTCCCGAGGCCCAGGCCAGTGCCCCCATGCTCATCGCCCTGGCGCTGGGCATCGTCCCGCAGGGCGTCTGGTTCGGGACCCAGCGGGTCATGCTGGCCTATTCCGACACCAAGCGGCTACTCCTGGCCGACGTCGTCGTCGGCGTCATCCCGGTGGTCCTGTGCATCATGGCCTACCTCATGGCCCCGGCCAACCACTGGATGACCTGGGCGGGAGCGGCCAACACGATCAGCCAGATCGGGGGCTGCGCGGTGGTCATCCCCATGATGCGCTCCCACCTGCCCAGCCTCGACGGCCGTAAGATCATCACCACCCACTTGCGTCTGGTCATGGCGGTGGCGCCCGCGGTCGCCGCCGGGATCGTCCTCAATCTGCTCATGGGCGATGTCGATGGGGACTCCTCCTTGGGCAAGATGCTCGCGGCCTTCGGGCACATCGCCATCGTCGCGGCCGTCATGTCGATCATCTACCTGCTTATGGGGCGCGTGGTGAAGATCGGGGAGATCGCCGTCGCCTTCCGGCCCTTCTCACGGATCCTGTCCGCGATCGGTCACCGTCTGCCCGGTGCGCCCGGGAGAGTGGTCCTGGCGATCGCGGCCTGGTTGTCGCCGCCGGAGCCGACGACGTATGCCACCGCCCAGATGCCCGCAACCCAGGCCGCGCCGCCTCCTCCTCCGCCGCCGGCACGGTCCACTGCCGCCCAGTCAGATTTTTCGACGGGTCCGGCCGCATATGGTGCTGTTGGCTACACCTCCGGCTCCGCCCAGGCGGCCACACCCGCACCGCCGCCCCCCTCGCAGGCGCAGACCAACCCCTGGGGACAGCCGGGTCAAATGGGTCGGCAGCCCGCTGGCGGTTGGCCGTCACAGGCACCTGCGGGTTACGCCCAGGACGGACAGCCGGCCTACCCGCTCGCGCCCCGACCACCGGCACCCTCGCAGGCAGCGGCCCCACCGCCGCCCACGAGCGCCGACTACGCGGCCGACGCTTCCCGCCGTTCCCAGACTCCCGGACGCTTCCCGGGCAACACTCCCGGAAGTATCCCGCCCTCGCTGCCCGCCAGCATTCCCCCTTCCCGGGTGGCCACAGGACGGTCCGCCGCCCACCCTTCCCATGCCTCTGCCCACACGAGCCACATCACCCCGGTTCGGAGCCCTCAGACGGTTACGATGGGATCAACCGGTTCAGATGGACAACCATCTCAAGGAAGGAGACGCATGTCGGAGGCGACGCCGATCGGCAGTGGTCGCTACGGGCTCCTGGGAACGCTGTCCACCACCCTGCCGCGCATTGTCAGGCACCGTGGCGTCGACACGATCCTGGATCGAGACGTCACGATCCTGGTTCTCACCGATGCGACGCTTCACCGCGACAACGTCCTGGAGTCGGCCAGTAGAGCGGTGCTGGTCGAGGATCAGCGCCTCCAGCTGGTCTACGACGTCGAGCGCGCCGAACCCTCGGTCATCGTCACCGAGCCGCTGACCGGGCGCACGTTCTCCTCTCTGGTCTCCCGGGGCATGCCTCCCGCGCAGGCGCGCTCGATCATCGGCGAGACAGCCCAGGCGCTCGACGCCGGTGCTCGTAGGGGCCTGCACCACCTCAATCTGTCTCCCGAGTCCATCCGCGTTCTTCCCGATGGCAGGATCAAGGTCAGCGGTCTGGGGATCGAGGCCGCCGCGCTAAACCTGGAGAGTCGGGTGGCAGGCCATGACCCGTCGGCCGCCGACCGCGCCGATGCCCGCGCGCTGGTGGAGATCCTCTACTACGGCCTGACCGGCCGGTGGCCGGGCAAGCGCCCCG
>ERZ773075.1589-NODE-1589-length-11016-cov-4.078_pt1 | contig 11016 bp, 7 predicted proteins | sample MGYA00580614_ERZ773075 | MGnify/ENA primary metagenome ERZ773075 (study PRJEB29015, sample SAMEA2738021) | human oral metagenome | biome: human oral; feature: human-associated habitat; material: dental | place: China | collected 2043 ... | reverse complement strand
CGATGTCTTCTGCAACACGGCTTCGGCCAGACCCGGCGTGACGGCAGCACCACCTGCCAGCAGGATTCGGTCAACGCGCTCATACGGCGTGGACGAGAAGAAGAACTGCAGCGAGCGTGCCAGTTCGGTGGCCCCTTCTTCCACGAAGGGGTGCAGCAGTTCGGTCGTGTAGTTTTCGGGCAGATCACCGGTGCGCTTTTTCAGCTCGGCTTCCTCGACCGTCAGCCCGTACAGGCGCACGATTTCCTGCGTGAGCTTGCTGCCGCCGAAGGGCTGCTCACGCTCGAAGATGGTCTGGCCGTTGTAGACGACGGACAGGCGCGTGGCGGTCTGACCGATGTCGAACACGGCCAGGATCAGGCCTTCACCGCCAGCGGGCAGCTGGCTGATGATGCTGTCGATGGAAATGCGCGCCGCATAGGGTTCGACATCGATGATCACGGGTTTCAGTCCGGCCAGTTCGGCCACCATCACCCGGTCATCGACCTTTTCCTTGCGCGAGGCCGCCAGCAGCACGTCCACACTGTCTTCCGAGTTGGCCGAAGGCCCCAGCACCTGGAAATCCAGGTTCACCTCGTCGATGGCAAACGGAATGTACTGGCTGGCCTCGGATTCGACCTGCACTTCGTAGTCGTCCTCTTTCAGGTCCGCCGGCAGCGTGATCCGCTTGGTGATGACCGAAGATGACGGCAGTGCCATCGCAACCTGCTTGGTCGACGAACCTGTCTTGCGCAGGGCGCGCAACAGGGCATCGGCCACCGCTTCATGCCGTTCGACGTTGCCGTCAACGACGGCGCCCCGCTCGATCGGCTCGATGGCATAACGTTCCAGACGCATCGGCGCCTGTTTTCCAGGCGAAAGCTCGACGACTTTGACGCTGGACGCGCTGAAATCCACCCCGATCAACGGGGCTGGTCCGCGCGCTAACAATGTTTGAAGGCCAAATCCCACAAAACCACCCGATCTAGAAAAAAATCCCGTCGAAACCGGTCGCTGGACCGACTTCCCTTACAATTCCCCATGTACCGCCTGACAAACAGGGGCTCACTTTAAGAGTTTTTTCGTCGTTTTCATCCCCCTCGCCACACCATCGGTCAAGGCTCGTTACCCTTTAGTCGCTCATGCCGGAAGAGCAGTCGAATTCGGGGGGTGAACGGTCATTCGGGGCACTGCGCGCGGTGTGATCAACGACACGGATGGAAGGCCCTGCCGCCGCGCTGCGGACACGTGCAGACGACATTTCCGGTCGCTGAGGGCATCTGCCTGATCCTAGGGACAGGCGTGCACGCGCCGGTGGAACAGCCCGTCATGCAGACCGGACGTCGCGTGGTCCGAACAGGTGCCGGCCATGCCATCCAGGCGCGCAGGATGGCCCTGACCAGACGTGGCGAGTTGCAACTTCCGACCGATGGCGCGCCTGGCCGGATGACCTCCCGGCGGGCATCCTTTATAGTGTCGGGTTGGGAATCTCCCGGCTGCTTGACCGGCAATCTTCTTCGCCGCCGCCGGACAGGGCCTTGACAGCGCGTTCGCCGCACCGCATCTCCGATGGATGCCCGGCCCGCATGCCCGCCAGCCTCTTTCCGGCACCGACACCCGCTCCCTCTCGATGAATCCATCCGCCACCAAGACCCGATCTCCTTCCAGCAGAAACCCCGCCGCCGGCAACGGCGCCGGAACGCGCCAACCCGGCCGGCGACGGCAGAAGGCCCCACGCCGTCACCCGGTTCTGCGCTTTCTGGGCTGGACCGTGGCGCTGGGCGGCACGCTGGTGGTGTCGGGGGCGCTGGTGGGCATCGTGGCCTATGAGGTGGCCTCCAGCCGGCTGCCGCCGCTCACCTCGCTCACCGGCTACAAGCCCAAGCTGCCGATGCAGGTCTTCTCGGCCGACGGGCTGCTGATCGGCGAGTACGGTTCGGAAAAGCGCACGGTCGTGTCGTACAGCAACTTTCCCGAGAAGATGCGCCAGGCCATCCTGGCGGCCGAGGACGATGACTTCTTCACTCGCCACGGCATCGACCTGTTCGGGGTGGGGCGCGCCGTCCTGGCCAACGTGAAGACGGGCGGGCGCGGCCAGGGAGCCAGCACCATCACCATGCAGCTGGCCCGCACCACATTCCTGAGCCGCGAACGCAGCTTCGTGCGCAAGTTCTACGAGGTGCTGCTCACGCTGCGCATCGAGCAGCAGCTCTCCAAGTCGCAGATCTTCGAGATCTACGCCAACCAGATCTTTCTGGGCCAGCGCTCGTACGGCTTTGCCACGGCGGCCCAGACGTATTTCGGCAAGCCGCTGTCCGAGCTGACCATCGGCCAGATGGCCATGCTGGCCGGGCTGCCCAAGGCCCCGGCGCGTGACAATCCCATTGCCAACCCCGAGCGGGCCAAGCAGCGCCAGCGCTATGTACTGTCGCGGATGCGCACGCTGGGCTTCATCACCGAGCCGGAATACCAGGCAGCGCTGAATGAAGAACTGAAGCTGCACACCGACCGCCCCACCTTCCCGCTGCACGCGCAGTGGGCCTCGGAGATGGCGCGGGCGCTGGTGGCCGACCAGTTCAAGGAGGACGCCTACACGGGCGGCCTGAAGGTCTACACCACGATCCGCGCCAGGGACCAGCGGGCCGCCAATGCGGCGGTTCAGCGCGCCGTGTTCGCCTATGACCGCAAGCAGGGCTATCGCGGGCCGGAGTCGATGGTGGACCTGAAGACAGCCGATGAGCTGGAACGCGAGGAGCGCATCGAGGAAGCCGTGGCCCAGGCCGGCGATGTGGGCAAGCTGCTGTCGGCGGTGGTGCTCAAGGTCACGCCGCAGGCGGTGACGGTCTCGCGCGGGCGGGGCGTCAGCTTCGACATCAGCGGTCAGGGTCTGGCCTTCGTGAACGCCTGGCTGAACCCGAAGGCGTCCGCGAACCGCCAGCTGCGCCCGGGTGCCGTGGTGCGCATCACCGAAGGGCAGCATGGCTGGGAGATCACCCAGGCCCCCGAGGTGGAGGCGGCGATGATCACCATCGACACGAACGACGGGGCGATCCGCGCGATGGTGGGCGGCTACGATTTCAGCCGCAGCAAGTTCAACCGCGCCACGCAGTCCATCCGCCAGCCGGGCTCGGTGCTCAAGCCGTTCATCTATTCGGCCGCACTGGAAAAGGGCTTCATGACCAGCACGGTGGTCAACGACGCCCCCATCATCCTGGACCCGGCCACGACGGGCAACCAGCTCTGGGAGCCGAAGAACTATGGCGGCGGCTATGACGGCCCAATGACGCTGCGCAATGCGCTGGCGCGCTCGAAGAACATGGTCTCGATCCGGATCCTGCAGGATATCGGTGTGGACTATGCACAGGACTACCTGGGCCGCTTCGGCATCCGACCCGAGCGCAACCCGGCCTACCTGACCATGGCGCTGGGTGCGGGCAGCGTGACGCCCATGCAGATCGCCACCGGCATGGCCTCCTTCGCCAATGGTGGCTACCGGCTGGAGCCCTATCTCATCGACCGCATCACCGACACCACCGGGCGCGAGGTGGCCAAGGCCAATCCGGTGCAGTCCGGCGACGAGAACGCGCTGATCATCGACCCGCGCAATGCCTTCCTGATGGACAGCATGCTGAAGACGGTGGCGCAGTCGGGCACCGCGGCACGCGTGACGAAGGAGCTGAAGCGCAAGGACCTGGCCGGCAAGACCGGTACCACCAACGACTCACGCGATGCGTGGTTTGCCGGCTATGCCACGGGCGTGGCGGGCGTGGCCTGGCTGGGCTACGACCGGCCGCGTTCGCTGGGCGAGCGCGAGACTGGGGGCGGCCTGGCACTGCCCATCTGGATCGACTATCTGAAGGACGTGCTGCCTGACGTGCCGCAGAAGGAGCGCCCCGTGCCGCACGGCGTGGTGCAGGTCAACGGCGAATACTATCTGGACGAGGCGCAGCCCAGCAGTCCGGGCGTGAAGCGCGCGCTGGGCATTGCGGAGGACGGCCTGTCCTCCGACGTGAAGGATCTGAAGGACGCTCAGCAGACCAAGGACCAGATCTTCTGAGCGTTGATCGGTCAGTCCGTGAAACGGATGGCCGACAGATCGATGGGCTGGCCGGCGTGAAAACCGATCTCGTCGGCCACCAGATCCAGCAGCTCGCGGCCGCTGCGGGTGTCGATCCAGCCCTGCTCACCGGGCCGGAAGTGGAACCCGCCCCGTTTGGAAGCCACCCAGACCTCACCGGCCGCCTCGTGGCTGTTGATGACCATCTGCGACCGGTCCTCGAATTCGAGGGTGATGACATTGCCGGCACGGGTCACTTCCAGATCCATGTCGGCCGCTTCGGCCGCCGTCTCGATACCTTCGGTGAGAGCGTCCAGGACGACGTCCACCCGTTGCGAAAAGCTGTTTCCGCTCATGCTAGAGTTCTGTTCCCTGTTGTGACCGGGCCCGCCATTGTCAGGCCCGGCGTGGATGAATCATGCGTGCTTCCATTTTAATCACTCCGCCGGCCCTCCTGCTGGCCGGTACCTGCCTGCTGGCCGGCTGTGGCCAGAAGGGCCCCCTGTATCTGCCGCCCGAACCCGTCATCGAGCAGGCCACCCCGGCCGTGACGATGCCCTCCCGCCAGGAAGACTCCGAGGCCACTCAAGGCACGGATGCCGCCACCTCCCCCCGGAAAGGAAACCGCGAATGAGCGCGACCGACGCGACCTTCAATACCCCCGACGGCTGGCTGTCGCGCAATGCCCAGGGCGAGCTGCTGGCGGGTGGTCTCAGTCTGCTGGCACTGGCCGGCGAATACGGCACGCCCCTCTACGTCTACAGCCGGCAGGCCATCGAGGCGACCTGGCAGCGCTTTGCCCAGGCCCTGACCGGGCGTGACGCCCGCATCTGCTTTGCCGTGAAGGCCAATTCCAACCTGGCCATCCTGGGGCTGTTCGCCCAGCTGGGGGCCGGCTTCGACGTGGTGTCGGGCGGCGAGCTGGCTCGGGTCATCGCGGCGGGCGGCGACCCGCGCAAGGTCGTGTTCTCGGGCGTGGGCAAGTCGGGCGACGAGATCCGTCAGGCCCTGGCGGCCGACATCGCCTGCTTCAATGTGGAATCGCTGCCCGAGCTGGAGCGCATCAACCAGATTGCCGGCGAGATTGGCAAGCGCGCACCGGTGTCGCTGCGCATCAACCCGGACGTGGACGCCGTCACGCACCCCTACATTTCCACCGGGCTGAAGGAAAACAAGTTCGGCATCCCGCACAGCCAGGCGCTGGCCGCCTATCGTCAGGCGGCTGCCCTGCCCCACCTGCAGATCCACGGCATCGACTGCCACATCGGCTCGCAGATCACCGAGGGCTCGCCGTTCCTGGCGGCGCTGGATCGGGTGCTGGCCCTGGTGGATCAGCTGGAAGCCGAGGGCATCGCCATCGGGCATCTGGACCTGGGCGGCGGTCTGGGCATCCGCTACGACAACGAGACGCCGCCCACGCCGGAAGCGCTGATGCAGGCGCTGTTCGACCGCCTGACGCAGTGGCGTCCCGACGGGCTGCCGGGCGTGACCTTCGAGTTCGGTCGCGCGCTGGTGGGCAATGCCGGGCTGCTGCTGACCTGCCTGGAGTACCTGAAGGACAACGAAGGCCAGCATTTTGCGGTGGTGGATGCCGCCATGAACGACCTGATGCGGCCGGCGCTGTACCAGGCGTACCACCGCGTCGAGGTGGTGAACCCCGGGGATGCACCCGTGGTGACGGCTGACGTGGTGGGGCCGGTATGCGAAAGTGGCGACTGGCTGGCCCGAAAGCGCCCGCTGGCGCTGCCACCGGATGCGGTGCTGGCCATTCTGTCGGCCGGTGCCTATGGTTCCACCATGGCTTCCAACTACAACTCCCGCCCACGGCCGGCCGAGGTGCTGGTCGACGGCAAGCATGTGCACCTCATCCGCGAGCGCGAGACGATGGCGGACCTGCTGCGGCACGAGAAGCGGTTGCCTTAGAACGTCCTTGACGGATCATGGCGGGGTCGACGCTGGCAGATCCGACCCTGCCCATTTCCGACCTTGCCCGTGGCCGGTTTCAGTCCGTCACGCCGGCCGGCGCCTGCGGGCAGCGATGGTTCGCACACCGGCAGCCGGGCCACAGAAAGCCCCGCAAGTCCAGGCCCCTGGAACGAAGCAGGCTCTGAGCATTTCAGGCGAAGGCCTTCAGGTTTCCTCGGAGGGGGATTCTCCACCTTTCTCGATGACGACATCGCCCCACTTCCTGAAGGGGACACCACGAAGATGCCGGTACCAGGGGAAAAAGATCAGTAGAAGCCCGACGAGAGAAAAAAAGAGAAACAACACTCCCATCTCCCGATCCTTGAGAACCCTGAATTCGAAATACCCATCCACCTGCTCAGGCCAAACCAAGACCTCGTTTTCAAGTGTAGTGATGGACCAGGCTCTCCACCCCCCTCGGCTTCGCACAAAATAGACGATGACATTCGTGCCACCCGAGAGTCGTGGCCGGAGGTTCCGGTCGAAGTTGAGGTAGCTGACAGAAACCTGCCTCTGGCCTATCACGGTCAACAGGCATTTGCTGTCCAGCTCTCGATCAACGAAACGCACGGTGGAAATGTCGCCTTTGTTATCGATAGACTCCTTGCCGACAACCTTCAGGATGCAACCCTTCTGCTCGTAAGACCCGGGAACCCCAATGACCTGCTTTTGCGAGTTCCCATATTGAGAGGACAAACATATCCATAAAATGAACAGGCAAAAACAGGTCGGAAACAGGCAAGCCTTGACTCGATCGTAAGGATTGAGACTCAAATACAATGTCACGAATTTCCTGATGTTCCGGAACACGTCGTCTCCATATTCGTCTTGACTGTACGTTCTGCACAAGCAGGCCTTGCCATTCTACGGGTGCCCAGGTACCACAATCAGCTGCAAGTCGCCCCCCTCCCCGTCTGGACCTGCCAGCCCGGGGAGGCTCCTGTCTCGCCGCGACTCCATCCGGCCATGATCCGGCCTCGCCCCCAAAAGGAAAGCCTGGCCTGAAGTGCCAGCAGCCGAATCCGGCGCATCGCAGCGCCGCGAATGAATCTGATACATTATCCCAGTATCTGCAAGGCTCTTGATCGAAGGCAAGACGGCCTTCCCTCGCCTTCTTCAAGATACGTGCCCTAACCGGCAGCGCGCGGAGACCCTCATTCCGTCGGATTGAGTGATTCCTGCCGGAACCCTTTCCATCTAACCAGCGGGTCGTATTTCCCTGGGCAGGATGGTGCGTGGCTGCGGCCGAGCATCCCGTGCGCGCCCCCTTTCCTTCCACGAACCCCTCGCCATGAAACCGATGCATCACGGCGGCCATGCAGGCCGACCGCAGACCGCCTCTTCCCATTCGTCCCTCACGGCATCGCCCCGGCTGCCCAGCCTGCTGCTGGCGCTTTCGTGCTCTCTGGGCGTGCTGATGGCACCGACTGCCCATGCGCAGTCGGTTGACGCCAACGACGCTGCCAGGCAGCCTGCCAACGCCCCCTCCGCAACCGGCACCGGCCGGCATGCGCAGCTGCCGACCGTGTCGGTACGGGATCGTCAGGAAAGCCCCAATGGCCGACTGGACATGGACATTCCCAACCAGGCCGGCAGCCGCCTGGGCCTGACCGAGCGTGAGACCCCGGCCTCGGTCACGGTCGTGGACCGGGCGACCATTGAGGCCCGCGGCGCCCGCAACACGCACGAGATCCTGCACAGCATGCCGGGCGTGAGCACCAGCGCCACGCCGGGCGACACGCAGGTCCGGCAACGGGGCTTCAACAGCGCATCGGTCAACCAGACCTACAACGGCATCAACCTGCAGTACACCATCGCCACCCAGCCGGTGGACAGCTGGATCTACGAGCGGGTCGAGGACATCGCCGGCCCCTCGAGCTTCCTGTACGGGGCTGGCGGCGTTGGCGGCACCATCAACTACGTCACCAAGACGGCGCAGCGCCGTGACAGCAGCGAAGTGCAGGTGGGTCTGGGCAGCCGCAGCAAGCGCCAGGTTGCGTTCGGCCTGAACCGGCGGATTGCCGGTGACGGCAACGGCCAGGGCGATCACTACTGGCGCATCGACGTGAACCACGAACGCGGCGGCGAAGTGACCGACGACACCCGTGAGCACAGCAGCCAGGTGCTGACCTCGCTGCTGTCGGATCTGGGCGGCGGTCTGACGCACACGCTGGCCTATGAACACCAGCGCACGCGGGCCCATCGCCCGTACTGGGGCACGCCGCTGAACCAGCCTGCCACCGGCGAGCTGAGCGTGCTGGAGCGGCTGCGCTACAAGAACTACAACAGCGCCGACGGCATGTTTACCCAGCGGGTGCAGTGGCTGCGTTCGGTGACCGAGTGGAAGGCAAGCGACGCGCTGTCGCTGAAGAACACCTTCTATGCCTATGACGCGCTGCGCGACTACCGCAACGTGGAAGTCTACGAACTGACCGCGGCGGGAACCGAGGTGACGCGTACCAACCCGCTGCTGCAACGTCATGACCAGCGGGTGTACGGCAACCGCATCGACGGCACGCTGCGCCAGGACCTGGGTAGCCACCGCAGCGACTGGAGCTTCGGTCTGGACGTGTCATTCAACCGCCAGACCACCTACCCGTCGTACAACGACGACTTCAAGAGCGTGGTCGATCCGGACCGCTTCGTGACCGAGTACTTCTACGACATCGAGGGCATTCCGTCCCGCTATGACCCGAAGAACCGGCATCGTGTGGACACGGTGGCGGCGTACCTGGAGAACCGTACCGAGCTGACGCCGACCATCAAGCTGATCACCGCGCTGCGCCACGAGCGCGTGAAGCTGCACTACACCAGCTGGGATGATGCGGACGCGGTCGACGAGCGCGACATCAGCCGCACCTACCACCCCACCACGGGCCGCATCGGCGCCACCTGGGACATCAGCCCGCAGGTGATGCTCTACGCCCAGTACGCCACGGCGGCCGATCCGGCCTCGGGCAATCTGGCCAGCGCCTATTTCTCCACGCTCTCCGACAACACCAAGCTGACCACGGGCCGGCAGCTGGAGATCGGCAGCAAGCTGGGCTTCCTGGACGGGCGGGGCAATGCCACGGTGGCGCTCTTCGACATCGAACGCAAGAACATCGCCACCTCCAACCCGCAGAATCGGCGTCAGCGTCTGCTGATCGGCAAGCAGCGTGCCCGCGGCGTCGAGCTGAAGGCCGGACTGCAACTGACCCGGCAATGGAGCGTGCAGGGCAATGCCACCTATACCGACGCCGAGTACCGCAACTTCTATCAGGGCGATATCTCGCTGGCCGGCAAGGCGCCCACCAACACGCCAAGCACCATCGCCAATCTGTGGAGCACCTATGCGCTGACGCCGAACCTGAGCGTGGATGCCACGCTGCGCCACGTGAGCCGCCTTTACGCCAACGCCCAGAACACGGCCTACTGGCCGGCGGCCACATTGGTGGATCTGGGGCTGGAGTACCGGATCAACCGGCGGCTGACGCTGAACGGTCACCTCTACAACGTGGCAAACAAGGTCTATGCCGAGGACGTGGATGACCGGATGGCCGTGCTGGGAGATCCCCGCACCGTCTTCGTGTCGCTGAAGATGCAGTTCTGATGCAGAAAGGGCCTGCTGGATTCGATGCCAGCAGGCCCTTTTTGTTGAAGCCCTTGTTGGGTATCACCGCGCACCGGCAAAAGCCGGTGCAGCAGGAAAAGCGACCGATCAGTGCGCCTCGGAGCGCAGGCCGGCGATGTAGTCGGACACCGCCTTGATTTCGGGGTCGGTCATGCGGATGGCGATGGCTGCCATCGGGTGGTTGTTGGTGCGGGTGCCGTCGCGGAAGGCCACCAGCTGAGCCTGGGTGTATTCGGCGAACTGGCCGTGAAGTGCCGGGTACTGGGCCGGCATGCCGTCACCCGCGGGGCCATGGCAGGCGGCGCAGGCAGGCACGCCCTTGCCGGGGATGCCGCCCCGATAGATGTTGCGGCCCAGCTCCATGGATTCGGCGTTGTGGGCAGCGGTGGGCTCAAGCTTCTGCGAGGCAAAGAAGGCGGCCACGTTGACCACGTCCTGCGGGCTGAGCTGGGAGGCAAAGGCGCCCATCACGGCATTGACGCGAGCGGCGGGCTTGTCACCCTCACCGGGAGCAAAGTCCTTGAGCTGCTTGCGGATGTATTCGGCATGCTGACCCGCCAGCTTGGGGTTCTGGGGAATCTGGCTGTTGCCGTCTGCGCCGTGACAGGCGGCACAGACTTCCTCGACCGTTTCCTGGCCGGCCTTGAGGTCCGGCTTGAGCGGCCCTTCTTCCTTGGCAGCCTCCTGGGCCATGAGCGGGGCGGTGGCGCACAGCATCAGCCCGGCAGCCAGGCCGGCCAGCGCACGCGGCCGCAGGTACTGGGTCAGCCGCAGGGCCATGCCCGACACTTCCGTCGTCGCTGCCGTCTCTCGGCAATCACAGGCATCCTGCATGCCCAGTCGCGCTGCCATCGTTCCTGTCGTCCGCATGTTCCTATTGACCTACTCGTAGCTAGTTCAGGATCGCCCAAGCATAGCGACGATGGGCGGACAAATCGTTGCGCCTGATCAAACTTTTTGCCCCGAGCCACGTTGGCGGCAACCGTCCATCGGCCGGGAGCCAGGGCGACCGGAACCACGACGGTCGGAGCCGGGCGCGCGAGTTTACGGGATAATGGCGGCATGAGCATCCTGACGACCGCCCGCTTCGCCGACACGGTGGCAAAGCTGCCCCAGCTCGACCGGGCCAACCCTCATGGACTGCCGGAGGTGGCCTTTGTTGGCCGCTCCAACGCCGGCAAGTCTTCCTGCATCAACACCCTGTGCAACCAGAAGAGACTGGCCTTCTCCAGTCGGACGCCGGGCCGCACGCAGACCCTGAACCTGTTTGCCGTGGGCCCCGTCAAGCAGCCCGAGCCGCTGGGCTTCCTGGTGGACACGCCGGGCTATGGCTTTGCCACGGCCAGCCCCGAAGCCAAGCGGTCCTGGCAGGCGCTGGCCGGCGACTACATGACCCGCCGCC
>ERZ773075.1588-NODE-1588-length-11020-cov-2.45901_pt1 | contig 11020 bp, 11 predicted proteins | sample MGYA00580614_ERZ773075 | MGnify/ENA primary metagenome ERZ773075 (study PRJEB29015, sample SAMEA2738021) | human oral metagenome | biome: human oral; feature: human-associated habitat; material: dental | place: China | collected 2043 ... | reverse complement strand
AGTGCACGGCTTTTTAACAGGGCACGGTCAATTTTTCCTATTTACAGATAGGAAAAGATTCCGGCAGGACAGTTGTCACTGACGGCAAACTTCGCTATAATAGATGCGAGACCATGGTACTGCAAGTATGGGCAGACAATACAAATTCCTCTATTGCTAATGAGAATCGTTTGCGCTATAATAAGTGAGCGTTTGATTTTTGAAGGCTCGCACGTTGGGCTTTTGTGCGAATAGAGGAGGAGATAAACGATGCGCTGCCCTGATTTTGAGCAGCTGCTCGGCTGTCACGCTGCACCCTTGCTGATGGGGCTGGCAGTAGGGAGTCTGCTGTCATTCCAAAAGAGCCGCTTTGACGATTTTGAAGCGCTGCTTGCATCCTATGAGCCCTGTTTTTCCTGCAAGGGGATTTCGATGTTCCGACTGGCGGAGGGGGAGGAGTATGTACTCATCCTCTTTTATCGTGCGCCGCTGCTCATGCGTGCGCTGCGCGCGCCGCGTGCACAGGAAGTTCTGTGCGGGGTAGGATACCGCGCCGGTGAAAGCATGGAGGATTGTCTGGACTTTTTGCGGCTGCGTATGCGCGTGCGCAAGACGCTTCCGCCGGAGGTTGGGCTGTTCCTCGGTTATCCGCCCGAAGATGTGTGCGGATTCATCGCGCGGCGCGGGCGGGACTTTGTATGCAGTGGATATTGGAAGGTCTACGCGAACGAAGCGGAGGCGCGGGCGCTCTTTGAGCAGTATTCGGTCTGTACACAGGAGTTTTGTACGCGGCTTGCGAAGGGGTACCCTCTCGCGGAGCTGGTGCAGGCAGTGTAGGGAGCTGCAGCTCTCGTTTTGGTATGAGGAGGATTTTACATGGCAAAGGTAGCGGTTGTATACTGGTCCGGCACGGGCAACACGCAGAAAATGGCAGAGGCTGTTGTCGATGGCGCAAAGGGAGCGGGCGCGGATGTCGAGTGCTTTGAGGTAGACGATTTCTCTGTGAGCAAAATCGACGACTTTGACGCGCTTGCACTCGGCTGCCCCTCGATGGGCGCAGAGGAGCTGGAAGAAGGCTCGTTCGAGCCGTTTTTCGCTGAGGCAGTCGAGAGCGGCAAACTCTCCGGCAAGCCGGTGGTGCTCTTTGGCTCGTGGGGCTGGGGCGCCGGCGCATGGATGGAGACATGGGCAGAGCGGACAAAGGAATCCGGCGCAAAGCTCGTGGATACCTTCATCGTGGAGAATGAGCCGGATGCCGAGGGGATTGCGGGCAGCAAGAACCTTGGTGCGGCGCTCGTCGGCGGGATTTGATCGCTGCATCGCCTGCCGTAAAGAACTGCGTGTTTTTGCAGACTGCATCGAAAGAGCCGTCCATGGGGGCGGTTCTTTTTTATTTGCCGCAGTATATGGATCACATATCTTATGGCATCTAACTTTCCCATAGCAGGATTTTTCCATTCGGACGGCGAACATGAACTGAACGGATCATTTCAGGGGAGAACAAGGAAAGGAAGATGATGTATGGATACAGGGGGATTCATCCATCCCGTCATGGCGAATGTGATGACCGTGATTTCGTTTATTCTCGTTGTGGCCAGTGTTGCAGTCGCCGCCGTTGCCGCGCACTATGCATGGCGCAATACGGGAGGCGGCAGTATGGAGGCGCTGGAAGGGCGTTTTGCGCGGATCAAAGGGGAAATCGAACGGATTTCATCGAGCAGGCCGGAGGATGATGCGGCACGGCTCAAAACGGATGTCGAGACCCTTCGCGCCGAGGTAAACAGTCTGCATGACGCCATTGCAGAACTGCGGCAGGAGATGGCGGCAATGGCTGCGCCGCCTGCGGCACCAGAGCAAGAGGAAGTTGTACCTGCCCCGGCGGCGCCGGCAGCAGAACCCGTGCCGGAGCTTCCACAGGAATCCGCACCGGAGGAGGAAGAGCCTTCCATGCAGGCGGTACCGCCTCAGCCGGTGGAGGAGGATGAGAATGCCGGGTTTGAGGATCTCTTGGAGCAGCGCCCGATTTGGCAGGACTTTATCGACGATTACCATATGATGCGGGAGGGGTTCTCTCCTGAACGCGGGGAGGATTTGTGCTGGCCGTTCATCGACAGTTATGTCCTGCGTCTGCTCGTCTGTACTGATCACAACGCCATGGAGAACGGGAAAAATATGCCGAAATTCGAGGTCGTGGATGATGTCAACGAAGCGACCTTCTGGGCGTATGAGCTGCCCGGCGCACAGGGGCTGTTCGCCGTCGTCCCTAGCCCCATGTTCCCGTATGACCAAGCCATGCACGAGGAGGAGGGGATGAAGGAGACTTTTGCCGCGCGCTATGAGCCCGGCAAAAGTCACGAACACCTCACTGTCAATATGCCCGCGCTCTTTTCTCTCACAGAAGGGCATTGGCGCATTGAGCAGCCCGGTATTTTGGAACTGGAGGACAGTCGTCCATAAAGAGTATCATGCTTCTGCGCAGGCGTTTCATAGACGGCACAAAGCATGCGCATGAAACACCCCCAAGGAGCCGCCGCGTGGTGGATGTTCCTTGGGGGTGTTTTCATACGGTAAAGCACAAGTCCATATGCCTACTTATGATGTCCGCGGCCTTCGGTAAGGCAGGTTTCAAACAAAATTTGATTGATGAGGATATTTGCGTCAGCAGGCGAGAGTTCAGCTGCTTCGTGCAGGGTTCTCCATGCCGCAGCATAGTCTCCCGTCCGCATTTCGGCAATGGCGCGGGCATTTTGCACGGCGGCTCTTTGCGGTGCGTGGGCGAGCGATTTTTGGAAAGCGGTGACGGCCTTTTCGGGGGCGCCTGTCGATAGGAGTGTCAGCCCGTAGTTGTACCAGCCTGCCGCATCATCCGGAACCATACGCAGATATGTTTCATAGGCGCGGCGTGCCTCCTTCATACTGTCGGCTGCCGCATGGGTGAGAGCAGTGCCAAGAGCAGCCTCCGGACGTTTCCCGTCCCGCTTTTTTGCGGCGGCAAAGTCTGCAAGTGCCTCCGCGTAAGCGGCGCGGCGCAGATAGACCATCCCGCGGTAGAGATGGGCGTCGGCATCATCGCTGCGCGCGAGGCGCTCCTTGGCGGCATGCAGCGCGGCATCAGAGCCATCGGGCTGCTGTGCGCGCGCTAAGATCATTAAAATTTCCTGCCCATAGTTTCGTCCGGGGACAGCCCAAACACCGTTCAGCTCTGTCCAACGCGTGAGACGTCCGTAGATGTCGGGGCGGTTTGTGCGGATGAGGTCGTAGCGTGGGTCAACGAGAGGCGCTGCGGGTGGTGTCTTACGGCTGTAAGCGAGCAGATGCTGTATATGGGCACGCACGCCTGTCTGCATGTCGGGGAACGAAAGCCCCTTTGCGCCGCCGCCGGTTGCACCAAGTCCGCAGAAGTTGTTCTGCTGCCAGTGGACGTCACCGCCATAGGCAAAGCAGCCCGTTTCCTTGTAAGCCTGCGCCAAGGCGACATCGGGGCGTACGCCCTCACGCGCCGCCTCGATGTAGTAGGCATGCACGAGTTCTTTTGCCGTGCCTGTGAGCTTTGGATTTGGATTCTGGCGCAGGAGATACGCGAGCATTTGCGCTTCGGTCGCCGTCGCCTCACCTGCGATGGTGACCGTTTCCGGTGCGGGGGCAGGCAGGGTGAGGGTGTCGATGGGCGGCGGGAGGCGAAAGTGCAGGGCGCCGATGAGTTTTGCATCTGCTGTCATCCCCTCCGGCAGTGCAGCCGGAAAGAGGGGGCGCGGGATATGAGGGGCATTCTCCGCCGCAAAGACGCCGTGAGGGGATGGGAAAAAGCATGCCGCAGAGACGGCCAGCATGATAGGGATGCAGATTCGTGCCTTCATAGAGCAGTCCTTTCCAATGATTTATTTTCGTCCATAGAGCAGACCGATGCCGCGCATCATGATGCGCAGCGGCGGCGGCATCGCAATCTGCTGCTCTGTATGCGGCACATACGTGATTTCAGAAATCCCGGATTCTTCGAGTGCCGCGACAAATTCATCCATATCTCCGTACATATCCCGGTTACCGAATGTGTCATGCAGGGCGAATACTCCGCCCGGCTTTAGCGTGCGCAGCGCCTCCTGCACGAGCAGAAACTTGTCCTTTTGTGTGCGGACTTCATGAAAGACAAAGTTGCTGATGACGGCATCAAAATGGGCATCGGGAAAATCAATCTTCGCCGCATCACCATGCTGAAATGTACAGCGGGCAGCGACGCCCTCTGCCTGTGCGTTCTGCTCGCACTGCTCTTTGGCGTAGCCCCACATCGCCGGCCAGTAATCCATGCCCGCAACATGCGCCTCCGGAAAGCGCTTGGCGCATGCGATGCTGAGTGCCCCCGCACCGCAGCCCACATCGAGCACGGAGCCGCGCCCGTCCCAAGGCAGATGATCGAGCAGGTAAACGTGAATCCGTCCCATCAGCCCGCCGCCATCGAACGAAAATACATAGCGGCAGTACAGCATATAGAGCGTCACGAGTGTGGCGGCGATGCCAAGGATGAGCGCGATGTAAAAAGGCCCCGCCTCAAGTCCAAAAATAAAGTAGAGCGGTACGCTGAGTGCGTAGAATAGGACGGTAATAAAGCAGAATGTTTTCATCATCGGGGTGGAAATCCAGTTGCCGTAATTGGTTTTCATGGAGAACTCCTTTTGGTATCATATGGGAGAAGATGGCGGTGCATACGGGCAATCAGCCGCTCCTCTCGTGCGGCGGCAGGGAGGCAATCACAGCATCTGTCTCTTTGTTGATCTCTTGGCGCAGTGCGCGGAGCACGGGTGAAAATGCCGCCTCCCGAACACCGTAGGTGTGCTGCAAGTCATATTCGAGCGGCAGCCATGTCGCGGGACCGCCCTCGTTATGCGTGAGGACAGCCTCCATGCGGTCGAGCGCCTTCACCAGACGCGCCTCCTCTGTTTCCATCGCATCCATCTCTATAAAGAGAGCGGCAACCTCATCGAAAAACGGCGCAGGCAGATCGGCGATCCACGCGTCGCGCAGACGGCGCTCCCGCGTGCGGTCGGCGTCCGTTTTTTCAAAGGTTGGAATATCCCCCGTAAAGACTTCGCCCACGTCATGCAGCAGACACATGAGCAGAACGCGGGAGAGATCAGCCTTTGGGAAGGATTCTCGCAGGAAGTATGCCATCAGCGCCATCCGCCAGCTGTGCTCGGCGACGCTCTCCTGCCGACCGCTTTGCAGCCAAGCATGTCGCGTGCGCTCTTTGAGCGCTGCGATGCAGTGCAGGATGGATAGATATGCCGCGTGCGTCATGGGGCCTCCTTTGTATGTATCGGCCGAGGGCAGTGATGAGAAAGTAAATCCATTATACCACAAGGAGCCATGGAGCGAAACCTGTATGATAGGGGGCCGCCGCGTATGCCGCAGGAAGAGAAACACGCGTGGATATGCCCTTGTCAAGGCGCGTTCTGTATAGTATGATAGGAAACGATTGAGGAGGAAACGCATGTGAGAAAAAAGATGGGGGTTCTAGGTCCTTTGGGGACACACAGCGAGGCGGCGGCACAGTATTTTATGCAGCGGCAGCAGCGCAGTGCAGAACTTGTCTGCTTTGCCGATATTGACGAGTGTCTGCACGCTGTTGAGACGGGCGCTGTGGATGCCGCCTTTGTTCCTGTTGAGAACTCTATCGAGGGATCTATCGCCGTGACGCTCGATGCACTGGCGCACTCCGATGTCCTCTATGTACGGCATGAGGTCATCTGGCCGGTGCACAACTACCTCATGGCGCGTACGGCGGACGGTACGATCCGCTGCATTTACTCCCATCCGCAGCCCATTGCACAGTGCCGTGATTTTTTGCGGCGGTACTATCCGCACGCGGAAATTATCAAAACGCAGAGTACGGCGCGGGCAGCTGAGATTGTTGGGGCATCTGGGGATCACGAGGGCTGTGCTGCCATCTGCACACGGCGTGCAGGGGCGCTCAATGGACTGACCCTCATCGCGGGCAGCATCGAAGATCGCGGCTCGAACTGTACGCGTTTCTTTGAGGTTGCGCGTGCGCCGCTGCCGTCCGGAGCGCCGGCAGATACCGTGCTTGTGATTTGTCAGATCGACGGCAGCCGTGCGGGGGCGCTTTATGATGTGCTCCGTGAGTTCGCGCATCGTGCCGTGAACCTCACGCGCATTGAGTCCCGCCCGGCACGTACCGAGCTTGGCGCATACATCTTTTTTTTCGACCTTGATGCACACGCTGAGGAAGATGTCCTCAGCGCTTCCATCGACGCTGTGGCGAAAAAGAGTATTTGGCTGAAGGTGCCAGGTGCCTTTCCCGTCCACACCGCCGCCATCTAAAGACCTGCTTTGGAGCATATGGAAAAGGAGAAGATACTATGGTTGTCATTATGAATGCGGATGCAACACAAGAGGATATAGAGGGCGTCATCCACGCCATCGAGGAAAAGGGGCTTGCGGCAAAGGTGATGGAGGGGGCACGGCAGAAGATTGTCGGCGTCATCGGCGATAAGACGCGCCTTGCCGATGCTCCGATTGACGCCATGCACGGCGTGGAGACCACCGTCGCCATCTCTAAGAGCTATAAGCTCGCGAGCCGTGAGTTCCATCCCGCTCCGACCATCATCGAGGTGGGCGGGGTGCAGATCGGCGGCGGCACGCCTGTCGTCATGGCCGGCCCCTGCGCCGTCGAGTCGCGTAGTCAGCTCATGGAGACCGCCGAAATCATCAAGGCGGGCGGTGCGCAGTTTCTGCGCGGCGGTGCCTATAAGCCGCGCACCTCTCCCTATGCGTTTCAGGGACTTGAGGAGGAGGGGCTGAAGTACCTCGCAGAGGCACGCGAAAAGACAGGGCTTGGCATCGTTACCGAGGTGACCGTCGTCGAGGCGGTCGAAACCGTTGCGCAGTATGCAGACATCCTCCAGATCGGAGCGCGCAACATGCAGAACTTTGGACTGCTCAAAGCCGTTGGCCGCGCAAAGCGCCCCGTCATGCTCAAGCGTGGACTTGCCGCTACGATTGACGAGTGGCTGAACGCCGCTGAGTACATCATGAACGAAGGCAACCCGAATGTCATTCTCTGTGAGCGCGGCATCCGTACCTATGAGACTTACACACGCAACACCTTTGACATCAGCGCCATCGCAGCAATCAAACATCTCTCGCATCTGCCCATCATCGCAGACCCCAGTCACGGCACGGGGAAATGGCGCATGATAAAGCCCATGTCGCTCGCCTCCATCGCGGCTGGCGCGGACGGTCTTATCATCGAGGTGCATCCAACCCCCGCGCGGGCGCTTTCGGACGGCCCGCAGTCGCTCACCCCGGAGAACTACCATGATCTGATGGAGAGCGTGCACAAACTTAGCCGCTTTATGAAAGAGGAACAGATTGAACCCATGGCACTGGGATAATCGCATATGACAAAAGACCGCATAGAGGAAAGGCACCCCTGTGCGGTCTTTTGTGCTGCGTTCAGGTATATTCCATGATGCATCTGATGTCGTGGCTGAATTTATCCGTGGTTCCTAAACCTCTGCAATCACCTCGATCTCGCAGAGCGCCCCTGCCGGGAGCGTTTTCACAGCGACACAGGAGCGAGCCGGGCGTCCCGTAAAATGGCGTGCATAGACCTCGTTAAAGGCAGTAAAGTCCGCCATATCCGCGAGAAAACAGGTGGTCTTGACAACGTGTGTGAGGTCAGTGCCGGCAGCTGCAAGCACGGCGCTGAGATTCTTGCAGACTTGCTCTGTCTGACCGCTGATGGATGTCTCTGTAATCTTTCCTGCGGCGGGGTCGATGCCAATCTGTCCTGAGGTGTAAACGAGGCTCCCCACGCGCATTGCCTGCGTGTAGGGGCCAAGTGCGGCGGGGGCGTGGTCGGTATGAATCGTCTGCATCGTGTTTCCTCCCATATCCTATCTGTACTTTTTATACAATATGAAAAAGGGAGCTGCGCAGTCTTATGTGCGGCAGCTCCCCCGTTTCCATCCGATGAATTGTTTCTCAGTGAATCGTTGCGACACGCACGGCGACTGAGCTTGCTTCGCTGTATGTCATGCCCGATACCATGACAATCTTATCGCCCTGCTTTACGTAGCCATGCGAGAGCGCACCGCGCGTACAGGACTCAATCATATCCTCTACCCCCGACCAGCTGCGGCCGAGGATGGAGTAGACCCCCCAGCGCAGATTGATATGGCGTGCGACCATGGGATTTGGTGCATACGCGACGATTGTTGCCTTTGGGCGGTATTTCGATACGACACGCGTCGTATAGCCGGACTGTGTCGGGGTCAAAATCGCTGCGGCGCTCGTCTCATAGGCGAGCTGCACTGTCGCATGTGAGACGGCATCCGTCACAGAGGAGCGCTCGCGAATGCTGCGTGCGCGGATGATGCGGTCATATTCGAGCGACTCCTCCATACGCAGGGCAATCGTGCTCATCGTTTGCACTGCCTCCACAGGATAGTCGCCGCTTGCCGTCTCGCCCGAGAGCATGATGGCATCGGCCCCGTCGAAGATGGCGTTGCCGACATCGGAAACCTCTGCACGCGTCGGGCGCGGATTCGTCGTCATGGATTCGAGCATCTGCGTTGCAACGATGACGGGCTTTCCGACGGCATTGCACTTGCGGATGATCTCCTTTTGGATGACGGGCACATCCTCCGCCGGCACCTCGACGCCAAGATCCCCGCGCGCGACCATGATACCGTCCGAAACGGCAAGGATGGCATCAAAATTGTTGACCCCCGCAAGATTTTCGATCTTCGGGATGATCTCCATATGCCCGCCGTGCTTTTCGATGAGACGGCGGATTTCCTCTACGTCCGCCGGGCGCTGGATAAAGGACGCTGCCACGAAATCCATGTCGTTCTCGATGCCAAAGATGATGTCCTTTTCATCCTGCTCCGAGATGGCGGGTAGGCTCAGCTCAATGCCCGGTGCCGCAACGCGCTTGCGCGTTGACATGGGGCCGCTGTTCTGGATCGTCGTCACGATGTCCTTGCCGTGGATCTCATTTACAACAAGCCCTACCAGCCCATCCGAAAGGAGCAGTGTATCACCGGGCTTGACCTCTGCATACAGCTGCTTGTGATTGACGCTGACATGCGTCTCATCGCCAGGTGTATCCGCATGTGTCAGCGTGAACTGCTTGCCCTTTTCGAGATGTACCTTGCCTGCCGCGAACTCGCCGAGACGCATCTCCGGGCCCTTCGTATCGAGGATGAGCGAGATCACCTTGCCGGAGCGCTCCGCCGCCGCACGCACCTTTTGGATACGAACGAGATGTTCTTCATGTGAGCCATGCGAAAAATTGAACCGTGCGCAGTTCATCCCACTCTCAATGAGCGCATCGACGATCCCCTCCGGATCTGTCGATGGCCCCTGTGTGCAAATGACTTTTGTCTTTTTCAGCATCATAAATGATCCCCCGCTTTTTATCCCAGATGTCATAACTGATCACATTTTACACTCTTTTTATGGAGAAGTAAAGATAAGGCCGTGACAGTCGAGGTTTTCTCACCGCACCGAGCAGATTAGCTGCGCAGTTAAAAATTATTCATTTACCAGGGCGAGCATCCAGCGTACCCAACTGCTGACCGTAGAAGCCCGCCGCCGATAGGTGCTCATACTTTCGACATGATACAGGCGGGCATGCTGCATGATTGCGGCAATTTCGTCCGCAGTTGGCATGATGCCTCGTGCAAGCCAAAGATGGAAGGTTTCCCTTAATGCATGGTGCTCCAATATGGTTGCACAAAAAGCCAATTGGCGCTGCTTATAGCTTAGGCGCATGATTTTTTCACCGCGTGCGCTTAAAGAATATATAGGCCGATGAACGCTGTCATAGGTTTTCTCAACCAGACCTAGATACCGTGCAGCATCCGTATAATAGTTGGTCTGCCGGATGTCAAAAGCATATTCTTCTGTGATTTGTTCACGGCTTAGTTTCTGCACGGAGAGCAGTTCACAAATATTAATGACACGATCGAAACGATCTGCTTGAGGGAACGCAATTTGCGGTTCGGCAAGAACCTGCGTATGGGCAGCGAGTTCCTGCAGATCCGAAAGCGTTATCACCGTATCTTCGATAGAGTAATTGTGCTGTTTTATCAACGTCAGCGAATTATAAAAAGCAGGATTTTGAAATTCGTACTCATACAGACTGAATATTCCGTTCGAGTAAGTAAAAAAGATGGGACGCACCTTTTTGGTGACCCGTGCAAGCCATACACGGTACGGATAATATAGCTGCCGCACGAGAAAATCCTCCGACAAGTCTCTCTTTGCTTCGAGCAGTGCGAGACTGCGGATGCCCTCAAACGCAGCATCAATTTCAATCTGGGCATGCTGTACCGAAACACCCGATGGGCTTTTTGTACGGGTGTTTTGGATCCAAAAATAAAACAGACCGGATCCCATACGTCCGGACACTGTGGCATACAGCGTTTCTTCTTCCAAAAAATCCGCAAGTATCCCCGATGCCAAGGCACAGTTTATTGCAATGGCTTCACTCGGAATATTGCTGCCGTCAAGACTTTGCATATTGGTCGGCAAAGAGACGTGTGTGGCGGGCTGTTCCCATCCTCTTAACGGATGATATGCTTCAAAGTGAGAGATAATATAGTCTTTGCGGGAGATTGGCAAAATGGAGAGATTATTTTCGGCGAAAATACGAGGTAAGTTGATCTTGTGATCGAATTTTACCATCAAGCGAGGCTCACGGTATTCCTTGATTTGGGGGGCCGTAAACGCTGAAACTGCGGATTTTGGCGAAACCGTCGCGGATGTAGGGCAGGTCGGGGCGGGCCACATTGCCGTCAAACGTGCGGATGTCGGCAAGAGGTATGCTGGCTTTATGTTAGGAGCAGAAGCAGTTCAGTTGGGAACTCGCTTTGTAGTTGCTAAGGAATCAAATGCTCATCAAAATTATAAAGATATGATTTTGAAGGCGCGCGATATTGATACAACAATTTCAGCTCAGCATTTTGGTCATGCAGTCCGCGCTTTAAAAAATAAGCTGACAAGGGATTTTGAAAAAGCT
>ERZ773075.1587-NODE-1587-length-11020-cov-65.2074_pt1 | contig 11020 bp, 9 predicted proteins | sample MGYA00580614_ERZ773075 | MGnify/ENA primary metagenome ERZ773075 (study PRJEB29015, sample SAMEA2738021) | human oral metagenome | biome: human oral; feature: human-associated habitat; material: dental | place: China | collected 2043 ... | reverse complement strand
CTGGATGACCGGCAGGACGAAGTCGCGCCCACCGGGGTGGATGATCTTGACCGTGCCCCGGTTCGATCCGGAGATGAGACCGGTGAGGTTGGAGGGGACCACGACGATCCGGCTGAACATGTAGACGACTACCAGCAGCGCGATGATGACGATGATGACGATGATGACGATCGCGCCGATGAGCGTGGCATCCATACTGTGTTCCTTTCTTTGCGGGGAGATGGGAGGAAGAGGGGGACAATGAGGAAAATGAGGAAGAGGATGGCGGGCAGGAGGAGGCCGATGCCGGTGGCCCGTCACCGACACCCGGTGGGTTCAGCCGTCGATCTGCTCCCAGGGGGCGATGGTGAGGGTGGAGTCGACGGCGTCGAGCACCCAGGCGCTCTGGCCCGAGCGCAGCGGCTCCTCGGAGCGCGCCGGCAGAGTGAGCTGGTTGCCGCGCGTGACGGCGCGAACCTCGCCGCTGCCGTCCTTCCACCACAGAACGGTCACCTTCTCACCGACCAGCTCCGCGGCGGTGGGCGGAGCCGTGTCCAGCGGCATGGAGCGCCTGAGACGGTTCCACAGCCGGCGTGTGAGCGCGCCAGAGGCGAGGGCCAGTGCTGCGGGAACGCCCCACACGACGGCGGCCGGCACCTGCGCCGCCGCCGGTCCCGATACCGCCGTCATCGCCATGCCGATGGCGCCGAAGACCGCCACCGGCAGAGCGAGGACCGGCACCATCCCATCTGGGAGGAACGCGTCGAGCACGCCGTCGAGAAGGATCCCGGCCAGGAGAGTGGCGCATCCGATGATCGCGCACCAGGCGAAGATGCTCATGCCGGTCTCCTTCCGTGGAAGCCCCTCGGCCTCCTGGGCCTGGATTCTGCCACGCAGGCCGGGGCGGGAAACCGCGATGAGATGGGGAGAAGGACCCGGTGACTGGACGTGGCCGGGTCAGGCGCCGCGTGCCCGGGGGAGCTCGGCGGAGTCCTGCAGGGACGGGGGAGTGAAGGACCAGGACGACGCCGTTGGCACGGTCGTCGCTGACGCCGTCGACGCCGAGCGGCCCGTGGGAACGGTGATGGTCTCCTGGGCATCCGGGTTGGCCGCCTGGGCGGGGCCCGCCGGTGCGGCCGTGCGCGCCGGGACGGCAACCGCCCGGTGGGCTCCGACGGCGCTGGCCGGGACGGCCCCGGCCGCCGCCACGGCGGAGCTCTGCTCGGCCTGCCGGGGTGCGGGCAGGCCCGGCTGGCCGAAGTGGTCCGGCACAGGGCCGCTGGCCTGTCCGTGTGCCTGATGTGTCTGATGCGCCTGTGAGGGTGCCTGGGCCGTGCCCTGGGGCGGGATGATCCCGTAGCCATCGCCCCCGGTCGCGCCGGCGACTGGTGCCGATGAGGCCGGGGCGCTGGGGGCTGCTGCTGACTGGGGAGACGGCTGGGGGCCCGCAGGCACGGTGACCGTCCGGGCGGCGACTGCCGTGGCCCGCACCGCGGAGGCGATCGGGGGCGTCGTCGGCGGGTTCGCACGGGTGCGGTTGTGCCTCGGCTGTGCCGGCACGGGCCGGCCCGATACAGGCTGCGCCGGCTCAGCAGCCCAAGATGCGCCTGACGGGTCCAGCGAGGCGGGGGTGCTCGGCGCGTTCGGCGCACCTGACACGGCCGGGGCAGTCGGGACAGCCGGCTCGGCCGCACGGTTCCTGGTCAGGTTCTCGGGGAAGATGGGCGCAAAGACAGGTTCGGTCTCCTCGGTGCCGGCCGACGCCGTCGAGGCCGTGGAGACTGCGGAGGTCGTGGAGGAGGCTGTGGAAGCCGTCGGGGCCGGGCCCGTTGCCGACACTGTTGAGGCCGGGACTGCCGCTGCCGTTGTTGCCGAGACGGCTGCGCTGGGAACGGCGGTCGCAGCCTGCACGGACGGGTCGGCCTGGAGGCCCTGGGCGCGCCGACGGCGGGAGATGCGGCTGGGCGTCGGGTCCTCGAAGACGGGTCGCTGAGTCTCCTGGGCCCGGTGGTTCATCGGGCCCCCGGGATGCGGCTGGGCCGGACCCGTGTGAGGCGTGGCCTGCGGCAGTGTCTGCTGGGACGCGACAGCCTGCGCCCAGGCGTCGGCGGACGAGCCGGGGAACGAGTCGCCGGGCGCGTCGGCCCGTACTACCCCCGCCACTGCGGCGCTGGCGGCGTGTGATGGCTCGACGTCGGCCGGTCGGCTGTCCTGAGGAGCCGTCGGGGCGGCCGGCTCGGCAGTCGGCTCATGTGAGGGCGCCGTCGGAGGCGCCGCAGGAGACCTCGGGTGAGCCGGCGCAGACCCCGCAGGGGCCGCTGCGTGCACTCCGCGACGCCCTGGGCTCAGCGGTGCCCACACGACCTCGGATGAGTCGGGCAGCGCGGGGCCGGTCGCCGGGGACACCGTCGTCGTCTCCGCCGCTGGTGGCGCAGCCGTCTCGAGGGCCGCCGCCGAGGCCTCATGCACCACCCGGTCCTGGGCCCGCCGCGAGCGCTGGCGGGGCTCCTCAGCGGCGGTGCCGGCCGCGACGTCGGCGGTGTGCGGGGGAGCGGTGGGACTAGCAGACCCGACGGGGGCGATGGGGCCGGTGGAGTCAGCCGGGTCAGTCGGGCCAAGGGGGTTGAAGGGGCCGGGGTAGTCGGCGGGCTTGACGATGTGGTCGAGGTCGTAGTGCGTGGGGTCCTGGCCGGCGTTGCGCAGCACCTCCTCCAGGGGGCTGAGCAGAGCCAGCCGGAAGGCGGGATCGACGCAGCGGGCGTTGACCGCGCCCCAGATCTGGTCGGCGGTCAGGGACTCCTCGGAGGAGCCCAGGTCGTTGCGGATCGCGGTGACCAGGTCGGACTCCAGGCGCGCGTAGGCCATGGCATAGGCGCTGGGCCATGGCGCCTCGGGGCGCTCGGTGCGCAGGAGGGCGAAGTTCCGTAGGGCCCGCAGCACCTCGTCCGAGCCACCTACGAGCGCCCCGACCCGCAACCGGTCCAGGGCGTCGTTCTTCATCGTCCCCGTCCCCTCGGGGCCCAGCAGGTGCTTGGAGTCCTCGACGACCTCCCGCAGGAACACGCGGTAGGCGGCGACACTGTCCGGCGTCGTGCGCTCCTTGGTCATGGATCGCAGCCGCTCGGCGGCGTGGCGCGCCGCCAGACGGGCCGAGCTCGCCTCGGACTGGACCTCGTTGATCCGCGAGATGCTGGCCCGGGAGATCCGCGAGGCCTCCTTGAGAGCCAGGTCCGCGTGCGCCGTTGAGCGCCGTGCGGCGAAGACGGCAGCAACGGCGACCAGGATGGCGATACCGGCTGCGACGGTGGCCACGACGACGACAACGGACAGATCCATGCCCCTATCCTGCCTGGAATCGACTCGAGGATGCCGTGAAAGAAGGACCTCCCCAGATAGTCCCCAGAATCTCTACGGGTGACGCTCAGACAATGCGGTGGTTCCGCTCACGTCGAGGACGGGATTTCGGTTTGGTCGTGGGTGAAGCGATGGGCGCTCAGTGGTCGGCCGGTGGTCGGGGTGCCCCGGCGCTGAGGCTCGCCGCCGGCTCATCCCGTCCGACGCGCATCCGTTCCCACAGGGAAGCCGTGACCTGCACCGATGTGCGCAGGACTTTTTCCCTGGGACCTCTGACGGTACACGGCTGCCCGTGGCGCGGTAGCGTCAGCGCCATGAAGAAACTCATCAACTCCGTTGACAGCGTGGTCACGGACGCCCTCCGGGGTATGGCCGCGGCCCACCCTCATGAGCTCGACGTCGACCTCGATCAGCACATCGTCTACCGCCGCAGGCGCAAGGAGGCGGGCAAGGTCGCCATCATCTCCGGCGGTGGCAGCGGGCACGAGCCCCTCCACGGCGGCTTCGTGGGCACCGGCATGCTCGACGCCGCCTGCGCCGGCGAGATCTTCACCTCCCCGGTCCCCGACCAGATGGTCGCCGCCACCACCGCCGTCGACCGCGGCGCCGGCGTCCTGCACATCGTCAAGAACTACACCGGCGACGTCATGAACTTCGAGATGGCCGCCGAGATCGTCGACGCCGACTCCGGCATCCAGGTCGCCGGCGTCGTCACCAACGACGACGTCGCCGTCGAGGACTCCCTCTACACCGCCGGACGTCGCGGCGTGGGCGTGACCGTCATGGTGGAGAAGATCGCCGGCGCCGCCGCCGAGCAGGGACGCCCGCTGGACGAGGTCGCCGGTATCGCCGCACGCGTCAACGCCGCCGGCAGGTCCATGGGCATGGCCCTGACCTCCTGCACCGTCCCGGCCAACGGCAAGCCCTCCTTCGACCTGCCCGATGACGAGATGGAGATCGGTATCGGCATCCACGGCGAGCCCGGCCGTCACCGCGAGAGGGTCGCCCCCGCCGCTGAGATCGCCGAGCGCCTCGTCACCCCGGTCCTGGCCGAGCTCACCGAGCTGGAGTCCACCGGCGCCGGCGCCGACGAGGGCGTCATCGCCATGGTCAACGGCATGGGCGCCACCCCGCTGCTCGAGCTCTACCTCATGTACGGGGAGATCTCCAGACTCCTTCGGGACGCCGGGATCACCGTGGCCCGCAACCTCGTGGGCAACTACATCACCAGCCTCGACATGGCCGGCTGCTCCCTGACCCTCGTGCGTGCCGATGCCGAGCTGCTGCGCCTGTGGGACGCCCCCGTGAGCACCCCCGGCCTGCGCTGGGGCGTGTGAGGACCTGGCACAATCGGGGCCGCCCGGAACAGACTCGGGCGACCCGAGAAGACTGAAGGAGGAGCCACATGACACAAGATGCGGGAACCGCCCGGCAGAGGCTGAGCGTTGCGGACCTGGAGGCATGGGTGCGACGCAGCGCCGAGCTCATCACTGAGCACGCCGAGGAGCTGACAGACCTGGACGCCGCCATCGGCGACGCCGACCACGGCGCCAACATGAAGCGCGGCCTGGCCGCCGCGGTCGACACGGTGGGGGCCGGCGGCTTCACTACTGCCGATGCACTGCTCAAGAAGGTCGGCACGACCCTGGTCTCCACCGTCGGGGGTGCCTCCGGGCCCCTGTACGGCACCTTCTTCCTGCGCACCGGCAGCGCCCTCGCGGGCCAGGCGGGATCCGACGGTCTTGATGCCCAGACGCTCGCGGACGGCCTGGAGGCGGGGGTCGGCGGCATCGCCGCGCGCGGCCGCGCCACCGCGGGGGAGAAGACCATGCTCGACGCCTGGAGGCCGGCCCTGGAGGCGCTGCGCGCACACCCCGGAGACCTCGCCGCGGGCGTGGCCGCTGCTGCGCGGGCCGCAGCGGCAGGGCGCGACGCCACCAAGCCGATGGTGGCCACCAAGGGGCGCGCCTCCTACCTGGGAGAGCGCTCGGTGGGCCACATCGATCCCGGTGCCGCCTCCACCGCCCTCATCCTGGCCGCCCTCGACGACGTCGTCGCCGGAAGGACGGCGTGATTCCCGTGAGCTCCGCGCATCTTTCCGATCCTGTTCCGGTCCGTCAGCCGGCGGAGCGGAGCAGTACGACTGCGGGTGTCGGTATCGTCCTGGTCTCCCACTCCCGCGCCCTGGCCGAGGACGCTCTTGACCTGGCACGCAGGCTCATCGCAGCCGTCGACGTCCCCGTCGAGCTGGCCGCAGGGCTCGCCGACGGTGAGCTGGGCACCGACCCCGGCGCCGTTGTCGATGCCGTCGAGCGGCTCGCCGACCGGTGCGAGGGTGTCCTGGTCCTGGCGGACCTGGGCAGCGGGATCATGAGCGCGGAGATGGCCCTGGAGATGCTGGAGCCGGCCGTGGTCGAGCGGGCTCGGCTGTCCGCAGCGCCTTTCATCGAGGGGCTGCTCGGCGCCTACGGCGCCGCCGGGATCGGCAAGGACCTTGAGGCCGTGGCCGCAGAGGCTGATCGTGCCGCCGAGGCCAAACGCTCCCAGGTAGCCGCCTTCTGAGGGCCTTGAGGGGCTCTCGCCGATCACGCGCGGTTGGCGAAGCGCTCCAGAAGAGCCGCGTCTCCGCCGACGACGAGCACGTCCTCGGCGGAGACCAGCGTGTCGGGGGTGGCGTACTCGAAGGGCTCACCTGGGCTCATGAGACCGAAGACGGTCACCCCGTAGCGCGAGCGCACCTTGGACTGGCCGATGGTGAATCCGTGCAGCTCCGTGGGCGGGCGCATCTTGACGATGGTGAAGCCGCCCTTCTCCATCTCGATGTAGTCGAGCATGCGGCCCGAGACCAGGTGGGCGGCGCGCTGACCGGCGTCGAACTCGGGGTAGACGACGTGATGGGCCCCGATGCGCCGCAGAATGCGACCGTGCGCTCGGGAGATGGCCTTGGCCCAGATCTGGGGGGTCTCCAGGTCCACGAGGTTACCGGTGATGAGGACGGAGGCCTCCAGGGAGGTCGCCACCCCCACGACCGCCGTGCCGAACTCGGTGGCGCCGAGCTGCTCGAGGGCCTCCACGTCCGTGGCGTCGGCCTCCACCAGCGGGATGCGCCCGGTCCACTGGCGCACGATCGCAGGATTGGCCTCGACGGCCAGCACCTCGCGCCCCAGCCGGTCCAGGGTGGCGGCTACGGCGGAACCGAAGCGTCCCAGCCCGATGACGAGCGTGGAGTCGGTGCGCGAGGGCGGGGCGGGCATGAGGTCTCCTGAGGTCGGCCGCGGGACGGTGACTCCTACGCTACCGCGTGCGGCGACGTCGGACGCTCAGGCCGATCCCGCAGGCCACCAGGACTGTCGCTGCCCCGGCCAGTGCCCACGCCATCATCGTGAAGCCACCGGCGTAGGCCTCGATCTGCGCCCGGTCGATGAGCTGGGTCCTGAGGGCCTCAATGATCTTCTGCCCGGCAGGCGACTGCGGCAGGGCCTGGGCCCGCATCATCGCCTCCATGGCGACGGCCCTGACTTCCTCGGTGTGATCGGCCACGTAGTCCTCGGCGTGCTGGGTGGCGTACGAGGTCATGAGCGCCACCCCGAAGGACCCGCCGATCTGCTGGGATGCGCTGAGGATCGCCGAGGCCAGTCCGGTTCGCTTGGCCTCGACCCCGCGAGTGCCCGAGTTGAAGGCGACCGGCATGGTCAGCCCCAAGCCGGAGCCGAACGCGATGAGGCCAGGCAATGCCACCTGCGCGTAGGTCGATTCCGTGGTCATGCGCGAGAAGATGAGGAATGCCACGGCCACCAGCGCCAGCCCCAGCGGCAGCGTGCCGCGCGCACCGATACGGGGAACGATGAGTCGTCCGGCCGTGATTGCGGTGGCCACCAGGGCTGCGATCATGGGGAGGAATGCCACTCCGCTCTTGAAGGGCGAGTAGCCGAAGTGGTTCTGGACGTAGTAGGTCAGATAGATGGTGGCGCCCATCTGCGCGGCGCCGGCGATGAACTGCGTGGCGTAGGAGGCGGCCCGCACCGGCAGCGCCAGCATCGACAAAGGCAGCACTGGGCGGCTCGCGTAGTGCTCGCGCGCCACGAATAGCATCGCGGCCCCGGAACCGATGGCCAGCCAGGTGACGGTCGACGTCGACGTCCAGGAGGTCTGCTGGGCCCGATCGAGCCCGTAGACGGCGCTGAAGCAGGCGGTGCAGCCCAGAGCCAGTCCGGTCAGGTCATCGGTGATGCGTGAGCCGCGGTCGCGCCGGTCGGCCGGCGGCAGGCTGCGCTGACCGATGGTGAGGGCGGCGGCGGCCAGGAGGATGTTGATGTAGAGCGCCCAGCGCCAGTCCATCCACTCAGTCAGGGCTCCCCCGATAAGCAGCCCCGTTCCCGCCCCGAGTCCGCCTGTGGCGCCGAAGATCGCGAAGACGCGCTCGCGCTCGGTGCGCTCGGTAAAGGTGATGTTGAGCAGTGCCTGTGACGTAGGGGCCAGGAGCGCGCCGAAGCAGCCCTGGGCCACACGTGCGGTCAGCAGGATCGGGAAGGAGGTTGCCATCCCGGCTGCGAGGCTGGCCACGCCGAAACCGATCAGACCGACCTGGTACGAGCGCCGGATTCCGGCGACCGCGCACAGTCTCCCTCCGACGAGCACCAGGCCTCCGAAGGCCAGGCTGTAGCCGGTCACTGTCCAGGGGCTCTGGGACGCGGTCATCTCCAGGTCGTCCTGCATGCGCGGCAGGGCGATCGCGATGACCGTCAGGTCCAGCATGATCATCAGCTGGGTGAGGACCGCACTGACCATGACCGCGCGGCGGTTGGGCTGCCGCGTCGTCACAACGGTCTCCTCTGGTGTCTCCTGTGCCGGCTCGGTCCGCTCCTTGAGCGAGGACGCCACTGAGGGTGTCATCGAAACCTCCATGTCAAAACAATCGTTTTCGTTTGTGCCCGGAAGTCTAGGAGGCTCACAACGGCCAGTCAACAACGATCGTTTCGATTTGCTGTGTCCTGCGTCGCCTATCCTGAACTCATGCCACGTGTGACCGCCGCCCACCGGGAGCGCCAGAGATCCCGAATCCTTCGGGCTGCCGAGGAGTGCTTCGCGCGCAGCGGCTTCCAGGCCACCTCGATGGATGAGGTCATCGCCGCGGCCGGGATGTCGTCGTCGACCGTCTATCGCTACTTTCCCGAGGGCAAGCGCTCCCTCATGCGTGCGGTCCTGGTCAGGCGGATGGAGCCGCTCGTTGAGCGGATCAAGCGGCTTGCCGAGTCGGAGGAGCTGCCTGATTTCGAGCAGAGCTTCATCGAGGCGCTCGTCCTGCTCAACTACGAGCGCGACGACGTCGATCGGGACGCTGTTGAGGCCGCCTCCACCTCGCGCCGGGACGCTGCTCGGCGCGGCGAGGTCCACAAGGATGTCGATGACGTCGGACTGAGTGCCTGGGCGCCACTGGCTTACCATGCCTGGGGTGAGCTGACTCGCGACCCCGAGATGCGCGTCATGGTCCAGGAGAACTACCACGACATCCACAGCGGCCTCATCCGCCTGTGTCGCAACGGGCAGCGGGGCGGAACGATCTCCAGCCGCCTGAGCCCCGAGCAGCTGGCCTCCCTGATCCAGAGCATGTCCTTCGGACTCATCGTCGAGCAGCTCATCACCGGCCGTGCGGACGTGGAGAGTGCGGCCGCGACCCTCGGGCACCTGCTCGCTCCGGACAGGCCGGGACCCGAGGGGGACTGATCGTCCCCGCCGGTGTCTGCGGGGCGCTGGGGTGAGTGCGGAGTAGGGCTCTGGGCGCTAGCCGATCATTGGTCGGGCCTCCGGCATCCGGATGACGCGGCGCCGTTCGCGCAGTGCCAGGGCGCTGGCCGCCGTCATCGTGCCTACACGCCCGATGAACATGAGTGCCACGATGACGTACTTGGCGCTGGCGGGAAGGCTGGGTGTGATGCCGGTGGACAGGCCCACGGTCGCGAACGCGCTGATGACCTCGAAGAGAATTCGGTCCAGGGACAGGTCGGTCATCTGCAGGAGCAGGAGCGTGGCGAGACCGATGACGCTGGAGCCGATGAAGGCCACGGCGACGCTCAGGCGCACGGTCGATGGCGTGATCCGTCGCCCGAAGGCCTCGATGTCCCGGTCTCCGCGGGCCTCGGCGAAGATCGCCAGCAGGAGGACCGCGAAGGTGGAGACCTTGATGCCGCCGGCCGTCGAGGCCGAGCCGCCGCCGACGAACATCAGGGCATCCTGGAGGAACCACGTGGCCTCGTGCATGTGCTCGGGCGGGATCGTGGACAGTCCCGAGGAGCGGGCATTGACGCCGTTGATGAGGGCGGTCATGATCTTGCCGCTCGTGGGCAGCGCCCCGTAGGTAAGCGGGTTGTGCCACTCGAAGGCGGCGATGGCCAGGGTCGAGGCGATGGTGAGGGCCACGTAGGTGGTCAGGGTCAGCTTTGTGTGCAGGCTCCATGTCCGGGGCCTGCGTCGTCGGCCCATGATGTCCAGGATGACGGGGAAGCCGACGGCGCCCATGAAGGTCCCCAGGATGATCGGCAGGCCGATCCACCAGTCGGTGGCGTAGGCGCCCAGGCCCTCGGGCATGATGACGAAGCCGGCGTTGTTGAAGATCGACAGCCCCATGAAGGCCGCGTACCACAGGGCGTGCCCCACGTCGAGGCCGTGACCCAGGAAGCGGGGCAGCAGCATGAGCGTGAGGAGGAGTTCGCATCCGGCGGCCGTGTAGATGACGGCGCGAAGGAGGTGGCCCACCTCGCCCAGTCGCGACTGGTTCTCCGAGGCCGCCAGCATCCGCTGGGTCAGTCCCACGTGTCGTGAGACGGCCAGGGACAGCAGTGATGCGAGGGTCATCACCCCCAGGCCGCCCACGGCGGCGGCCAGGATGATGACGACGTGCCCGAAGGTGGACCAGTAGGTGGCCGTGTCCACGGTGCTCAGGCCCGTGACGCACACCGCCGAGGTGGCGGTGAACAGGGCGTCGAGGAAGTCGGAGCGCTCTCCGCTCGTTGTGGCGATGGGCAGACTCAGCAGGCCCGTGACCACGACGATGATGGCGGCGAAGACGATGACCGCCAGTCGGGCCGGGTAGAACCTGGCCGCCCGCGCGATCTGGCTGAGCGGCTCGATGTGTCTGAGCAGGCGGCGCAGTCCGGTGGGTTCTGTGCCCGGCAGCGAGGGGTGGACGGGTGGCTCATCGGCGTCGTCGGTGCTGCGTGCCCCGGCCGGGTGCTTCTTGTACCGCTTCCACGGACGACCGACGACGCCCACGAGCGGGGCGTGCCAGTGAGCCTGGCGTTGCCTGGCGGCGTGGGGGCCGGGTCCGGATCCGCTGCGGGATCCGTGGTCGGGCTCCGGCTCCTGTGCGGTGTCTGTCTGGGGCACGGTCGCCATTGTGGTCCTGTCGGGGCGGCTTCGTCACGTTCTCCGGTGCGGGAACCGGCGTGTCCGGGCTCGTCCGAGCTGGTGGTGGTCGCTGAAGCGGCTCTCGGTCGGGATAACTGCGGTTGCGGCAGCGACAATTGGTGCCCCAGTGTGAAATGCGACGCGAGTGGCGATTGAGGTCCGGGAATTCCTGTGCGATGACTGGTGCGGGGATATATTGGCTGTGTTCCTGCCCCGACGGGGCCACCCGCGACGAACGGACCTCAAGCTCATGGCACCGGGCCTTCCCACATCCCCCAGCGCC
>ERZ773075.1583-NODE-1583-length-11059-cov-10.7975_pt1 | contig 11059 bp, 8 predicted proteins | sample MGYA00580614_ERZ773075 | MGnify/ENA primary metagenome ERZ773075 (study PRJEB29015, sample SAMEA2738021) | human oral metagenome | biome: human oral; feature: human-associated habitat; material: dental | place: China | collected 2043 ... | reverse complement strand
CGGGAGGACCGCCGCCGCGCTCAGCGGCCCGGCCCGCGAGGAGGGGCGCCACCGCCAGGAGGACCGCCGCCGCGCTCAGCGGCCCGGCGCGCGAGGAGGGGCGCCACCGGTCCCCGCTCCACATGGCAGGACTGGCGCCGGCGCCCCGGAGGGCGTGGGCGCGCCAGGTCACGTCAGCACGGCACGAACCACGGGGCGGCACGGGCGCGCAGAAGACGGTCGTACGGGAACGTGCCGACACGGCGCGAACCGGGGCCGACACGGGCGCACCGGAGGGCGTGGAATACTGGGGGGCATGGCTGAGAAACGCACGCGCATGAGCGGGGTCGCGCGCCGCGAGCAACTGGTGGCCGTGGGCCGCTCCCTTTTCGCCGAGAAGGGCTTCGACGCCACCAGCGTCGAGGAGATCGCGGCACGGGCGAAAGTCTCCAAGCCCGTCGTCTACGAGCACTTCGGCGGGAAGGAGGGCCTGTACGCGGTGGTCGTCGACCGCGAGGTGCAGTCCCTCATCGCCTCCCTGCACTCGTCGCTGGAATCCTCCGACCGCCCCAGGCTCATCCTGGAGAACGCGACGCTCGCGCTGCTCGACTACATCGAGTCGAACACTGACGGCTTCCGGGTCCTGGTGCGCGACGCCCCGACGGACCGGACGGCTGGGTCGTTCTCCTCCGTCATGGGCGATGTCGCCTCACGGGTGGAGCACGTGATCGCGGCCCAGTTCGAGCGCTCGGACTTCCCGACCAGCTGGTCGCCGCTTTACGCGCAGATGCTGGTCGGACTCATCGCCCAGGTCGGGCAGTGGTGGTTGGACGACAGGCGCATGAAGAAGGACGAGGTCGCCGCCCACGTCGTCAACCTGGTGTGGAACGGGCAGCGCAATCTGCGCCCGAATCCGGCACTGCGGCTCCGCCAGGCGTAGGGGCACTGCGGGGCGCCCCGTCGGGGGCGGGGCAACCCGGGGAGGGCTCCTGGCACGGGTCCGCTCGTGGTCCGGGTCCGCTCACAGTCCGAGCCCGTTCGCGGTCCGGGTCCGCTCACAGTCCGAGCCCGTTCGCGGTCCAGGTCCGTTTGCGGTCCAGGTCCGTTCTCAGTCCGACGGCGCCCCACTGGGAGCCTGGCGAGCTGCCTGGGCAGAGGCTTCCGACGATCGGGCTGCCCCTTACGACGCGGACGAGGCGGGAGCGCGGATCCCCGACTATAAGGGCGGCCATCCCGTCACCCCCGGCGGGTACGAGCAGCTACGAGGCGCAGAACCCCTACTATAAGGGCGGCCATCCCATCGTGGTGGAGTTTCGCATTGGAAAGTGCGCCGGTCAGGGCAGGGCCGAGGCCGTTTTGCAGGCGATGCCGTACTTTCAAAGGGAAGTCTCGCCCGCCGGGTGGATGCAGTGGGCTGTTTTGCAAGCGATGCGGAGTTCTCAAAGGGATGCCGCCACTTCGCAAGTGTTATAACGCTTGCAAAGTGTGGTAGCGCTGTGAAACCGGAGGCATCGCTGTGAAAACAGACCCCGTCGCGCGCGCACCGCGCCCTCCCGGGCGCCGCGGGTCGCATTGGGGAACGTTAGCTGCATTGGGGCAGGTTAGCCCACATTGGGGCAGGTTATTAACCTGCCCCAATGACCCGTTGCCTACCCCAAACGCACCGTTGCCTGCCCCAATGACCCGTTGCCTGCCCCAATGACCCACTGCATACCCCCATGCACCGTTGCCTACCCCAAACGCACCGTTGCCTGCACCAACGACCCGTTGCCTGTCCCAATGCGGGTCTTCACCCCTCCATGACCGCACAACGGCCCTGCCAGCGGCCCTCCAGCCCTCCAGCCCTGCAGCAGGATGCCACCGAGCCCTCCATCACCATGCGGCCCCGTACCCGCTTCCATCGACGGGTCAAGTTCTGGGTTTTGTGGGAAGTGGTTTAGGCCGCTTTCCTTCTTGTTCTTGCGTGTTGGCTCTGCGCTTGCTTCAGCACGGTGCCGCCCAGTGCGAGGCGGGGGCGGGCGGAGTCGCACCAGTGGACCCGGGCCGCGGTCGCCTTCCCGACCTCGGCGCGATCGCGCTACAAACCCGAATGCGCGGACCGGCGCTCATTGTGGATGAGCCCGCCTTCGCACAAGGCGTTGAGAGCCTCGACCACAACGGCGCCCCCCGAATACGAAGAGTCCGGTCCCGCCGCTCATCGGCTGAACGGGTCGTGAGCCTAGTGGACGGACGTCCACCTATGCGCCCCGTGCTGCGAGCCCGCTCGCTCCCGGGTCCCAGCCCTGTCCTCGGCGGATTGCAGTGCGCCACAGGATTCGATCCGCCATGCGCGACGCGCCCGGGGGGTTTCCTCCCCCGGGCGTGGTGGTGTGGAGCGCGCGGTCATTCCTCGCCCCGACCCGGGGAAACGTCGCACACCGAAATCGCCCCGGCGCCCTTGGTCACAAAGCCTCGCCCCGACCCGGGGGAACGGCCCACAACCCGCTATGCGCCGCGCGCCGGGCGGCCGGATGCCCTGGGGCCCCGGTCCCGCTCCGGCGCGCGGGCGTCACCTCGCCTCGTAGGAGAGGCAGTCAGCCGTTCCGGCGCCCACGGAAATGGAGTCGGCGGTGCACTCGAGGGCGCTGTTGTGCACGCAATCGGCCTTCTGGCAGGCGCCCACGAAGGACTGGGGCTTGTCCAGGCCCCCCTTGACGGACAGCGGGATGAAGGTCGTGCAAGTGGACGCGTAGCCGACGGTGATGGCCGCAGCGGAGCACGACTTCGTCTTGTTGTAGGAGCAGGACGTCACGGAGCAGTCGAGGATGCGGGGCATTGCGGTTGTCATGGTGTTCTCCTTTTCTCGCCGCCCTGGGGCGGTTCTGGGTGGAGGCGGCCGACCGGTTGGCCGACGTGATGCGACTATCGAACAACGAATTGCGGCCCCTGGCAATCGGCATTGGTTTTCCCTTGCGGTTCCAACACTTCAGAAGACTGCCCAATAGGGCAATTCCATGCCCCCGCCCTCACTAATTACACTCGATTCCGCGCCTGTTCTTTTACGTTATTCACGCAGGTTAGGCTGGACTGCCCCAACGCGCCCATGGAACCCTTCGGTGTATTGACGGCCTTATTCCCGCGCTGATAGGGCCCTGGATCCTGCGGTATTCGACTGCCCCGCCCGCTCGGCGGCTCTCATTCCAGCAGTTCCGCGACCTCCAGCCACGCTTCCTCGAGTCCGTCGATCTCGTCCAGCACCCGCTGGTGCTCGGCGGAGACCCGCGCCAGGGAGTCGACCGCACCGGGGTCGGAGGCAGCTTGGACCGCCAGTGCCCCGAGTTCCCCCTCCAGTTCCGCGGCCCGTCCGCGCAGCCTCGTGATCCGGCGGTCGAGGCGGTCCGCTTCCTTCTTCGCCGCCCGCCGCTGGGCCGCGGAGGCCGCATGAGGCCCGCGCGCGCCAATGCCCGCGCCCGCCGGAGCCGCTCCCCCATCCGCAGCGCCCCGAGTTCCACTAGCAGCGTTCCCGCTCCCGCTCGCAGCACCCCCGTGCTCTGCGGCAACGCCCGGCCCGGCGCCGCCGCCTGCCCCATCGGCCGCGCCTTCGCCCGCCCCACCGGCAGCGCCCCCGGAGGGGCCGGCCGCCGCGCCGCGCCGCATCTGGAGGTACTGCTCGACTCCGCCGGGCAGGGCACGGAGGGTCCCGTCGCCCAGTAGCGCGACCTGGTGGTCGGTGACGCGCTCCAACAGGTAGCGGTCGTGGGAGACCACCACCAGGGTGCCCGCGAAGGAGTCGAGGAGGTCCTCCATGGCGGCCAGAGTGTCGGTGTCGAGGTCGTTCGTGGGCTCGTCGAGCAGTAGGACGTTCGGTTGGGACATGAGCAGGCGCATGAGCTGCAGGCGGCGCCGTTCCCCGCCGGAGATCTCCTTGACCCGCGTGTGGGCCCGTTCCCGGGTGAAGCCCATGCGCTCGGTCATCTGCTGGGCGGTGATCTCCTTGCCCCCCGCGACCACCACTTGCGCGATGTCGGCGACCGCCTCGACGACCCGCATCCCCGCGACGGCGTCGAGTTCGCGGGTCTCCTGCGACAAGGTGGCGACCTTCACCGTCTTCCCGCGCCGGACGCGCCCGCCCGTGGGCTCCACTTCGCCGCGCAGCAGGTTGAGCACGGTGGTCTTGCCCGCGCCGTTGACGCCGACGACGCCCACGCGCTCGCCGGGCGCCAGCCGCCATGTGACGCCGCGGAGCACGTCGAGGCGGCTGGAGTCGGGCCGGGTGAAGGACACGGACACGTCCTCCAGGTCGATGACGTCCTTGCCGAGGCGCGCGCTGGCCATCTCCACCAGTTCGACGCTGTCGCGGGGCGGGGGCGCGTCCGCGATGAGGGCTTCGGCGGCCGCGATGTGGAACTTCGGTTTCGAGGTGCGCGCCGGCGCCCCCCTGCGCAGCCACGCGAGCTCTTTGGTGAGCAGGTTCGCGCGTTTGCGGGCGGCCACGCCCGCCTGCCGGGCGCGCTCGGCCCGGGCCAGCGTGTAGGCGGCGTAGGAGCCGTCGTAGATCTCGACGCGCCCGGGGATCTGGGGGCGCTTGCCCCCGGGGTCCACTCCGGGCACCACTTCCCAGATGTGTTCGCACACGGCGTCGAGGAACCACCGGTCGTGGGTGACGGCCAGCAGCGCGCCGGAGGCCCCGGGCCGGGCGAAGCGGGCGTTGAGGTGGTGGGCCAGCCAGGCGACGCCCTCCACGTCGAGGTGGTTGGTGGGCTCGTCGAGGCACACGATGTCGGCGTCGGCCGCCAGGACCCGGGCGAGGGCGACGCGCCTGCGCTGGCCGCCCGAGAGCGCGCCCACGGCGGCGGCGAGGGGCACGGAGGCCAGAAGCCCCTCGTGGATGTCGCGCACGCGCGGGTCGGAGGCCCACTCGTACTCGGCTCTGCCCGGGTGCACTGCGGCGGCGACGGTGTCGGCCGGGTCCAGGGCGTCGGCCTGGGAGAGCACGGCGACGCGCAGCCCGTCGCGGCGGGTGACGACACCGCCATCGGGTTCCTGGATTCCGGCGACGATGCGCAGCAGAGTGGATTTGCCCGCGCCGTTGGGCCCCAGGATCCCGACGCGGGAGCCGTCGTCGAGCCCGACGTCCACGGACTCGAGCAGTCTGCGGCTGCCCGCCATCGCGGCCACCGACTGCGTTCCGAGCAAGTGCGCCATGCGGCTACCCCTCCTGGCGGTCGACGCGCGCCCCCGGCGCCGGCCCGGTGGCCGTCAGGACCCGGGCGACTGCCGGGGCGGCGGCGAGCCGCTGGGCGATCTCGTCGGCGTGGTCGGGGCTGGAGGCCAGGGCGGCGACGGTGGGCCCGGAGCCGGAGACGATGGCGGCCAGGGCGCCTGCCGCGCGGGCGGCGTTCAGCGTTCCTCCCAATTCGGGGCGCAGGGACAGCGCTGCGGCGGTGAGGTCGTTGACGAGGCGGGGGCCGGCGAGCCGCGCGGGCCCGGTCAGGTCGGCCAGTTCCTCGTCGGTGGGGGCGGCGGGGGCACCCTGGGCGGCGGGGGCGGGGGCGCCCTGGGCCGCGCGGTCGAACTCGGCGAACACTTCGGCGGTGGAGAGCCCCTCGTGGGCGAGGGCGATCACCCAGTGGTGGCGGGTCCCCGGGCACTCCAGCGGCGCCATGCGGTCGCCGCGCCCCGTTCCCAGGGCGATGCCGCCGGTGAGGCAGGCGGGCACGTCGGCGCCCAGGGCGCGCCCGATCCGCTCCAGTCGGTCCGGCCCCAGGCCGAGCCCCCACAGCTCGTTGCATGCGACCAGGGTGGCGGCGGCGTCGGCGGACCCCCCGGCCATCCCGCCGGCGACGGGGACCCTCTTGTCCACGCGGATGGCCAGGCCCGCGGCGGTGGACGCCCACAGCCCGGCGGCCGCGAGGCGCTGCATGGCCCGCGCGGCGCGCACCGCCAGGTGGGACCGGGCCGGCACGGCCCGCATGAGTTCGGTGGTGGCGCGGTCGATGCCCCCTCCGGGCAGGTGGGCGACGGTCTCGACGGTGGTGCCCGGGGTCCTCGTGGTGCGCACGGTGACTGTCTCCCGCAGGTCGAGGGCCTCGAAGACGGTGGCGAGGGGGTGGTAGCCGTCCGCGGTGGGGGCCCCGGCGCGCAGCACGAGGTTGACCTTCCCGGGGGCGGAGGCGGTGACTTCACGCATTGGCGGACCCCGCCGTCCTGGGGTCGGGGCGCTCGGCGACGGCGCCCGAGGCGCGAAGGCGGATGAGGGCGGCGCCCAGTCGGGTGAACTCGTCGATGGTGAGGGTCTCGCCGCGCCGCGCGGGGTCGATGCCCGCCTCGGCGAGCAGGGCCTCGGAGGCCGCCGCTCCGCCCGCCCAGTCCTTCAGGGCGGCGCGCAGGGTCTTGCGGCGCTGGCCGAAGGCCGCGTCGGTGGCTTCGAAGGTGGCGCGGCGCAGGGCGTCGTCGCCGCGCGCCTCGGCGGACCTGCGCAGGCGCACCAGGGCGGAGTCGACGCCGGGGACTGGCCAGAACACGGAGCGCCCGATCGTCCCGGCGCGCGTGGCCCGGCCGTACCACGCGGCTTTGACGGAGGGCACGCCGTAGGTGCGCGAGCCGGGGCCCGCGGCGAGGCGGTCCGCGACTTCCGCCTGCACCATGACGAGGACGTCGGTGAGCGTGGGGAAGGAGTCGAGCATCGCGAGCAGGACGGGGACGGCGACGTTGTAGGGCAGGTTCGCGACGAGTTTGGCGGGCGGGGGCCAGTCGGGGCCGAGGCCGTCCGGGCCTGTGATGGCGGTCGCGTCCGCCGTCACCACGTGGAGGCGGTCGGCGGCGCCCCCCATGCGGGCGCGCACGGTTTCGGGCAGGGCGGTGGCCAGGACGGGGTCGATCTCGACCGCGCGCACCCGCGCTCCCGCTTCGAGGAGGGCGAGGGTGAGGGAGCCGAGGCCGGGGCCGACTTCGATGACCTCGTCCCCTTCGCCCACTCCGGCGGCCGCGACGATGCGGCGCACGGTCCCGGCGTCGTGGACGAAGTTCTGGCCGAGGGCCTTGGTGGGACGGATGCCCAGGGCGCCGCTGATGGCGCGCACTTCCACGGGCCCCAGCAGTCCGGTGTCCGAGGGCTGGGCGCCGTCAGGCAGGGCGGGGTCGGTGCGGCGGCGGGCTGGCCCGCCCCGGCGCGCGGGGGACGAGGCGCGCGATGACAGCGAGGGTCGGTTGGCGGTCACGGGGAAAAGTCTAGTGGGCGTTCGCCGTATCAGTACCAGCCCACGGCGTTGGAGTGGGCCCACGCGGAGCACGGCGTGCCGTAGCGCCCAGCGATGTACCCCAGTCCCCAGTTGATCTGCGTGACCGGGTTCGTCTGCCAGTCGGCTCCGGCGGTGGCCATCTTCGAGCCCGGCAGGGCCTGGGGGATCCCGTAGGCGCCGGAGGAGGAGTTCTGCGCGTGCGGGTTCCACTGGGATTCGCGGTTCCACAGCTGGACGAGGCACTGGTACTCGGAGTCGGACCAGCCGCGTGCAGCCACGAGGGGGCGCGCCAGGGAACGGGGATCCTCGCCCGAGTAGACGAGGGGGACATTGGACGCGGCAGCGGCCCCGCCGGTGCCCGACGAGCCGCCCGATTCCTGGGTGATCTTGGCGATCTCCTCGGGCGTGGAGAGCGAGCCGAGCTTGGCGCGGTAGCGCACCGAGGTGGTGCCGTTGGGCTCGGTGCGCTCCTCGAGGGTGGCCTTCGGGTCGATTCCCGCTGCGATGAGGGCCGCGGGAGTCGCCTCCTTCGTGCCCTCGCTGCGCACCTGGGGGACGGGCGGGGTCGTCGCGTGCTCGGTGAGTGGCACCGAGGTGAGGACCTCGTCGCCGTTCTGCTCCTGCCACACGGTCCACGTGGTGACGCCGTTGACGCCCTGCGTGGTGACCTCGGACTCCCCGACGAAGAGGTCGGCGGAGGTCGTCGTGGTCTCGGAGAAGGGGATCTCCGCGGTCTCGGTGGCCGGCCCGCGGGTCACGCGCTGGACGTCGACGGTGAGGGTGCCCGCCTCGTCGGTGGACACGGCGACCCGGTCGAGGGGGTGGACCGCGATTCCCGCGTCGTGCAGGGTCGCCCGGGCGTCCTGGCCGGGGCGCGCCTCGATCTGCTTGCTGGTGCCGTCGGCGTTGAGGACCACGGAGCGCTGCCGGGAGACGAGGGGGGTGAGCGAGTCGCGCGAGGAGGAGCGGTCCGCGGCCAGGGACACCTTGGTGCCCAGGGCCCCGGCGTCGGCGAGGATCGCGTCGGCGGAGGCCGCCGTGGTCCACACCGTGCGGACCTTGCCGTCCACCGCCACCGAATAGGGTTTGGAGGAGCGCACGATGATGGTGTCGCCGTCGGCCAGGGCCTCGCCCTGTCCGGGCTGGACCAGGTCGGAGTCGGCGACCCGGACCCCCGCGGCTTTGAGCGCGTCGGACACCGTGTTGTTGCCCCACACCCCGACGGGGCGGCTGACGCCGTCGACCTCCAGCATGACGTTGACGTGCGAGGAGGCGATGGAGACGCCCGCTGTGCCGAGCACGATGGCGCCCGCGGCCGTCGCGGAGGCCAGCACCATGACGGGCGACGGCGCGAAGGCGCGGAGGCGCCCCCCGATGGCGTGGACCGCCATGGAGACGGCGGACGGCAGGGACACTTTCAGATGCGTGCTCACGGTTCTCCTGGTTGCGCTGGCCTGGGACTACTCATCGTAGCGAAACGGGGCGCCTCAGACGAGGCCCAGCTTGTATGCGCATCCCCACTGGCCCCAGCCCGCGCGCTGCTGGAGCATGCGGGCGCGCATGGTCTGCTCCTCGGCGCTGGCCTCGGAGGGCAGGCCGGCCCCTCCGACGCTGCGCCAGGTCGGCAGTGAGAACTGGTACATCCCGTAGTAGCCGTTGCCCGTGTTGGTCGTGGGATTGCCGCCGGACTCGCATTGGGCGATGGCCGCCCAGATGGAGGCGTCGTCCCCGCTGGGGGCGGATGCCCCGGAGTCGGAAGGGGCGGAGGATCCGGACGAGCCGGAGGACGGGGCGGCGGACGCGGCGGGGGCGGGCTGGGCCGCCTCCTTCGTCCCGTTCGCGACGATGCGGGTGGTGGGCTCGGTGCGGGTGGTGGAGAGCACGGCGCTGACGGTGACCACCCCGTCGACGCTCTCCTGGTAGGCGACAGTGGTCTCCGAGCCGGCGGCGCCCTCTTGCACGGTCTTCGTCGTGCCCTTGTCCAGGGTGTCGTCGTCGCGCTCCTCCGTGGCGTAGTCGATGCTGGTGGAGGAGGTGACGTTGCCGCGGGTGACGCGCTGGACGCGCAGGGTCACGCCGTCGGCGCCGCGGTGGAAGGCGACCCGGTCGAGGGGGCCGGCGCTCACGCCCGCCTTCTCGAGGATCGCCGAGGCGCCGTCCGCCGCGGTGGCGGTGACGTCGGTGGTCGTGCCGTCGGCGGCCACGTGGACCGTGTCCGCGCCGACGGGCATCTCGGCGCGGGACTGCGAGCGGTCGGCGGCGATCGCGACGCTGCCGGCGGAGGGGACCGCGTCGAGGACGCCGCTCACGGAGGAGGCCGTGGACCACGCGGTGGTGGGCGCGCCGTCGACGCTCACCCGGTACTCGGTGGCGGTGCGGACCACCACCGTGTCGCCGGAGGAGACGGAGGATTCGGGGGCGGGGGCGATGAGGTCGTGGTCGCCCGTGGTGATCCCACCGGCGCTGATGGCGTCCCCGACGGTCGAGAAGAAACCGGAGACCCGCTGGGCGGCTCCGTCCACCTCGATGGTCACGGTGCGGTGGGAGGCGTAGGCCAGGCCCGCGGCCCCGCCCCCGATCGCGAGCGCCGCGGCAGAGGCGGCGGTGATGACTGTGCGCCGGGTGTGCTTGAGTGTCCTCACATGGCTCCAGACGTTGTAGGTACCGGCTGGGCGGCCCGCTGGCGGTGGGCGCCGTTTCCCGGTTTGTCCCCCACACCGTAACCAATTTGTTACAGGACCGCGAAACCTATGCCCTGGACCACACCGACCTCGTTCGCCGGGATGAGCCCGGGCACCCGGTCCCCCGGCGGGACGGCTTACCACTCGCCATACACGCGCACTGAGTTCGCCATCAGCTGCTGGCACGCCGATTCTTCATCGACCTCCCACAGATCGGCGATGAAACGGACCGTGTGGGATATGACGTAGGACGCGTTCGGGCAGCCTCGGTAGGGCGCGGGCGTGAGGTAAGGCGCATCCGTCTCCACCAGGACCAGCTCCCTGGGCAGGGCGAGGAGGGCTTCGCGCAGGCCCCCGTTCGCCGGGTAGGTCACGGGCCCCGCGAAGGAGGCGTACCAGCCGTTCTCCTCCAGGGCCAGGGCCATCTCGCGGTCGCCCGAGTAGCAGTGGAAGACGATCGCGGGCACGCCCGCCCCCGCCTCGGCGAGGACCTCCAGCGTCTCCCTGTGGGCGTCGCGGTCGTGGATCTGCAGGGGCAGCCCCGCCTGGCGGGCGAGCTCCAGGTGCGCGCGGAACGACTCCGCCTGCGCGCCGCGGCCCTCCTGGGCGGTGCGGTAGAAGTCGAGGCCGCTCTCCCCCACCGCGACCACAGCGGGATCCCCCAGGCGCGACTCCACTTCCGACAGCGCCTCGTCCAAGGGCACGTGGTGGACGCGCACCCGTGGGACCAGGCCGTCGGGCGAGGGCTCGGCCACGCCCGCGTGCAGGGCAGCCTCGTTCGGGTGGAGCGCCAGGGCGACGCGGACCCCCTCATGGGCGCGGGCGACCTCCAGCATCGGGTCGAAGTCGGGGATCTCGCACGCCGAGGAGACCACGCGCTCCACGCCCACCCGCCGGGCGCGCTCCAGCTGGTCGTCCAGGCTGAGGCGCTCCCCCTGCGGGGAGGGGATCTGGCCGGGGTGGACCGGCAGGTGCGTGTGGTTGTCCATGACGGGCCCCGCCAGGGGGGCGGAGGGGTCCGGCCAGCGGCGGGGCGGGCGCTTGCTCATGCGGTTGTCCTTCTTTCCTCGGTGCGGTGGGTGCGGGGCCCGGCGCGGCGGCCCCGACGGGGCGCCAGTGCACGCCGGGCGGGCTCAGCGGCAGCGCCGGTCCGCGCCCGGCCGCGGCCGCGCGGGACAG
>ERZ773075.1575-NODE-1575-length-11139-cov-4.16682_pt1 | contig 11139 bp, 7 predicted proteins | sample MGYA00580614_ERZ773075 | MGnify/ENA primary metagenome ERZ773075 (study PRJEB29015, sample SAMEA2738021) | human oral metagenome | biome: human oral; feature: human-associated habitat; material: dental | place: China | collected 2043 ... | reverse complement strand
CACGCCATCATCGTCCAGCGTGGGCTCCTCCCCTGGAGCAGGAACATCGAGGGACGGGTCGGATTCGGGCACAGGGTCGGGTGCGGGGGCGTCGATAACCGGATCATGGGTAGTCGGGTCATGGACTTCCGGTGCGGGGGCAGGGTCGGCATGACCGGGATCAGCATCGTCAATGTCCACGGTATCTGGATCCACCATGTTGGGGTCGGCAGCGGCGGGGTCGTGCACTGCGGGGTCCTGCACGGCAGGGTCGTGTGTGGTCGGATCGATGGGATGATCGTGCAGATCAGGCACAACAGGGAGGCCGTCATCCGGGATATTGACAGCGGGGTCGTCGGCAATGGGATCCACGAACGGATCTGCGAAGGGGTGATCATGCCCCATATCGTCGAAGGACTCATTGAAAGAATCGTCTCCGAGGTCGCTCGGGTCAATGAGCGAGTTCAACTCATCGAACATGGAGTGGTCGTCATATCCGTCCATGGAGGTCATTACCGTTATTTCCTTGTGTGTTGCAGTGAGAAGGGAGGAGTGAAGGTCGGGCTGTTAGAAAGTGCCGTCCATACCAGCGTCGTGCTGGACGGCATCGTGTCCAAGGTTGTCAAAGTTATCCACAGAGCCAACCGAACCATTGGCGTACGAGCTAGCATCCACGTTGGTGTCCATGATGCCGTCACCGTCGGAATCGAAAGCTGCGTAGTCGAAGTTTCCATCACCGTTTACATCGTGATAAAGCACGTTTGCGTGACCATCCATGTCTGAGTCGACAGCGGCGACATCAAAAGTGCCGTCCTTGTTGTCGTCCATCAGCTCCACATCGGTGATGCCGTCGCCGTCCAAATCGATCTGAGAATCAACAACAACATTGCCCTCAACTGTGTCTTCCTGGAACACTTGGCCGGTTGCGCCGTCGGCGTAGCTGATCACGTCCATGTCACCGTCGTCGTCAATGTCGGACGATGCAACCACAACATTGCCCTCTGCAGTGGTGACGGCCGTTTCAAACGTGCCGTTGCCATCTAGGTCAACATCGGTGAGAATAACTTCACCCTGGCCGTCGAGATAATCGATCTGCTGCACACCATCGGTGGTGGAATGCACTACGTCAATGCTGCCGTCGCCATCAACATCGCGGCTGGACACGTTCTGCGCATTGCTTGGATTCGGGTCTGCGATCAGAACATCATCCTGGGAGTAGTCCGGGCTGAAACCGTTCGAAATATCTGGTTCAGGCTGGCCGGGCATGTGATCGACAGGAGTTGCGCTTGCTGAGCCTGAACCGGCCGAGCCTGCGCCAGCTGAGGAACCAGCAGCGGCAGAAGAGCCTGCTGCAGCATCGGAGGAGCCAGCGGACGATCCGGCGGCGTCGGAGGAGCCAGCCGAGGAACCACCGGCTGCATCGTGGATGGCAGAAGAACCGGCTGTTGCTTCAGCGTCGCCTGAGGAGCCTGCGGATGACCCAGCAACGTCAGAAGAACCGGCAGATGAGCCACCTGAACTGGTAAAGCTACTAAACGCGCTCTGCGCACCATGGATAGCTGCCTCGATGTTTTCCTGCATACCCTGCACTGGATTGTCGCTCATGAATATTCCTTTCTTGTTGGCAGGTCCCGCTTGTTACGGTCTTGGTTATGACCGTCAGCGCTGGCGAACCTATCTGCTGGACACTACTTAGACACGCCGTAGCTACAGAAAGTTACAACCGATGATCATTTTTATTTTGGGAACCTAGCTACATCAGTCCGGCCGCCTGGAGATAGGCCTTTGCAGATTCCTTGTCCTTCAGATCAAAGCTGGTCAGGATGAGGTTTGTCTCAGTACTGGAGTAGGCCAATGAGTATTTGTTGTTGCTACCGGACGTTGCGGTGTCAGAGTAGATAAACGCAGCTGCGGTTTTGTTGCCGTTTTCCACGGTTTCGGTGTCTTTGTTGCGTGTGTCGTACCAGCCTTCAGTGATACGACGACGCTCAATATCCGAGCTGTCAGGGTCAATGTTGAACGTTACTCTGGGAACCGATGTCGAGTCCCCAGCGAAATAACCATACGCGGAACTTCCTTCCTTGATCTGGCATTTAACTTTCAGTCGACCAGTCTCAGTAGTTCCGTCGAGTTCGCATTTATCCAGACTTTCCCTGAACTTGGACGGGGCAGCGGCAATCACTGCCTCACGACTCCCCAAGTTGCCCGCGCTTGCACTGCTAGTAGCCGCTGCGGTTGGTTGTGTCGTGGTCGTTTCCTCCGAATTACGGTTGCCCAACAGATACAACGTCGTTGCACCAATCGCTGCCACTGCCACAACCGCTGCTGCTGCAATGATCAGGTTTCTGCGGGTTTTCGTGGGCGCGCTTGTCGACGCCGCAGGGGTCGCCGAGGCTACCTGCCCTGCGGGTGCTGTCGCAGTGGGCGCTGATGCACCGTAATTCGTTGTGCCGTAGTTCGGAGTACCATAACCGGATGACCCGAAGTCCACTCCACCCTGCGCCGGTTCTTGCGTAGTCGGGGCATCTGCACCCATGTTGTGCGGGGTCATGCCGCGAACGATGGGGCCTAAGGCGGAAATGGCACCTTGAGCGACCACGGTTTTCGGGTCATCCAATGTGGCGAGTGGTCCAAAATGCTTGAGGCGGTCTTGCACAAGCGGAATGCGTGACGAGCCACCGGTGAGATATAACGCAACAAGATCCTCAGCGTTGGTGATTCCCGCGTCGGCAAGCGTGGCTTGGGTCAATGCCGCAGCTTTATCCAATGCGGGGGAAATAATCTCTTCAAATTCGGCGCGAGTGATCTGAAAACGTTCGGTCTCACCACCGCCGCTGACCACTACCGTGGCGTAGGAAGCCTCAGAGAGAAGTTCCTTAGCACGGCGGATGGAATCTTCCAGCGCGTGGCGTTCCTGCAGAGGTGCCTGGGTGCGGAAGTAATCCAGGAGTTCTGGGTTGCGGTCATCAAGCTGCTGGTCAACCCACCTGCGCATCATCGCGTCGAAGGTTTTTCCACCCAGTGTGTTATCGCCGCGGGCAGCAATCACATCGAAGGCATCATTGTCATTGGCTTCCAGAACGGCAACGTCCAATGTGCCACCGCCGAAGTCGAACACAGCGATGCGTTGCCCCGGCTGCAGGGCTTTTGCTCGGGAATAGTAGTGCGCGGCAGCCTGAGGCTCGGAAATGGTGGTGATTTTCGCTGCAGACAAGCCCAGTTGGGCGGCGGCATCCAGCAGAACCTTAATCTCGTTGGACGACCACGCCTCCGGGTGGGTGAGCACCAGTTCTGAAGGCTGTATGTTGCCATGTTCGCGGGACACGCGCTGCACTACGGAGGACAACACCGCAGCAACCGGCATGGAGGCGGACAGATCATAGCCGTTGATCTGGAACATTTGCTGTGGGATCACGCGCTTGGGTGCCGGAATGAAACCCGCAGGGTTGGACTCAGCCTTGTCCATAGCGACGTCGCCAACGTCGATCTGCTCAGGTGATTCGACGTAAACGGACGAGGACATAGTAGTGCGGTTGTGGCTAAGATTCACCGCCTCAACGGTTCCCTTGACGGGGTTTGTGTGCGCCGCCGCCGTGTTGGAGGTTCCAAAGTCAATGCCAATGGTCCAGTTTGTCCCGGACATGTAGCCGCCCTTTCACGATGTTCTTTGTAGATAAACACAACGCCAAGGAGACCCCAACTACCAGTGGAGTCTCCCCATATTTCTAGTTTTTGACGTTTTCGATCTTCTGATCAGCTTTCTTCAGAATCTCATATTGTGCCGCGGCCATCTGTGAGACCAGCTGTTTCTTTTCAGCCTTGTCTTGCGGTTTGTTGGTGTAGGTGCGTTCGCTAACCTCAGCAACATAACGGCCATTGATCACGTAACAAGCATATTCAGTACCACTCACCTCTTCGTTCTCGGTACAGCTGGTACCTGGAACGCCCTGCGGTTCATCGTACTGTTTTGCCCCGACCTGCAGGTCGTTGGACATGAAGGAGTTGAGGATCGCCTGGGCACCAAAATCATTATCGGCACGGAACACAAGTGAGACAGTCTTACCATTCTTCACTGATCCAGCTTGCGTAAGAGTGTCGTAGATGTTTTTGGAGTTGGAGAACAACGATGCCGTACCACGCGGACCATACGTACCTGGAACCTGTGCAGAATCCCCCTCACGTGTTTGCAATGCATAGATGGCAATGTTGTTGGGGTCGTGGGGCGGGTAATTTGTAGTTTTACCGTATCCTGCTGGAGTTTTTATGCCCGGGAACTGCTCCAGCAATGGAATCTGCTTGTCGTAGGATTTTTTGACATAGTCTCGACTCCATTGTTCCTGACCAACAGGCGTCGCTGTCCATGTACTGATCACATACTCATTGTAGGGAGTAAACGTACTGTAGTTTGTCTCGCCGGTACTCTCCGATGCATAGCGTGATACGTAAGTGTTGGGCATGTTGGGGAAAGAGTCTGGTACATAAGACACAGCCAACTCGCCTTCAGCGACAGGCGCGGTACTTTCCTCGGCCAGCCTCTGCGCCACCTCTTGCGCGGTTGCAGGGCTGTCATAGCGCAGCACTACCTGATACATCGACATCGTTGGATCCAAAGCCCGAGCTGTGGGGGCTTCCGCCGAGTTATAGTAGCCGGACTGCAATCTGTTGTCATACGCTTTCAGCATATCGACAGCCCGACTGGATGCAATTAGCGCCAAGTTACCCGCACCGAAAACTGCGCGGCCACCTTTACCTTTACTCAACACAGGATCAACTTCATACGGCATGGGCACATACTCTGCCAGCAAAAACGCTTCGCTGATATGACCAGTTTCCGGGGTCGGATCCTTATATGCCTCACGTGGCTCCGTCTTGAATCCGCCGGTGTCAAAAGCTTTGGCGGCGTCCGACTCTTTTCCTGCGCCGACAGCGTCGGTAGCGGTGGATGTCTGCTCGGTCGAGCCGTCCTGAGACTTGCCTAGTGGGTTAGGCAAGTTTCCGCAAGCAGATAGCAGCGCAACGCTGAGCAAAGCTACGACGCTGGCCTTCAGCTTCTTCATGGCGTCTCCTTTTTGAGATCAAAAGTACAGATAACATCTTAGGCCGTCAGCCCTCAACATTTGCTTGGATGCGCATAACGTGCGAAAGGTTACAGTCACCTTAATTTTTCGATAGGGTAAATAAGCGAATCGTGCTATCACCGAAAGTGACACATTGTGAAAACAGAGATACGTACAGCTCAAGAGGCTGATCACAGCGACATTGAGGACCGCGCAACCAAGCTCCTTACAACCATTACTGATAAAATCCTGCGTCAATACAAGCTCGATGACATTAGCGATCTTGCCGTTGCTCGCGCATCAAGCACGCAGCAAACACGATCGGTCGTTGTTGTTGGAGAGGTCAAACGCGGCAAAAGTTCTCTGGTAAACGCGATCGTCGGCAAGCGAAACGCCTCACCTGTGGGCGTGAATGTCACAACATCAACAGCGATTGCTCTGACCTCCGAGACGGATGAGTTACAGGAGGGCCAAGCCTGCCTGTTCTACCCCAACGGTGAAAAAATCGTGCGCCTGAATGAGGTGGGTGAATGGATCAATGCTGGTGCCGTGCGTGCCGCGCAGGAGGACGCGGATTCCCTGCCCACCCGCGCCACCATTCCGATCCGCCGGATGCCGCTGGAGGGTGTCACCATTGTGGATACCCCGGGTGTGGGCGGGCTGGACCCGAAGCTGTCGGCGCTGGCGAAAGTGTCAGTGGACCAGGCGTGTGTGCTGGTGATCGTATGCGATGCGTCGACCACCATCACGAAGCCCGAGATGGACTTTATTCGCGATACCGGTTCCGAAATCGAAGCCATCATCGTGGCCGTCACCAAGACCGACAAGCACCTTGTGCGCTGGCAGGAAATCGTGGAGCAGAACAAGAAACTCCTGCGTGAGCACATCGGCCGCGACATTCCCGTGGTGGGCGTGTCCAGCCTGCTCGCAGTGATTGGTTCGGAAATGTCCATGGCGGCAGGTGGTGGCAAAGTGCTGGAACTATCCGGCATCAACGACCTCAATGCGCTAATCGCCGGCAAATTCCGCATCGCTGAGCATCTTCCACTGGCCAATGGCCTGCGCATCGCCACCAAAGGACTCCGCGACCTCAGCGAGGACCTGCAGCAACGGCTGGAGATTCTGCGGGAAGGCGACGCCGCCGTCCCCGACCTATCCAACCGGCTCGAAGAACTCAAACAGCTCAAAAAAGAAGGCGAAAGCTGGGACTACTACCTCGGCCGCGACCTCACCCTCATCCGGCAAGAGTCCATGGACCAGCTGGAACAAAAACTCGATGCCATCCGCGAATCCTGGACCGAGCGCATCAACAAAAACGGCATGGCCGTGCTGCGCAAAAACCCGCAGTACTTCACCGCAGAAATGGAACGCGAATTCCAGACCGCCATCGGCGAAACACTCACCTACTTCTCCACCGAGCTGGAAAACAGGATCGTCAAACCCAGGTTCGTTGACTCCGACGTCATCTGGGAACAAATCAGAAACGAAGTCAGCTCCGCCTTCACAGGAAAAGAACTACAAACCCACACTGTGCAGGCAAAACGCCAAGGACTTCTCGACCCCATGATGCTCATGATGGGCATGTCTGGCGGCTCCATGCTCGGCGGGGTGATCGGCACCATGGTGAGCTTCACCGGCCTGGGCGCCATCGTTGGCGTCAGCTGGGTGGCCTTCAACGTGGGCTTCCGCGCCATGCGCTCCGGCAAAACCAACCTGCTCAACTGGATGCGCGAAACCACCGCCACCTCCAAAATGTTCACCTCCAAAATCCTCGAAGCAGCCATTGCCAACGCCCGGCCCGCCATCCAACTCCGCTACCGCGAATACCTCAAAGACATGCTGGACACCACCCAAAAACAAATCCAGGAAGCCGAGCGTGTGGCCAAAGCCGATCAGGCCAGCCGCGAAAAGCGCAAAAAGACGCTGGAAAAGAACATCACCATCATCAACAAAAACATCACCGCGGCGGAAAAAATGATCACCGAACTCACCTCGCAGGTAGCCCGCCGCGGACAGCAAGGATAAGCCGAGATGGACCTCACATCAATCGCACTCAACCAAGCCCTCGACTACCTCGGCACCCTCAGCCCCGCGCTGTACGACGAGGCACAACGCATCCGCCACACTCTCGACGCCCCGCCACGCATTGTGGTGGTCGGGCGCCTCAAATCAGGCAAATCCACGCTGGTCAACGCCCTGATCGGCGCTCCAGTGGCCGAAACCGCCGCGCTCGAAGCCACCAATGTGGTCACCGTCTTCCAATACGGCGCACCCGACCGCGCCGAAGCCGTTCTTCTGAACGGCGAACGCCTGCCCATCACCATTCAGCGTGGCGAAGTGGCGGCACTCCCCGCGCCTGTCGAAGAAATCAGCTTCATCCACCGCTGGATGCCCACTGCGTCCATTAAAGACTTCTCGCTGATCGACACCCCCGGTCTTGCCACATTGACCGTGGAAAACGAACAACGCACCCGGCGCATCCTCATCGACGGCTACGAACAAACCAAAGCCATGTCCGTGGATGCCGACGCCGCCGTCTTCCTGTTCGATGCCACCCCGCGCATGGACGAAGTGAAGTTCATCAAGGATTTAGGCTTCACCTCCCTGAACACCCTCGGTGTGCTCTCCCGTGCCGACTCCTTCGGTGAAGGCGCACTCGGCGAACGTGACCCCCTCGACCACGCACGCCAACACGCCGACACCCTGGCAGCGCAACTTTCAGGCTCCGTGCTCACCGTTATCCCGGTTGCTGGACTGCTCGCCGAAACCTCCCACACCGGCGTAATCACGGAAAACGACGCCCGCGTCATGGCCAACCTCGCTGCGGCCACCGAATTTGACCTTATTGACATTATTGCTTCTGGAGGTGACGCTGTTGGGGGTGGCAACGGTGGAGGTGGTGCCAGTGGGGGTGGTGCCGGCGGGACGCAGCAGCAGGAGATTTGCAGGCGCGTTGTAGGACTCATTGGCGAATACGGACTCTTCCGCGCCCGCAATGTCGCCCGCCGAGGTGCCAGCGAACTCAACGAATGGGCCACCACCAAATCCGGTGTGCCCGAACTGCGGCAATTACTGGTCACGCGCTTTGGCAAATTCGCCACCACACACCGTGCAGGGCGCATAGTCAAAGAAATAGAAAGCCTGGCTTTTAGCAGGCAACACCCCAAAGACCAGATACTCAACTTGGTCTCCACCATGCGCACCGACCCGCGCCTGATCACCGTGTTCCTGCTCCTGGATTTGAAGGCAGTCCAAGACACCAACCCCAACACCCAGCTCATCCAAGAACTAACCCGACTGATCGCCGGAGACACCTTCCAAGAAAAACTTGGGCTCCCCGTTACGGCATCAATGTGGGACGTAGTGAACACCGCCCAGCAGAAGCTCCAATGGGCGCACATGGAATCCCTCTCCGCCCTCACCCCCGCCGAAGACGCAGCACTCGTGACCATCCAACGCGCCTACAACGATCTCATTCGCATGGCGCAGGGGCAGTGAGGGGTGCGTTAGATGGTAGGTGTAGGTGGGGTTGCTATCTAACTAGTCGTCATCATCCTCCATGAATGGCTCAGCGATAGCCAGCAAGCCTGCCACCGATGGGCAGACGTACCACGAACCGGTTTCGGCATCGGTGAAGTAGGTCAGAGCGTCGCGTGGGCCACCATCAGCACCGGCCATCTGTCGAAGCATTTCTTCCAAACGCCATTGCTCGAACGAGAATCCAACGAATGTGGTGCCGTGATGCTCCAGCTCCCCGTAGGAGGTGTTGCGGCGGAACACGTCCTGTTCTTCTCCATCTTTTTCGACCACGGTGCGAGAAACGTGTGACGAGTCAGGCTTAACATCGTCAGGCAATTCGACGCTGTCTTGCTTGGTGCGACCAATCACGTCCTGTTGCCTATCCACAGACAAGTTGGACCATTCACGGATGCGGTGGCTCCACTTTTGGAACAGCAATACAGACGAGCCAGCACCAGGCTGACCAGCAGGAACGCCGATCAATCCAGGTGCCTCCAACGCACCTGGGTTCTCGGTGCCGTCTTCAAAGCCAGTGAGGTCACGGTTGAGCTCATAGGCCCAACCGACTGTTTCATCAGCGAGCTTGAAGTACCCCTTGAGCTGCTTCAGAATGTAAGAAGACACCTCAAATGACTGAGAGCGAGAGAACGACGCCACCCACACCCATGCATCATGCTGGGTAGTGGGCATTTCATACCCGTCTTTGCCTTTGAGAGGTTCGTTGAACCCATGGACGTCGTTAGGCACATGCTGGGCATCGGAGACTTTCGCCCACAGTTCGGGGCGCACGCCAACCACGGCGTTAGCCCCGACGGTGGTGGGCAGGTTGATTGCCGCAGCTAGGCGGCCGATTGCTTCTTTCGGATCCTTGCCTTCGACAAGGTCAAGTTCCAGGTACACGTGATCAGTGGTACCCAGAGCTGTGATTCCACTTTGATGAGTCATGGTTCCATTATGCGTGATGGTGCGAGTAAAGGTGATGATGCAACCTTTGCACAAACAATTAATTCAAAACTCCAAGGGTTTTTCTGTAAACCATATTAAACCAAACTTAGGATCCCGTGGATTAAAACCCTTAGGAAAAACGGTTTTATGATCATATATGGCATTCTTCAACTTATAATCCGGAAGCTTTGTATTATCAAAATTGACTCCACATAGATTCGCCGAAGACAGGTCGGCCGATAGCAAATTAGCTTGACTGAAATGTGCATCTCGAAGATTAGCATTGCGAAAATTAGCACTGCGCAATAATGTATCACAAAATTTTACGCCTTCCATATTCGCGTCACGGAAGTTAACCCCATACATATTGCACTTAATAAAACTAGAGCCTGGAGCAAAGACTGCAGATAGGTCTGCACCTTCAAATCGACAACTTGTCAAAGTAGTATTTATCAATCTAGCTTTAACCAATGACGCATTTGTAAGTACAACTCCTTTCAACTGTGCGCCAGAAAGATCGGCATCACACAAGTTGGCTCCCATCAACTGTGCGCCAGAAAGATCGGCATCACACAAGTTGGCTCCCATCAAGTGCGCGCCAGAAAGATCAGTATCACACAAGTTAGATTTCCTCAGATCCACACCTTGTAAATACGCTCCATACATCTTCACTCCACAAAGCACAATACCATGTAGATCTTGACAATATTCAGCATTTCTTACATATTTCGGGTTACCTATTATCATATTAGACATATCAATCTCCACCAACGAGCTCACTTCATTAGAGGTTAGGCGCTGCCTTATACCTCTTGCTCGCGATTTCAGAATATCAACATCTTCAACTTTAAATTTATAGGCAATATCAAAAAGCTCCTGCCGATGACGCAGCCCCTCCCGCCTTAGTGAATCCCTTTTATATTTTAACTGCTCTTCTTCACCTACAATTTCGGCAATTTCTGCCTCAGTTAACACATACCAATCATCAATTTGAAATAGAATCTCCTGCACACCGACAGCTTGCTGCAACCTATTATCACTAGATAAATGATCAATAGTGGAAATCAATTTTTCAGCAAGGTCAATGCGTTGAGTTATTGATCTTTGGGCTCTATCTTTCTGGGCTTCCGCCCTAAGTCGTTCATCATGTATCTTCGCCTCCGCTTCAAGGCGCGCATGGTGCCGTTTATCTTCCCTCTCCTGTTGTTCAATAGCGCGCAACTGAGTCATCCAGAGGGTCACCACAACACCAAGAACAGTTATCAATGAGGTTGTTAACTGGCCATAGTCACGATGATTCCATAGGTACAAGCACCTAACGACCAGACCACCAAGAATGACAGCGATACCCAGAAGCCACCAGTCCAGAAAAAGCTGCCTTACTGTCTTCTTTTCTCCGTCTCTTCCCACTAAAACCAGCTCCCAATATTAACAATATTGCGTTTTACAAGAAGATAATAGCTGGGAGTTGTAACATTACTCAATAATTTTACAAGCAGTCCATAATGCAGGCACCCCCAACCTGCACAACCATCCTCACCTTCCCCTCTTAGTAACTGGCACAGCAAACGACCTCCGATCCCCCACCCATTCACTCTCTGGCACGACCTTTTCCAACGCAACAAGATCATCAGCGCTG
>ERZ773075.1573-NODE-1573-length-11167-cov-106.993_pt1 | contig 11167 bp, 8 predicted proteins | sample MGYA00580614_ERZ773075 | MGnify/ENA primary metagenome ERZ773075 (study PRJEB29015, sample SAMEA2738021) | human oral metagenome | biome: human oral; feature: human-associated habitat; material: dental | place: China | collected 2043 ... | reverse complement strand
ACCGGGACTCGGCCTCGCGCGCCCTGTGCATGCTGGCCCGCCTGCACGCCGAGCGTGGTGAGCGTGACGAGGCCCTGGCCGCCTGCGCCCGCGTGCGCGACCTGCTGGGCGAGCCGCACTGGGACGGCCACGACGCCCTGGAGTTCGTCGCCTCCGTCGAGGAGACGCTGCGCTAGCGGCGGCCGGGTGCGCGTCGAATGTCCCCGCCGGGGCGGGGGCGTCCCCGTCCAGCGGGTCCGGGATGCGAGATTCCGCCCCGTGTGAATCGGCTGACGGCCGCGGTCGGGCGAGGAATGATAGGCCTTGGGTATCACGACCCTCGACGACCCTCCCGGGAGGCACCCCTTGGCCATCGCAGTCTCACACCGATTCGTACCCAGCGGCGACCTGCCCGTGGAGGCGGGACGCTATCGACTCGTGGCGGCGGGCTCGTGTCCGTGGTGCCGCCGCGTCCTCATCGCCCGGCGCCTGCTCGGCCTGACCGAGGCGATTCCCGTGTCCTGGACCTACGGCAAGGGCGTGGACGGCTACTGGGAGCTGACCGGTCCCGATGGCGAGCCCGGCGTCGACCCGGCGCTCGGCGCCCGCTCCCTGGCCGAGGTCTACGAGAAGACCCCAGGCTACGAGCCCGCCCCCACCGTCCCGGCCCTGGTGGACACCACGACGGGCCAGGTCGTCAGCGACGACTCCGGCGACCTGCTCTTCGACCTGTCCACGGCCTGGTGGGACCTCCAGCGTCCGGGCTCCCCGGACCTCTATCCGCTCAATCGTCGCAACTCCACCGACGCCTGGGACGAGTGGATCGGCTCCCAGATCAACGTCGGTCATGCGGTGGCCACCCACTCCAAGGACCCGGAGAAGGCCGCGGAGGCTGCCAACGGTGTACTCGTGGGCTTCGACGTCATTGACACCCTCCTGGCCCGGGCCACGCGGATGGAGGCCTCCCGCGAGGACGGCCTGACGATGCTCGACGGGCCGGCCCTGTCCGCCGTCGTCGCCATCGGCCAGTACCTGTGCGGCGACAAGCCCACCGGCAGCGACATCCGCCTGTTCACCACCGTCCAGTCCTACGAGTACGGCGGGCGCCAGCACTACCCCGGCGGAGAGGCGCCGTCGATCTCCTTCTGGCCGGCGCTGGCCCGCTGGTTCCGGGCCCTGGAGAGTCGCTCGGGCTGGGTGGGTCCCGAGGAGCGCAGCGCCCTGGGCTGCTGAGGCCGCTGGGCCAGGTATGACGGGGGCTGTGCCGTCTCGGCGCCGCCGTACTCCACGAGCCTCGGGTGGCACCTGCCCTCGCCCGAGCGAACACAGGTGCCACCCGAGGGCGGTGGTGCAGGGATCAGGGTCAGCCCATGGCTCCTCGGAACACGGCCGAGTGGTAGGCAGCCCCCAGGTCGACAACGACCTTGACATTCCCCCGTCCTTCAGCGGGCACGACGAAGGCCCTATCGACGCTCACCGACTCACCTGCAGCCAGCTTGCTGGGCACCCGTGTTGAAGCCGAGGAGATCTCACTGGCGGGCGTTCCATCGCCCTCGCCGTAACTGGCCGTCGCCGTGAAACCACTCAGAGAGATCTCCTCTCCCGAGCTGTTCGTCAGCATGACCGGAACGATAATTCCGGAACCACCCACCTCGCCGGGCCCGCCGGCGAGCTCTTCGGTCCGGGGCTGCCCCAGGGAGATGGACACACCATCAACAACATTGACCGTCCCACCTACGGGGACCTCACCGTATTGGTCCTTCGAGAGGTCTCCATTCTGCACGGCGTTCGGGTCAATACCCGAGGAGTCCGGTGTTGCGGCTGTTGCGGTGGCATCCTCCGACGGCTCGGTCGCCGTCGGTTCCGGAGTCTCGGCCGGTGGGCTGCTGGGGGCGGCTGATGAGGGCGAAGGCGCGGACGAGCTGCTCGCACTCGCCCTGGCGGATGCGGATGTGGATGCGGATGCGGATACAGATGCGGATACAGATGGTGAGGAAGAAGGGCCGGCGGTGGCGGTGGTGCCGCTGCTGGTGGACTTTCCGCCTTCACAAGCGGCCAGTCCCAGTCCCAGCACCAGGACGGTGGGCAGGATCAGCATCCGAGCTCGTGGTACACGCCGAGGCGAACGACCTACGTCTCGGCGGGCAATGCTCGTGGTGCTGCGCGGGAGCCGACCCGGCGAAGCGATCTCAGTCGACGTCATTGATCACCACCACCATCCGCGCCGGTTGTTGTTGTTCCAGTCGCCACGGTCGCCGTCTCTTCCGTCCCAACCGTGATGGTCATCCCCGCCATTCCAGTCGTCTTCAGGGTCGCCCCGGTCGTTCTTGTCGTCATTATCTTCCTTTTCATTCTCCCCCTTCTTTCCTTCATTCTTGTCGTTGATCTTTTCGCCTTTCATTGAGAAGCGAACAAGGCCTTGTTGAGGAATGCCGTTGACGGCTAGGAACTCACCGCCGTAGATGAGGTAATCGCCATTGCCCTCAACAGTCCAGGTAGCCTGCTTGGAGGCGGTGTACTCGCCGTTCGTAAAGCCGGGAAGGAATTCGTTGTACTGGGTGGGGGCAGGGTGTCCAGCATAATTGGTGTAGCCGTTGGCGGTATTGTTACCCACTGTGCCGGTGGCAGCACTGGAGAAAGCGACGGCGTGATAGTAGATCCCGTCACGTGCGCGATCGGGGACGCCACCGATATTGGAGCAGTCGTGGGTATGCCCGGAGATGTAGATGACGTCGTTGGCGGGCAGCACGTCGTAGGTGTCTCCGTGGCAGTCGGCCATGAGGTTGATGTCCCCGGTGCTCCAGTCGGCGCGAAACATTCCCTCGAAGCGGCCCTGCCTGGAGTAGGCGGTGCCATAGAGCCCCTTGGAGTCCGACTTCAGGCTCATGATGCCGGACATCGAGCCCGCGTTCTTGATGTCTGTGGTCAGGTTGGTCTGCCGCAGCGCCCCGTCCTTCTCCAGGATGGCCATGCCGTAGGCGTCAGAGGACCCCTCAACGGTCTCAAAAGAGCCTCCGATGGCCACTGCCGACCCGTCAGCCGCGACGGTGATGGCCCGGACTTCGGAATCGTCATCGACCTGGGGTGCGAAGTTGGTCACCTGCTGGGTCTTCAGGTCAACAGCCGCGGCACGTAGCCGCTCCAGGTCGTTGACCTGCGTGAAGAGACCGGCCATGTAAAGGGTGGAGCCGTCGGGAGACAGCTCCAGATCCCGCACCGTATCGTTGGGCGATACCGCGCCACCGGGAGTGCCGCCATTCAGTGGCTTGTGCTGGCCGGCGGTGTCCACCGCGGCCAGGCGGGAGGCGGGCTGGCCATTGACCGAGGTGAACTTCCCCCCGATATACAGGGTGGAGCCGTCGGGAGAGGCCTCGATTGCATTGGCCGCGGCGTTGAGCTGCGGTGCCCAGTCCAGCAGCTCGCCCGTGGTGATGTCATAGGCCATCGCATTGGACCGCGGCGACTCGTTCTGCTCCTTCGGGGATCCCGCCGGACGGGCCTTGCTGAACTCGCCGACTACATAGACGACATTGCCGACGATCGTCTGATCCCAGACGACACCGTTGATCTGGGCGGTGGGCAGGGGCTGGGGAGAGGCGAGAGTCGTCTGATCTTGAGCCGCGGCAGCCTGAGGAGCCAGCCCAGGGGTGACAGGTGCACCGAGAACGAGGGGAAGGGCGGCGAGAGCCGCTCCTACGCTGGAGACAGCACGGGGAAGAATGTACAAGAGCACTCCATTTCTTGTGGCGCGAGGAGATGGGGCTTATTCGCAGGGTGAGGTAAGTAGTCCCCGGCCTGGGTAAGCGCAAGCGGTTGCCGTGGGTGGGGATAATCCTCGATGTGTGCTACTGGTGAAACTGCGATACAAAACCTCGCTGCAAGCTGGCTTCGGCCTGTGGTGGAAGCGATATCGACCACGAGGTTATTGCAGCGACGACACCTTTGCAATGGGGCAAGGGCCCCAAACTTCGCAATCTTCACAATGGGGCGGGAGCCTCAAGCCCCGCATTTTCATTTGATGCTAATCAGTGCCTGGAAATATGTGAGGTTTTATTATCATTTATTGAGGCTGTGCGCCTTGTTCAAGAAGACTTCATAATGGCCGGGAGTCCCCGAGCCCTCGGCTCCGCCTGTGCTCGGGCTCGACGGTCGCCACGACATACCCGCAACGACGCGGTCCGTACACTCGGGGCGGCGTTCTCTACGGGCGGGCTGTGAGGACCGGGTTGTACAGGAGCCGGTTGGGCGCCGTCGGGCACTCCTCGCCCACGGCCATCGGCGCGATGAGCCGGTCCGCCCGCAGGTCCTCCAGGCGCGTCACTACGCGGTCGCGCAGCGTCCACGGGTCGATGGTGTTGAGGTAGATCTTCGTGCCGCCCTCGAAGCCCGCCAGGGTGGAGACCCGCCACTTGAGCGTGATGTGCCAGGGCATGGGCTGGTCCACGTCGAGGGGCTTGTGGTGCCACTCCTCGTTGCTGGGCACGTCCGCGCCCGTGGCCGCGTGCAGGGCGTGGACCAGGTCGGCGACGGCGTCGACCTCCTCGCGGCTCATGAGCCACGGCTCGGGCATGGCCGACGTCGAGTACACCTCCAGCGTCGGGTAGCGGTGCCCGAACCCGGCGAAGGCCACCGCGTGCTCGTTGCTCGCCACGAGCAGCCCCTGGTAGGCGGCGTAGTCCACCGCCATCTCGTTGTACAGGTTGGGGTTGGCGCGCACCTTCTGCAGCTCCAGCTGGCTGGTCACACCGCGCTCGTCGATGCCCACCAGCTGCTTGTGCAGGTGGTCGAAGCTCGCCCCGGCCGGCCGCAGCCAGTTCTGGAAGACGGCCACGTAGCGCACCCACCGGTTGGCCTCGTACAGGCTCTGCATCGCGTGGATCGCCAGGCGCGTGTAGGCGCGGTGCTCGGCCACGCTCAGGGTTCCCGAGGCGGCCAGGGCAGAGGTGTCGACGGCGTCGTCGGTGAAGTGGCGTCGGCCGACGATGACGTCGTGGCCCCCGGCGAAGAAGGCCGCCAGGAAGGTGTGGCGGGTCCGCTCGTCCATCGAGTCCCAGGAGTCCGGGTCCGCGCCCGCGGCCGCCAGCTTGGTGCGCGCCACCCGCTCCACGTGCTCGATGCCGGCCGGCTCGGCCAGGTAGGCCTCCATGCGCTCGCGGGCGGCGTCGGGGATCTCGTAGCCGTGGTTGATGTGCCAGTAGTCGAAGGAGAGGATCTCGAAGAGGTTGGGCACCCGCCGGAACTCGGCCACCGTGTCGAACAGGGCGGAGGCGGTAAGAGCGTCGAGACGCTCGAAGCCGCCGTCGGCCCGGCGCACGACGCGTGCCTTCTCCGGGGGTGTCTCCAGGTAGCGCCCCGAGCAGAAGGCGCAGCTGTGGGTGCGGTCGGCCGCCTCGAGCGGGCGGACCTCGGCGACCGGGTGCGAGATGGGGCGGTTGGCGCGGCCCGGCACGGTCCACACCTCGGTGCCGGTGAAGGGGCTGATCTGCTTGACCGTCCCGTCGGCCAGGCGCGTGAGTGGTTCGGCGGAGGGGGCGTACGGCATGAGCATGCCCCCATTGTGACGCGTTGTGGCGCCCCTCGCGTCCCGCTCCCCCGGCGGATGCCTCCGGCCCGCCGAAGTCGGGGTAGTCTCTCTGGCTCGTGCAGACTCGCGCATCGCGTCCGGCCCACGGCGCGTCCCGGCACTTCCCGCACCCGGCCGGAGACCCGACACCCGATCGGAGACAAGGAGGCGACTCCATGACTGACCTGGCCCAGGTCCTCACCTCCCTGCTGCTCATCGTGGCGGTGGCCTTCGTGGCGCCGCTGGTCTCCTGGACCGTCCCCAAACGGCTCGTGCCCGAGGTCGTCCTCCTCATCCTGGGCGGAATGGTCATCGGCCCCCACGGCCTGGAGCTGGCCGGTGAGGGGGCCTCCATCGAGCTGCTGCGCGAGCTCGGCGTCGCCTTCCTCTTCCTCATGGCCGGCTACGAGATCGACGTCAACGAGCTGCGCGGCGCGGGCGGACGCCACGCCGCCATCGCCTGGATGCTCTCGCTGGGACTGGCCTTCGGGGCGGTGACGGCCATCGGGGTGACCGGCGGCGCGGCGTCGGCCAACGGAATTGCCATCGCCATCGCAATGACCTCGACGGCGATCGGCACGATTCTTCCGATTCTGCGCGACCGCGGTCTGCTGCCCACGGCGGTGGGCGCCTCGATCCTCAACCACGGAGCCGTCGGTGAGGTCGGCCCGATCCTCCTCATGGCGCTGCTGCTGGGCTCACGCTCCACCTGGGCGAGCCTGGCGATCCTGGCGGTCTTCCTTGTCATCACCCTGCTCATCGTCCGCTTCACCAGCCGCGTCAAGCGCGTGGGGCGCCGCCTGGTCGAGGCCATCCACCTGGGGGCCTCGACCACGGCTCAAACCACCATCCGCGCCACCGTCCTGCTCCTGGTGGGGCTGTGCGCGATCGCCACCGTCTTCGACCTCGACGTCGTCCTGGGAGCCTTCGCTGCCGGCTTCGTCCTGCGTCACGTCCTGCCCGAGGGGGACGCCCAGTTCGAGGAGAAGCTCGATGGCCTGGCCTATGGCTTCTTCGTCCCGATCTTCTTCGTCACCTCCGGCATGGGCATTGTTGTCAGCCTCGACGGCGAGGCCGTGATCGACCTGCTGGCCTTCTTCGTGCTGCTGGTGCTCGTGCGGGGCGTGCCGGTGTGGTTGGCCTCCCGCGCGGAGCGGCGTCGGGATGGCTCGCGCGCATACTCGATGCGCCAGAGCCTCCAGATCGCGGTCTACTCGACGACGGCCCTGCCCATCATCGTGGCCGTCACCCAGGTGGCGGTGAGCGCCGAGGCCATGTCCACCTCCTTCGCCTCCACGCTCGTGCTGGCCGGGGTGCTCTCGGTGCTCGTCCTGCCGGCGGCGGGGCTGGTGCTGGGGCACAGGAGCGACCACGTTCCGGCCAACGAGGTGATGCGCGTGGTCCAGGGACCCGCCGCGCCCGACGGGCGCACCCCTGAGGAGGCCACCGCCCCGGCCGGCGAGCACGTCTCAGAGCCGCGCCGTCCGGCGTCGCCGCCCAGCGGCATCAGACTGCCGGCAGGCGCGCGCACCCCAGCCGGAGGGGTGAGGCGGCCGGCGCAGCCCGACCTGGTGGGGTTGCCCGACCTGCGCGAACGGGTGGCACCGGTCGCCGCGCGCCTGGCCGACCTCGGGGCGCACGCCCGCGGGCTGTCGGTGGAGGAGTCGCACCGTCTGGCGGCTCGCCTGGCCGAGAATGAGCAGGACCACGCCCTATGGCGCGAGCGCTGGCACCACCTGCGCAGAGGCGGCGGTACGGCCCGGGCCGCCCGGCGTCGTCGGCCCCGCGGCGAGTGACGCCTGTCTTCGGCTGAGCTAGGAGAGCATCTGCTCGACCATGTCCTCCATGGACGCCTGGGCCGGCCGGTAGCGGGTGCCCAGCTCGCGGCGGCTCCGGGAAGCATCGGCGCGGACCGTGTAGCCCACGTTGCGCCGAAGATAGGTGCGAGTCTGCCCAAGTCTGGATGCCATCGCCAGTACCACTGGCCGAGGCAGGGCGCGCCGCGGCAACGGAAGCGATCTGCCGAAGCGCGGCAGCAACGCGCTTGTGAGTGCGAAGATGTCGGTGTCCTCCGCGGAAGCGATGTAGCGGCCGTGGGCCTCGGGCAGGAAGGCGGCGGCGATATGCGCCTGGGCCACCTCGCGGACGTCGACGACGCTGATGCCCACGCGTGGCGCCCCGAGGCGAGCGGTGCCGTCGATCATCATCCGGATCGTGGAGAAGCTGTCGCTGGTCGGGGCGCTGCCCAGTGAGGGGCCGAGGATCATGGACGGGTTGATGGTCACCAGCCTCCACCGATCCTGTCCTGCGGCCAGTCGCCACGCCTCCTTCTCCGCAAGCGTCTTGGAGTAGGGGTAGGGCTCATGGGACAGGGAAGAGGTGGTGTTCCAGCAGGTCTCGGTCAGGATTCGCCCCGGGTAGTCCTCGATATCCGCGGCGTCACCGTACATGGCGGCGATTGAGCTGGTGAGGACCACTCGCGTGACTGATGGTGTGCGTCCGACTCCGGCCAGCACGTTGCGAGTTCCTTGCTGTGCTGGGGCGACGAGGTCTCGTTGGGGATCATCGACTGCGCGAATGAACGGCGAGGCCGTGTGGATGACGACCGCGCAGCCCTCCATCGCCTCGTCGTAGGAGCCGGGCTGGAGCAGATCGCCGGCGAAGAGGCGCAGGGTGCCCGGCGCCTGCTCGGCGATGCGATTCAGGTGGGCCACCTTGTTCGTGTTCTGGGGGTCGCGCACGGCGGCATGGACGGTGACGCCGGCGTCGAGCAGGCCCTTGGTGACCCAGCTGCCCAGGTAGCCGGTGGCGCCGGTGACCATGACGGGGCTGCTGGTGTCGACTGGGATGCCGCTCAGGTCGATGCTGGAATCGAAGTCGTTGATGGAGTGTGTTTCCGAGGATCGCATAGCCGCAGCCTGACAGCCCTAGGAAACGAAGTCAATCAGTTTCGCTATTAGTCGGTACGATCGCCCCATGACCGCAGCGGGTTCACAAGCAACGAGGACCAAGCGTGCCCCAGGGCGGCCGGTTGATGCCGCTCTGGGGCCGGCGATCATGCTGGCCGTGCGCGACCTTCTGGCCGAGAGCGGCTACGCCGCGCTGACGACGGCGGCCGTGGCCCGGCGCGCGGGCGTCTCCACCGCCACCCTCTACCGCCGGTGGCCCACCAAGCGCGAGCTCGTCCTGGCCTCGACCAGGCGCATGATCGAGACCGGTGTGGCTGACGAAGCGGTGGATTCTGGGGCCGCCACGGCCGAGGGGTTCGATACCGGTTCGCTGCGAGGGGACCTGCAGGCCTTCATCGCCCACAAGAACCGGGCGCTGTCAGGAGCCACCGGTCAGGCGGTGCTGTCTCTTCTGGGTGAGTTGCCGCAGGACCCGGAGCTCAAGGAACTGCTCCTCGGGGAGCTCCTCGCCGCCACTCGCTCTCACCTGGAGCAGATCCGGGACCGGGCGCGGGCGCGCGGTGAGGGGGCCTCCGACCTGGATCCTCATGCCGGAGCCCGACTGGTCCTGGGGGCGGTCCTCGCCGGGATCGCCTTTACGGCGGGAGGTGACGGGGCGGATCCGTTGTCTGACGTCGAGCGGGGCCTGCTGCTGCGGGCTCTCGGTTGCGGGTGATGTGGTGTGGCGTGCTGCTGGGGGATGTCGCCCTTTCATCGGCGGGCGACCCGTCTTCCGCCGAGCCGGGCATTTCTCGCGTAGCCGGGCGGAAAAACCGTGGGGCTACGCGAAATTTGCCCGGCTTGGCGGCACCGCGGCCGTACCCGTCAGTTGGTCGACACTGCCACTGCGCTCGTGGCCGCGATGATGGCCGTCGTCGTGGCATCCACGGCCCGCTGCACCGCGCGGCCCACGGGGCTCGCCCCCGATATCTCCTTGATCCGGCGCTTGAGCTCGCCGCGGCTGAGCCCGGTCTCCTGCTGCGGCAGGACGACCGGTGCCACGTGGAGCGCCTGCAGGATCGCCAGCAGGGCGACGTCGGACCCGGTGGGCGGCTGCACCCCGCGCAGGGTGCCGTCGATGCGCTCACGCAGCAGCCGCTCGGGAACGGGGTCGAGCGTGGGGTAGGTAGGACTGAAGGAGCCGAACAGTCCGCCCGTGTGGGTGCGCACGACTCCGGCCGCCTCCAGGGACGCGGCAATGTGGCGAGTGGGGTCGAGCCTGCCCCACGAGACCAGGGAGGAGAAGCGCTTGCCGTCCTTGGCCGGCAGCACCGTCAACGCCCAGTCCAACACGGGGTGCCCAGTGGGCCCGGAGTTGATGATGTGGACGCGGGGGCTGCGGTCCTCGGTCAGGGAGATGCGGCCGGCCAGCAGCAGGTCGGTGAGCAGCGCGCCGGTGAGGCCGTAGCTCGGGTAGGTCATGCGACTCTCGGGTTTTCCGGAGTCCTTGGTCAGCAGGAGGAACAGTTCTTCACTGATCAGCATCGCATTCATGAATCCAGTGCATCGCACCGTGACCCGTTTGTGATCCCTCGTAGGTGCGAGATCCGGCTCCGGAGCGGGTCCTCCTTGAGGGGGAGACTCTGGGTCCTGTGGCCAGGAGGCGGCCAGCCCCTCGTCCAGTCCCTGTGTCACCAGGTATGAGGCCGGGCCCGTTCGCGCTGGGCGTTCGGAGGGCCTGCAGGAGACGACCGGTCGTGTCACACCCCGCGTTTAGCCTGGGGTCATGGCGCGCGCGATTCGGCATGACGACTGGCCGGTGAGGCTCACTGATGACCAGATCATCAGTCAGGTCGGCCGCGGGGCCTTCCAGCGCGGCCTGGACTACGCGCGCAAGGGCCGGGTGCGGGGCATCGGCGTCGCCGGGGGCGGGGATATCATCAGCGCCCAGTCCAAGGGCTCGGGCGCCCACATCTATCAGACCATGGTCTTCCGCAAGCAGCACGACCAGAGGGGCCCGGAGGCCTGGGTCGGCAACTGCTCGTGCCCGGTGGGCGCCAACTGCAAGCACGTGGCCGCCCTGCTCATCACGGCGCGTTCCCTGGCGCAGGAGGAGCCCGACGTCGCAGCCCCGGCCGGTCAGGTCGCTCCCTGGGAGAGCCGTCTGGCCAGCTTGCTGCAGCTGGAGCGCATGCCGCGCCGTCGGATGGCCCTGGAGATCATCGACGACACTGGCAGCATGTGGGGCAACCCGGCCGGCCCATCCATGCTGCCGCTCATCGAGGGCAAGCGCGGCTGGAACCGACAGGGCGCCTCCTGGAGCCAGATCGCCTCCGGTGGGCTCGACGACGAGGTGGACCCCGAGGTGATCGGCGTCCTGCGCGAGCTGGCCGGCATGGCCGGCGGCTACGGCTTCTACTACGCCGACGACCGCGTCTCCCTGATGACCGCGCCCGCCCGCGTCTGGGAGGTGCTGCGCCGCGGGGTGGCGGCCGGCCTGACCCTGACCACCGCTCAGCGTCACGGACAGCCGGTCTACCTCGCCGAGGGGCTGCGCGGCGGCGTCCACCTCATCCGGGAGGATGACGGCGGTGTCGTCGTCGCCCCCGCCCTGGAACTAGACGACGTCGAGGAGATCAGCCGCCTGCAGGTCCCCGGGATCGAGCTCAAGCTGACCCTCACGCCGATCGGCGACCCGGTTCACGGCTTCTACACGTGGATGCCCGGACGCGAGCTG
>ERZ773075.1572-NODE-1572-length-11170-cov-29.4687_pt1 | contig 11170 bp, 4 predicted proteins | sample MGYA00580614_ERZ773075 | MGnify/ENA primary metagenome ERZ773075 (study PRJEB29015, sample SAMEA2738021) | human oral metagenome | biome: human oral; feature: human-associated habitat; material: dental | place: China | collected 2043 ... | reverse complement strand
GGCGCACCTCGAGATCGGCGAGCTGACCCACCCTCGTGCTGGTGGCGAAGGCGGTCAGCCGGTAGCCGCCCACGTCCTCGAAGCGCAGCCGGGCGCCCTGATGGGGCCGCTCTCGGCGCATGATGACCCGCATCCCCTTGGGCCAAGCGGTCAGGTCCAGCAGGTCGGCGGTTCTCGGCGACGTCCGCACCATCCCTGGGCTGGCCGTCAGCGTTGTAGGCCGGGGCCCAGGCGGTCTCGGGGATGGTGTCGTAGATCTGCGGCGTGTGCTCGGGAAGTATGAACCCCACGCTGTAGGACACCCGCCGACGGGCCAGGAACTCAATGGTCTCCTTCGTACCTCCGGCCCCGTCGATGCGCACCAGGACCCGCCGCCCGGGTCTGGGGCCGAGCCCGGCCTGGTCCAGTGCCCGGCGGATGATCTCGACGTGGTCGGCGGCGGTATTCGAGCCCGCGTTTCCAGGCCGCAGCACGAGCGCCGCGCACTCACCCCCACCATCGGGGCCGTGATCGAACCATGCGGTCAGGGGGTGGTAGCCGAACCCCTTCTTGAAGGTCGGGGCCGCACCCTCCTTTCTCTGAATGCACATTAACCAAGGTGGCGTCGACGTCGATCACCAACGGACGCTCAGCGCTGATTCCAGCCGTTGGTGAGTGCTCGCCGGCCAGGTCCCACACCCGCTGTCTCACTGTCCTGCGGGCCCGGTTGACGGCGGCCTCGACAGCCTCGACGTGGTCGGCCAGGGTCCCCACCAGCCGACAGACTGTGGGGTCGGAGGCCACCGGCCCGAAGACCTCCCCCCCCCCGGCATCGCAGCAGGGCCACATCCGACAGGCACCGACCTCCCAGGGCCACGCACACCGCCAGATCCGCCATGACCTTGCCCGGGTCGTGCACCGACCACGTCCGCCGCCACGCAGACAGGGCCCGTGAAAGCTCGTCGCCCAGGCCCGTGACCCTGCTCGTCTCGGTCAGCAGCCTCGCCCCCGCCGGCCCCACCGCAGGAACATCACCGGACTCCACACCCACAACCGGATACAACCCGATATTCTTCACCACGAAGGTGTCCTTCCCCTGGAGTCCTCGGATCTCAGCAACCCGCATTATTCCAGGCGAAGCGACACCTTCACCCCATCTTCAACACCCCGACGATGAAAACTCGAGGCCAGCGATCTGCGACACCCGTGGACAAACGAGCCCGAGAACGCGACAAAGAGAAAGGACTGCCACCCTCCAAGCGCAGGGCCAAGGCAAGCTCGTCGAAGGACAGATCACCACCGACTGGAACAAGGCCCTGGCCCAGCCCCGCCACCGCATACCCCGACCGATTCGCCCCCTACCTATAGAACCCGCTTACACAGAAAACTGGACAGGCTCGGTTCGTCCTTTCTCCTGTCAAGCCCCACCCACCACACCCTCAAACACGAAAAGCCCCTAAACCGACTCCGACTCCTGACCTGAATAAAGTGGCATCGCTCACGCAGACCTGCGAGGTCGACGCCCGTAGTCGACCGGCGGCGGTTGGAATCAGTGCGTCCTGGCCACAGCGGGCCATGGCACATTGGAGCACCGAATGACTTTACAGCTACGAGCGGTGGCGACGGCCTTGATCGCACCGGCCCCCCATAGCAGCATCCGATCCAGTGCGAGGACGTAGGACCTCAACGGCACAGAGCCGACAGAAATATGCTCCTGCCCGAACTCAGGACATCCCGCGCAAACGACCATCGATGTCATCCAACAATTCCTTCTCACTCTGGTCATGGTGAAGGAAGAAGTGGTCACCTGCCAGCACCCGGAATGAGAAGCCAGCACTGGTAATCTCCTTCCATGCGCGCATCTCATCCTCGGCCACTAAAAAGTCCTGGTCACCGTGGTAGGCCGTCACCGGGACGGCCAGCCGCCCCTCCTCGGGATCGAACGTGTAGGTGTGGACCAGCTTGAAATCCGAGTATCCAACGGGCTTCAACGCGTCGCGCATTTCATCGTTGACCTCGATTCCGAAGCTCTCGCCGATGTATCGCTCGTACTCCTTCACACGATCCTTCGGCATTTGGATCAACTCCTCGACATCCGGCAGCGTCTCGAACCCGAAGGCGTGAATCGATTCCATGATCCGGTCGTAAACAGGGTTTGGAACGATAGACGGAGACGAGTACGCACCCACGAACAAGTGGCGCAGCGAGTTATGAGGTCTACAGGCGAGCCGATGGGCGAGTCTGAAAGCCACCAACGCACCAACGCTATGACCATACAACGCATACGGACGATCCAAGTATGGGTCAAGGACTTTCTCAAGAGCGATGACAGCCTCATCGATATCAGCGATAGGCCGCTCATCGATCCTCCCCTCCTTTCCCGGAAACTGGACCGGACACACATCAATATCATCGGAAAACATGTTCTTCCAAGAGGCGTATAAGGACGCACCTTTGATGCCATACGGGATACAGAATACTCGCACGCGCGGATTGGAGGTGATGCGACTGTGGGCCAACCACTTCCGGGAATCCATGGAGTACTCATGAGAGTGCCAAGGAATCCGCTCGCCCCGCCCCCGTCGCTCCTCATCCCCCCCCTCGATGAGCCTCGATACGGAATCTGCGAGCCCATCGACGGTCGGCCCTTGAACGAGGAGCTCGAGCGGAAGCTGGACTCCAAACTCCTGCTTGACGGAGCGTCGCAACTCGAGAGCAGCAAGGGAGTCAAGCCCCAATTCAGCGAGGGAGACGTCGGTGGGCACCGGCCCATTATCGGCGTCGCCGAGCAAATCCGCAAGGGAACTCGAAAGATGTTCATGAATCTGCGATCGTCGTTCCTCATGCTCCACCGACAAAAACTGGGTGGCGCACCTCTCAAAAGATGCGCCGCCCGGTTCAGAAAAGCCTGCAACGTCGGCCGCAAGACCCATCGGAATGATTCGCAGCCGCATCCCCTGACAGCGCACGACATAGTTCCCATCGTCATCGAAGACGTCGAAATTGACGACAACGAAGCCGTTCGCCTGCTCGTCGACCGCCCAGAGATGACACCAGATCTCGGAATCCGTCCGCCGATCCACAATTTCCAGGCGTCTCATTTCCGCCGTAATAAAAAGATCATTGGGGGCCAGCCGTTCCTTTCCCGCAATGACCGCCATCTGCGCGCAGGCATCGAGAAGTCCCGGAGAGACTCGACGCGCCCCAGAGCCCGAACCATGCATCCGGACTCCCATGGCAAGCCTGGCGAGGACTTCCCCTTCACCAATTCGGAGCTCCTCAATAAGGCGCACCGATTCACCCGCCTCGAAGCCCCGCTCAATGAGTTCTTGATAGAACTGCGCCCCATCCATCAAATCTTGACAGCGCTGTATGTACGTCTCTCGGACATCAGCGGTGACCTTCGGGCGCATCGGAATTGACCGCGTACAGATCCGTCCTTGCGCGTGAAGCTCCCAATCGACGCCAGCAGCAGGACGACTGTGAATCTCGAATCCATGGCAATCGCGCTCGTCCGGCGCCGTGATCACCAGTTGGATGATTCGATCATCCTCAGCGGAGATGTGGAACGCCTTGATGAACTCGAAGTTGTCCATCACAACGTCCCCGACCTTCTCGAGGCGACGAAGGGCATGCGCAATCATCTCGCTGTAGTAACCAACGTGAAGCATTCCGCCAGTATCCGCGATCTCCGGAAGGAGCCGATGGTTGACCCGAGCCTCGAACTGACTCGAAGGGAGAGGAGATATCACCTTCGTTCCAGGCAGAGTTTCCTGAATCGCCGAGTCGCCGGTCGCCGCCGGTTCCCCGCGGAACAGCTTATAACTGAAAGGATAGGTGGGCAGGTTCAAGAAAGGCTCTCGAGCCGTCCGGAAGAAGCTGGACCAGTCTAATTCCCATCCCGCCTGGAACATCTGTGCGACACCTTCTGACATGACATCCCACGCACGCCCAGAGCCGACCCCAGGGACGGCTGTCATCCGACTATCGAGATTGATCTTCCGACCGGAGACACGGATGAGCCCGCGATAGCGTCGCCCAACGAGCGATGACAGCTCTGCGTCGAAATCCAGTGGTGGACTCGGCTCGTGCCATGCAAGATCCGCCTCCTGACCACGCCCATCGGCACAGATGAACCGGATCTCTGCTTGTTGACGGACGTTGACTCGCACTTGAGCTCCCTTACCATACCTGTGAACAATGAGAGCCAAGGCCTCATCCATGTCGAGTAGGCCTGCGAGAACCGCAGCAGGAAGATCTCCGTCACCCTCAGCCATGACAGCGGCGGGTCGGATACCCCACGAATTCCACAGTCGCGCGATACCCAACTGGACGCCGAAGTCATGAGCGATCCGAATCATCGGATTATCGTCCACGACTCCGAAGCCAGCGTGGCCATGGGTGTCCATCCATGCGGAGACATAATTCCATGTATCTGCGAACACCGATTCGTGCGCCAATTCATCCTTGATCGCCAATGGGGAGTGGAGGGCACCGCCGAAAACCATCGTGACATTTCCTCCGCTGGTCCGCTCGGGATGCTTCTCGCGAAGAGCGACCGTGAGTTGCTCCACGGCGTCGTCGATTGACGTGACTTTGAAACCATATCGAATCTTGTGATGAACTCGGCCTTCGCCCATAGTTCGGCACAGGCTGGGCAGCAAAGTACCTGGATGCTCGCTCAGGTATGTGAGAAGTCGACGCATGGCCTCGCAAAGAGACTCTCCATCCCGCGCAGATATCACCAAAGGATAGGCAGCGCGGCGGGCCGGGACCGAGTGGTCAAAGACGCCCCCCACTCTTCTCTCGACGATGCTGGGCTCCGAAACAATGACATGGGCATTCGTGCCGTTGAAGCCGAACGAACTGACCCCAGCGTTCCGCATCCCATCGACACCAGACCACGGTTCCAACTTGGTGGGGAATCTCACCACGGACGCATCGGAGGTGATCCGGGGGTTCAACTTGTTGAGGTGAAGGTTCGGGGGTACCTTCCCGCGCCTTAGAATCATAATCGTCTTGATGAGTCCCGCCACTCCGGCCGCGGCCTCCAGATGTCCGACAGCGGACTTAGCAGAGCCAACCAACAGGGGTGATTGCCGTGCATTCCCTGCCGCGTAGGCCTCGACAGCCGCCTGGATCTCGATCGGATCGCCCAGTGATGTGCCAGTGCCATGGGCCTCGAGATAAGTCACCTGCTCCGGTTCGAGGCCCGCGGTTTCAAGAGCGTCCGTAATCAGACGCCGTTGGGCCGCACCATTGGGGGCGGTCACACCACTGCCGTGACCATCGTGATTGATCGCCGAACCACGAATCGCGGCCAGAATCGGAGAACCATCCTCCTGCGCGTCTCCCAACCGGCGCAGGACGATCATACCGCAGCCCTCAGCCCTCACGTAGCCGTCGGCCATCTCATCAAAAACCTTGCAGCGGCCGTCAGGCGACAGGGCACGCATTTTCGAGAGCATGATGAAGGGAGCCGGAGACAGAAGCGCGTTGACTCCACCGACAAGGGCCGCGTCGATTTCTCCCCTTCGCAAGGCCTCGATGGCGAGGTGCACCGCGACCAGAGATGACGAACAGGCTGTGTCAATGGCGAGAGCGGGACCATTCAATCCGAGCGTGTGGGAGATTCTTCCTACCGCAACACTCATCACGGAACCCGTTGCAGTATAAGGACTGACACCCGCACGGCGAGGAAGAGTCGCGTACTCGGCGGCCGCGGCTCCCACATATACGCCGATTCGGCGCCCGGGTAAGCGCTCGGGAGGCAGTGCAGCAGACTCCAGCGCCTCCCAGCTGGTCGTTAACAGGAGTCGGTGCTGCGGATCCATCTCGCGGGTCTCCGCATCCGAGATCGAGAAGAATCCTGGGTCGAAAAGGAAGAGCTCGTCACCTAGGAAGCCGCCATCAACGACGTATGTTTTCCCAGGCGCATCCAAATCGGAGTCGTAGTGCGCGTCAGCGCTCCAGCGATCTGCGGAGACGCGGGAAATAGCATTCCGTCCGGACGCCAGTAGCTTCCAGTACTCATCAGGACTGTTGGCACCGCCCGGAAAACGGCATGCCATGCCAGTCACCGCGATCGGCTCTATTCGTCTGCCCTCACTCGAGGCGATTTCAGCCCGCAGTTTCTTGATCGCCAGCAGCGACCGTTGGATCAGCGTTTCATCCTTCATGTTTTATTCCTATTCATCCTTGCCTTTCAATGGGATAAGCGCTGCAATCAGTTTGCTATGAACCATCCGACCCAAAACCGAGATCGGCGAGCAGGATCTCGAGTTCCGACTCAGCGCTTGTCGTTGGCGTGTCCTGAAAACGCTCCACGGGCAGAAGAGATGACAACCGCCCGAGATCGGCGACGACGACACCCACTTCGGGATCTTCCCCTGACAGAGCCGCTTCGAAGGTACCGACACCAGACTCGGTGTCAAGTTGCGCGATGCCCAGACGGCGCAGCATCGTGTCCCGAGTCTCCTCGTCAATATCCATACCGCCTTCACGCCACGTGGGCCAGACGAGTGCGCGGCTGACGCCATGCCGTTGTCCAGAAATACGTTTCTCCTCACGCGAGGAGACGAACGCGCAGAGGAACCGATTGGCGAACGCGTAGTCCGTCTGCCCGGGATTGCCTCCTATCGCGGCCATGGAGGAAAATACCACGAAGAATTCAAGGGGGTCCTCAGACGTGGCGGCATCAAGATTGAGCGCCCCACTAAGTTTGGGAGCGATCACTGTCCGCATCTGCTCGATACTCCGACCGACGAGCATCCCGTCGTCCAGAATGCCAGCCGCATGAATGATGCCCGTGACCCGACCGTGTTGGGAGCGGACTTCCCCCATGAGGTCGTTGATGGCGCAGTAATCGGTCACGTCGACCGCATGATAACTGACCTGCGCCCCCAATCGACGAAGCTCATTGACCTCCATGCGGTGGCGCTCCGTCTCAGCAGAGCGTCCCGTAAGTACAAGGTTCTTCCAGCCACGGTCAATAAGATGGCGAGCGAAAATCAATCCGAGTCCTCCGGCGCCCCCGGTGATAACGCAGGCACCATCAGTATCGAAATTTGAACAAGGCGAAGCAGACTCATCGGTTCTGGCCTCGCGCAATACTCGAACCCACCGCCGCCCCCAGCGGTATCTGATCTCTTGCTCAGGTGCGACGTCGCCGCCGAGCTCTCGCAGACATAGTTCCGCGATTCGCGAGGCTCGCTCGTTCTCCGAGAGATCAGTCATCTCGAGCCCCATGGTGCGAACCAGGACATTCGGACTTTCATGACGCACCGATCGCCCGAAGCCGCCGAATCCCTCATGCACGGGGTTCGGCGTTTCTTCGAACTCATGGACGTACAGGAACCCGATTGACTCGCTGGGCCTTGCCGAAACGATCGAGCGCACGAGCCGGCATGCAGGGAACGTAGAGCTATCGAGAAGACCTATGTCGTTGTCGCCAGCACGGCGCGTCCACAGGTACCAGACCGCCTCGGGTAACGAACCCACATCCGCATGGAGCCGCTGAAAATCTTCCGGGCGATCCGGCCGGACACAGTAGGTGGACTCGTTTCGCCTGGCGTAATCCTCCCCTGGCAGGACCAATATCACTTGCTGCCCTGGCCAACCCTTGCATGACGTCACACGAGTGCGCACACGGTCGTCGAGATCGAAGATGACGAGCGGACCCGCGGGCTCGCTCACAGAACTGGTCGGGCCAGGATCAGCCGACTCCCAGTTGACCGTGTACACGACGCGTTCCAGATTCAGATCCCCGGCCGGGGAAGGGCTTTCGGGCTCGGACGAGATCACTCCTGGACTCCACATCTCCGCCAGGGATTCGGCAAGCTCATCGACGGTCGGGCGATCGAATACGGCATTGGCGTGCAGCGTGATCCCAATCTCGAGTTCGATCCGGCTCACCAAGCGCGTGGCAAGCACCGAGTCCATTCCCATCTCGAAAAAGCCGGTCCGGCTGTCCACGAAAGAGCTCCCTGGAACCTCGAGAAGCTCGCCTACCGCATTGGCGAGATAGTCTGCCAGAATCTGGCTGCGTTCACTGACGGTGGAGTCAGCCAGATCTGCTTGGATCTTCGAAACTGCGCCTGGCCGCTCATCGGCCTGAGAGCCGCTCGCAGGGGCCAGAGCCTGTTGTATCGTCGTGACCGGATTCGCCAATGGTGGCGTCGATTCCTTGAAGGGATTAACTATCCAGTATGACTCACGTTCGAACGGGTAGGTGGGCAGCGGGACGCGAACGGGACTCCCATGCGGATAGAGCCGGCGCCAATTCGGGTCGCCGCCCTGCAGCCACTCCTCCGCCAATTCCCTGATAAGGGCGAGGTCGACTGCGTCGTCGTTCTTGGTGGGCTTCTCCATCGCAGCACCGATGCTTCCCCGCCCAGAGCCATCAGCTACTCGCACGATGCCGTTGGCTTGGCCATCCGCGGCGAAACGTTCAAGCGCATCCGCAGCGGACAGCGGATCGTGGGTCACGGCGGCGAGCCGATGCTTCAGAGACCGCCGACCGCTCTGGAGAGTCCAGGCAATCGAATCAAGATTGTCCGTAAGATCTTTATTCCTAAGATGGTCTGCCAAACGCGATGCTGCGGCTCGGAGAGCGGAATCAGTACGAGCAGAGAGGACGAGGAGAGCCGGGGCATCCTCATGCGATTTAGGACTGCCGGACAACTCGGGTGCTTCCTCGAGAATGAGGTGCACGTTGACACCGCCGGCTCCGAACGAGCTTACGCCAGCTCTTCTGGGCGTTCCCGTCTCGGAGTTCGGCCATGGGCAGAGTGCGCACTGCACATGGAAACCTGCCTGCTCGAAGTCGATCTTGGGGTTGAGTCTGGCAGCGTGGGGCAACGTCGGGACCAGCGTCCTGTGAGTCAGCTGCAGCACGACCTTGTGGACCTGGGCGATGCCAGCGGCCGCCTCGGCGTGGCCGATGTTGGATTTCACAGAGCCGATAGCGCACGGCGACGTTCTCGCCGCATCGACACCGAAGGCGTCCGCAAGACCATGAATCTCAAGAGGGTCGCCCAGGCTGGTCCCGGTTCCGTGCGCCTCGACATAGGTGATCGTGTCACTGGTGACACCGGCATCCACGAGGGCCGCGGCCACGACCTCCGCTTGGGCGATCGGATTCGGGACGCTGTAGCCGAACGTGTGACCATCGTGGTTCATCGCGGATCCGAGAATCGTGGCGTAGACATGGTCGCCGTCCGCGATCGCCTGCGAAAGGGGCTTGATCAAGATCGCGCCAACGCCCTCGGCGGGAACGTAACCGTCACCGCCATCACCGAACGAGTGACAACGGCCATCGCTCGCCGTGAAGCCGGATTCAGCAAGGGTGACGTACTTGGAAGGATGCAGGGTGAGGTTGACCCCGCCCACTATTGCCGCATCACACTCATGTCGACGGATCGCGGAACAGGCCAGATGAATGGCACCGAGCGAGGACGAGCAGGCTGTGTCAACGGTGATGCTCGGTCCTGCCAGATTCATGATGTACGAAACGCGGTTCGCAAGAGAAAAGCTCTGCGAGTTGACAGGGATCCACTCGCCTTGCTCCAATTGGGAAGCGGCGTACATCTGATAGTTGTTGTATGTCATCCCTGCGAAGACGCCCACTCGCGTCCTGTTATCGGCCAAATTCTCGGACGTGATGTCGTCGGGTGTATGACCGGCATCTTCGACGCACTCCCATGCCGCCTCGATGAATAGGCGTTCCTGAGGGTCAAGGAACCTGGCCTCGAGTGGTGAGATATTGAAAAATCCTGGTTCGAAGGCATCGTAGCCATCGACGAAGCCGCCCCATCGAGGATAGCCGTCCTCACCGAGACGGTCCCGGGCCATCTTTGCATACTGGGACCATCCAGGCCGATCGAGCGGAATCTCGCTAACGCAATCCCTGCCTGTGACAAGGTTCTGCCAGAACTCCGCCAAGTTGTTCGCCATGGGATACCTACCACTCATGCCGATGATGGCCAGGGGACTGCGATCTTTTGGGGAGGATGGCGGCTCTTCGCGTTTCTTCTCAACGTTAGCCGTCGAAGAGATGTCAGCTCGCAGTCGCTCGGCGGAGGCATTTTCCTCCGGCTCAGGAGACAGGTTGTCGAGCGTGCTGATGTAACTGGCCAGGGCGGCGACTGTCTTGAATTCGAACATAGCAGTAGTCGACACGAGGCCGAACTCGGCGCGGAATAGCTCGCCAGCTTCCCTCACAAGCACGGAAGTAAAACCGAGCTCATCAAATCCGGCGTTCTCTGAAATTTCGGAGGGGTCCCAGCCAAGAACCTCGGCGAGAACCCTGCGGACACGATCAAGAACGTTGCCACTCGGGCTGCGTCGCGGCGTTGCAGTGGATTTCGACAACTGCTCGACGACCGCGGAGCTCCTCTCCATAGTGACCAGTTCTGTCTTCTTGGGACTATCCTTACGATGAGGCTCAAGATCCTCGCGATGGATCTTGGCATCCACCCAGCAACGTCGAGATTCGAACGGGTAGGTGGGCAGTGACATGCGGCGAGGGATGGAGCCCTCCCAAAGGATTTCCCAGTCAAGGTCGATGCCGCTCACCCATAGCCTTGCAAGTTTATCCGGTTTGTGAGCCTCACGAAGCTTGCGCAGGTACTCGGCTCCTTCCTCGCCACCCAACATGAGATCCGAGAGCGAGTTTCCAACTGATGCATCCCCCGTCCATACACCAGGCAGGGACGTCTGCCCACTGAGATGACGCTGCAGGAGATCGCGTAGTTCCTCCAACCCGGACGCGACGACAGCGAGGCGGTGCCCGAAGGACTCGCGTCCGACTTGCAGTGTGTAGGCAAGACCCTCGAAGTCAAGAGTAGATCTCTCTGCCGGTCCTTCCGAAGCGAGGTCGTCCTCGCCGATTTCGGTCTCGACGACGGAGACGAAGTCCTGAACCGTGCGGCAGCACTCGAAGTTTGCGGCGTCGACCGAGAGCTGAAACATGGTTGTGACGCGAGTGCGCAGCGTTGCCATCTCCATGGGGTCGAGCCCGATATCGATCAGGTCATCGGAAAGACCAATTTCTGACTCGTCCACCCGCGCGATCTCAGCAATGAGCCGCAACATCGCGTTGAGCCTCTCGACGGACATCGTAGAGTGATCAATGCGGTGGTTGTTGATGTGGGTGAGGAGGTTGTGGGCGTGGTGGTGCAGTTGGGTGGGG
>ERZ773075.1570-NODE-1570-length-11175-cov-18.0981_pt1 | contig 11175 bp, 9 predicted proteins | sample MGYA00580614_ERZ773075 | MGnify/ENA primary metagenome ERZ773075 (study PRJEB29015, sample SAMEA2738021) | human oral metagenome | biome: human oral; feature: human-associated habitat; material: dental | place: China | collected 2043 ... | reverse complement strand
GGCGGCGGAGGCGGCCTTGAGGACCCCCGGACCCCCGGCTACACCGCCCCCAGCCAGCTGACGAACCCGGGCTCCGGGGCCGCCCTGGACGACACCACCACCGGCCCGGCCAAGGATCCCTCCCAGGTCACCGGCAAGGGCGGGAACGCCGCCCTGGACGACACCACCACCGATCCGACGAAGGATCCCTCCCAGGTCACCGGCAAGGGCGGGAACGCCGCCCTGGACGACACCACCACCGACGAGAAGCTGCCGAACGTCGTCATCAACGGCACCCGCCAGGTCAAGCTCGGCCACCTGGAGGGCGTGGGCACGCTCATGGGGGAGGCCGGCCCGCCGCCGAAGGTGACCACCGTGGTGACCCCCGACGGCACCGTGTGCGATATCGCCGACCTCCAGCCGGTCTACAACGACAAGGGCGACCTCGTGTCCATCTCGCAGGTGAAGGTGCCCGCCGGGGCCGTGGACCTGCACAAGGTCGACCCCGGCGCTGGCGATGCCGGCGTCGCCCAGGTCCAAGGGGGCGCCGCCCAGGCGAACCTGCACAAGACCGATCCCGGTGCCGACGATGCCGGCGTCGCCCAGGTCCAGGGAGGCGCCGCCCAGGCGAACCTGACCGGGACGAACAGGGAGTACCTGGAGAGGGTGCGCCGGGTTCTGGGGAACCTGGTCGACGTGGCGCTGGATCCCGCGCACGGCGGCGAGACCACGCTCAATGTCGCCGGCGTCTCGGGGATCGGCCTGACGGCGCTGGCCACGCTCCTGGGGCGTCGCGACACGGCGCCGGGCGCTGCCGGGTCCGGGCAGGGCGGCGAGGCCGACCCCGCCGAGGCGCTGCGCCGCTCCCTGGCCGAGGGCAGGAAGAACGGGACGGGCGCGGCGGCGGGGCCGGTTGTCGCCGAGGACCGCGCCTCCATCCTTCAGCGCCTGCTGGGCGTGGACGGCGCGGACATCGGCTCCGACGACGCCGATGACGACTCCGACGGCGCCGTCCCCGAGATCCACGACGTCAAGGTCCAGCCCGCCGACGCCGGCACTCCCAGCAGCCCTGTTGGCGCGCCGGGAGCCACCGGGGCCTCGGGCGACGCCGGCGCGCCGGGAGCCGCCGGGGATCCCCTCCCGTCGAGCCCGGGGCCGTCGGACGGGGGCTCCTCGGGCCCGCTCGCCGGTTCGGATCCGCTCACCGACCCGGGCCCGGGCTCGCTCGCCGATTCGGACCTGCCGGTTTCCGGTGGCGTGGGCGCCGGCCCCGTCGACATGCCCGCCGACACCGCGGCGCCGACTCCCCCGGCCGCCGAGGACCTCGCCCCCGACGCCACGACGGCGCCGTCGGCCGCCTCCGAGCCGTCCGGCTCGACGACGGGCGCGCGCGACACCGGAATGATGAGCGGCATGGGCCTGGCGGCCGGTATGAGCGCACTCGGCGCCCGCAGCGGCGGGGCCAACCCGGGCGATGAGGTCCGGCGCAACGACGAGGCCCGGCGCCTGCGCGAGCGCCTGGCCGCGAAGAAGGAGAAGAACTGATGGCGCGTCCAACCGACTGGAATCCGCTGGCGTCCTCGGACCCGATCCCCGGCGACCCCGGCGTCGTCCGGCAGGCCGCCCAGAACTACGCGGATGTGGCCGAGGCGATCAACACGGCGAGGGACCGGCTCAACGCCATCACCTTCAAGGGCAAGAGCCACCACATCGATGCGCTGCGCAGCGACTGCGAGGACCTGGTCGTCCAGATCAAGCAGGCCAGCTCGCGCTGCTCCGGGGCCGCCGGCGCGCTCAAGACCTACGCCGGCGCCCTGGAGGGCGCGCAGGCCAAGTCGCTGCCCATCCTCAAGGAGGCCAAGGAGGCCCAGGGGGACCGGCGCCGGTGGAAGCAAGAGGAGTGGGAGCAGTACTGCCGCCACCAGCGCACGACGAATCCCGTGGAGCGCTCCCGAGCCGAGTCCGACTACCGCGCCGCCCAGTCGAAGCGCGCGGCGGCGGAGGGACGGATCGCCCAGGCGCGCGAGCGGCTCAAGGCCGTCGTCAAGGAGCGCGACGAGGCCGGCAACAGGGCCGCCGACGCCCTGCGGGAGACCAGCCGCAACAGCCCGCTCAAGGACACGTTCTGGGAGAAGGTCCAGATTGTCATCTCCGATATCGGCAAGTGGCTTGAGGAGCACGTCAAGCCGTTTCTCAAGAACCTGAGTACGATCATCGCGGTGGCCACGATCGTGGCCGGGGTTGTCACGGTTCTCACCGGCGGGGCGGCCGCCCCGGTTCTCGCGGGACTGATGTATGCCGGGGCGGCCGTGTCCGCGGCCACGACGGCCGTCAATCTGGCGGTCAATGCGGGGAAGGTCGCCGACGGGAAGATGGGCTGGGGCGAATTCTTCCTGCGTACGGGCGTTGACGTCGTCACGACCGCGGCCTCCTTCGCGGGTGCGGGGAAGATGGCCTCCGCGGCCAAGGGCGCTGTGGAAAGTGCGGTCAAGGGCGCGTCCTCGGCGTCGAAGGGCGCCCTGTCCACCGTCGTCTCGAAGGTCAAGAGCGGCGCCGAGGCGGCCAATAGGGTTCTGAGCGCCCCGGGTGAGGCCGTGAAGGGTCTTTTCAGGACCGCCGGAGCCGATGCGGCGCGGACCACGGCGGCCAATGCGGTGCGGACCGTGGCCAGGACGACTGTTCAGGAAGTCTCGAAGAAGACCGCCAATGAGACGCTCCGATACGGCATCGACGTGGCGGTCGATATGGGCACCCGGGGGAAGACGGACAAGACTCCGTGGAATTCCTTCACGATCCCGAAGTTCTACAACCTCGTCACCACCGGTAGCGTGGATCCCCAGACGGCGTCCGCGTCCAGCAGCGGGGCCGGTTCCGCCGGGGGCGGCGGAGGCGGTGGCGGATGGTGACCGCGCCGAGCCCCGCGAGCGTCCGGGCCATCCGGCCGCTCCCGCCGCCCGCACCTCGTCCAGCACCCCGAATGACCAATAGGAGCCGCCATGCGTGAAATAGAGCTCATCCTTCCGTCCGGCTGGGCGGATATCGACCTGCGCGCGAGCCTGCCGCCCCAGCTGCACCGGCTCGCGAAGCGGATCGTGGACGGCGCCCCCGGGTCCTCCGACGCCCCCGAGGTGCGGGCGGCCCGCGACCTGGTCGAGGCCCAGCTGCGCACGTCCCTGTCCGCGCTCGCGGGCGCGGGCGCCCTGCGGGTCCTGCTGGAGGCCGACCCGATGGCGGGGGTGCGCACCGGCACCTTCATCGCCGTCCTGCCCTTCCCCCGCGAGCTCGCCGAGGACCCCATGGACGCGCTCGTGGCCATCGCCGCCCAGACCCCGCAGACGGTCGTCATGGACGCCGGCGAGCTCGTCGTCATGCGGACCGTGACGGTCTCGGACGCGACCGACGACGTGCGCGAGGGCCTGGGGGCGGCCGGCGAGCAGCTGGCCGGCGCCCTGCCCGACCCGCCCGCGCTGCCGGACCTGCCCGAGGGGGCCGCCGTCAAGCGCACCCAGGCCGCCTACTACGTCGGCGACCCCGGCCTGCCGGATGACTGGATGGTCTTCTTCACCATTATCACCGCCCAGGACGACGAGGACTCCCAGGCCCTGGTCGACTCCCTCCTGGCGCTGAGCGACGCCATCGTGCAGTCCGTGAGGTTCTCATGACCACCTTCCAGATGGACCTGGCCGACCGGTGGCTCGTCGTGCCGCTCGGCGACGCCGACGCCGTCGCGCACTGGCCGGCGGACCTGGGGAGCGAGCCCCGCTACGAGGACCCCGACGACGTCGAGCACCTGCTGGACGCCGCCCGGCGCGTGGCCGGGATCCCGGCGGACGACACGCTGGCGGTGCGCCTGCTGTACCTGCCGGATCCGCCCTTCCACCCCGTCTTCACCGATCTGCACGAGCTGGTCGCCGAGGGGGAGGCCGACGAGCGCCTGCCCGCGCTCATCACCGTCGAGCCCGCCCGCCGCGGCCCGCACGTGAGCGACACCGTCGAGCTCGCCGACGGCGCGACCGCCCACCGGTCGGTGGCCGCCTTCCCCGGCGAGCGCGGCGAGAGCGGGGCCGACGCCATCTTCACCGCCTTCCACGCCCTGCGCCGGGGCGGCCGCGATCTCGTGGCCCGCACCGCCGTCGGCCCCGACGCCCTGAACCTGGTCGAGGCCGTCCCCGCCGTCGAGGCGCTGCTGTCCACGCTCCTCGTCTCCGACTGAACGGGGGCGGGGGTTGATCCCCATCGCCCCGCACCCGTTCGGACGGGAGACTGTCCATAGAAAACACCACCCACATACGGCACCGCGGCAATGGGCCGGGGCCGGGCCACATGAAAGGAACACATCATGGCCAATATCTCCGCATCCTACGAGGAGATGCGCAACCAGGCGCGTCAGCTGCGCACCACCCGCGACACGATCAACCAGTCGCTGACCACGGCCCGCCAGCAGGTCGACAACCTCGTCTCCTCGGGCTTCGTCACCGACTCGGCCTCGGGCGCATTCCAGGCCTCCTACCACGAGTTCACCACCTCGGCCACGCGAACCATCGACTCGCTGGACGCGATCTCGAGGAACCTGGAGAAGATCGTCTCGACGCTGGAGGAGACCGACCGCAGCCTCGGCCAGCAGATGAAGCGCTAAGACCGGATCCGGGCCCCTCCCGTCCGTCGGCGGGAGGGGCCCGGGCGCCATCCCACCCCCGCACTCATCCTTCCCCGTTCCTGAGCCGGTCCCCGTCCCCGAGCCTTCCGCTTCTGCTGTCTCGGTGAAGCGAATCCATTGGCAAACTTTTTCATCAGAAGGGTTCCGGGACGGTCCGGAATTCTTCCGGGGGAGGGCCCCGGCTTTCCCGAGGATAATTCGTCCCCGTATTCTCCGCGAACGGCTGGTGCGTGTTTCCGCGCGTCCGTCTCCATTCATTCGGGATCGTGCGTCGCCGGGTGCGGCGAGTATCGCCGTCGTCTCCGGCGCGCCGACTCGCCGCGGCCGCAGGGGACGAGTACAAGAATTGATACAACCGTTCCGAATGTATTGCCGGGCGGGAGGGCGTGCGCAACAATGGGACTGGCGGAATGGCCGCTCCCGGTCGTGGTCCGTATTCCAGTCCTTGGCCCCTTTTTCGTCGGGGGCGTCCCATCAATGTTGAGAGGATCATCATGAACGCCGTTGTCAAACGAGTGGTCCCCATCGCCCTGGTGATCGCCTTCTGCGCGCCCGTCGGCGCCTGCTCCTCGTCCTCCGCGGGCGACATCACGTGCTCCAAGTTCGCGGAGCTCGACTCCGATGACCGCATGAGCGTCATCTACGACATGCTCGATGAGCACGATCGGGCGAAGCTCGACCCGGGGAACCTCGCCGGGATCTCCTCCGCGATCATCTCCTACTGCGGCGTGGGGGCCTCGAAGCATCCGAATGAGCCGATCAACAACGCCGTCGACTGGGAGTCGGATACGTGGTGACCCCCGGTCCCCGTCGGCGCACCGCGGCTCCGGCGAGCGCCCCGGCTCTCACCGCATGCCCGTGCGCGGCGGCCCGCATGCCGTCCGGCGTCACCGGCGCCCAGGGCGGCCGTCCGCGCCCGTGCGGCGTCCCGCCCTGGTCACCGTCCGGTCACCGTCGGGGATCCGGGCCCGCTTCGTCGTCGTGATGCCGGTGGGAGCCGGTAGTCTTCCCCTGACGCCCTGTTGACGATGACCCCCGGCCCGGCGCCCGCCCGGACCCCAGAAGGACTGCGATCATGCCCATTCGCGCCGATGCCGCCCGGACCCGCCTGATGGTGCGCATCGCCCGGATGTACCACGAGCTCGGCAAGCGGCAGACCGAGATAGCCGCCGAGCTCCACGTCTCCCAGCCCCGGGTCTCGCGCCTGCTCAAGCGCGCCGTCGAGGAGGGCATTGTCCGCACCGTGGTCACGGCCCCGGAGGGGACTCACCTGGGGTTGGAGGAGGGGCTGGAGGAGCGCTTCGGGCTCACCGAGTGCATCGTCGTCGACTCCGGGAAGGCGGATGCGGAGATCGATGCGGCGCTGAGCTCCGCGGCGGCCACCTACCTGGAGACCACGCTCACGGGCGGCGACGTCATCGGCCTGTCCTCCTGGTCGGCCACCTGGCTGGCCGCGATCGAGCAATTGCCCGCCTTCCGCACCTGCGTGGCCACCCGGGTCGTCCAGCTCTTCGGAGGAGCGGGCCACCCCGGGGTCCAGGTCAAGACGACCCGCCTCATCGACCTGCTGGCCCGGGCGACGGGCGCCGAGCCGGTCTTCTTCCCCTCCCCGGCGGTCCTCGGGTCGGCGGCCGCGGCGGAGCAGCTCATGAAGGACCCGGCGGTCAGGCGGGTCATGATGCTCCTGCCGACGGTCACGATCGCGCTCGTGGGCATCGGGAGCCTGGAGCCCTCGGCCCTGCTGCGCGAGTCGGGGAATATGACGACGGCGGAGGACGCGGTCGAGCTGAGGGCGGAGGGCGCCGTCGGCGACGTGTGCCTGCGCTTCTTCGACGCCGACGGCGCGCCCGTGCGCTCCAGTTACGACGCCCGGCTGGTGGGGGCGGACGCCGACCAGATCCGCGCGATCCCGCGGCGCGTGGCGGCGGCGGGCGGGGAGCGCAAGCGCGCGGCGATCCGCGGCGCCCTGCGCGGGGGCTGGGTCAACGTCCTCATCACGGACGTGTACACGGCCCGGGACCTCCTGGACCGGCTGGACCGGGCCTGATTCCCGCCCTCGCATCCGCGCCCCTTCCGCCTCGAAGCGGCGCGATGACGCCATTCTCCGGACGTGCAGGAGTCGTCGCGCACCCGGAAGTCATGCGCCGGCCACCTTTTCCGGCCCGTCGGCGCCCCGGGTCAGGCTCATGGTCGCTCTCCTTCGCCGTCTGCTCCATGACGCCGATCCGCCGTCGAGCGTTGACGGAGTCACCCGGCCGGGTGGGCGGACTCCCCATTGTTGAGGCGTGGCGCACGTCCGACACTGGCTCCATGAGCAGTGAGGCGACGCAACCCGGCAACCCCAACGCCATCGGCAACCCCGTCCACGGTTCGATCAGCAGCGCCGGTCGGGGCTCGGGTGCACCGGCCGCGGCGCCCCGGCGGGCCTCGCGACTCCGGCGGTGGGTCTTCAGTCTTCTGGCCAGCGTGCGCCTGGCGGCGGGGGGCGGTGCCCTCATCCTGATGGGGTGGGGCATCGCGGAGGTGCTGCGCTCACCGCTGTCGGCCCCGATGATCAATGGGTGGTGGAGTTTCGCGCGGTCACTTCTTCCAGCGATCGCACTGATGTTCTTGCCCGTGACCCAGGTGTGGCGCCCCGCCTCGCGGCGCAGGGGCCTCGTTGTCTGTATCATCGCCTTTGATTTTGTTATTGTCTCTTTCCTGGTGCTCTTCACTGGCCTGTTCGGTGTTGAACCGATCTTCAGGTCGGGTGCGAGCATTCCCGGATACATCGGCCGACTGGCGGTCGGGTGGGTCTTCCTGGTTATCGCCGTCATGAGTCACCTGATTCTGCGCCTCTACCGACCGGCCGCGCAGCCCCGGGAGGAGTGGGACGGGTGGGCCTCCTGGCCCGGCGCCCCGAGGCTGGAGGGCGCCGTAGCCGAATACGGGAGGGTTTTCAACCCGTCGCCGGCGGCCCCGGTGGACCCGCAGCGGACTTGGAGAACGGCGCCCGCGTCTCGGGTGCTGAACGTGGGGATGGGGTTCGTCAGCGTCGTCGTGGTCGCCGTGATCGCGTTGACGGTTCCGAACCTCATCAACAATTCCTTCGACCGGTTCGTCCGGATCACGACCGATGCGACGGTCAGTTATGACGGTTTCCCGACGGTTGCGGAGATATCGGCCGCGGCCGCCGGCGGGAATCAGTCCAGCGCCGACCCGGTGTGGACGGCCACCGTCGGCACGGGCAGCGTTCACCAGATCCTCGCCGGGGTGCGCGGCGCAGTCCTCGTCACCCGTGACGGCGTCTACGGGCTGGACTCCTCGACGGGGGAGGCCATCTGGAGCTTCGCCACGTCCAGACTGAATGAGAGCTCCTATGATTCCCTTAAGAGAGTGGATCTCTATGTGGAGAATTCCGCCTTCACCTCGCCCGACGGCGCGTGGCTCGCCTACGCCTTCGATGTCACGCCCGACAGTTCTCTCAGCGATGCCGACCCGCGCGAGGATGTCACTCGCATTGTGGTCCTGAGTACGGATACGGGACGGGTCTCCCTTGACACCCAGGTGACCGGAGCGGTGCCGGCCGTGCAGTTGACCGACTCCAATATAGTCATCAACCGCCGGGTCTACAGTATCTCCAGCGGACGTGAACTCTCCCCGCTGGATGATGAGAAGATCGCGATCCCGGGGCCCGGAGGGCATTCTTCCGTCATTGTCCGGGACAAACATGAGGAGTGGCGCTACCTGAGTTCCAAGATGACCCTCGATGTGATACCCGAGACGGATCTCGGCGATGATCACAGTTACTCTCTCAATAATCGGACCATTGAGGCCCAGGTGATCGCCGGGCGGCCTGTCAATGTGGGAGGCTGGGTCCTCAACCCAGTTGACGACGGGACGGTGGAGAACATCGACACCGGTAAGGCTGTGTCCCTCAGGGGGGAGGACAAGCCCGAGAACTGGAATGTCGTCGGGATTCAGGCCAGCCCCCAGGCCATATCCGTCTGGAGCGTCCAGAACGAGGTCGAGGGGCAGGCCAAGGACTTCGGCCACCCGCTGTCGCTGAACGTCTTCGACACCCGCAGGGGAGAGGTGACGGCCATTGATCCGGCCGGAACCTACCGCGCCGTCGAGCAGAGCAGTGAACGCCTATCGTACCCCCCGTACTCCGGCGCGGTGGACACCCCCGTCTTCTCGGCGCGCGTGGGCGACCGGAATCGTCACGACTTCTCCGATCGGCTCGTCGTGCAGCAGAACGACGCCGCCCGGCAGGACGACGGATCCGCCCACTCGGGCGGTGGCGGCGAGCCCGCGTGGGTCAGCGTCTTCATGCCCGATTTCGAGATCGTCTCGGCCCCGGTGGCGCTGTGTCCGGGCGGGATCATCGTCTCCTACGACTCCTCGGGTAAAGACGAGGTCGTCGCCAGAAGGGCGCCCCAGCAGTAACTTCCGGAGCCGCCCGTCGTCGCGGACGGGAACAGATGTGCTGATGGGTCTTCCTCTGGTTGGTGGGGGCTGGTAGCGTGGTGGGGGTCATGGTCCCTGTGGGAGGAGTTCCTCCGTGTCGTGGTTTCCTGTTCTTCCGCCGTCCGGCGTGCTGATGTCGGTGTCGTCGGACTCGTCGGTGTCGTGCGGCGGGTCGTCGTCTGGTTCGTCGGGTCGGGGGCGCGGCGGGCGGTGGTGGCGCGCCGGGTGGGGCGCTTTGGCGTTGGTGGTGGCGTGCGGGGCGGTGGCGTGCTCGGGCGGGGGCGGGTCGGCCTCGTCGGTGAGCGTGCCGCCCCGCGCGCCCGATGAGGCGACGGCGTCGGCGGGATCGTCGTCTTCCGTGCAGCCGTCCTCGGCTTCGTCTCCTGCGGCGTCGGGTGCTCCTACGGCGCCGGGGGAGGTGACGGCGGAGTCGCTGTCGGATCCGGACTCGGACTACGTGGTGGTGTCCGTCCCCGAGGGCCTGGACCAGGCCCAGCGGGAGGTCGTGGTGGCCTACGTCGCCTTCGACAAGGCGACGTGGCGGGCCTATCGGGCCATGGACGGGGACCACTCCGCCGTGGAGGCCGCCGCCATGGGTCAGGCCCTCGAGAGTTACCGGAACCTCTACACGATTTGGAACGGTCAAGGTCTTCATGCGAGTGGTGTCTACCGGGTGACGGTTCAGGAGATCGACGTGGACGAGGCGTCCTCGGACACCGCGGTCGTGTTCACCTGCCTCGATCAGCATGATATGGACGTGGTCAAGGAGGACGGGACCTCGGGCGGCCGGGACGTCCAGCGAACGTTCTCGCACATGGTGACGTTGGGCAGGTCGTCGTCAGGGTCCTGGATGGTGGTGTCCGACGAGCGCGTGGGGGTGGACCAGTGCTGAAGGGCGCGTGGCGGGTCGGGCTCGCCGTCCTGCTGGTCGTCGGGGTGCTGACTCCGGCATCTGGCGCCGTTGGGAGTGATGATTTTCAATCCGGTGGTGGTGTGCAGTCCGATGGGTCGGGTGGTGGTCAGGTGGTGGCGTTCTCGTTCGAGGTGACCACGACGTCGGCGTCGGGCGGGTCGGATGGTGGGACGACGACCACTGCGTCGTCGTCGGGCGGGGCCTCTGTGAGACCGGCGTGCTGGTACGAGCCCAAGAAGACGGGCGCGGAGGCGGCTGAGGAGGAGAGGCGCAGGGCGACCGCGAAGAATCCTCCTGAGGGCGGCAAGCTGTTGTTCCTGGATGCGCCCGATAAGGGGGACGCTCTGGCTCACGCCGCCGATAACGGCCAGTGGTACCGGATGCGCTGCGACGCGTCCACCGAGGAGGGCCGGGCGCGGATCAAGGAGTTGATGTTCAGCAGCAAAGTGTGGGAGTGGGTGCCCGAGGGGCGGGCTGCTCCGGAGCCGGTGGTGGATCCGGTGACTCTGGCGCGGGCTGCGGTGGAGGCGGCGGCGATCCCGGCCCCCAGCGTGGAGACCAATCCGCGGATCACCACCGACGACGGCGTGGAGGGCGCGGCCGTGGTGGGGGTGGACACCTGGGTGTGGGCCGCCTCCGACACCCCCTCCCACGTCGAGGTGAGGGCCACGGCCGGGTCCACCTCGGTGACCGTTGCGGCCGACGCCGGAGGGCTGTCCCTGTCCGCCCCCCAGGCCAGGACCAGGTGCACCGGGTGGGGCGAGCCCTGGCGGGAGGGGACCAGCCGGGAGGGCGACAGCGACTGCGTCGTCGTGTTCACCCGCTCGGCCGCCCACGTTCCCCTGACCGTGTCGGCCACCTACGACATCACCTGGACCTCCACCAACGGGGCCGGCGGCACCCTGGAGGCCCTGACCACCACGACCACCATCGACCTGCCCGTCGCCGAAATCCAAACCATCAACCGACCCACACCCACACACTGAAAACGGGCGCCCCGACTCCCCGGCCGGCTGTTCACCCCCGGGAGCGAAGGGGCGGCTGCATCGGTCTTCCCCGCCTCCAACCTCTCGCTGTTCACCCCCGGGGGCGAGGGGGCCGGGCGCCCACTGCTTCCGCCGGGGGTTATCGGCGTGAACGTGGTGCTTTAGGCGGCGTGTCGGGGTCAGTGGGTGCG
>ERZ773075.1568-NODE-1568-length-11178-cov-17.443_pt1 | contig 11178 bp, 8 predicted proteins | sample MGYA00580614_ERZ773075 | MGnify/ENA primary metagenome ERZ773075 (study PRJEB29015, sample SAMEA2738021) | human oral metagenome | biome: human oral; feature: human-associated habitat; material: dental | place: China | collected 2043 ... | reverse complement strand
GCCAACGAAAAACCCCCATCACGACGCGACGTCGCCAAAACTGGCACGAGTCAGGTGGAGCGCCTTTGCAACAGATTTGGACAGAATTCCGCCCGGGTGAGTCCCAGGAGTCCCACGCGCCCCGCCGTTCCTTCGCTCCGGACCAACAAACCCTAATAATAGGCGGCGACAGTCCACTAGGGTGTGCACGGGCGCCCGTTCGGCCGGCGCCCAGTCCCCTACGAAGGAAGAACCATGCGAATCGGCGTCCCCGCAGAGATCAAGAACAACGAGTTCCGCGTCGCCATCACCCCCTCCGGCGTCCACGCGCTCACCCGCCGCGGGCACGAGGTCACCGTGCAGGCGGGGGCCGGGGCGGGCTCGGGGATCGACGACGGGGAGTACGCCGCCGCCGGGGCCGCCATCGGCGACGACGTCGAGGCCCTGTGGGCCGACTCCGAGATGATCCTCAAGGTCAAGGAGCCCGTCGAGAGCGAGTACCGCTTCCTGCGCCCCGGCCTGGTCCTGTTCACCTACCTGCACCTGGCGGCCGACCGGCCCCTGACCGAGGAGCTGCTCGCCCGCCGGGTCACCTCCATCGCCTACGAGACCGTCGCCACCGACGCCGGCGCCCTGCCCCTGCTGGCGCCCATGTCCGAGATCGCCGGGCGCCTGGCCGCCCAGGTCGGCGCCGACTGCCTGCTGCGCCCCCATGGCGGGGCCGGCGTGCTGCTGGGCGGGGCCGCCGGCGTGCGGCGCGGCGACGTCGTCGTCCTCGGGGGCGGCACCGCCGGCCTGGCCGCGGCGCGGGTGAGCGCGGGCATGGGGGCCGACGTCACCGTGTTCGACGTCGACCCCGCGCGCATGCGCCACATCGAGGAGGTCACGGGCGGGGCGATCCGCACCCGCCTGTCCACCGAGCTCGACGTCGCCCGCGCCTGCGCCGGGGCCGACCTGGTCATCGGCGCGGTCCTCGTGCCCGGGGCCCGCACCCCGCGCCTGGTCACCCGCGAGATGGTCCGGGCCATGCGGCCGGGCAGCGTGCTGGTCGACATCGCCATCGACCAGGGCGGCTGCTTCGAGGACTCCCGCCCCACCACCCACTCCGAGCCGACCTTCGAGGTCGAGGGCTCCATCTTCTACTGCGTGGCCAATATGCCCGGCGCCGTGCCCCACACCTCCACCTACGCCCTGACCAACGCCACCCTGACCTACGCCCTGGCCCTGGCCGACGACGGCTGGCGCGGGGCCTGCCGGGCGCGCGCCGAGCTGGGCCGGGGCCTGAGCACCCACGACGGGGTCCTCTACACCGAGGGCGTCGGCCGGGCGCTGGGCCTGGAGACGGCCGACGCCGCCGCCCTGCTGGCCTGAGGGCTGCGCTCCGAATAGGCGCTCCAGGCCCCGCCGTCTCATGTCAGCCAGTCGAATCGGCCGTCTTCACCGCGTCGGGTGGGGAACGACCACCTGAATCGGCGTGCATCGATCAGCGGGTCCGCGGTCCCCGTCGCGCTGCGCCCGGTCACCAGGTCGATGCGGATCTCCTCCCAGCAGATCTGGCCCGTGCCCGCCACCTTTCCGGACGCGTCCACCAGTGCGAGGCCGCGCGAGCAGTTCAGAAGCGCGAGGCGCCGGGCGGGGACGGGCCCGACCCCGACGATCGGCGATTCGGTGGCCACCCGGACGAAGGAGGAGCGGTCGTGAACGTCGCCGACCACCGCGCACCCGCGGCCCACGGCGCACACGCCACCGCCGTCGCCCAGTCCGATCAGCCCCGACGCCCCCTCCCAGTGGTCGGGCCCGGGCCGGATCGCCAGCGTGAAGGAGTCCTGCGCGGTGTAGACGTGCAGAAGCGCGAAGACCGGACCCGAGTCCGGGCACGGGTCGACGTCGATATGCCCGGATCCTCCCCATGCGACGTCGTACTCCTCACGCTCGATGGCGAAGTCGACGCCGATCAGGCCGTCGTCAAGTCTTGCGAAGAACGGTTCGTCAATCATTGCAATTCGACCGCGCTGAGAAGTGCTTCGGCATGAAGGTGCGCCTCAGTCCGTCCCGGTCCATGTGATCTCCGGCAGAGTCATCCTCCACGAGTCGTTCCACGAGCTGTAATCGTTGACGGCCGCCACCACGCGGATCCAGCCGTTCGTGAAGTCGAGGTGCAGCCAGCCGGGGCCGGATTCCACCGCGAGCAGGTCCTGCCCCTCGAACCTCTTCAGGTGCGAGGCGAGCACGCTCGGCTCGACCTCCTCCCACAGGGAATGGATCCCCTGGCATCCCACGAAGGGCCCCGTGATCTCAAGGGTGATGACATCGGTGCGCATGATCGGGTGGTGGTTGTCAACCAATTCGAAGCGCGTCACCCTCGTCGGCAGGAGCAAGTCGATTCGTTCGCGGATAGTGGTCTTCATGCTGAAAACTCCTTCTCTATGACAATCGCCCGGGAACCGCCCGGACTCTGAACATTCCCCGGGCCGGGTGATTCACTCGTCCAGTTTCATCTCGGTTCGCACCTGGGCGAGGGTGCGCTGGAATCGGTCGCGGCCGAGCCGGAGGCTGGTGATCAGGTGGAAGGGCGGGCGGTAGAAGGAGTCCTCCCAGGGGCGCAGGCCGACCGCGGCCGCGTAGTCGACCAGCATCCGCTCGGTGAAACGATCCGTGCGCCGGCGCCGCCGGTAGGCCTCGACGTCCTCATAGGGCTGGACCTCGCCGTCGGTCCCGAAGTGCCACCGGCCGACGTCCTCCTCCTCGCCCACCCAGACCGCGCGCACGTGGTCGCGCCCCGTCTGCGGGCCGAGCACGTAGAACTGCCTGAATCCCGGGAAGTGCTCGGGGTCGAGGGCCGGCGGGGCGGCCGCGACGAAATAGCCCGGGACCCTCAGCGCGCGCGCCAGACGAACGGACAGCCCCCTGACACCCTGACCACGGGCATCACCGTCGAACACCGCCGACCACCCCTCGAGAGCCGTGGAGGCAACCAGCACGCGGGGATGCAGAAGACCCCCTAGGGGCTGGAGCTGGAGGAGGGCCTCCTCCAGGCCGCCGTTCAGCACGGCGACCCGCCTCCACGCATCGGGCCACCTGAAATATAACCACCGCACGGCGCGCGCCACCCTTTTCGGCGGGGCGCTCAAGAACCCGATAGAATAGGTCAACGGAGCCAACCGATCACCGAGAAGGGACGTCAAGACCATGCCAAATCCCATCGTCCACGAGTGGATGCGGTTACGAGAATCGTTCGCAGTGTACAACCCATGCGAACCGCTGTGCAACCAGGGCGGACGCGATCGTCGTGAGGGTCTTCGGGACCCGTCACCGCGCTGGCGTGATCGAGCCCGTGGAGTCCACAATGAAGTCGGGGTCCTTCTTGACCGGTTCCGGTTTCGGTGTCACAGGATGCGGTCTGTGCGGTCTGGACTCGTACTCTCTCATATCCTGCTCCAGGAAACGGGCTTCTTTGATCAGCGCTCGACAGGCGGCGTCCTCCGAATCATAGACCTTTTCACCGATACGTTCTCCGCGCTCCGCGTAGAACACGACCCACCGGGCGGGACCCTCCTGATACAGGACGACGGCGTCGTCGGCGACGACCGTATTGATGGCGAAGAACCTGGGGCGCACTCCCTCCTTGATGAGAAAATCGGCGACCTCATCCACTTTCATGACGTAACCTCCAGCAGAATTCCATCATCACACCGCTCCTCAGGAATATTTTCGAACTCCCGCTGAACAACCCTCCTTGAATCCGCAAACCATGCCGGTGCTCGCCGCGGGATCGATCCCAAAATTCTATGTCAGTACTCGAACATGGAGATCAGAACCTTTTCGAGTTCCGCGATCTCTGTCGGGCTGAATTCGGGGGGATCCCAATGTCGCGATCTGAAATGGGTGATCGCCTCATCGGGCACCCGAATCGGGTAGTGCCTGAGATACATGCCCGCTTCGTAGCGCCAGAAGTACTTCCCGTCACTCATGGTCGCGGACCCGCCGGGAATACTGAACTTTCCTCCGATGAGATCTTCGGTATATCCCATCCAGGCGAGAATCATTGGAGAACTCTCCAAATACCGGATGAGACGTTCGAGTGTGTCCGGATCATACTTGTCCGGACTCAAGGGCGGCGCGGCCCAGCGGCGGCCCGGAATACCTGCGAGTGGCACCAGGGGGGTCAATTCCGTCATTATCCTGCTCCTCCTCAAAACCGACCAGCGGTAGAACCTCAATGAGCCTTTCTCGCCAGAACCGGCGGCCCAGGACCGGGGATCGACGCGGTGGTGCGGAAAGGAAAAGGACGGTGCATAGGGTCGGCAAGGTCGATGGGCGGTTGTCTGATCTCTGGGTGTCTGGTGTGTTGATGCGGGTGCAGCGCGACCCGCGTGGTGACAATAAAGGCGTCTGATCAATCCCGTCACCAGCGAGGTCGCGTCGCCGATGTCATCTTCGTCCACGAGTGTCCCCTCGCGCCGGCCCCTGGTTCAGCAGATGTATCGACTCTCTTCTCAAAAATGCGTTCGGACGCCCGTCGAATGATCTTCATATGTCTTCAGTCCACCAGATATCAGGAAAAATAATCGACCATGGTTCCCATTCCCATGTGTCTGCCACAATGCGAATCCATCCGTTTGTGAAATCTAGATGCAACCAACCCGGGCCGCCATCCATCGTCAACAGGTCATTTTTCTCGAATGCTTTCAGGCGAACGGCAAGATCCGGTGGGTTCATTTCGTCCCACAGCGCCTCTCCCGCGCTCTGCCCCACAAAGACGCCCCAAATTTGAAGCCCCATAACGCCTGCATGCATGACTGGGACAGTATCTGATACCAGCTCGAAACTCGTCACCGTCGCCGGCAAGGTAGAATTAATGCGCTCACGAATGTTCGTCGTCATGAATGTTCAAAAACCTGTCCGTTCGACATTCGGCTTGAAGGTTATTCAGTAGGCGTCTGTGTGCGTTCCTGGAGGATGATATGGTGGAAGCCCATTCCTCATGAGGTCGTGGACATTGATTTTGCCGGACATTATTCCTCATGCGGACGAGCCGCCATAACATCGTTTCCCGGAAATGCGATCGGACACCCGCTGAATAATCTTCCAGGACGGACGTGATCGTCGTGAGGATCTTCGGGACCCATCACCGCGCTGGCGTGATCGAGCCCGCGGAGTCCACAATGAAATCGGGGTCTTTCTTGACCGGTTTCGACTTCGGCGTCACGGGATGCGGTCTGTGCGGCCTGGACTCGTACTCCCTCATATCCTGCTCCAGGAAACGGGCCTCTTTAATCAGCGCTTGACAGGCGGCGTCCTCCGAATCATAAACCTTTTCGCCGATACGTTCTCCGCGCTCCGCGTAGAACACGACCCACCGGGCAGGGCCCTCTTGGTATAGAACTGCAGCGTAGTCGGCGGCGACCGTATTGATGGCGAAGAACCTGGGGCGCACCCCCTCCCTGATGAGAAAATCGGCGACCTCATCCACTTTCATGATGTAACCTCCATTATAATTCCATTATCAAGTAGTGTTTGCACTCTGGTGGGCAGTTGGAACTGAATGCCACCGCCGGGTTCCCCGAACCAGGGGGCTACTCGCGACATCTGCACCGGGATCGGTTTGATGACCTCGTACGCATGATAAGTCTCCCGGTATGTCCCCGGCCTCAGAGAACGCCCGGGATAGGGTGTTCCCTCGGGAGAAACAAATTTTCCTGTTGGTCCTCCGTAACGGTCGATGCGGGTGCCCGCATAGAGATACTCGGTCACGATCGGACCATCGGCGCCATTGTTGGGTGGCCAAGGCACCAGCACTAGGTCCGTACCGTGTGGTCGAGGCGGGAAAGACGATCCGAGCAAGGGACGTTCTGGTGCAGGCGGAAGCGCCGGCACTGGCTTCGCTGCCGCCGGAGTTCGCGTGGATTGGAGTGCGGAATCCTTGGGTTTCGGGCCGATGACACCTCCGACGAAGCCGGTGACGCCTCCGTCTTGGGCTCCGCTCCAGGCCCCCTGCCAGAAGTCTCCTCCTGTGGCCAGGGCGCCGAGTCCCCCGGTGACGAAGCCGGAAATTCCGCCTGCGATCCCACCGATGCCGCCCCGAATGAAACGCTGTCCGATTGGCGAACTGCCCAACCGCGCCAGGGCATCATTGGCCGCCGGTCCCAACAGCCCGCCGGCCGCGGCGCCGATGCCGCCGCCCAGTCCGCCCAGGGCCCCGCTCAGAGCAACCTCGCCGAGGTTGATGGGGTACCCGGAGCAGGCTTGGTCGATGAGGTTGCCCGCGGCGCCCAGACCGGCGCCGATCGCAATGGCCGCCCCAATGCCCGCCGGCCCGCCGAGGATCGCGAGTCCGACGCCAACAGCGATGGCCAGGGCGGTACCCACTTTGGGCGAGTTGGCCTTGCGGTAGGCGTCGAGCTCCTCGGCGGTGATGGGGTGCAGGCCCGCGGGGTCGTACAGGTTCACCGGGTTGTTGCCCGCGTAGGAGTAGGGGTTGGCGGCCCAGCCGGCGCCGGCGGTCGGCTCGACGGGGTCGGGGGAGAGGAATGACCGGCTGGCGGGATCCAGGACGCGCGCGCCCAGCCATTCCATGCCCGCCACGCGCAGCTCGCCGCCCGCGCCCAGGCCCAGGCTCCGGCCCAGGGACGCCCGGGCGGCGGGGGGCAGGTAGGGGTTGGCGGCGGCGGTGTCGCGGCCCGGCCGCCAGGCGGGGGGCTCCAGCCATCCGTCCGGGCCGCAGGCGGTCAGGGGCCCGGCGTGGACGATCGCCCTGTCGCCGGCCTGGAGGAGCCCGCCGGTGGCGTCGTCGAAGAACAGCTCCTCGTCATCGACGCGGGAGAGCTGCCCGAGGGCGTCCACCAGCGTCGTGGTGCGCACCACCGGGTCCCCGCCCCCGCTGCGGTCGGTCACGCCCGACAGGGTCCACAGGCCGGTCCACTCGTAGTCGCGGCGGGACCCGTCGGAGCGCTTCTCGCCGGTGCGCCGGCCCGAGCGGTCGTAGGCGTAGGCGACCGCGTCCCCCTTGTCGCTGCTCGCCCCGATCAGCCGCCCGGCGGCGTCGTAGGTCCGCTCCCAGTCGACGCCGTCCACCCGTTCGCGGGTCAGGCGCCCGGCGGCGTCGTAGGTCCACGAGTTCACGCCCCGGGGGCCGGCCGCCTCGACCATCTGGGCGGAGGCGTCGTAGCGGTAGCGGGTCTTCGCGCCGTCGGCGCTCACCGACTCCAGCAGCCCGTCCTCGGAGTACTCCATGAGCGAGGTGCGGGTGCGCCCGCCGCCGGTGACGGTGTGGCGCGAGGCGAAGCCGTCGGAGAAGGCCCACTCGTGGCGTGCCCCGCCGGCGGCGGCCGCCACGACGCGCCCCGCCCTGTCGCGCTCCAGAGTGGCGGTGGCCAGGCCCGGATGCTCGACGGCGATGACGTCGCCAGCCCCGTCGCGCCGATAGGTCGTGGTGGCCCCGCCCGGCGCCGTCACGCTGGAGCGCAGCCCGTCGGCGTCGTAGGTGAAGCGAATGCTCGCCGTCCCGTCTCCGTCGCGGCCGCCGGCGGGGCTCCTGTCGTGGCGCACCAGCAGGCCGCGCGGGTCGTAGGCCAGGGTGTGGGTCAGGGGCCGCTCCGGGTCGGAGAAGTCCTCAATGGTGCGCATGCGCGCCTTCGCGTCGCGGCTGGTGCGCGAGAACGGGCGCCCGTCCACGTTCAGCGAGGCCTCCAGACCGGCGTCGTCGTAGCAGATCTCAATGACCCGCCCGTCCGCGTCCACGTTCTTGACCAGGCGGCCGGCGGCGTCGTAGACGGCCCGCGAGACGTGGCCCAGCGGGTCGGTGATGGCCGTGCAGCGGTCCATGGCGTCGAAGTCGCGCGCCTCCACCCCGCCCAGGGGGTCGATGATGCGCACCGCCCGCCCGGCCTCGTCGTACTCGTAGCGAGTGGTGCCGCCCGCCCCGCTCATGGCCGCCACGAGCTGGTCGGCGTCGTCGTAGCGGAAGCGGCGCACGCCGTAGACCGGGTCCTTGGTCTCCGCAATGCGCCCGCACCGGTCGTAGACCCACCGGAAGGTGCCCGCCCCGGGGGTGTGGCGGGCCGTGATGCGCCCGCACCGGTCGTAGCGGATCCAGCCCCGCTCGCCCGTGGGCCACACCTCGCGGATCAGCTGGGAGTCGGCGTCGTAGCCCAGCTCGGTGCGCCAGCCCATCGCGCCCCGCACCCCGGCCACGCGCCCGCACTCGTCGTAGTCGTAGCGCACGCTGCCGCCGCCGGGGCGGCGGATGCGCACCGGCCGCCCCGCCGCGTCCCGCTCGATGCGGGTGCGCCCGCCCGCGGCGTCGACGAACTCCACCGGCCGCCCGCACCGGTCGTAGGCGGTGGTCGTCTCCGACCCGTCGGGCCCGACGGCGGCCACCCGCCGCCCCCACTTGTCCATCCTCACCGTCGTCGCACCCGCCGCGTCGCCGGCCGTGACCTCCCGGCGGGCGTCGGAGTAGCGCTGGAAGGAGCGCACCCCGGTCGGGTCCGTGGTCCCGCTCGGCCGCCCGAACCGGTCGTAGTGGCGCGTCCACACCCCGCCGCTCGGGTCGACGGTCTGCCTCAGCCGGGACATGGCGTCGTGGGTGAACTCCCACACGGCGCCGTCGGGCAGCCGCACGCGGCTGACATTGCCCAGGTCGTCCAGCTCCTGCTCCACCCGGCGCCCCAGCGGGTCGATCGTCGCGGCCGGCTCGCCGTTCTCCCCGTACTCCAGGGCGGTGCGCGCCCCCAGTGGGTCCACCATCGCCCTCAGCCGCCCGGCGGCGGAGTACTCGTACGACCAGGCCGCGCCGTCGGGGTCCACGCGGCGGGTCAGCAGGCCCGCGGCGTCGTAGGCGAAGCGCGTCGTGGCCCCCGAGGGCATGATCAGCTCCACGGCCCGCCCGGAGCCGTCGCGCACCACCCGCGTGGTGTTCCCCGCCGCGTCGGTGGAGGCCACCAGGTCGCCGTGCTCGTCGTAGGCGAAGCGCACCCTCACCCCGGTCGGGTCGGTGACCTCCAGCAGCAGGGTCCCGTCCCACACCATGTCGGTGCGCCCGCCCTCGCCGTCGACGATCCGCGAGGGCTGGGACTGCCCGCCCGCGTAGGACATGGTGGTGCGGGCCACCTCGGAGCCGTCCTCCAGGGAGATCATGTCCGTCAGGCGGTCGTGCTCGTCGTAGACCAGGCGCGTCATGGCCCCCGACGGCGCCAGCTCGACCACCAGGCGGCCGCGCTCGTCGAACTGGCGCACGGTCCGCCGCCCCTCCCCGTCCTTGGCCATGACCTGGTTGCCCCACCGGTCGTAGGCCATGGTGGAGCGGTTGCCGTCGGAGTCGGTCACGCTCAGCAGGCGGCCGCGGGCGTCGGCCACCCACGTGTTCGCCCGGCCCCCGTCCGCATCCGACACCGAGGTCACCCGCCCGGGCAGGTAGGCGAAGCGCGTCACCCGCCCGAACCGGGAGGTCTGCGCGGTCACCCGGCCCGACTCGTCGTAGGCGTTGCGGGCCTCGACTACGCCGTCGGCGTCGATCACCGCGCCGATCAGGCCGCTGTCCTCGTCCCACTCGTAGCGGCGCGACCCCAGCGGGCCCGCGGCCTCCACCAGCCGCCCGCATTCGTCGTAGCGGTACTCCACCCGCCGCCCGTCGTCGGCCCGCACCGCGGCGATGAGGTCCCCGTCCCACTCCACGGCGATCTCGTGGCCGCGCACATGGCGGATCCCCACCAGCCGGGCGCCGTCGTAGTCGAACAGGACGGTGGCGCCCTCGGTCAGGGTGAACGACGTCGGCCGTCCCGAGCCGGTGAACTCCCACCGGGCCCCGGTGTTGTTCGTCACCGTCCAGCCGTCCTCGCCGCCCGCCAGCCAGAAGTTCTCGTGCTCGGCGCGGTCGAAGCCCTCCCCCAGACGGGGGAAGACGACCTCGCGCCCGTCCGCCAGCGTCCAGGCGGCCCCCTCCGCCTCGAAGCGCAGCCCGCACCCGTCCAACGACGCCCACCCGGGCCCGTGCCCACCGGCCCTGCGGCTCAGCGAGGAGTAGGAGCGGACCCAGCCCAGCAGCGCCGTCCCGCCCTCGAAGCGCAGGTCCTCCTCGTTCTCCACGAAATTGCCGGTCGCCGTGTTGACCGGGTCGTTCGAGAACCCCGACGTCGGCGGGTTGCCCACGGCCTGCACCGGCGGAATCTCCAGCTGCGGGCGCTGCTCGGAGATCCCGTTGGCCTCCAGGCTCGCCGAGATCGCCGCGTCCGACACCGTCGAGATCACGCCCGACCCGCCGGCCGCCTCGAAATTCTCCGCCACCACGTCCGTGCGCGTGCAGTCGTTGTCATTCGACGTGATGTAATTGTTGAACCCCACCAGGACCTGGTCGCACGCCAGCTGACCCCACTGGCACTTGGTCCGGAAGTCCTCCACCCGGCCGGACAGCGTCGTGGGCGTGCTGCGGATCTCGTCGGTCGCCGCCCGCTCCTCGGAGGTGAAGCTGCGCAGATCATCGGGCAGCGCCGACGACACCCCGGTCGCAGACGTGCCCACGAACTCCTCGCGCGCGCCCTGGGCCGGGGCCTCGTAGGACTTGACCATCTGCGGAACCGGATCAGCCTTGGGCGCGTTCGAGTCGCTGTGGAACAGATGAAGGAAATCGATGGTCTCGCCGAACTTCTCCAGATCCGAGCGCGAATCCCGCTTGGCCTTCCACTCCCTGGCGGTGTTGATCCTCGCCTGCTCCGCCCGTGCATCGGCCTCCAGGTCGCGCACGCCCTGGGCCACATCCCGCAGACGACTCGCCAGCAGCCCCGCGTCGCTGTTGGCCGTATCGATATTGTGGGACCACAGCTGCGCGTAGTAGCCCTGGAAGTGCGTGCCGTACGTGGTTCTGCGGCTGGTGCGCCCCCCGACCTGGCCCTCCACCGCGCTCGCCGCGGCGTCGAACTTGGCGGCCAGATCGGAACTGACCGTGTAATCCCACACCACGTCCGATGTCGCGTGCAGATCATCCAGGCTCAGGTCGCCCATACCGGACCCCCTCCGGGTCGACTCAGGGAAGTGCGATCACCCTAACCGCCGCCGTTCCCGCACGCAAGCACCGTCTCACGGCTCGGCCGCGCCGCCAGCCGCATTCCGGCGCGTTCTCCGCCGGCCGCGCCCCGGCGGGCGATCGCGCCTGCCGCGCCGCCCGGCGGCCGGGGGCTTCCGTTACCGTTGGCGTCGTCGGCG
>ERZ773075.1567-NODE-1567-length-11181-cov-7.71274_pt1 | contig 11181 bp, 9 predicted proteins | sample MGYA00580614_ERZ773075 | MGnify/ENA primary metagenome ERZ773075 (study PRJEB29015, sample SAMEA2738021) | human oral metagenome | biome: human oral; feature: human-associated habitat; material: dental | place: China | collected 2043 ... | reverse complement strand
CTGTATGGCACGGGCGCTTTGGGCGGCGCGGTCAATGTGCGGCTGCCGCAGGCGCTTGTCGGCAAAGGGCGCGCGGGCGTGGTTGAAGCGCAGACGCGCGGGATGGCCGGACTGCGCCTTCACCACCGTGGCAAAGCGCCCGGCCTCGTCCATCAAGTGCGTTGGCAGGGCGCGGATCATGTCCACCTCGCCCCGGCGCAGTGCGCCCAGCGCCAGCGATGGTTCCATGCGCACGAACACCAGCTCGCGCACGCGCGGCGCGCCCTGCCAGTGGCCCTCCACGGCGCTGAAGCGGTAGCGCCCGCCCGCCTTGTCGTAGCCGGTGACGCGGTAGGGGCCGCTGCCCACAACGCCCTGCATGCTCATGCGGCGCGGGTCGGCCAGCGGCGCGAACACGTGCCGGGGCAGGATGGGCAGCGTGGCCGCCAGCTGCGGCACGAAAGAGGCGCTGGGCCGTTTCAGCCGCACGCGCACGCGGCCGCCCGCCAGCGCGTCCACGCCCGCAACGGCGCTCACGTCCATGAAGGGATTGGGGTGCTGGCGGAAGTAGTCGAAGGTGAAGGCCACGTCGCCCGCAGTCACGGGCTGGCCGTCGTGCCAGCGCGCCTGCGGATGCAGCTCGAACTCCACGGCCAGGCGGTCTTCGCTTTCGCGCCACTGGCGCGCCAGGGCGGGCACGAGATGCCCCTGGCGGTCGCGCCACAGCAGCGAGTCGAACACCAGCATCGTCAGCGCGTAGCCCACGCCGTCGGGCGCGTGGGTGAAGGGCGAGGGCAGGCCGTGGTCGCCCCGCTCGTCAGCGATGGTGACGCGCTCGATGCGCTCAGTGCGCGCAGCAGGCGCGGCGGGCTGGGCCAGTGCGGCGGGCAGGCTGCCGCACAAGGCGGCCAGCAGCGTCAGGCAAAGAAGGCATTTTTTCGCTCTTGAATCCATAGCGTGATGTCCTGGTGGAATGTGCGCAAGCGCCGTTTTCAGGCCCACGGATTCGCTCCTGTTTTCGATGCTTCCGGGCGCGTTCCAAGGCCCGGCCGCAAGGCGAGCGCAGGGCGCAAGGCGGGCTTTCGGAACCAGCGCTCAAAACTCGCGGCTGACGCTCACCGTCACGCTGCGGCCGCTGCCGGGAAAGAGGTTGATGCTGGGATTGGCGCGGTCGGCCACGACGAAGGTGCTGACATAGCGCCTGCCCGTGAGGTTTTCGCCGCGCACCTGCACGCGCCAGGGGCCGCGCCGGTATTCGGCGCGCAGGCCCAGCAGGGCGTAGCGCCTTTGCGCGTAGCCGGGGGTGTTGGCGTGATCGACGTATTCATTCAGCGGCTGCCACAGCAGCGTCGGCCCCGCGCGCCAGCCGCCCGCGCGCCACAGCAGCTCGGCCTGGATGAAGTGCCGGGGCGCGCCCGCGATGCGCTTGCCCGCAAGCGGGCCGCCGCGAAAGCGGTAGTCGCTCCACGTCCATGCGGCGCGCCAGTCGAAAGCGCCGCCCGGCCAGCCTTCAGGCAGACCGTGCAGGCGCAAGCGGCCTTCCATGCCCGCTTCCAGGCCCTGGTGGCGCGTGCCGCCCGCGTAGTTGCGGGTGCTGGCCTGCAAGCCGCTTGCATCCGCCGTGCGCAGCAGCTCGCCCCGGATGGCGCTGCGGTAGAGCGCAAGCTGCCAGCGCGCATCCCAGGCTTGGCCGGGGCCGCCCAGGCGGCCTTCGGCGCCCGCTTCCACGGTGGTGGCGCGCTGCATGCCCAGCCGCGCCAGCGCCGTGGCGGCGCGCGCGGGGTTGTTTGCCGCCACGGAGCCGGTCACCAGGTCGGTGAAGGTGGGCGCTTCGTGGCTGCGGCTGAGGTTGGCGAACAGGCGCAGGTCTGCCCGGGGCCGCCAGATCAGGCCCGCCTTGGGCGTGGCGTAGCGCCAGCTTTGCCGCTGCGCGGCGGCGCTGGTGCGGCTTTGCGCGTTGCGGCGGCTGCGGGTGATGCGCAAATCGGCCGTGAGCGTCCAGCCGGGGGCCACGTCCACGTCCAGCCCGGCGCTGGCGCGCGCGTTTTCGGCCATCAAGTCAAAGCTGCCAAAGCGTTGCAGCAGCGCGCCCGTGCGCGGCTGGATGGAATGGAAGTCGCGCCCGGTGTCGCTGCGCTCCCACGCGGCGGCCAGCCGCCAGCGCCAGGCCGCCGAGGGCGTGAAAAAGCTCTGCCACTGCACGCCGCGCGTGCGGGCGCTCCAGAGGGCGGCGCGCACCATGTTTTGCTCTTGCACGTCGGTGTGCTGCCACCACAGGCCCAGCTCGTGGCGCAGGCGCTCGCCGCCCCAGCTGGTGCGGCTGGCGGCGCGCCACTGCCGCGCGTTGCGGTGAGGGTTGCGCTGGTAGAGGTTGAGCAGCCGGTCGCGCGGCGTGTTGCCGTCGCCCAGCACCTGGCTGGGGTCGCCATAGGCGCGGCCGGGCGGCAGCGGGCCGGCGATGTGGTAGCCCAGGTCCGTCCAGCCCAGCCACAGGCGGCTTTCCAGGCCGCCAGCGCCGCGCCAGCCCGCATTGGCCTGCACGCTTTTGCGCTGGCCATCAGAGTGATGGCGAAAGCCCCGGTAGCGCTCGCCGCTGAAGCTCACGCGCGCATCCAGCCCGCTTTCGGCGCTGGCCGCGCCCAGGGCCGCCTGCCAGGCGCGCCGCCCGAAGCTGCCGGCCTGAAGCCGCGCCAGGCCGCGCCCGTCGTAGAGCCCGTGAGCGACTGAAAGTCCATCTCGCCGCCCAGCGACTCGCCAGCAGGCGAGCGCGCGTTCGCGCCCCGGCGGATGCTGATTTGCGCCGTGTTGCGCGGATCGGCCAGGCCGCTGACGTAAGTGCCGTCGGCGTCATTGAGCGGCAGGCCGTCGAGCAGCAGCGTCACGCCGCGATTGACCGGGTGGCTTTGCAGGCCGGAGCCGCGCACGTTCAGGCGCGGCGCGTCAAAGCCGCCGAACAGGTCTTGCACGATCACGCCCGGCTGCACGCCCAGCGCGTCGCGCAGGCCCGTCAGGCGCCCTTCGTCTTGCGGCAGCGCCAGCGCCGTGCCGCCCGCAATGCGCGCCAGCCGCCGCCGCTCGCGCGGCGCGGAAGGCGCCAAGGGCGAATCGCCGCTGGCCGCGCCCGCCGTGGCGCGCACCGTCACGCCCGGCAGTGCGCCGCCATCTGCGGCCTGCTGCGCTGCGGCCACGGGCAGCAGCGCCGCCAGCGCCGCGCCCCGCCAAAGGCGCGAAAAATGCCCATGCCCCGCCAGAGGCGCTCTCGTCTGCCAGTCTTTCATGTGAACTTGCCTTTACTCCATCTGCGTGCTTGTCACAAACGAAGGATTCGCGCTGCCAAAACAAGCGAATCATTCGCATCGCGCAAATGCTAGGAAGGCAAGGGCATGAAAGCAATTTGCATTTTCTGAAAGCGGCATTCAGAAAATCCGAGGTAGGCCGCGCTGCGGAAAAAGAAGCGAATCTGCCCGCCCGGAAAATGCCTTTTGCGCCCATCCGGCGGGGAGTCCGTGCTATGAATCAAGGAGCTGAAAACTGCGCGCTTTCGCAAAGGCTGAGGGCCGCCCCCGGCAGATTTGAATGGACGCGCCGCGCCCGGCCCGGCATAGTGCGGCGGCATGAACACGCCTGACTTGAATGACGCTTTCACGCTCCGCCCCATAGGCCGCGTGCGCACGCCCTGGCGGCAGTTGCAGGACTGCCCGCGCGGCGTGCGCGGCCTGGGCGAGCCGGCCTGGCTGGAAATTGACCCGGCTTTTGAAGACGCGCTGCTGGGCATCGAACAGGCCTCGCACCTGCACGTGCTGTACTGGCTGCACCAGGCGCCGCGCCAGACGCTGCGCAGGCCCACGCCGCATGACGGCGTGCTGCGCGGCGTGTTCGCCACGCGCTCGCCCCAGCGGCCCAACCCCATCGGCATGGCCGTCGCGCAGCGGCTGCGGCGCGAGGGCGCAAGGCTGCTCGTCAGCGGGCTGGACTGCCTGGACGGCACGCCGCTCATCGACATCAAGCCCTATCTGCCCCAGGCCGATTGCGTGCCCGGCGCCACGCTGGCGTGGCAGCCCGCCCCCGTCCCAGTTCCAGCCCCCGCGCCGTAAACCGCGCGCAAGCGCCCAGCCCCCAGGCGAAAGCCGCAAACCACACGCCGCGAACACCGACCACAGGCTCATGGAAATCTATCAACTGCGCACCCTTTTGGCCGTGGCGCGCGAAGGCAGCATCACGCGCGCCTCCGAGCGGCTGTTTCTCAGCCAGCCCGCCATCAGCGCCCACATCAAGGCCATGGAAGACGAGCTGGGCATCGCCCTGTTCGAGCGCACGCCGCGCGGCATGAGCCTGACGGCCAATGGCGCGCAGCTGCTGGAGCGGGCCGGGCGCATCATGGCCCTGCACCGCGAGTTCATCGAAGAGGCGCGGCGCATCAAAGGCCGCATCAGCGGCCGCGTGCGCCTGGGCGCCATCCGCAACCCCAGCGCCCGCGTTCTGGGGCGGCTGCTGGCCCGGCTCTCGCACGCCTGCCCTGACATCGAAGTGGCCCTCACGCACGGCACATCTGGCGAAATCGCGCGCGCCATACGCGGCGGCAGCCTGGACGCAGGCTTTTACGCCGAAGCGGGCGCGCCCGATGACAGCCTGCACGCCATCGAAGCCGGACGCTTTGCCGTGCGCCTGGCCGCGCCGCCGGGCTGGGCGGCCAACGCGGCCAGCCCCGACTGGCGCGCCCTGGCAAGCAGGCCCTGGATCTGCCCGCAGCCAGGCACCTGCTGCGGCCAGGTGCTGGACGAGTGGTTCGACAGCCAGGGCTTTCGCCCCGCCCGCATGGTGAGCATTGACCAGGAAAGCGTGACCGCCACGCTGATCGCCGGCGGCGTAGGCATCGGCCTGCTGCACGCCGAAACCGCCCAGCGCGCGCAGGCCAGGGGCGAAGCCGAACTGCTGGGCGGCCCCGTGCGCGAAGTCGCCCTGCTGTTCGCCTGCCTGCGCGAACGCCGGCAAGAGCCGCTCATCAGCGCCGCAATCAGCGCCGCACGCGAGGCGGCGCATGAAGGAGGCGCATGAGGGAGGGCGTGGAGGGGTTGCAGAAAGGCTGTTTTTGCTCTGTTTCCAATAGCATGATGTCTTAGTGGAAAGAGCGAGAAACGGCTTTTTACCCCCTCTGAATTCGCTCCTTTTTCTGATGCCCTTTTCCCTTTCCGACGTGCCCTGCCGCTTGCATTGATACCGCTCTGGCCGCCTGTGGTGAAGCGCCGCCCGTGATCACCGCCTGCACCACGCACGGCCATCGCTAACGCCTGAAGGCGGGCGCAGGCTGCGTTCTGCGCCAGGGCACGCGCCTGCGATGTTGAAAGATCTGCAGAAAACAAGAGCGGATACAACTCCCGGAAAACGGCTTTTGCGCCCATTTCATCAGGGCATCATGCTATGGATAGATGAGCGAGGTGCAAGCAAAACAGCCCGTCTGCCGTCTGCCTGTTGTCTGCAAACTGTCTGCGTCTTGCACATTCTGTTCCGCCCTTTGCGCGTCCACGGGCTGGCCGTGGCACATCTCCAGGCGGCGAAAGCTTGCGCCTGAACCCCAAGGCAGTCACGGCCACGAAAAAGCGCCTGCGGGGCCGTGAAGCCCGCGCAGGCGCTGGAGTGGAAGAAACAAGGCGCTGGCGCTTATTCCACCTTGGCCTTTTCGCGCAGCTCTTCCTGGTATTTGGCGAGGTTCTGACGCTCCAGCTGCTGCACGACTTGCGGCTTGACCGCTTCAAACTTGGGCAGCTCGGGCGGCGTGGCTTTGCGCACGTCATCCAGGTGAATGATGTGGTAGCCGAACTGGGACTTGACCGGCTCTTGGGTGGTTTCGCCCTTTTTCAGCTTCTGCATGGCCTCTGAAAATTCCTTCACGTAGCTGGAAGGCGAGGCCCAGCCAAGGTCGCCGCCATTGGCGCCGGAGCCGGCATCTTTGGATTGCTTTTTGGCGATGGCTTCAAATTTCTCGCCTTTTTTCAGCTTGGCGATGATGGCTTTGGCCTCGTCTTCCTTTTCCACCAGGATGTGGCGGGCCTTGTATTCCTGGTCGCTGGCAGATTCGCGCTGGAGCTTGGCAATGCGGTCGTATTCGGCGCGCGCCTGCTCGTCGCTGACGGGGTGGGTCTTCTGATAGTTGTCCATCAGCTCGGAGATGAGGATGCTCTCGCGCGCCATTTCCAGGCGCTTGGCGAATTCGGGCTTTTTGTCCAGGCCCAGTTTGGCGGCTTCCTGCAAATAGATTTCGCGCAGGATCAGCTCCTCTTTCATGATCTTGGTCACGTCATCGGGCACGGGGCGGCCCTGGCGCTTGGCCTGATCCTTGAATTGCGTGATCAGTTCATCCAGCCGGGCCTGCGGGATGGGTTTGCCGTTGATGACGGCCACGTTCTGGGCCAAAACGGGCGCGGCCAACGCGCCTGCGATCAGGGCTGCAATCAGTTTTTTCTGCATTTGAAGCGGGGAAAGGTTGAAGAAAAAAGGAAAAAGCGCCGCAGCAAGTGCGGGCGCCGGATGACAACGCAAGCCAAGCTGAGGCTGCCAGAACCTGTTCGCGCCCACGGATAGACCATGAACAGGTTCCAGGTTCATGCGGTCAGTATTTCAATGGCAACCGCATGGACGCCCTCGCTATCGATATAAGGGCGCAGGGCATCATACACAAGGCGATGACAGGCCACGCGGCTTTTGCCGGCAAAGGCGGGCGCGGCCAGGCGCACCAGAAAATGCGTGCCATAGCCACTGCCGTTGGCCCCTGCGTGACCGGCGTGGCGCCAGCTTTCGTCCAGCACTTCAAGCGCAGTGGGGGCCAGGGCCTGGTGCAAGGTTTGCGCCATGCGGCGGGCCAGGGCGTCGGGGGCGTTCATGCGGGGGTGTCCTTTGTTTCCACATTCGTTTCCAGGTAGCGGGCCACGTAAAAGCCCTGACCCACAATGAAAATCAGCGGAAACACGAAGCCCCAGAGTTTGAAGCTGGCCCAGGCGTCGGTGCTGAAAAACAGCGCCACATAGCCGTTGAGCGTAGCCATGAACAGGCAGTAGGCCACCCAGCCCAGGCACAGCTTGCGCCACACGTTTTCAGGCAAGGCCAGCTGGCTGCCCAGCATCATTTGCAGAAAGTTGCGTCCAAAGCCCCAGAGCGCCACAGCCAAGGTCAGCGCCATGCCCGCGTAAAGCACCGTGGGTTTCCATTTGATGAAACGTTCGTCTTGCAGCGCCAGCGTGAGCGCGCCAAACACCAGCACCAGCGCCAGCGTGGCCTTGTGCATGGCGCTGAGCTTTTTGTCCATCCAATACACCACCAGCATTTGCAGCGCGGTGGCGGCCATGAGCACGGCCGTGCCCACGTAAATGCCTTGCAGCTTGTAGGCAATGAAGAAAAAGACGAGGGGGAAGAAGTCAAGCAGGAATTTCATCAGGGCGCGGAGTGTAGAAGAGGCGCGCGGCAGCCCGCAGGCCGTTCATAGAATCGCCGCCGCCTTCCGCACAGTCCAGCCAAGACCGCGCCCAAGTCCGAGTCTGCATCCGCCACGCCCGCTTCCCGCTCCGTGTCCGCCCAATACCTGATCGTCACCTTGCTCAACGGCATCAGCTACGGCCTGCTGCTGTTCATGCTCAGTGCGGGGCTGACGCTCATCTTCAGCCTCATGGGCGTGCTCAATTTCGCCCATGCCAGCTTCTACATGCTGGGCGCGTATGCAGGCTGGTCGCTTGCGGGCTGGCTGGGCTTTGCGCCCGCGCTGGCGCTCGCGCCGCTGGCCGTGGGGCTGGCTGGCGCCGCGTTCGAGCGCTGGGTGCTGCGGCGCGTGCATGTCTTCGGGCATGTGCCCGAGCTGCTCGCCACCTTTGGCCTGGCCTACGTGGTGCAGGAAGCCGTGCAACTGGCCTGGGGGCGCGGGCCGCTGGAATTCGCCCCGCCCGCCTGGCTGCAAGGCGCGGCCTTCACGCTGGTCGGCCCTCCGCAACAGGGCCTGCTGGGCCTGCCAGAGCTGCAATGGGTTGCAGGCGCGGCCAGCGCCACGGTCTGCCAGACGGCCATCTGCACCCCTTTTGCCGCCATGCGCGCCTTCATGGCGGCCGTGGCGCTGGGCATGCTGGGCGCGCTGTGGCTGCTGCTGGCGCGCACGCGCCTGGGGCTGGTGGTGCAAGCCGCGCTCACGCACCCGCAGATGGCGCAGGCGCTGGGGCACAACGTGCCGCGCGTGTTCATGCTGGTATTTGGCTGCGGCACGGCGCTGGCGGCGCTGGCGGGCGTGCTGGGCGGCAGCGCCTTCGTCACCGAGCCAGGCATGGCGCAGGCCCTTGGCCCCATCATCTTCGTCGTCGTCATGGTGGGCGGCCTGGGGTCGCTGGCCGGAGCGCTGGCCGCCTCGCTGCTCATTGGCCTGCTGCAAACCGCCGCCGTGGCCGTCAATGCCAGCGTGCTTGACGCGCTCCAGGCCCTGCATCTGGCTCCCGCCGCCAGCGACTCGCCCCTGCTGCGCCTGCCGCTGGCGCAAATCGCGCCCGTGCTGCCCTACCTGCTGCTGGTGCTGGTGCTGGCCATCCGCCCGCAAGGGCTGATGGGGCGCAGACAGGCATGAAGGCCCCGGGCAGGCAAGCGCAGCCAGCGTGAACGCCGCAGCCCCCAGGCTGATCCAGCCTGCCGGATGGCATCGAAAACAGGAGCAAATCTGAAGGGGCGAAATGCCATTTCGCGCAGATTCCACTAGGACATCCAGCTATAAATACAGGAGCTGAATGAGGCATGCTTTCTCCGTCTTCCCCTCCTCATTCCAAACCGCTTTTCCCCCTCAAAGCCTCCGCAAGAGCTGCGGCAAGAAAGCTGAACACCTGAAAACCACATAAAGCAACAAATAATATGTTTTTGCAGGCCAATCAATCGCAATGAAACATATTAATTGTGGTGATTTGGTATTACGTATATCCTTCGGCCTGCCCGAATGTCAGGGTTTTTCATCAAGGAGCAATCATGGCCACGAACGGCATATCCAGCACTGCCTCCCGCAGCAGCCTTCAATCCCTGCCCGATGCGCCCCAGCCGCAGCCCACCGGCGCAGACAGCCCGCAGCCAGCCCCCAGCCCCTCCACGCCCGGCAACAGCCAAACGCTCACGCGGATGGCGCGCGATGCCCGCCCGCCCCTGGCAGGCCAGCAGCAAGCCGCAGCGGCAAACGCCAAAGGCGCGGCAACCGGCGCCTCCCAGCTCAACATTGACGACAAAGGCCACGTCCAGCATGAAAGAGTCCTGCTGAAAACGGCGGCAGGGCGCGAAACCATCAGCCCGAAGATTGAGCGCAAGGAAATGCCAGCGGTGAATGGATTGGTAATTCATCAGACAGATTCGCCCACAGTTTCTTCCACCTTGAATAGTTATGCGCTAAAAGGAGCCAATGGCGCTCATTTTCTGATTGACAAGGATGGAACCATTTACCAGACAGCTTCACTGAATAAAACATGCAATCATGTTGGAACACTCAAAAGCCGTTGTGCACATGAACAGACATGTTCACCGGGAGAAACGAAATTGAATCAAAAATTCAACGCAAAAGCCGAAAACAAGCGTGAAATAGTCAAACAAGCTGGCGTTCGATATCCATCCAACAAGGATTCCATAGGGATTGAGCTGGTTGGAGATTCATTTCCCAAAGGACCGAATATTGATCAGAAAAAGGTCAAGTTTGAAATCGTTACTGATGCGCAAAATGAGTCCTTGCGCTGGCTGGTCGAACAGTTGAAAAAGGAGTACAGGATTCCTGACTCCGAAGTGTTCAGGCATCCAGAAATTTCTTACAAAAATATCACTGAAGCCAGCACAGCAAAATGGTAAAAATCCATGCGCCAGGCATCATCCGCAGCATGCTGGCAGCAAGTTGTCTTGCCGCCAGTGTTTGTCATGCAAGTTGCATTCCTGCGGATGATGAAAACTTTGAGCCTGAAATGTGTGATGTCATGCTGCCGCCCATGGCGCATATTGACATAACCGATCATCACGGCGATGGAGTGGAAAGAGAGCCTGACTGCAATTCATTCAGGCCAGGCATCCCTGAAATATATCGCTTTTTTTCGAGAGCGAAATCCGTGAGCCAGCAAGCGTGGTCTCATGAGCTGACTTGGGTTTCCTGTTATGTATCGGGAACGGTGGTTTTCAAGGACGGCCGCAAAGGTTCGTGGCATGTGCGCGCATCGGCAATAGGCACAATAGACATCGAAGGTCCGGCGCCTGTGACTTTTCATCTTTATTGTCCTGATTGCAGTTTCCATCCATTTTGGTTAGGAGAGTAGCTTGCGCGTTTGCATGAAGCCTGTATTGGACAGAATACGCTTTTTCGGCTGGACTGCTTGTTTGTCAGGCATTCTGGCCTTCAGCGTCTCGTCACCAGCCCAGCAGGTTTCTGATTCTTGTGTAGAAAGCATGGAGGACGATTTTGCTGAAGACACGATTCTGCTTTGTTCCTCTCTATTGCCCCCAGTCAAAACCATTCATATTGAAGGCAGCCGTGGCGATGGAAAAAAAGCCGGGGAACCAGATTGTGATACGTTTAGGCCAGATGTGGCGACAATAAGGCGTTATTTTTCAAAAGCGCGGTTTATTAATGAGCAGGACTGGATCCACAAACTTACATGGATTTCATGCAGGGTCTATGGCTCAATGATACTGGAGGACGGACGTAAAGCGTATTGGGGCATCAGTGCCAACCGTTCTGCGAGTGTTGTGATTGAAGGGCAGCCTGAACAGGATTTTTATTTATATTGCCCCGAAGCGGATTGCGATTTCACGCCATTTTGGTAACAGGCGGCTGTTCCAACAATTGCCTCCATCCGTAGCGTGAAGGCAATTTTTTCTAGAGACCATGACATGCACAAGCTTCAACTAACAGTTTCCGCAAAACAGGTTCGGAAGCCTGACAGCTCGATGGAGATAGATCATCATGAATTCCAAATGGCTAGTCTGCCTGCCTTTCATTCTGACGCCTAGCGCTTTGTCCTTGGCCCAAGAAATGCCTGTTCATGATGCCTGCGTAGATATATTGGAAGAGGACTTTGCAGACGACACGATCACGCTATGCCCCTCGTCACTGCCGCCCATCAAGACAATTCAGGTGGAACGTTATAGTGAGAGCAAAAAGGGAATAGGGGAGCCGGATTGCAATACATTTCATCCGGACGCCGCTACGGTGCGGCGCTATTT
>ERZ773075.1566-NODE-1566-length-11186-cov-137.508_pt1 | contig 11186 bp, 7 predicted proteins | sample MGYA00580614_ERZ773075 | MGnify/ENA primary metagenome ERZ773075 (study PRJEB29015, sample SAMEA2738021) | human oral metagenome | biome: human oral; feature: human-associated habitat; material: dental | place: China | collected 2043 ... | reverse complement strand
GGGTCCTTCCCTGAGGTCGCCGGTGGGCCTGGCTCCCGGCGTCGGCCGGGAGGACATCAGCCCTTATTGTTGCTGGTGAGCGCCGCCACGTCATCCGCCTGTGGTCCCAGGAGCGGCTTCCACGCGTCCGTCAGTCCCCGGTGAACCCAGGGATGAGGGGAGCTGTATGTCCTCCTGCTTTGGGAGCAGGGGGACAGCAAGTCCACGGACCAGGGACCTACCTGTCTCGACGAGCGCGGGACCTGCGGGCCTCGGCGTCGAGGACGCGCTTGCGTCGTCGACCCCACCGCCTGCCGCTCCAGATACCGAGCAGCACCATGGCGCCGACCAGCGCGCTCGTTGCCGTCAGTGCGGGCATGACCGTCTCCCTTCTCAAGCCCCTCGTGTCAATTCATGGTAATTCGCGTCGTGGCGGGCAGCTCAGGATTGGGAACGTACTTCGTGATCGGGGACTGCTTTTTCCTTCAGACGACTGGGGACGGACCGCAGTCATCTGGAGGACAACGCAGTCCTCGTAGGAAAAGTACGTTCTCGACGGCGCTCATGGGTAGAGACCGCGTGTCGCGATCCAGTAGTGGTTTGATCGGGGCTCTTACATGAGCGCTCTGGTGAGTGCCGCCGCGTTGGTCCTCAGATAGTGGACGTCACGTAGATAGACGGTGTCGTGGCCGTCGTCGAGGTGGGACTGGAATGCCGCGTCGCCCTGCGCCGCCTGCGACCGCATGTAGCTGACCAGATCGAGCAGCCGTCGGCACACGGTCTCGATGACCTGAGTCCGATTCACCTCCCCGTACTCGTCGCAGAACAGCCGAGCCCGCCGAGCCTGCTCGGCCAGAGAGCCGAAACCGACCGCGTTTCCTGGCGCGGTGAGTGGGGCGAAGCGATAGATCGCGTAGGCGACGTCGCGGATGCGAGGGCCCGGGTGCGCGGTGTCGAAGTCGATGATTCCGACCAGCCTGCTCTCGTCGAAGACGCAGTTGTACGGTGCGAAGTCCCCGTGGCAGATGACCTCGTAGGGCTCAACTGCCTCCAGCATCCAGCCCTCCACCACCTCGGTCGCCAGGTCACTGGTCACCTCGTGCAGCGAGCGCAGCGCCCGGGCCGCTGAGATGACCGCCTCATCGCTGCGCAGTGCCGTAGGCAATGGGTAGCTTCCGGCCCGCCCCTCCATGAACTCGAGGACCTGCTGGCCGTCGTCGGACAGGCCCAGGAAACGTGGGGAGTACCTGAACCCCCTGCGCTCCAGCACGGTGAGCAGCCACTCGACATTGGTGCTGCCCTGGCGCCGACTGCGAAGGACTCTGCCACCCACCTTGGTGACCTCGGTCGACCCGCCCTGGAGGTCCTCGGGAACCTCGCTCATAGCACCTGCCCCATCCCTCGTCATCCTACGTGGGTGGACGGCGCTCGTGGCCGACGACGGCTACGGGATGGGCCGGATCTGCTGATGATCGCGCGGCACATCGGCTGCAGGCGGGGCGTGGTGGCCGCACCCATCCGCCCTGTTCCGCCGTGAGACGCCGCGCCCGTCTCCTCATGAGACGCCGCCTCGCACCCGTGTCCGACCTCCTCGCGAGGCACCGGGACGTTAGGCTCAATACCGGTGCCCGCCCGGCCGACGCCGGCCCGCGCCCACAAGCCATCCACATGCCCCGAGAGGATCAGCTGCATGGATCTCTACGAGTACCAGGCCAGGAACCTGTTCCGCCAGCACGGCGTCCCCGTGCTCGACGGCGCCGTGGCCACGACCCCCGAGGAGGCGCGCAGCGCCGCGCAGTCCCTCCTCGACGCGGGCAGCGAGCTGGTGGTCGTCAAGGCCCAGGTCAAGACCGGCGGCCGCGGCAAGGCCGGCGGCGTCAAGCTCGCCCGCACCGTCGAGGAGGCCGAGGCCCGCGCCCGCGACATCCTGGGCATGGACATCAAGGGCCACACGGTGCGCGCCGTCCTCATCTCCGACGGCGTCGACATCGACGCCGAGTACTACTTCTCCATCCTCCTGGACCGCGCCGAGCGCCAGTACCTGGCCATGTGCTCGCGCGAGGGCGGCATGGACATCGAGACCCTCGCCGCCGAGCGCCCCGAGGCCCTGGCCCGCGTCGGTATCGACCCGCTCGAGGGCATTACCCCCGCCGTCGCCCACCGGATCGTTCAGGCCGCCGGCTTCGAGGCCGGCCCTCTGGCCGACGACGTCGCCGCCGTCGTCGAGCGCCTCTGGGAGGTCTTCACCGCCGAGGACGCCACCCTCGTGGAGGTCAACCCCCTGGTCAAGGCCACCGACGGCCGCATCATCGCCCTGGACGGCAAGGTCACCCTCGACGACAACTCCCGCTTCCGCCACCCCGCCCACGCCGAGCTCGTCGACAACGCCGCCACCGACCCCCTGGAGGCCCGCGCCCGCGAGGCCGGCCTCAACTACGTGCGCCTCGAGGGCGAGGTCGGGGTCCTGGGCAACGGCGCCGGCCTGGTCATGTCCACCCTCGACGTCGTCGCCGGTGCCGGCGAGCGCCACGGCGGCATGAAGCCCGCCAACTTCCTCGACCTGGGAGGCGGGTCATCGGCCGAGGTCATGGCCACCGGCCTGGAGGTCGTCGCCTCCGACCCCCAGGTGCGCGCCATCCTCGTCAACGTCTTCGGCGGCATCACCTCCTGCGACACCGTCGCCCGGGGCATCGTGGCCGCCGTTGAGTCCCTGGGCGGGCTGCCCAAGCCCGTCGTCGTGCGCCTGGACGGCAACAACGCCGACACCGGTCGCGCCATCCTGGCCGACGCCGCCATCGAGGGCGTCACCGTCGTCGACACCATGGACGGGGCCGCCGACGTCGTCACCGCCATCGCCGAGCAGATCAGCGGTCAGCCCGCTGCCAAGGAGGCCTGAGACATGAGCATCTTCCTGACCGAGACCGACCGCGTCATCGTCCAGGGCATGACCGGCTCGGAGGGCCGCAAGCACACCACCCGCATGCTCTCGGCCGGCACGAAGGTCGTCGCCGGCGTCAACCCCCGCAAGGCCGGCACCGCCGTCGCCTTCGACGTCGCCCCCATCGGCCCCGGCGCCGGCGAGGTTCAGGCCGGAACCGTCGAGGTCCCCGTCCACGGCACCGTCGCCGAGGCCAAGGAGGCCACCGGCGCCGAGGTGAGCGTCGTCTTCGTCCCGCCCGCCTTCGCCAAGGGCGCCGTCGTCGAGGCGGTCGACGCCGGGGTGCGCCTCGTCGTCGTCATCACCGAGGGCATCCCGGTGGCCGACGCCACCTGGATGCGCGCCTACGCGGCCGAGCACGGCGTCCAGATCATCGGCCCCAACTGCCCGGGCATCATCTCCCCGGCCCGCTCCAACGTGGGCATCACCCCGCCCGACATCACCGGCCCCGGTCCCCTGGGACTGGTCTCCAAGTCCGGAACCCTGACCTACCAGCTCATGCACGAGCTGTCCGACCTGGGCTTCACCACCTGCATCGGCATCGGCGGGGACCCGGTGGTCGGCACCACCCACATCGACGCCCTGGCTGCCTTCGAGGCCGACCCCGACACCCGCCTGGTGGTCATGATCGGTGAGATCGGGGGCGACGCCGAGGAGCGCGCCGCCGCCTACATCCGCGAGCACATGACCAAGCCGGTGGTCGCCTACGTCGCCGGCTTCACCGCCCCCGAGGGGCGCACCATGGGCCACGCCGGGGCCATCGTCTCCGGATCGTCGGGCACCGCCGAGGCCAAGAAGACCGCCCTGGAGGCCGCTGGCGTCCGGGTGGGGCGCACTCCCAGTCAGACCGCCGAGATTGCCCGCGAGCTCTACCGCCGGCTGGCCGGCGAGGTGGGAGCTTGAGCCCGGCCCGGTCACGAGTCGCCGGCCTGACGTCCTGGACCCTGTGGTCCCTGCGCGTGGGGATCGAATCGGTCGGCCTGAGCTGGCTGATGGTGGTGGTGCTGACGGTTGCCGTGTCCATGGCGAGCTCCAGCCTCAGCGCCGCGGCCGCCCTGAGCGCCGGCGAGGCCGTGCGCGCCGGTACGGCCCTGTGGAGCCTCGGCTTCGGGGGGATGGTCACCTCCTCCTCCGCCGACCAGGGAACCCTCAGCCTGCCGCTGCTGGGACTGACCCTGGTGCAGGTGGGCTGGACCTGGAACTGCGTGCGGCGCGCCCGTCCCACTCGTCCGGCGGCGGGGGCGGCCATCGTCATCGCCGCGGCCGCCGTCGCGATCCTGGTCTGCCTGACCGGCCCCAAGGGGCCCAGCGCCTGGCCGGCGGTCGGCGGAATCGCCGCGATCACGTGCGCCGTTGTCGCCGTCCAGCTTCAGCGCGCCGGCAACGGCTGGTCTGCCCTGATCCGGTGGTGGGACCGTCGCCCCCGTTGGGCGGCTCCGGCCCTGTCGCTGGCCTACGGCGCCGCGCGGGCCCTGGCGCTGCTGAGCCTCCTGGTGGTGGCCGCGGCCGCTTTCAAGGGAGCCGGCCGGGTCTCGGTCCTGCACGACGCCCTTGCCGGCGGCGGGTTCATCGCGATGGCCGGCCTCGTCCTGCTCCAGATCGCCTGGGTGCCGACCATGCTCATCTGGGCCTGTTCATGGCTCATCGGCGCCGGCTTCTCCGTAGGGACTGGGACGGTGTTCGCCCCCGACCGCGTGGTGGCCGGTCCCGCGCCCGCCTTGCCGTTGCTGGGACTGCTGCCAGCGGCGCCGCTGAGCACCGCGGGCCTATGGCTCCCACTCGTGGTGACGGTCGGCGCCATGGTGGCCGCCTGGAGACGTCGGGCGGTCCTCAACTCCCTGCGGGTGCGCCATGCCGTCAGCGCCGCCGGGGCCGCCGCCCTCCTCGTGGCCGCCGGCGTGGGGCTGTTGTGCCTGGCCGCCTCCGGCTCTGTGGGGCCGGGCCGGATGACCGACGTCGGCCCCCAGGTCCTCTACACCGTAATCCTCGTCTTCGTCGAGGTCGGAGTCGGCCTGGCCGCCATGGCGATCCTGGCCCACCCCTATACGCGCACCTGGGCCAGGGGCGCCCTGCCCGAGTCGATCCTGCCGGCGACTGACCGGCGTCGAGATGCGGACGAGGACGACGTCGAAGAGCAGGACGGCGAGGCGTAGGGCCGGTGCTCCCCTCGGAGGGTTGCTACGGCCCGCGCAGGGCGGGAGACGGCGGCGCACCGCGCTGCGCGGGAACGTACCTTTCGATCGAGGACTGAGTTCTCCCGCAGACGACTGAGGGTGGACGTCAGTGGTTTGCGGGATGGGTACGTTCTCGATGGAGAACGCAGTTCCCGATCCGCTTGGCCGGCCGCCCCGCTCTGCGGTCGAGACCGGCCAGGATCACCACGGTCCCTGTCAGGTTCTGCGGGCTCGCGTCACCAACCGCGTGGCGCCCACAGCGTCCACTGGTGTGGACTCTGAGCATGCAGAACTGTTCGAGTCAGCGGGCCGGGGCGTCGGCACTGCTCAGGGCGCCGATCGCCGTGTCCACGGCCTTGATGAGCTCAGGCGTCACCGCGAGGGGCGCCGACCCGGCCCGGTAGGTCATCCCGGGAATGGGGGTGTACAGGACGTTCGCCTCCAGGCCTGCGCGGCCCTCCTTGAGGGCCTGCCACAGGTCGGGGGACTCGTGGAAGAATCGCGTGACGCGCTCGTCGGAGGCCATCTGCTCCAGGACGTTATCGGCCGACTTGTGTGCCGCCCGGCCCGGCAGCCTGCGGGGAGGAATGTCGGTCTCGTCGTCATCATCGATGGTGGGGGCGGCCCCCTGGTACTCGACGACGACCAGCTGAGCCCCGCCGGAGGAGAGTCCCAGAGCGTGGACCGGGCTGTCGACGGGACGCTGGTCGATGGCACTGCCCCGGAAGGTGTCGGTGATTCGCAGCCCCTCCAGGATGGCGAACTGCTCGCCGTTACCGGTGTTGAGGCGGCGCGTCAGGCCCAGGATCTCGGCCTGCTGCTCCGACACTGAGGCGGCCAGATCGCGCATCTCGCCGACGACCTGGGAGTCGGCCCCGGAGTCGGCTAGATCGGCGACGGTCTCATCGATCCGGCTGGGCTCCAGGGCCTCGATGTCGACGACGCCCAAGGACTCGGCGAGCTTCCGAAGGCGCGCGATATCGGCCTCGACCGCCACCTGCCGCTTGGTGCGCGCCGTGAACAGCGCCTGGCTCTCGGAGAAGCTCTCAGCACCCCGGATCCGCCGGTTGACCGAGAGCTCGGCGGCCAGGTCAGTACCGCCCCCGGCGGGACTCGCACTCAGAGCCGAGCGCGGCATGTAGGTCATGGCGAAGTCCAGCAGGGCCAAGCACGCCTGCCCCGGCGTGAGAGTGACTAGGTGACGTAAGAGGCTGCTCGACGACGGCGCTGTGCTGATGCGACGCCCCGGCGCCCCCAGCGTCAAGACGAGGGACAGGCTCATAGCCACCGCGGCCAGCGCACCGACCGCGTAGAGGAGCCCCTGGGTGCCGCTCAATCCGCTCCACCACTGGGAGAACAGGCGCGGCAGCGCCGAGAGGAACAGGTCGTCCTCGGTCTCCTTGAGTTCGGGGGCGAGCTGCCAGACGGTGCGCACCTCGTACATGCAGCACAGGAGGAACAGCACGACGCCGACCACCAGGATCCCCAGGCGGAAGCCCTGGCGGGCATTCGGCTCAGCGCCCGGCGTCGTGGCCTCCATGGCGTCGGCCCGCACGCCGCGCACCTGCTCGGCAGTCGCCCGACCCGCTCGCATGGCGTAGAGGCGCCCCTGGCGCAGGTCCCCGTAGGCGCCCCAGGTGACGGCCAGGTCGCCCCAGGTGAAGTTCGCCAGCGCCACCACCGAGACGATGAGGGCGCGCACGAAGGGCGGCGCCTCGGTGAGGTTGGGGTAGCGGGGAGCCGGCGCCCCGGCCACCGTCCAGCCGTGCACGCCCGCGTAGGCGCGGCGGTGGGCGTCCAGGAGCAGGCAGGCGGCCATGAGGATGACGGACAGGGGGATGGCGCTCAGGCCTCCGCCATTGACCCGCCACAGGAACATGAGCAGGGCCGGGAAGCCGCCACCGGAGTCGCTGTGGCCGAGCTGCTGGGCGATCCTGGCGATGTAGGTGGCGTGGTCGCTCACCGACTGCAGGATGACCACCGCCGGCAGGATCCAGGCCACGATCCGCAGCCACACGAGGTTCTTGGCCCCCTCGAAGGCTGGTGAGTCCTTGAGGCGCCACAGCGTGATCGCCAGGGCCACCGCCATCGTGATGTTGGCGGTGCTCACCTGGTTGCTGACCGCCAGGACATTGCTGTCCTCCTGGGTCATCGACCCTGACGTCCATGGATTGAAGGAGAAGGGCAGCCGCCCGTTGCCCAGGATCGAGGCGAGCATGCTGCTCTCCTCAAGGGCCCGGATACCGTCCTTGACGGCCGTCAGGCCGGCGCCGGCGGCGAAACCGAGCAGGGCCCAGTCGGAGGCCGCCAGACGGCGCATCCGGCCCGGTGCCAGGAACACCACGAGGACCAGGGGCACCAGGGGGCTGAGCACGTCCAGGGCAATAGTCAGGGCGATGCTCATCCCGTTGCCCATAACGGACAGTCCCGCGCCGGTGCGCACGGAGCTCATGATCATGGCCACGATGAGCGACCAGACGGCGCCGACGCCGTACATAATCACCACCGAGCGCCAGCTGATGGTCCGCGTGCGCGCGAGCAGGGCCACCACCATGAGGCAGATGGCCATGAACGCCGCCGGGACGGCGGCATAAGCCAATCGCGGAACGATGAACAGGGCGGCGACGAGCAACGGGATCATGATGGCGTAGGCTCCGCGCATCACCAGGCTCAAAGCGCTGGACAGCCCCGAATGGCGACTCCACCAGCGCCGGTAGGCGGAGGCGGCCTCCTGCCACCGCTCGGAAGGAACCCCGCGGTATACCGGTGTCGCTGCGATGTTGATGGGCGCAGTCATGCTGTGGACTGTATGCCGTATCTAAAGCCGCCCGCAAGGAAACAGGCCGTTCGGTCGGCCGATTCGCCAGCAGCGACGTCTCCGATGAAGACAGGATGACAGAGCCGTGCCGGCGCCGGTGGCCTGAGCGCCGCCACTCGATAGGATGGTCCCGGCCGTGACTGGCGAGGGTGGGGCACCACCGGGGAGCGGCCGAGGCCGTCCACGAACGGGACGTCGCCCGCCTGGGCGTCCCGCCCCCACGTTGCAGCAGGAGCGCCATGTCCTCGTCGTCCTCTCGTTCTTCCCGACCGGTCAACACAGTCGCCGAGGCGGTTCCCACCGCCTACGTCCCCACCGAGGGCCTCGTCAGCCCCGACCGCGTCCCCGTGCGCCGCGCCCTCGTGTCCGTCTACGACAAGACCGGCCTCGTTCCGCTCGCCCGGGCCCTGGCCGACGCCGGCGTCGAGATCGTCTCCACCGGTTCCACCGCCGCCACCATCGCCGCCGCGGGCCTGGCCGTCACCCCGGTGGAGGAGGTCACCGGCTTCCCCGAGTGCCTCGAGGGCCGGGTCAAGACCCTCCACCCGGCCGTCCACGCCGGCATCCTCGCCGATCGCCGCAAGCCCGACCACCTCGACCAGCTGGGGACCCTGGGGGTCGCCCCCATCGACCTGGTCGTCGTCAACCTCTACCCCTTCACCGATACCGTCGCCTCCGGCGCCCCCTTCGACGCCTGCGTCGAGCAGATCGACATCGGCGGACCCGCCATGGTGCGCGCCGCCGCCAAGAACCACCCCGCCGTTGCCGTCGTCACCAGCCCCGAGCGCTACGATGCCGTCGCCGCTGCCATGCGCGAGGGCGGCTTCACCCTGGCCGATCGCCGCCGCCTGGCCGCCGAGGCCTTCGCCCACACCGCCGCCTACGACGCCGCCGTGTCTACCTGGCTGTCCTCACAGGTCGAGGCCGACGCCGCGGACGGGGCCGGTTCGAGCGAGCCGGCCGCGCCTCCCGCCTATGTCGGCGTCGGCTACGAGCGCCTGGCGAGCCTGCGCTACGGGGAGAATCCCCACCAGCGCGCCGCCGTCTACCGCACAGCCGGGGCGAGCGGGGGAGTGGCCGGCGCCCGTCAGCTCCACGGCAAGGCCATGAGCTACAACAACTACACCGACACCGACGCCGCGGTGCGCGCCGCCTACGACCACGGCGAGGTCGTCACGGTCGCCGTCGTCAAGCACGCCAACCCCTGCGGAATCGCCGTCTCGGCCGCCGGCGACGTCGCCGAGGCCCACCGCAAGGCCCACGCCTGCGACCCGGTCTCCGCCTACGGCGGCGTCATCGCCACCAACGCCACCGTCACCGCCGAGATGGCCCGCCAGATCAAGCCGATCTTCACCGAGGTCGTCGCCGCCCCCGCCTTCGACGAGGAGGCCGTGGAGATCCTGTCCACCAAGAAGAACCTCCGTCTGCTCGTCGTCGAGGCCCCCCAGCGCGAGGGCTACGAGATCAAGCAGGTCTCCGGCGGCGCCGTCATCCAGGAGCGCGACGTGCTCAGCGCCGACGGCGATGACCCGGCGACCTGGACCCTGGCCGCAGGGCCCGTCGCGGACGACGCGCTCCTGGCCGAGCTCGCCTTCGCCTGGCGCTCGGTGCGCGCCGTGCGCTCCAACGCCGTCCTCCTGGCCCAGGGCGGTGCCACCGTCGGGGTGGGCATGGGACAGGTCAACCGCGTCGACTCCTGCAAGCTCGCCGTCGAGCGCGCCAACACCCTGGGCGCCCGCTCCACCGGCGACGCCGCAGCCGACAGCCCGCAGAAGGACCGGGCGGAGCCGGTGGAGAAGGGCGCTGTCGGCGGGGGCGACGCCGCCGAGGTCCTGGGAGACCCGACTGGAGAGGCGGCGAGCGCGCCCGAGCGCGCCCGCGGATCCGTGGCCGCCTCCGACGCTTTCTTCCCCTTCGCCGACGGGCTCCAGGTCCTCATCGATGCCGGAGTGCGCGCCGTCGTCCAGCCCGGTGGGTCCATTCGCGACCAGGAGGTCATCGACGCAGCTCAGGCAGCCGGCGTCACCATGTACCTCACCGGCACCCGCCACTTCGCCCACTGACCCGCTGCGGCGGCCTGGGCCCGTCGCTCTCGCTTCGGGCACGGGGCCGCCCTTCGGGAGGAAGGTCGTGGACCGACGCCCCTGCGCGCCGATAGGCTCACCACCGTGACTCACGACCCGCATCCCCGGCAGGCCGAGCACAAGGAGCCCTACCGCACCATCTGCGTCATCCTCGTGGCCATTGGCCTGGCAGCGGTCCCGGCCATTGCGCTGCTGGGACACCGCCGCATCGCCGTCCTTTGGGCGGCCACCGGGATCCTGGCACTCGCCATCGTCAGGATCCAGCGCCCCGACGGCACCTGGCTGGCCGCGCGCAGCCGCCTGTTCGACGTCGCCTTTGGAATCGCCCTGGCCGCAGTCCTGTTCCTCCTGTCCTCCTACGTCAACCTGCCCCACATCCTGTGAGCGGCGCCGTCGCGTCATCGGCCCCGGCGATTTCTCCAGCCGGCATGATCACTCTCCTCCTGTGATCTGGGCCGTTCGGGTCCATTTCTCGGTCCGAGGCCGCGCCGTCACCGGCCGGTGTGGCACGCTGGGCCCAGTCCAGACGTCCTGTCACCATCGTTTCACTCTCTGAAGGTCCCCTATGTCACGCAATCCCTCGGCTCCGCCTTCCCTGGGGCACCGCCTCAGCCACAGCATCCTGACCTGGGTCATCGGCGCGATCGTCCTGGCACTGATCGTGGGCTCGATCCGGGTCGGCGGCCGCCCGATCGTCCCCAAGCCCGTCGGCAACATCTTCGCGACCTTCTCCGACCTGTTCAGCCAGTTCCTCAGCTTCGCCATCCCGCTCATCATCATCGGGCTCGTGACCCCCGCCATCGCCGACCTGGGGCGCGGCGCCGGCAAGTGGCTCGGGATCACCACGGCCCTGGCCTACACCTCCACCCTCTTCGCCGGCTTCCTCACCTTCCTGGTGTGCGCCGCCACCTTCCCCCGCCTGCTCGCCGGAACCTCACTGGCCGACGTCGCCAAGCCCGAAGGGGCCCTGAGCAGCTACTTCACCGTGGAGATGCCGCCGGCCGTCGAGGTCATGACCGCTCTGCTGCTCTCCTTCGTCCTGGGCATCGGCCTGTCCATGGTGCCCCGGGGCGTCCTGCGCAAGGGCTTCATCGAGTTCCGGGCCATCATCACCCGCCTCATCGAGCGGATCATCATTCCGCTGCTGCCCCTGCACATCTTCGGCATCTTCCTCAACCTCACCTACACCGGTG
>ERZ773075.1565-NODE-1565-length-11193-cov-4.95224_pt1 | contig 11193 bp, 8 predicted proteins | sample MGYA00580614_ERZ773075 | MGnify/ENA primary metagenome ERZ773075 (study PRJEB29015, sample SAMEA2738021) | human oral metagenome | biome: human oral; feature: human-associated habitat; material: dental | place: China | collected 2043 ... | reverse complement strand
AGGGTCCTCGCGCAGGGTGCGGATGAAGGAGGTGGAGAGTCTGTGCAGCACGGGCACATGGTACGTGCTGCGCGTCCGCCGTCGGCAACCGGTCGCAACCGGGGCGGTCGAGTCGCAGCGCCGACCGCCTTCCAGGGCAGATCTGATGCGAGGTTACTGCATCATCGAGCGATGCAGTAACCTCGCATCATGCGCACCACGGTTGATCTCCCCCCGGCCCTGCACCAACGAGTCTCGCGAACCGCCGCGGCCCGTGGAGTTTCGCTGTCATCCATGATCAGCGAGCTGACCGCCCTGGGGCTCGAGCAGTCCGAGGCCGAGGACCCCGGGGCGGGGATCAGCACCAGTCCTGTCACCGGCCTCCCCCAGCTGCGCACGGGACGACCCATCACCGCCGGTGAGGTCGCTGATTTCCTGGCGGAGAGCGAATGAGCACCCACCTGGTGGACGCCAACGTCCTCATCGCCCTGCTCGTCCCCGATCATGAGCATCACACCGCGGCCGAGTCCTGGGCAGGCGGGCTGGCGGAAGAGGACTTGATCGCTTCTGATCCCGTGGTTGAGGGAGCCTTCACCCGTTATGCGGTGCGGATCGGGCACCGCGCCGCCCAGGTGCAATACGCGCTGCGCCGCGTCCATGAGATGCCCCGATGGCGGTTCTGGCCCGATGTTCTGCCCTATGCGGACTGCGACCTGGCCACTGTGCGCGGGCACCGCCAGGTGACCGACTCCTACCTCGCCTCCTTGGCCCGCCACCACGGCGGACGATTGGTCACCTTCGATCGGGCACTGGTGGGGCGCTTCCCCGATGTCGTCGATCTGATCGGGTCGGGCCGTCCCGAGGAGCAGGGATGAAGGAAGGCCGGTCATTCGGACCCCGCTGCTGATCGCACCCAAGACACCTCACAGCGAGGACCGGAGGGGCAGGAGTTTCGGTCGGGCGCAGGGGTTGTGCGTCCGAAGTGGGACTCCCGCCACCCGACTGCGCCACGGAACCCCTGCTTTGGGCCGTCCCCCGCCTCGGGCCGGATGTGTCCAAAACGGAGGGGATTAAAGCCTCGGTGGCCCGGGTAGCTCCAAGAAACCATGCGATGGCTTAGTTTTTTGGCGTGTTTTCGGTGTGCTTTCGGTGTGCTTGGGTGTCGCGCTGCATGGTGCCCGGGCTGATCTCCTCCGTTTTGGACACCTGGCGCCCTCAATGCGCCGTGCCGACACCAGAGCAGGGCTGTCTCCGGAGCGGGCCGAGGTGGGGCACTCGAGGGTGCTTGGACCTTGTCGTGGACGAGGGCTTGCGCCGCCAACGCGGGTTCATCCCTGATCACGAGGGCCAAGGGCCTCGTCATCAGGGATGAACCGGCAAGCAGTGCCCGTTGACGGCCGGAGCCCTCATGCTCACCGCCGCCCCGCCCTGCAGGCACCAGGCGATGGGCGCGGGCGGCATCACGCCGAGGAATGCAACGCACCGCCCACGCACGTGTTTCCCGGACCCATGGAGGGTGATGGAGGGTTCTTCACTGTCCGGCAACAACGGGGCCTGAGATGCGCGAACACGAGGCGGAGAGACGCCTGCGGGCAAGCCTCGATGGGGCTGCGCCGGCGATGGGTTGTTCTCTACCCCGCAATGACTGCCCGCCCATGCCCTCATCCGGGTAGTGTGGCGACCAGGGGTGTGAGGCGCTTTCCGCAACGGCGGCAACTCCCTTCCCCGGTACACCTCTGCGGATTGCGGCCAGCAGGACCGCCAGGGTGCTCCTGCTGGCCGACACGGAGATGCGATATGGGGATCAACGAGGAGCCTGTTCCTGATGGAGAGCATGACGGGGTTCCGGTGCGCTATCCCAGGGGCTATCGCTCGAATCGGCATTATCCGAGTGATGAGAAGAACTACCTCGGGAACTGGGCGCTGGGCCTGGGTGTGGCCAGCATCCTGTGCTGCGGGCTGCTCTTCGGGATCGTTGCCATCGTCCTGGGGCTTCAGGCCCAGGCGGCTGCTGACCAGGGGCTTGCCACGAATCGGGGCATGGGTACGGCAGGAATTACCTGCGGGTGCTCGGTTTCGCAGGCGCGCTCATCGTGCTGCTGGCGCAGGCGCAGATGTAAGGGTGTTGTTCGTGGCGGACTGTCCGTTATATCCCAAATATCCCAGGCGCCGGCCGCCGACATGTACGGCATTTCCCAGCCCACTGTCTCACGCACCTGAATACGCATGGAGCCCCTGACTGGAACCCTCTCATGCTCCGCGGTCCGGGAGTGAGGGCTCAGCGCCCTGAACAACCGTGCCCTGATGGAAGACCGCCTTCCATCCGGACTCCTCATGACGGTAGACGGTTGAGCGGCGTGTCACCCGCCCCTGGCCGTGCAGGGTGTAACGCACCTGGAAGACACCGGCCCCCAGTGGGACGACATGCGCATCCTCGATCCTGTAACCGGTCGGAAGAGAATCGAGATGCGTTCCCGCCAGGCGCCCTAGCACAATTTCCTTGACCTCCGAGCGTTCGTAACACGTCCCTGATGCGCCTATCTCACTGAAATCCTCGGCGATCTGCTCATCGAAGGACTGCTCATCCCAGATCAGTTCGCGATGGTGGAAAATGGGTTCACGCTCTACCAGCTCCGCCTCGTGAGGTAGATCGGTCATGTCTCCTCCAGGAGGTACTCGAATCCCGGAATCATAATCTGAAAGGGCTACCGCCTGAAGGCCGGGCAACAGGTGGAGATCACTTTGGTCAGGCGGGGCGCAGCCTCAGCGTGTGGGCCGCGGACGCCTCAATGGCCCCGCGGCTGAACCGCCATGGGTACATCCGGCCCTCAGCCCACGCCTCGAACTGGTCGTTGACGTGAGGGGACCACGGGTGCCCGGAGGCCCCCGACGAGATCACCCAACGCGCGCCGTCGAGGTCGCCCATGTCGACGGTCATGCGCATCGAGGCACCGGAGACCACCTGGTAGTCCACCCGGCCTCCGTCCTTGACCGCGGGATCGAACCACGTGGCGTTGGGAATGTCCCCGGCGCCTCCCACCGGCTGCGGGGGCGCATTGAAGTGGTTCCGCACGATCCCAGGCAGGCCCTCGCCGCCGAGCAACTGATGGGTGGGTTTCTTCACGTGGATGCCACCCCAGGTCCAGGCCCCGTGGTCCTCGCCCATCTGCGCGGTGAGATCGGCGTCGGCCTCCGCCCAGGCGCGCTGCATGATCACCGAGGCGTCCTCCACCTCCGGAGTGGCCGTGTCATCCCACAGGGGGTTGTCCGAGTCGGCAACCAGCTTCCCCAGCAGCCTGGGATCGGTCGGGTACTCATCCCCCAGTTCGTCGCTGAGAGCGGCGTGCGCCAGGTGGGAGTAGACCGCCGCCATGATCGCGGCGCCCTGCGAGTCGGTGGCCATGTGGGCGCCGTCGGCGTACCAGGACGCGAGCACCTGTTGGAGCTCACCCAGCCTCGGGGAGGTCAGTTCCACACCAGTCAGGGCCGGGGCCAGTTCATCGGCCTGGGAGGAGTGGTCGAGCAGCATGGCCCAGGAGGCCTGCTCCACCGTGATCGGACCCTGCGCCGCCGCGCCGGCCAGGTAGTCGTGCATCTGCTGCGACCGGTACCCCTGGGCATAGCCTCCAAGACCGAGGTACGGGCCCGCATCCTGCGGGGTCACCGGCTGGTTGGCGGGGGTGATGATGCCATCGGGCGGGTTGAGCGCCGCCGGCATGTCCTGCGGCGCGTAGAAGCCCTGCCAGTCGTAGCCGGAGTCCCACCCGGGCCGGGGCCAGCGCCCATCGGCCCCCAGGTTGTCGGGGTCGTGGGCCATGGAGGGCTGCTGGTCGGCCGGGGCCTTGATGGGTCTGATCGGGTACCTGCCGGGCGCCTGGTAGCCGATGTCGCCGTCGGCGGTGGCGAAGAGGATGTTCTGCGCCGGGTCCGCGAAGAGCGTGGCCGCCGAGGCCACTCCGGCTGCGTCGGTGGCGCGGTTGAGCGCGAACCATGCCTCAGCCGTCCTGCTCGGCATCAGGGCCGTCCACTGCAGGGCAACCGAGAAGTCCCCCGTGGCGCCGGGCAGCTGCCCGAGATCCTCATCGGGCGCGAAAAGGCCCGAGACGATGGGGCCGTGCACGGACTCGCGGACCTCCACCTCGAAGGGCTCACCGCCCGCCACCTTGAAGGACTCGGTGCGGGTCTTGTAGGCCAGGCACGCCCCATCGCGCCGGTAGGCGTCCGGTCCCGCGTTCTGCTCGACCACCAGGTCACTCGCATCTCCTTGGAGGTTGGTGAAGGCCCAGGCCAGCTGGGGGTTGCGGCCGATGACGACGCCCGGCAGCCCTGCGAAGGAGAAGCCTTCGACGTCGAAGGTGCAGTCGTCATCGAGGGCGGTGCAGTGCAGCCCCACCTGAGACCACACCGAAGGGTAGTCGATGTCCAGGTGCGGATCGTTGCCGATGATGGGCTTGCCCGACGCCGTATGGCTGCCGGAGACGACGAAGGAGTTGGAGCCGATGTCCGGCCCCTGACCCAGGACGGCCGGGACGGCGTCGAGGGCCCGTTGGGCCTCCTGAAGCACGCCTGAGGTTCCGCTCATGCCTGCTGTGGGTGTCGTAGCGACTGCGCCCTCCTCGGCGTCTGGCCCGGATGCCGGGGCAGCCTCGTCCGGCGCCGAGCCATCAGCGGGTCCGGGGCAGTCGACGGCCTCGGCGTCCTGTTCGGGCATCGGCAGGGGTGAGGCGACGGGGTACTCGGAGCGGGGCCTGAGGTTGCCGGAGCCGTCGTCGAGCAGGATCGGCCTGCGGGCGCTCTCATCAACCGGCGGGATCAGCTCCTCGACGGCGGCCGGACTGCCCAGCTTCGAGAGCATCTTCATGCGCCAGGCTTCACTCTCGTGCGCGCCGCTGAGGCCCTGGGACATCGCCTTGATCCAGGACAGCGAGTCGACGCCGCTCCACGGCTCGATATCCCCGATGGGCAGGTTCAGGCCCATCACCGCGTACTCGTTGGCCACCTGCCAGGGGGCCTTCCCCTTGAGGTAGGCGTTGACCCCCTCGGCGTAGGCCTCGTAGAAGCCACGGGCCTCGTCGGACAGGAGCTCCCACTCCTGCTCGGCAACACGGCGCCAGCCCATGGTGCGGATCGATACGTCGGACTCCTTGCCCGCTTCGCCGACCAGCTCGGAGAGCCGCCCAGCGGTCAGGTGGCGTCGCACGTCCATCTGGAAGAACCGGTCCTGGGCCTGGACGTATCCCTGAGCGAAGAACAGATCGCGGTCGGCGGAGGCGTAGATGTGGGGGACGCCCTGGCCGTCACGACTCACGGCGACCTCATCGGTGGGGCCGGCCAGTGTGATCGTGCCGTCATATTGCGGCAGCGGAGCCCGCAGGATGACGGTGAGCGCCACCCCGGCGACGAGTGCGAGCACGACGAACCCGCACACCGCTGCGATGAGCCATTTCCGGATTCTGTGTCTGCGTCTGCGTGGGGGCGTAGAAGCCTGAGCGGGTGATTCGGTGGACAACTCGGGTGATAATTCGTCGGACATTGAGACTCCTTATGGTCGCACTGGACGTTAAACAACCCCCAATCCGGGCGCACCAGCCACTTGGGGGGAATCGGAATCCGCCAAGTGGTGGAGCCGAGGAGTCGCAAAACTCTTCCGCCCCGGGTGACGGAGAAGACGGGGAGATTTACTCGTTGGCGTTAGACGGTGATGGGGTCATGGCGTGGCCCGCCCCCTATAACGGGGACGGGCCACACTGATAGATCGATGATCAGCAGTCCCCGCTGCTGCTAGAAGCCGACATCGGGGTTGAGGAGGTTGAAGGCTAGGGCCATCCAGGCGACAGCGGCCAATGCAATGGGCAGGAGCAAGGCGGTGACGATCCGTAGCACACCGGACCGCGCTCTGAGGACGCGCACCGATTCGACGGCGCCCGGGATGATCCCCAGGAGGCCCACAAGAGTCAGGATCTGGATCCCGTGAAGCGTCAACGGGCCCACAGAGGTCCGATCAGCCATCAGTGATACCGCCGCACCTGCCCAGGCGCCGATCGCGGCGAGAGTCAGCCCCGCCCCGAGCCTGGCCGAGCGCGCCCACCAGGACAAACAGGGGCCGGCATCAGCGATGCCCGCGCCGCCGCGCCGCGCCATCAAACGGCGCACTGCGCCGAGCGGCCAGGCCAGCACAAACAGCATGAGGACCGTGGCGGCACCGAGCACCACCGGAACGAGCACCCGCTGAGAGACAGTGATCGGCAGCAGCGAGAAAGCGGGGATATCGCCGATGCGCACCACTTTTCCATCCTCCACCTGAACGGTCAGGGTCTGCGATCCCCCAACCTGCCGCCACACCCACGGCTTGATCTCCTCATACTCGATCACAGACTCCCCCGCCCGCAGCAGAAGATGACCATCATCAAGGGCATCAATACTGTTCCACTCCGAGGGGAGGGCCTCCCGGATACTGGCGAAGGACGTCATCGGCGCCCGGGACGAGGTGTAGGTCCCGGCCGCCACCCGCGCATGCTGCCGCGATTCATCAACCGAAGGCCCACCTTCCGCACCAGGCTCGGAACCGGGATAATAACGGTCGGAGAAACCCCTCATGAGGTCATCTTTCAGAGCCGCAGCCCCATCCTTCCCCTCACCATTAACCGCAACGAAAACCCCAGATCCATCGTTCGGGTAGATCTCCAACTCGGCTTGGAAGACCGTACCGCCTTCATGGCCGACGATCTGGTGCCCATTACGGCTCTCATCGAAGAATCCGAGTCCCATCTGCTTGCCCTCGGCGAGCGTCCCCAGCTGATCAGCACCGAGCCCAGGGCCGAACATCTGCTTCCATGTGCCCTCCTCGAGTAGCGCGCCGCCCTGCGACTGGTTGAGCATGGCCAGCATGAATCTGCCGGCGTCGGTTCCGGAGGTGGTCATCCCCCCAGCTGGAGAGTCGATGAGCTCGAAGGGTTGAGCCCGGCCTCCAGTGGTCTTGTAACCATTGGCCATCCTGCCAGCGAGCCGCTCCGGCAGCGGCTGGTCGAAGGTGGAGGAGTCCATGCCCGCCGGCTCGAGGACATGCTCGCGCACATAGTCCTCGAAAGACTCGCCGCTGACCCGCTCAACGATGTAACCGGCCAGGGACATGCCGTAATTGGAGTAGGCCGGAGTAGTACCGGGGGCGAAGACCTGCGCCGGGGGATCCTGCCGGACGGACTCATCCAGGTCGAATGGCCCGGGCTCCGACGTGACGAGATTCCTGCCTCTTTCCTCGAATCCCGCGGTGTGCGTCAGGAGGTTCCGCAAGGTGATATCACCGGGATAACGGCGCGGGATCTTCACATCGGTGTAGGCGCTGATATCAACGTCCAGGTCCAGCTCGCCCCGCTCCACCAGCTGCATCACCGCGATACTGGTGGCGAGCTTGGACACCGATGCGATGCGGAAGAGGGTATCGGAATCCACCGGGCGCCGCGGCTCGCCGTCGGCTCCCGTAGCCGCATACCCGTACCCCCTCGTCACCAGGATCCGACCATTGTGAACGACGGTGACCACCGCTCCGGGAAGGTTGCCCCGATTGAGGGCGTCGGGGATCTTCCCATCGAGCCAGGCAGTGACATCCTCCGGGGTCAGCTCATGCCTCCCCTCGGGCTGCGACACATGCGGACCAGGCCGAACGGGCCCGGCCGATAGCGCCGATGAGCAACCGCCGAGGACCACCGCCACTATCGACAGCACCGCCGTCAATGCCGACAACCGCACCAGCGGCGCGGAGCCCCTCCCGCCCGAACCGAGAGCGCGCCGAACCGGTCTTCCAGGGTCTGCATTCAGCATAAGAACCTCCTTCAGGCGCCCCGAACGCTAATCGGCCCCGGATCCAGGCGCGCCAGGCACATGGGGGAAGCGGACTCCGCCAGGTGGCGGAGATGCGAGTCCGCGCAAGCCCCCTCCCCCAGGTGGCGGATGCGCGCCCCTGAGGCGTGAGTAGAGTCCGGCTGGTGAGATCACCCGACCCGGCACGACGCATCCAGTGGCTGCTCTGGGGTGCTTCCGCCATAGCGACCGCGATCTTCCTGCTCGACATAGCGGTCTCACTCAACGCGGATCTCCATGCCCTCCATCACGAGCGGACCTGGTGGGAAGCCCTGTGGTTCTGGATGCAGGTGGTCTCCCCGATCGCCGCTCAGTTCCTGCTGCTGCCCGCGTTCAGACGGCGGGGCCTACTGCTGCCCGCAGCATGCATGTTCCTCAGCGTCCTGCTGCCCGGAGGCTTCCATGTGCCGGCTTTCGTTGCGGCAGCGCTCCTAGGGACGCGCTCGAAGGCATGGTCGCTGTCCATCGCGCTCGGGTCGCAGGTCGTGGGAACGGCGCTCGGCCTGGCGGTGAGCCCGTTCCCATGGCGGTGGGCCGACTGGTGGACGGAGCTGCCTTACCTCGTCTACACCGTCACCGCCGTGCTGCTCGGCATCCTGCTCACCAATCACCAGGAGCTCACCGAGGCCCGCGTCGCGCGTGCCCGTTCGCAGGAGCGGGCACGCATCTCGCGCGAGATGCATGACTCCCTGGCCCAGCGCATCTCCTTGATCTCCTTGCACGCCGCCGCATTGGCCAGTCGTCGCGATCTCGATGCGGAGCAGGCCGCCCGCACCGCAGGCACGATCCGGGCCATGGCGGCCGAGGCCGGCCATGAGCTGCGTCAGATCCTCCATGTGCTCCACGAAGACGGCTCCGGGGACGAGGCCGCCGTCGTCTGGGGTGATGTCGCCCGCACCATCGATCACTACCGGGAGACCGGCATGGACATCCGCCTCAATACCGGCCAGGACTGGGAGCGGTCCTTCAACGAGGCGGGTGCCGCCACCCGGCACGCCGTCCTGCGCACCGTCGAGGAGGCGCTCGCCAATGCCCACCGCCATGGATCCGAGAGCTCAGCGCAGCTGAATCTCGAAACCGGCGGGGCCGTACTGGTGGTGGAGTGCATCAATCCGGTCGCACGGCCGACCCTCCCGCAACCCGGCCACGGCCTGGGCCTCCCCGGCCTGCGCGAGCGGATGCGGCTGCTGGGCGGCCGACTGAGCCTGGCCCGGGAGGCCGGAGTATTCACCCTGCGCGCAGAGCTCCCTGCAGGGAGGAAACCGAAGAAGGAACCGCTTCATGACTGACCGCATCCGCATCGTCATCGCCGACGACCAGGCCCTCGTCCGCTCCGCCCTGCGCCTGATCCTGGAGGGCGATCCGGACTTGACCGTCCTGGGCGAGGCGGCGGACGGGCAGGGTGCCCTGGACGCGGCGCGCCGCCTGCGCCCTGACATCATGCTGCTGGACCTCCACATGCCCGGCCGCGACGGGGTATGGGCCAGCGAGCGGATCAGCGAGCTCGCGCCCGACGTCAAGATCCTGGTGCTCACGGCCTTCGACACCGACCGTCTCGTCTCCTCGGCCCTGAGGGCCGGTGCGGTCGGCTTCCTCCTCAAGGACAGCTCCCCGGAGCAGATCCTGGAGGCGGTCCGCACTGCCGCCGACGGCGAGCGCCCGTTCTCCGCGGCAGTGCTGGAGCAGCTGGTGACGACCACCGCCATGAAGGCCCCGTCGCGCCGGGCCCCCGGCACCCTGACCGCGCGTGAGCGCGAGGTGGCGGTCCTGGTGGCGCAGGGCCTGGTCAACGTCGAGATCGCGGACCGCCTGGGGATCGGGGCCGCCACGGTCAAGACCCATGTCTCGGCCCTGCTGGAGAAGTTCCAGGTCAGGAACCGGGTGCAGCTCGCCGTCGCAGTGGCCGAATGCCAGTTGACGATCGCCTAGAACCGGGGCCCGTCCATGATCGGCCTCGCGCCGGGCTCATCATGCGCTGCTGGCGCAGCCCCGCCGCAGCACCGGGCAAGGTGATCGACGCCTGATTGCAGCGCGGCAGGCGGGGCATCTAATCTGTCCCGGGGCATCACCGGCCCCTGGGCCACAATCAAGGAAACACATGGACAGGCACTCCCCCATCCGCGAGGGCCATGGCCGCACCTGGGCGAAGGCCATCCTCCTGGGCGAGCACTCCGTCGTCTACGGGCACCCCGCCGTGGCCATGCCGCTGCACGACCTCCAGATGCGGGCAACGGCCACGCCCACCACCGGGCCCTCGATGCTGCACAGCTTGGGGTATTCAGGCCCCATGGGCTCCAGCAGGCCCGGGTTCGCCTGCATCGCGCGCGCCTTCGAGGCGGCCCGCGAGTTCTCGGGGCGCATGGATCAGTCCTTCGAGATCGTCACCACCAGCGACTTCCCCCACGAGCGCGGGATGGGGTCGTCGGCCGCCGCCGCGGGCGCCGTCATCCGCGCCGTCCTGGACGCCTGCGGGCGCGAGGCCTCCGCGGACGATCTGTTCGCCCTGACCCAGATGGCCGAACAGATCGCCCATGGCAGGCCCTCCGGACTCGATGCCGCGGCCACCAGCTCCCCCTGCCCCATCCGGTTCCAGGGCGGCCAGATGCGGCCACTCGCCCAGCGCATCGAGGGCGCCCAGCTCGTCATCGCCGACTCCGGCGTCCATGGCCGCACCCGCGAGGCCGTCGGCGGCCTGCGCGAGCGCTACGAGGCGGATCCAGACGGCGTCGGCCCCCTGATCAACAGCCTCGGCGCACTCGCGCAGGTCGGCATCGCAGCGCTCGACGACGGCGATGCGCCGGCCCTGGGATCAGCGATGAACCGGGCGCATGAGGTCCTGGCCGAGTTGGGGCTGAGCCTGCCGGTCCTGAACCGACTCACAGCGGCCGCCCGCAACGCCGGGGCCCTCGGCGCCAAGCTCACCGGCGGGGGGCTCGGCGGGGGACAGCGCCGAGACCGCCGACGCCGTCGCCTCCGCCCTGCGCAGTGCCGGGGCGCCCACCGCATGGACCTACCGGATGCGCACCAGCGAGGCGAACCGGTGACTCCCCCTGCACCCTCTACACCCGCTGCACCCACCGCACATACTGCAACGGCGAGTGCGAACACCAATATCGCGCTCATCAAGTACTGGGGCAAGGCGGACGAGTCGCTGATGATCCCCACCTCCTCGAGCCTGTCCCTCACCCTTGATGACACCTGGACCACCACCACGGTCTCCTTCGACGGCGGCGCGGGCGACGCGGATGCGGTGAGGATCAACGGCTCCGCCCCCAGCGGGACGGCGCTGACCCGGGTGACCCGCTTCCTCGACCTCGTGCGCGAGCGCTCAGGCATCGCGCAGCGGGCGAGCGTGGA
>ERZ773075.1563-NODE-1563-length-11229-cov-141.427_pt1 | contig 11229 bp, 6 predicted proteins | sample MGYA00580614_ERZ773075 | MGnify/ENA primary metagenome ERZ773075 (study PRJEB29015, sample SAMEA2738021) | human oral metagenome | biome: human oral; feature: human-associated habitat; material: dental | place: China | collected 2043 ... | reverse complement strand
CACCGATCTGCTCGCCGAGCGCGGCCATGTTCTCCTGGGTGGTCGGAGACCACTCTGTACGGGGCTTCACCGGGAGGTCGGAGTCTCCCTTCCTGCCGGCGGCGACGTCTGCGGCATGGCGCTTCTTGATCCCGGCCAGCGTGGCCCCGGTGGCCGCATAGACCCGCCAGGGCTGGGAGTTCACCCACGACGGCGCCTGCTGGGCGGTGCGCACGATGTCCACCAGCTCCTCCTGGGAGACGGACTGGTCGGTGAAGTCTCGCACCGAGTGACGATTGGCAACGACCTGGCTGAACTCCATGGTGCTCTCCTACTTCCGATATCCGCGGGTTTGTCCACCGAGACCAACGATCGGCCGGCCGGCACTATTCCAGTCGGGGCCGTCTGGCGGGCGCCGTCGGGGCCGTCTCAGGCCCGATGGCGCAGCAGCACCGAGTCCCAGCCAGATAGAGCCTCTGGCACTCCCGTGTGCTCTGAGCCCGGCTGGACGTCCGGGTCGCCAGCGCGAAGGATCTGTTCGGCCCCGACCCACTGGCCCGGCTCCAGTCCCTCGGCCGCGAGCGCGGTCAGCAGGCCGCCCTCGCCGATCAGGGGCAGGTCCTCGCGAGCGCACTGGGCGATGAGCAGCAGCTGTTCGAGGCGGTCCTCGCCCGGCTCGGGGGAGCGCCACTGGCGCAGGATGACCCAGGCAGTGGGGTGGTCGGCCGCCAGCAGCCGGAAGGTGCCCAGGGCGAGGGCGTCGTCGTCGTGGCGCAGGGCGATCAGGGAGCGGTAGTGCTCGAAGACGCTGCCGGGCACTCCCGCCTGGGCGGCGGCGTTGACGGTGCCGTGGTCGGGGGCCAGGGCGATCCAGGGCTCGCCGGTGGTGAACCCGGCCTTCTCGCTACCGTCCCAGTGAACGGGGGTGCGGGCGTTGTCCCGGGAGATGGGGGCCAGACGGGTCAGGACGGCGGCCGGGTCGTCGCCGGCGCGCACGCGCTCGTGGAAGTGGTTGACGGACTCCAGGTCCCGGTAGTCCTCGATGGAGCGGAAGACCGTGTTGGCCATGCCAAGCTCCTCCCCCTGGTAGACGTAGGGGGTGCCGCGGTGGGTGTGGAGGATCGTGGCGAGGGTCTTGGCCGAGCGGACGCGCCAGGCCGGGTCGTCGTCGCCGAAGCGGGAGACGGCGCGGGGCTGGTCGTGGTTGTCCCAGTAGGCGGAGTTCCAGCCCTTCTCCGCCGTGACGACGCCGGAGGAGTCCGTGACGGGGGCGAGTGCGGCCTGCCAGTCGGCGAGGTTCTTCTTGAGGGTGAGGAGGTCGAGGGGCTGCGGGTCGAACTTGCCTCCGGGCCCGTCGGTGAGGCTGACGTGCTCGAACTGGAAGACCATGTCGAGCTCGGCGCGGGCGGGGTCGGTGTAGAGGGCGGCCTCGCTTCGCGTGGCTCCGGGCATCTCTCCGACGGTGATGACGTGGCCGGGCCGGGGTGCGAGGACCTGCTGGTTCATCTCGTGGAGGAACTCGTGGATGCGCGGGCCGTTGGCCACTGCGGCGAAGGAGTTGCCGTAGAGGTCGCCCTCGCCCTGGGGGGCGTCGGTGAGCGGGTAGGTCTTGGAGATGAAGTTGATGACGTCCATGCGGAAGCCGTCGACTCCGCGGTCCAGCCACCAGGTCATCATCTCGTGGACGGCGCGGCGCACCTCGGGGTTCTCCCAGTTGAGGTCGGGCTGCTTGGGTGAGAAGAGGTGCAGGTAGAACTCCTGGGTGCCCTCGTCCCAGGCCCAGGCCGACCCTGAGAAGGCCGATCCCCAGTTGGTGGGCTCGGTGCCCGGCTGCCCGGGGGTCAGCCCGTCGATCTGCCGGGCGGGTCTCCAGATGTACCAGTCGCGCTTGGGGTCCTGCGTCGAGGAGCGGCTGGCGGTGAACCAGGGGTGCTCGTCGCTGGTGTGGTTGACGACGAGGTCCATGACCAGGCGCATGCCGCGGGCGTGGAGCCCCTCGATGAGGGAGTCGAGGTCTTCCAGGGAGCCGAAGTGGGGGTCGATGTCCTGGTAGTCGGAGATGTCGTAGCCGTTGTCGTCCTGCGGAGAGCGGTAGACGGGGCTGAGCCACACGACGTCGACCCCGAGCTCGTCAAGGTAGTCCAGGCGGCTGGTCAGGCCGGGGATGTCGCCGATCCCATCGCCGTCGGAGTCGGCGAAGGAACGGGGGTAGACCTGATAGACGACGGCGCGGCGCCACCAGTCCGGTTCCTCGCCGACGTGATGGGGAGAGACGACCAGGGATGCGGGACGGGTCATGGGAGGCTTCCTTTCTACCGGCATGTGGCGGAATCTGAAGGGGAGACAGGAACAGAGAGCAGCCCCGACGCGGACGGGGCTGCAGGCGTCACCCGGGTGCACGACGTTGGGCCCGGCAGCTCGGGAATCGTCCCGGCTGCGCCGCCGCAGTCTTGGCGGACCCATGCCGATTGTGTCAGAAAGCGCTGCCAACCGCGGCCGATTATGATGATCTCTCGCGCCTTGCCCCAGGTGCCACCTCTCCCATCGTGTCCCTGTGACGACCCCTGTGAAAGGCCGATCGTTGGTTTCTCCTCTCTCCAATGCCCCCGACATCCCGCGTCCGGCCGCCGCCCGCCCCGAGGCGGTCGTGGTCGGGTCCTCGCCGGCCGAGTCCCGATACCGGTTCACGGTGCTGACCTCCCGGCTCATCCGCATGGAATTCTCCCCCGCCGGCGTGTTCGCCGACGCCGCCACCCAACTGGTCGTCAGCCGCGACCTCGGCGAGCCGCCGTCGTTCCAGGTGGTGCGGGGCGAAGACCGTCTGGAGATCATCACCGAGCACCTGCACCTGACTCATGTCCCCTCGCTGGGCTTCTCCCCGTCCGGACTCAACGTCAGGCTGCGCTCGACGGCGCTCCACGCCCACGGCGGCACCTGGCACCACGGCGACGTGTGGGACCCCGACGAGACCTTCCCGACGAACCTGGGCGGCACCACCCGCACCCTCGATGAGGCCGACGGCGCCGTCGCCCTCAGCCCGGGACTGCTGAGCCTGAACGGCATCACCGCCCTGGACGACTCTGCCTCGCTGCTGCTCACCCAGGACGAGTGGGTCCGGCCCCGCGAGTCCGGCAACCGCCTGGCCGACGGGGCACAGGACCTCTACGTCTTCGGCTATGGCCAGGACTACCGGGGGGCGCTGCGCGACTTCTTCCGCCTCACCGGTCCCAGTCCTCTCATTCCGCGGGCGCTACTGGGCAACTGGTGGAGCCGCTACCACCCCTACAGCGGCCAGGAGTACCTGGCGCTCATGGACCGCTTTGCCGCCGAGGAGCTGCCCTTCTCCGTGGCGGTCATCGACATGGACTGGCACGTCACCGACATCGACCCGGCGATCGGCACGGGCTGGACCGGCTACACCTGGAACCGGGATCTCTTCCCGGACCCTGCGGCCTTCCTGGCCGGCCTGCATGAGCGGGGCATGCTCACCACGCTCAACGTCCACCCCGCCCAGGGGGTGCGGCGTCACGAGGACGCCTACGAGGAGGTCTGCTCCGACCTGGGCCTGGACGCAGGCGGCGGGGAGGACATTCCCTTCAACATCGCCGACCGGGGCTTCGTGGCCTCCTACCTCTCCCGGCTCCACCACCGCCTGGAGGACGAGGGCGTGGACTTCTGGTGGCTGGACTGGCAGCAGGGCGGCTCCACGACGGTTCCCGGCCTGGACCCGTTGTGGATGCTCAACCACGTCCACTACCTCGACTCGGGCCGCGAGCGCCCGACGGAGGCGGGCGGCGTGGAGCGGCGTCGGCCGGTGACCTTCTCCCGCTTCGCCGATGCCTCGAGCCACCGCACCCCGGTGGGCTTCTCCGGGGACACGATCATCAGCTGGGACTCCCTGCGCTTCCAGCCGCGTTTCACGGCCACGGCCGCCAACATCGGCTACTTCTGGTGGTCCAATGACATCGGCGGGCACATGCTGGGCGGCAGCGACGACACGATGGCGGCCCGCTGGTTCCAGCTGGGCTGCTTCTCCCCCATCAACCGCCTGCACTCGTCGAACTCGGGCTTCACGTCCAAGGAGCCCTGGCGCTACTCGCGCGATGCGCGCGCCACTATGGAGGCGCACCTGCGGCTGCGTCACCGGCTGGTGCCCTACCTGTACACGTGGGCCAGGCGCTCGGTGAGCGAGGGAATCGGCCCGGTGCGACCGGTCTACCACGACCACCCGCAGGAGATGGCCGCCTATGAGCACCGACGCACCTTCTGCTTCGGGGACCTGCTGGTGGTGCCCTTCACCTCCCCGCTGGACGAGGCCACCGGCCTGGGCCAGGAGACGACCTGGTTGCCCGACGGCGTTTGGTACGACCTGCCCACGGGGCGCCGCTACGAGGCCACCACCGGCGGGCACGGGCGCATGCTGAGCCTGTCTCGCCCGCTGGACCGTATCGGCGTGCTCGCCCGGGCCGGGGCGGTGATCCCCCTGGCCGGGAGCCTGACGGAGGCGGCCGGGGACAATCCGCGCGAGCTGGAGATCGTCGTCGTGCCCGGAGGCGCGGGAGGCTTCACCCTGGAGGAGGACGACGGCTCGGCCGAGCCGGGCCCGGATCGAATCGCCCGTACCCGCATGAGGTTCACCTGGCCGCAGACCGAGGGGAAGGACGGCGGGAATGCGGTGCTCCGCATCCGTCTAGAGGGGGCCGCCGACGTGGTCCCGGCCTCGCGGCTGGTGACGGTGAGGCTTCTGGCCGGCCGAGTGGCGGGCGCCCTGCTGGGAGTCGGCGGTCAGGCGCGCCGACTGGCCGTCAAGGAGGTCGACGGCGACGGCTTCACCCTGGGGGCTGGGACACTCGTGCACTTAGGGGAGCTGAGCCGTCAGGAGCTGGCCGACGGCGTCGAGCTGGTGCTGCGCGAAGTGGAGCAGGCGCCGGCCGACTGGCGCGGCGAGGTCCACGCGATTCTGGACGCTGCGCGCGTGGAGTATATGGCCAAGGATCTGGCCTGGGCAGCTGTGCGAAGGGGCCTGAGCGGGACCGCCCTCCTGGGCGAGATGGAGTCTTTGGGCCTGCCGGAGACGCTGCGCTCGGCCGTGGCCGAGGTGCTGTGAGCGCGGCGCCAACCGGCCGCATCGTTTTGAAGGTTTTTACCGCGAACAGTTCAAGTGCCGTTGGTGAACAATGGCCCTCATGGTCGTTTCAGGAGCATTGCCCTCCTCATCCCGTCTTCGGTCCCTCCTCATCCCCGCATTCCTCGTCGGATTGGTACTCGGGCTCGTCTCCTCGGCGCCTGAGCCCACGGCCGCGGCCGCGCCGGATACCCCTGCCCTGACCCCGGCGCCCCAGTCGGTTCAGTGGACGGGACCGGCGGTGGACCTGACCGGGACGGTGGAGATCGTCAAGGTCGGAGGCGGGGCCGGCGACGACGTCGTCAAGGCGGCCACCGCGATCGTCACCGATGCCGGGGGCAAGGTGGTGTCCCGAAGCGGGCGGGCGAGGATCGTCGTCGGCACTGATGACGGCAACGCTTCCCACTACCGCCCGGCCTCCCTGTCGGTCCCCTCCCAGGCCGAGGGCTATGCCCTGACCACCTCATCGGCGGGTGTCCCCTCCGTGATCGCCCTGGGAAGCGACGCCTCCGGAGCCTTCCACGCGACGACGACGCTCAGGCAGATCACGGTGGGCGGCAAGGTCGCCGGCGCAACGATCACCGACTGGCCAGCCATGCGGGTGCGCGGCGTGGTCGAGGGCTTCTACGGCATCCCCTGGAGTCACCGGGCGCGTATGGACATGCTGTCCTACATGGGCGATCAGCGCATGAACACCTACGTCTACGCCCCCAAGGACGATCCGTATCTGCGCGCCAGGTGGCGCGAGCGCTACCCGGCCTCCGACCTGGCCCGGCTGAAACAGCTCTCGCAGACGGCCAGGGCGGCGCACATTGACCTGGTGGTCGCGCTCTCCCCCGGGGAGGACATCTGCTACTCCTCCCCCGAGGACTACGCCGCCGCCACCGGCGTCTTCGATCAGCTGCGGGACATCGGGATCACGAGCTTCTACGTCGCCTTCGACGACATCTCCGGAGACTTCACCTGCGACTCCGACACGGCGCAGTTCACGGCGACCGGGGACAAGGCGGCTCTGGCTCAGGCGCAGGCCTACTTCCTGGGCCGCATTCAGCGGGAGTACATCAAGTCGAAGGGCCTGCCGGACCTGTGGATGGCCCCCACCCAGTACACGGGCATGGACAAGACGGACTACAAGACCACCCTGGGGAAGGAGCTCGACCCCGCCATCTCCGTGCAGTGGACGGGGCGAGGAATCGTCACCGACTCCATCACCACCGAGCAGGCCTCCCAGGCGGCTGCGGTCTACGGTACGAGCAAGCTGGTCGTCTGGGACAACTTCCCCGCCAATGATGGGGAGAACCAGGCCCGACTGTTCCTGGGGACGATGCCGGCGCGCAGCACCGACCTGGGCACGGCGATCACCGGGATCACCACCAACCCGATGATCCAGCCCTACGCCTCCCGGCTGGCCGTGGCCGAGTACGCCAGCTACGCGTGGAACCCGACCGGGCACGACGCCCAGACCACGAGGAGCACGGCGATGGCCAAGATCGTGGGCGCGAGCTCGGGACCCGCGTGGGAGGCGATGCAGGCCTTCGTCGACGTGCACGAGCAGTGGGAGTTCACCGGCTGGCGGGCCTCGCGCACCTGGAACGACGTCTACGCGTTCATCTGGTCCCTCGACGGCGAGGACAACGCGAGCATCGAGGCCAAGGCGGCCGCGCTGCGCACGCGCCTGCGGCTGCTGAAGGACGCTCCCACCACGCTGGCCTCGGTCAAAGTGCGCGACTTCTACAACGACGCCAAGCCGTGGATCGATGCCACCTCGAACTGGGCAAGTGCGGATCTGGCCGCCGTCGACCTCATCCTGGCACTGCGCAGGGGGGACACGGCCGCAGCCCAGAAGGCTCAAACGAGCATGGAGTCGATGGTCGCCCGAGCCGGGGCCAAACGCTTGAGCGCGCTCGACGACAACGGCCGGCCCCAGGCCGGCGCGCTCACCCCGAAGCTGGGGGACACCGGTATGGGCGAGCTGGTGGACCATGCCCGCCAGGCCTGGAACAACCGGTGAGTCGAGATCGTACGTAAGACCCGCGGCCACGATGATGACGGTACGGTCGAGTCATGAGTGAGAACCCCGCCCCGCGCTTCCCCGAGGCCGAGCCCTACTTCGTTGGGGACGAGCGCACCAATCGCGAGCGCATGCTCGCCGGCGACTGGTACGTCTCCGATGACCCGGACAGTGCCAGGATCGCGGCGCACGCCCGCAAGATGCTCTACCGCTTCGAGCGGGCCTTCGCCGAGGGTGAGGAGGACTGCTGGGACCTGCTGCGCTCGGCGATCCCGGGGCTGGGTGACAAGGCTCGCCTGCTGCCGCCGGTGCGTGTGGACTACGGGGACAACATCACCGTGGGTGAGGGGACCTTCGCCAACTACGGGCTCGTGGCGCTCGACGTCGTGGAGATCCGTATCGGTGCCCACTGCCAGATCGGCCCGAACGTCCAGCTGCTCACGCCGGTCCATCCCCTGGAGCCGACGCCACGCGCCTGCTCCCTGGAGGCGGCCGACCCCATCACGATCGGGGACAACGTGTGGCTGGGCGGTGGGGTGATCGTGTGTCCCGGTGTGACCATCGGGGACAACTGCGTCATCGGCGCGGGCTCGGTGGTCACCAAGGACATTCCCGCCGGCAGCCTCGCAGTGGGCAACCCGGCCCGGGTCCTGCGCCAGCTGGACGACTCCACCTTCGGGCCCCGACATCAGTCGTGACGCTTGCGTACGACGCCGCGTCACACCCAAGACTGAGGCTGCGCCGCAATCGGCCCCGTCAACCGGCTCCATGACCTGTCCAAGGAGACGTCACGATGAACCCCGAAGCTTTCTCCGACTTGGCCACTGCCCGGCATTCTGTGCGCGACTTCCGGCCTGACCCGGTGCCGAGTCAGGTCCTCGACGCGATCCTTGACGATGCCCGTCAGGCTCCGAGCTGGTCGAACACACGGCCCTTCATGGTGGCGCTGGCCACCGGTGAGCGGGCGGACCGCCTGCGCTCGGCCTACATCGCCGAGTTCGATGCCACACTGCCCTTCCAGCACAAGGAACCCGGCGCCATGGCCCGCCTGGTCCTGAGTGGCAAGGCGCCCGACGGCGACTACCGCACCTGGGCGCCCTATCCCGCGGAGCTGCTGCCCCACTCCCAGGCTGTCGGCGGCCAGCTGTACGCGCACATGGGCATCGCGAGGGACGACCGCGAGGCCCGCGACGCGGCCACCCGCCGCAACTGCGAGGCCTTCGGCGCCCCGGTCATCGGTTTCGTCCTTATCCACAAGGGCCTCATGCCCTTCGCAGCGCTCGACGCCGGGATCATGTTGCAGACCCTGTTCCTGTCGGCCAAGGCCCACGGCGTCGACTCCTGCCCCCTCGGAGTCCTGGCCACCTGGCGCCGCCCCTTCGACGCCGAGTTCGAGGCGCCGGCCGACTACCGCCTCATCACGGGCTTCGCCCTGGGGTACGCCTCCGACGCCCCGGTCAACGACTTCCGGGCTGAGCGGCGCCCCGTGCGCCTGGTGCCGACTCACAGCTGATCCGGTCGCGGCCCGCTCAGACCGTCACCGCCCGTGGTGCTCGACGTCGCGGTCGTACCTTATGCCGCGCGTTCGAGGGGTAGAGGGTACGACCGCGCACCCTATGGTACGAACACAAGGTGCCCCATCCTGGTTTCGCGACGGAGCCTAGGCCGGCTGCGTGTCATCCAGTGCGGCCTGAGCCGGGCGGCACCAGCAGGGCGGGACGATGAGCCCGCGCCGGTGAACCGCGACCAGCATGGCCACACCGGCCGTCGTGCACAGCAGGACCGCGACGATGGAGCCCTCGACGCCCATGGCTCCGCCGGTGAGCAGGTCGGGTCCGGTGAAGCGGGCCTCGATGAGTCCGCGTCCCGACCCGGTACCGGAGATGTCGGAGCCGAAGATGCCGCCCTGGACGAAGTTCCAGGCGGCGTGCACCCCGATCGCCAGCCACAGGCGCCGGGTGAGCAGGTAGCAGGCGCCCAACAGGATCCCTGCCTCCAATATGATCGCCACCGCGCCGAAGACGGTGGCTTGAGGGTTGCCGAGGTGGGCGACGCCGAAGAACACCGCGGTGATGGCCAACGCCCACCAGGTCCCCAGCCATCCCTCGATGAGGCGCAGCATGACGCCTCTGACGAGGATCTCTTCGGTGAATCCTGCGAGGATTCCGGCTTGGAGACCGGCGAGGACCCCCGTGTTCCAGCCGACGTCCACCACGTGGTAGGAACCGAGCAGGGTCAGAACCGCGATAACGGCGCACATAAGCAGCGCGCCCATGGCCAGGCCGACCAGGAGCTCGCGCAGTGCCGCCCCGCGCCCGCCGAGCTCAATGACGGGCCGACCACCGACGAAGCGCACCAGCAGCCAGTATCCGAGCAGGGTCAGGGGCACTGCACTGATCGCGATGATGAACGCGGCACCCGGCCGCCCCACCGTTCCGCCACCGGCACCGAGTCGAGCAAAACCAGTCGCTACCGCCAGCAGCCCGACGGCCATCTGAGCGCCGACGACGACCGGGACTCCCAGAAGGAGTTGGAGCCAGCCGAGGCGCTCCGCCTTCCGTGGGGGAATACGCCACTGGGGACTGACCGGAACGAGTCGGTCCAGGAGACGAACAGGCCGAGGTTCTGCTGAAGAGGCTGGAGAGGAATCCGCGCTGTTCATGACCCCAGTGTTCCCTGCCCACCGGTAGCCACGCCTCCCCCGCCAGGAGGAACCGGCCCTTATCCTGCGCTCAGCGCAGTTCCCGGTAGCGTGAGAGATTGATCCGTCAGATCTTGGCCACGGGGGCGTAGCGCAGGATGAGGCGCTTGGTTGCGGGGGCTCCGTCGATGACGAACTCGACGCGGGCGGTCAGGGAGCGCCCCTTGCCCTCCAGGCCGACGACGGTGCCCACCCCGTAGGAGTCGTGGCGCACCTGGTCGCCAGCCCTCAGCCCGGCCACGGCCGCGGGCAGGTCCTCCGAGGCGGCGGCGCTCCCGGCCGACGAGGGGGTGCTTTGCTTGCCACGGGCCTCGAGGCGGGCGGAGGCGCGTTTGGCGGCCCGGTCCTGGGCGGTCTCCACGCGCCCCAGCTTGCCCGAGCGCTTGGCGCCTCCCCCCACGGGAGGGGCGAAGTCATCGTCGTCGGAGTAGGAGCCCTGCCGGGAACCACCCAAGCGCCGACCGCCCGAGCCGAAGCCACCCTCCCCCCAGCTGCTCCCCCAGCCGGTGCCGCCGCCGCGCAGCGCCTCCATGGAGGATGCCAGACGCTTCCAGTCGATGGTCTCGCCCGGCACGTCGTCGAGGAAACGGGAGGCTGGCATGGCGTTGGCCGCGCCCCAGGCCGAGCGCACGGCGGCGCGGGTGAGGTAGAGGCGCTCGCGGGCGCGGGTGAGGGCCACGTAGGCCAGGCGCCGCTCCTCGGCGAGCTCGGTCTCCTCGGCCAGGGAGCGGGTGTGGGGGAAGGTGCCGTCCTCCATGCCGGTGACGAAGACGACCGGGAACTCCAGGCCCTTGGCGGTGTGGACGGTCATGAGGGTGATCTGGCCCTGTTCCTCGGCCCGCCTGGCGTCCTCGTCCTCCAGGTCGGCGCTGGGCGGGAGCTGGTCGGAGTCGGCCACGAGCGAGACGCGTTCGAGGAAGTCGGCCAGGGTGCCGTCGGGGTTGGCGGCCTGGAAGTCGCTGGCCACGGAGTGGAGCTCGGCGAGGTTCTCCACGCGGGTGGCATCCTGGGGGTCGTCGGAGGCGCGCAGCTCGGCGAGGTAGCCCGAGGCGTCCAGGGCGGAGTCGAGAACGTCGGCGACACCGTCGCCAGCGGTCACCATGTGCCGCAGGGTGGTAAGCAGCTCGTGGAAGCCGCGCACCTGGTTACGGGCCCGGGTGGTCAGGCCCTCGACCTCGGGCGGCTCGCCGGCCTCGGCGGCGGACGGGGCCTGCCCGTCTGCGCTCCCAGCACCGGCGGCCCCGCCTGCCTCGTCCGTCTGCGCCTCGCGAGGGGCACCGGCGGCGTCGGCGATCGCCTGTCCGAAGGAGACGGCGTAGCGGGCGGCGTGCTCGGCCAGGGCGCCCTCGGCCTTGTCCCCCAGGCCGCGCTTGGGGACGTTGAGGATGCGGCGCAGGTTGACGTCGTCGTCGG
>ERZ773075.1559-NODE-1559-length-11238-cov-5.34052_pt1 | contig 11238 bp, 13 predicted proteins | sample MGYA00580614_ERZ773075 | MGnify/ENA primary metagenome ERZ773075 (study PRJEB29015, sample SAMEA2738021) | human oral metagenome | biome: human oral; feature: human-associated habitat; material: dental | place: China | collected 2043 ... | reverse complement strand
CTGCCACGAGTGCCCCAGCTGCGTATTGCGCGAACGCGGGCTGGCAGCGTATCTGTCAGAGAAAGAAGCCTGAAACAGACAAAAAGCCAAAGCGGCAGACCGGCGGGCGGGAAAATTCTGACAACCGGAAACAGAAGGCGGCGGACGGTCAAGACAGAAAAAAGGGAATAGAGAAACGGGCGCAAAGCCTTGTGTATCGGGCGTTTGGTTTACGGCGTTAGACGGCGTTAGACGTAAAAAAACAGCCCGAAAAGTTGGGCTGTTTTCTCATGTTGGTGCCGACAGCGAGACTTGAACTCGCACGATCTAGGATCACTACCCCCTCAAGATAGCGTGTCTACCAATTTCACCATGTCGGCTGTAAAGGGAACTATTTTTTTGTTTCTCCGGCATTTCCCGCAGGGACCGCCGGTTGTGTTTTCGCAGGTGCGCTTTGCTGCACGTTGCTGAAATCTATCTGCCGTTTTCCCGAGTGGCTGTATATATAAGTCATAGCCAAGCAGGTGGCAAAAAATACGGTTGCGGCGATGGCGGTGCTGCGGCTAAGAAAGTTACTGCTACCAGCAGAACCGAATACGCCCTGGGCACTGCCGCTGCCTCCTGAGAAAGTAGCCCCGGCATCTGCGCCTTTACCGTGCTGCATCAGAACGAGCAGGATAACAGTGAGGCCGGCAAAGCCGTTTAAAATCATAATCAGGGTTTTAAATGCTTCCATAATTTCAGGCTTGTTCGGCTGCGTGGACAATGGCGGCGAAAGATTCGTAGGAAAGCGATGCTCCGCCTACCAATGCACCGTCCACATGCGGTACGCCGAATATTTCGGCGGCGTTTTTTTCGTTGACGCTGCCGCCGTAAAGAACGCGAACTATAGCATCGCTGCCGCACATTGACAACACTTCGCTGTAAATAAACGCGTGCATTTGTGCAATTTGTTCTTTACTCGCGACTTTTCCCGTGCCGATGGCCCACACGGGTTCGTAGGCGATGGCAAAATTACGGGTGTTGAGGCCTTTTAAGACGGAAAGCTGGTAGATGACCGCTTCTTTTTCGCGGCCGTCTTCGCGCTCTTTGAGGCTTTCGCCGACGCACAAGAGCGGCGTGAGGCCGGCGGCGAGGACGTTTTCGATTTTCAGGCGCTGGGTGTCGTTTTTTTCGTTGAAATAGAGGCTGCGCTCGGAGTGGCCGATTAAGACGATGTTGACGCCGATGTCTTTGAGCATTTCGGCGGACACTTCGCCGGTGTAGGCGCCGCTGCCGGGGAAGCGGCTGACATCTTGGGCGCAGGTGCGCACGGAGTTGTTGGTGACGGACTGCAAAGCCTGACGAACCTGTTGCAGGTATACGGCGGGCGGTGCAATGCCGATGCACACGTTTTGCTGCGGCGGCAGATTGCGCAGCTCGTGCAGCAGCATATCGTTGTTTTGCAGGCGGCCGTTCATTTTCCAGTTGCCGACCACCCATTTTTTGTTCCACATATTACAAATCTCCTGATTTCGGGCGGGCACGATTGTACCCGAATTTACCTACCCGGCAGAGGCCGTCTGAAACGGTTTTCAGAAACGTCATTCCCGCGTAGGCGGGAACGGCCTTTCCCTCAATAAAACTCCGCTTCGCCTTCCGGCCGCGTTTTAAAACGCTTGTGCAGCCAGTAATACTGTTCGGGCTGTTCGCGCACGCGTGCTTCAATAAAGTCGTTCATGCGCTGTGCGTCGGCTTCGGGGCTGTTGGTCGGGAAGTTTTCCCAGGCCGGGTAGAAACGCAGTTCCACCGTGCCGTCGGCCTGACGCGTGGGGATGGCGGGAATGACTTTCGCGCCTGTGAGCGCGGCGATGCGGCTCAGGCCGGCGATGGTGGCCGTCTGAATGCCGAAAAATCTGACGAACACGGAATCCTTGCGGCCGAAATCCTGGTCGGGCAGATAAAGAAAGGGCGCGTCGCTTTTTTTCAACTGTTTGATGATGGCGCGCAAACCCTCGGTGCGGCCGATGAGGAACACGTTGTCGTAGCGGTGGCGGCCTTTGAGGATTTGCGCGTCGAGCATCGGGTTTTTCTGGTGCGAATACATGCTGATCAGCGGCACGTCCTGATTGAGCGCGTACACCGCCAGCTCGAAAGCCGTAAAATGCGGATAAAGCAAAATCACTTTTTCGCCTGCCGCGAGCGCGTTGTCCAAATAATGCTTGTCGCGGTAGCGCACCAGCTTTTTCAGACGGCCTGCACTGCCGTACCAATACAAACCGTATTCCGCCAGCAGTTTGCCCATCTCCATAAAATGCGCTTTCAACACCGCCTCGCGTTTGCGTTCGTCCCATTCGGGGAAACACTTTTCCAAGTTGATGCGGCCGATGCGGCGGCGCGGCGCCACCAGATAATAGGCTGCCCAACCGAAAAATCTGCCGGTTTGCTGTATGGCGCAAAAGGGCAGAAGCTGGATCAGATAAAGCAGGGCAAACAGAATCTTCATGGGTTTTCAGACGGCCTGGCAAACGGAAGGCGGGCATTATACGGCAATTGGGCTATTAGCATGAAAACCCTTATTTTATAAGGGTTGCGATAGAAAAAACATTCCGCAAAACGCGGTTTATAGGCGTAGATTTCCCTTTTAAAATCAAAGCTCGTAAAATTTTTGCGGAACGTTTTTCAGATGATTTCAACCCTCTGAGTTTCAGACGGCCTTACTGCGACACCGCGCCGCCGTATGCCTGCCACTCCCTCAAATCGGCGGCTTGGCTGTCGGCTGTTTCTGCCAGTCCCGCATATTCCGCAGCGCAGCGTCCGAGTAGCTCCCAGCCTTCGGCACTTGCCTCGCCATCAGGTACGGCGGCGGTTGCAGCGGTTGCGGGCAGGTTTCGGCGGCCACTTTGACGGGCGGCGTGTTGGCGCAGGCGGTCAAGCTCAAGGCGCATAGCACCAATAGATTTTTCAGCATCTTGTCTTTCCTTTTCTAACTCAACTTGCCTTTCGGCCAGTTCGGCGGCGGCGCGGCGTTCTTTCTCCCGCGCGGCAGCCGCCTGCTTATTGGCGGCTTCGGCCAGCGTCAGGCTGATTTTGGCCGCTTCGTCCGCCCTGCCCTTTCGGTATTGCAGGGTGCGGTCGGCCTGCCATGCGGCAATGAGGGCAAGCAGCAGGGCGGCGGCAAGGGCGGGTTTCCAGTGTTTCACAAGCCAAATCATCGGTTCGCCTCCATGCACTTGTTGTGACGCTCCAACTGCCGCGTCCACACGCCCCAGCAGCCGTTTTGCCGCACGCTGCAATCGCGCCCTTTGGTGTAGCGGTATTTGAGCAGGGCGCGGCAGGCTTCCGTATGATTGCCTGCGAGGAGGTGGCGGCGGACGGAGGACTTGGCGAAGGTGTCGGCGCCGTATTGGTACACAAAGTCGGCGTAGACGTCATATTCCGCCTGCGACAGCTTTACGCCGGGCAACAGGGCTTTCAGACGGCCTTCGTCTTTGGCGACGTGGGCGCGGGCGATGTCGACGGCCTGCGCCTGCGTCACGGGCGGGTCGGTCATTTTCACGCGGCGGCCGTCGGGGTAGACGGTGCTGCCGATGCCGATAGTGGGCACGCCGCCCGAATCGGGGTAGGGTTGGGCGCGGTAGCCTTCGTGTTTGATAAGCGCGGCAAAAAACGCCGCCGACACGGTCAGCACGCCCAAACCGTATTTAGTCTTGTTGTCCATGGCACTCCCCTCTTGTTTTCTTCAACTCCAATTCGCGCTTCTGCACTTCGAGGTCGTGGATTTTCTTCTCCCGCTCGTTGCGCTGGCGGCTGTAATACCAGTTCATCAAAAAGCCGCCGATGGCGACTAGCGCGCCGACCACGGTCAGCAGGTCTATCGATTTGACCGCGCCGACGACGCTGCCGATGGCGCCCGTCCAAGTGATGCCTTGCCCGATTTCGGGCAGATTGCTCGGTTTCATGTGTTTTCCTTTTTTTCAGACGGCCTCTACCGCAGCAAAATTTCCAGCAGGCCGAAGCCTTTGTACACGGCGATAATCAGGCAGATGCCGCCGACCAGATGCCAAAAGGTGCGGCGGATTTCGCGCCCTTGGTAATTCAATGCGTCCATTAAAAATATCCCTAGAAATTTCAAGGTAAACCGTTTATCATTCATTCGTTGTTTAGTCTTTCCGCACAAAGATTAAATACAGAAAGCCCGACAGGATTCGCCCCCTGCGGGCTTTCGCCTTTTCAGACGTCCTCTACGACACCGCCACTTCCGCCGCCACGGAAAGTAGCGTCAGCGGTAGCGGATGGATTTGGCGGACAAACAGTTGCGCGTCTTCGCTCCACTGGCCGCGCAGGGTGATTTCTACCGCTTCGCTTTTCAGACGCGGCGGACTGCCCAGCGGCTCGACCGTGCGCTGCTTGTATTCGGTCAGCTCCGTCTGCGCCTGCCCCGCCCAGATGCCGCCTGAGCGGTAGACGCGCAGCCATACTTTGTTGATGTTTTTCTGCCGTCCCTGCGCGTAGGCATTGTCCAGCGGCACGGCCAGCGGCAACGTCTGCATATCCGCTGCAATCGGCAGGCCAACATGGATTTTCGCCGCCGGATGCGGCAGGCTTACCCGTCCCGATGCCACCGTCTGCGGCGGCATTACCGCGCCGTCGGCAAGAATGTGGACGAGTTTGCCTTCGATGTGTTCCAGCCCGCTTACGGTATCGGTGGGTGTGCCGTTGTATGAGAGGCCGCAGTCCACGAAAAACGCGTCTTCCGGCGCGTCAAAACGACGGGCAGCCATACGCTCGATATAGCGCACCGTCCTGCCGCCGATCTGCCGCCTCACCGCGCAATAGAGGATATCGTCTGCTCCTTCCGATACGCAGGCGCAGCTTTCAAACGCGCCGTCGGTATCGTGCCGGTGCCACGCGCCGATTTGCTGCTCGGGCAGGTAGGTGCAGCCCAAAAGCGAACCGTCCGATGACACCGCCCACACCACCGGATAGGGTGCTTTGGCCTGCGCCAAATCGCGGATTTCCCGCCCGTCAAACAGATGGGCGCAGCGCAGCGACAAATCGCCGGTGATGTAGCCGCCCGCCTGCCAGTTGTAGGCCAGCTCGCGCACATGGCCGCCGCGTGCCGCCGCGTAAACCAGCGAATTGTTAACGATTACCGGCTGCACCTGCGACGCGCCCACATACGACTGCGGCGACACCGACACGCTATCCGGCGTGAGTGCGTCGCTGTTGAGGGTGTTCACATTCCACTCCGCCCCGCCCGAAAGCAGCACCAACTTGGAAAGCGGCACAATGTGCGACACCATCCCAGCCTCCCGCGCCGCGATGCGGAACAGGATGCGGTCGTCGGCGCGGCTGGGAATGCTGTACGACATATTGCTTTCCGTGCCGCTTTTGCTCATCCACACATGCAAAGGCTTGGACACCGTTCCGGCAAAGACGCGCCGCTGCTGGAAGTAGGACACGGCGGCCGGATAGTCGTCCGCCTGCGCAAACAGTTTGTCGTAAACCGGCGGCGTGGAGGCTAAATCCGGCGCGATGTTGTCGTCGGTAAGGCTTGCGTCCTCCGTTTGGCCGATGTAACCGAACAGCCCGCCCGATTTTTTGTACACCTTGTACCGCTTCGCCCCCGCAACCTTGTCCCAAGAGAGCACATTGCGGTTGCCCGTGGTGTAGAGGTTGTTGGTCAGCTTCACCGCCTCCGAAGCACGGCTTTCGTCGTTGCCGTCAATCGACGTAACCACATACTGCGTTTCAATGCCCCCGCCGCCGTGCGCCTGCCCCTTCACGTTCGCGGGCGGCGCAAGCGTCGGCTCGAAGGCGATTTCCTGCAAACGCCAGTCCGCCGCCCCGTAGCGGCGCAGCTCGCGCGGCGCATACTGCGGATGCACCAGCGTCATCACGTCTGCCGACTGCACATAGTGCACGTCAAACAGATGCGCCCCCTCATACGGCGTGGCGATTTCATACACGTCCCCCGACCCGTCCAGCACCGTGCCACCCTGCGAATGGAAGCGGCAGTATTTGTGGCCGAACTCAATCACCAGCGTCTGCGTCGGCGAATAGGCAAAGGCAATCAGCCGCACCGCCTTGTCGGCATACTTGGCCGCCCGCACAAAGGCAAAGCCCGCGCGGTTTTCCAGCGAACCCTGCGGGCGCACCATAAAATTGCGTACTATCGCCGCGCCGTTCTGATAGCCCGCATCCTCAATCCTGCCGAACATCTCCGGCGACACCTCGCCGCCGGAGAACGACTGCTTCAACACCCTGATATTGGACATCCCTGCCCCCTTGCCCGTATCCACAGCGCAACATGGCGCGGCCGCTCGGCATACTGCTCCCCGTCGGCATTCTTCGCCTGCGCCAAAACCTGCGCCGCCTGCTGGGCGCACACCGCGCCCATCTGTATCCCCGCCTCGGCTTTAAGCACCGCCCCCGCCATCATCGACGCAAGCTGCCAGCCAAGGGCCGACACAAACAAAGGCGGGAAACGCGTCGCGTCCTTAATCCGCGCCGTGTAGCGGATTTCCTGTATTTCAAAGTCCGCAACCAGCACCACATGGCCGTCCGCATTTTCCACATGCCAGCCCTCCGCCCTACCCGTATCGTTCACGCACAAACAGTCGTCCGGCAGCAGATAGCCCGCCGCCAGCCGCGCCGGACGCACCCGCCGCTGCGCGAAACCCCACGGATGCTGCGCAAGCAGCGTGTCCCGCGCCATCGGGTAAAACATCGCGCAATGCTCGGCCTGCGCACTGCCCTCGGGCGGGTCTATCGACACCACCGTCGCCGCATCGCCCAGCCGTGCCAGCGCGAGATTGCAAATTTCCACTTCCGAAGCCATCGCTCCTCCTGTAAAAAACGGCCTACGGTTTCCCACAGGCCGTCTGAAAACCTACTTTTTACGTCTGCTGGATTCAGGCTGTTCCGCTTCCGGTTCGGGCTGTTCCGCTTCCGGTTCGGGCTGTTCCGCTTCCGGTTCAGGCTGTTCCGCTTCCGGTTCGGGCTGTTCCGCTTCCGGTTCAGGCTGTTCCAGCGGCACAAACCAAGATGCCGTCAAACCGTCCTCCACCTCGAACACGTCGCCCGCCATGCGGTAGCCGCCGCAGTATCCGGCTTTTGTCGCTTTTACCTTCATTTGCGGCTCCCATATACATTCGGGCTTTCGGGTGCCGGATTGTTCATCTGGATGCCGCTGGCAATCACCACATCAACCTTGCCCGCCGTGGCCGTGCCCTGCACGGTGAAATAGCCGCGCAGATAGCGTTTGTGCGCCACGGGCAGCGGCAGCACATACTGCGCCCCCGCCGTCAGATCCGCCGCTTTCAGATTCAAGCCCGAGAGCACATCGGCAAAATCCGTCGCCTCCTTGTCCGAATCCTGCAAGGAAAAGCGCAGCGAAGTTAGACCGGCGAAAGCCACAGGCACGGTCAGCACCGCATAAAGCGGGCTATGCCCCATGCCGAGGTTCGGCGTTTTCTGGCCGAAGTCTATGGTATTGGCCGTGGCCGCCGAAGCCGTAACCGCCTGGCCGGCGGCCAGTTGCAAAGTAGAATCCAAAATCATCTCGCGCCTCCTTATTTCACGCGTTCTTCGGTAGACAAAAGCTGGTCGCAGATGCGAACGGGAATGCCGTCAAACGCAACCACTTTCTTGCCCGCAACCTCTTCCATCGTCAGCGTCGAGCCGACCACCCTATTGGCGATTTGGCGGCGCAGAATCGAACGGATTTCGCGGTTGCAGTAGAACACCGCCTTGCCCGCGTTCAGATTGGGAATCAGCTCCACCGCCTGCGTCATCAGGTCAATCAAGTCCGCGCCCGCATTGCCGTCTTTGGTGAGTTTCTTCACATCCACATTGGCGATGCGCACCACATAACGCCAGTCGCGCACGCTCAAACCCAAGTCCCATTTGTAGTGCGAACGGTAGCCCTGATACATGCCGTTGTTGCCGTCATGCAGGGTAACTTCGCCCAAATCATGGTGCTGCAAGCCCGCCTTCGTGCCTTTCGGATAGATGCCGTGGCAGGTGTTCGCGCCCCACACCACCAACCAAATAGAAGTGTTGTCCGCGCCTGTACCGCCGCCGTCCACGATGTTGCGGGCGTTTTCGGCGTGCAAATCGGAGAAGCGCGGCGCAAGGCCGTTGAACGCCGCGCCGTTCTGCGCCTGTGAACCGTAAAACAGCGTCTGCGCCATCTTCTGCGCCATCGCCTCCAAAAACGCACGCTCTTCGCTCATGCGCCACGCCGCCGAATTGCCGTTCAAATCGCACAGCGATTTGTCGGTTTCTGCATACGCTTCCAACATGCCGATGGCGTCGCTGATGGAAAGCACGGTAGATTTGGACGGCTGCACACCCTGATAGAACATGCGCCAAGTTGCCTCCGGCAAGCCCGATCGGATGGTGGTTTTGTGCGCGGTCGTGCCGTTGGCCTCAATCATCACCAAATCATCGATTACCTCGTTGGTCTCGTTGAGCATCTCGACGACGTTCAGCAGTCTGCCGTCTGCGCCGGTACGCGCCATCACATCGGCCAGCGTCGGATTCATTTGTTTTAAAACTGACATTTAAAGTCCTTTCTTCATTAGGGGTTCATATTGCTTTTGGAAAAAATGCTTTGTGCGTCCGCCTGCGCCGCCTTGCCGCCGACAAAACCATCCTGCGACAAAGACCTGCCTGCGCGGTAGAACAAACGGATGATTTCTGGATGGTTGCCCAAGCCCGACTGCTCCAAAAGCGTTTTCAACTCCGGCGAAGCTAAGGCCTCCACCGCCTTCTTCGCCACCGCCAGATTCTCATCCAGCTTCTCGCCGCCGAACTCCGCGTCCGCGCGGGACTGTTGCGCCCAATCGTTGCGCGCCTCGGCCAGCCTGGCCGCCTGCTGCTGAGCCAGATGCGGCGCGATTTTGTTCAGCACAATGTCCGCCGCCTCCTGCGACAAACCCGCCTCCCGCGCCGCCTCGGCGTACACGCCGATGGTTGCCTCGTCAAATTCCATCCCCTCGGGCGGCTTGAACTCATACTGCTCCGGCACAACCGGCTGCTGCGGCTTATCGCCGTTTTCAGACGGCCTCTCGCCCGCCCCGTCCGGCACACCGCCCTCGGGCGGGTTTTCAGACGGCCTGTTCTCCGTCTCCTGCGGCGCACCGCCCAACAGCGTGTCCTGATTGTTTTCAGCACCCGCCGCCTGATTCTCCTGATTCGCTTCGCTCATCTTCTTCACGCTCCATCAACAACAAAAACTCATCGCAGTGCTTCACTGCGTCCAATAAAAACAAACCCTGCGCCCTGCGCCCCTCGTTAAAGGCCGTCTGAAAAGCGTCCGGCGAGAAACTCCCCCGCCACACACCCGCCTCGGCCAGCAGCAGGCGCACAATCCGCCGCCCCCACTCTTCGGCCATCAGCCGCGAAAAATCCTCATCCCGCTGCCGCAGCGCACGGCGCAGCTTCTCCTGATTGTCCCGATACACCGCCTACCACCATTTGAGAAGGGTTAAATACAGAAAGCCCGCAGAGCTTGCACCCTCTGCGGGCTTTCGCTATGCGGGCAATGCTAAACCAAGCTGCCGTTTATGATGGGTATGTGCCGCAAAAGCGGGATACCCATTAAAATAAATCCAACACTATGATTTTTATGAGGTTTTATCAATACCCAAAAACGTCATACGCAACAGATTAAAAATTATATCCATATAAATCAAGTACATTTGATGGGTACGACCCTATTTGACCACATACCCGTTATTCTCCGCCGCCGCCCTTACCATCGCCGTTTTTCAAACAAGGAAAAACGCCATGGCCATCAGCAGTGAAAACCGAAAAACCGGCATCTTCACCGGCGACGGCAAGACTACCCGTTACCCTTTCGACTTCCGCATCCTCAAAGCCGAACACATCGCCGTCATCACCGACGACGCCATCGGCAACGAACACATTTTGTCCGAAGGCCGCGACTACACCGCCGCGCTGGAAACCGACGGCGGCCACATCGACTTGGCCGCGCCGCTGGCGAAAGGGCGCAGGCTCGTCATTGTCAGCAACCAGCCCTATCTGCAACCGGCCATCTTCACCAACCACGGCGGCTTCCACCCCGCCAATCTCAACGACGCTCTGGACAAACTCGTCATTCAAGACCAGCAAATCCGCGAACAGGTCAGCCGCGCCCTCAAAGTCTCCGTCATCAGCAACGTGAACCTCACACTGCCCGCGCCCAGCCCGGGCAAGGGCATAGGCTGGAACGCCGACGGCAGCGGCTTAGAAAACAACAACTACCCCGAACAGGCCGCTGCTTCCGCCGAACGCGCGGAGGATGCCGCAAAGCAGGCGGAAGACGAAGTCAAAAAAGTTTCCGCCGTATTATCCGGCCTGAAAACCGTTCCCACAACATTCGCCTCAATCGACCTGCTGCGGCAAGCCGTCAAAGGCGATTCGCCCGCCGCCATCGTCTCGTCCTACCACGAAGGCCAGCAGGTCGGTGGCGGCATCTTTATTGCCGACTTAAAAGATAAGGCCAGCGCAGATGACGGATATAACGTGATTGTCGATGTCGCCGGTGTGAGATGGAAGAGAATTCGCGGTGTCGGTGATGTCGTTAATTTTGAGACGCGGGCGAGATTTGTTGCCTCCGCGACAAAAATGTCCGAACTACCGGACGGCCTGACAGTTTTTGCTGGTGGCTATCAGTACATAAAGGATGCAGCCAGCCAATATATTCCGGATCTGCCGGGATGGCAACCAGTGAACGAGTCATTCGGGCATTTTGACGCTGGATATACCGAATCCGGAAAATCAAGCGTAACGACCAAATATGTCAACACTGATGGGCTGACATATAACGTTACATACGTTTCAGACATCAAGCCTACTACAATCCGCAAATATTACAGCGGACTGGACAAATCCACGAATACTGCTGATTTGGTAACGCTCAGAAAAGCAGCGGCTGAAAAAAAATATCCGAGCATCTTGCTTAATTCCGATGTGTTTTTTACCACTTCCGACATTGCGGCAGGTAAAACAAAAATCCAAGGATTACAGGTGGTTGACAATGAAATAATTCGAGATTTCGACCGCCAGGATAATCGCGATGCTCTGGTAATGTTGCGATCTGGTTGGCTTGATGTTGTGAAAAAATCAGACAATCTGTCGATGGAACAAATTAAAAATAAGGGGATAGCCTGGTCTGCCTATTTTGGCCCGACTTTGATTAAAGACGGCGTCATCCCAGAAGGATTACCTTCGGTCGAATTAAGCGCGCGCAATATTATAGGACAAAAG
>ERZ773075.1553-NODE-1553-length-11297-cov-53.1971_pt1 | contig 11297 bp, 7 predicted proteins | sample MGYA00580614_ERZ773075 | MGnify/ENA primary metagenome ERZ773075 (study PRJEB29015, sample SAMEA2738021) | human oral metagenome | biome: human oral; feature: human-associated habitat; material: dental | place: China | collected 2043 ... | reverse complement strand
GTCGGGTGGAGGCCGAGGAGGCGCGGTCGGCGTAGAACTTCCTGGAGGCCCTGATTCCTGGAGGCCCTGATCTCGGTGCGGGCACCGTGGTGGAGGGCGGTGCCGTAGTGGCCGATGGTCTCGGACTCGCGCCGGTGCGCCCGCAGGGCGCGCTTGTCCTCCTGCTGGGAGGCGTGGATGCGCTCGTGGGAGGCACGAGCGCGGGCCTTGTCCTTCCAGGTAGTCGGTGTAGGCGCCGGCGCAGCGTTGGACGCCGGGTACCCGTCCGCCACCGGAGGCGGTCAGGAGCGCCTGCCAGGGGGCGGTGTCGAGGTCGAGGACGCAGGTGGCGATGTCGTCGATGAAGGCGCGGTCATGACTGGCTAGCAGGACGGGTCCCTCCCAACCGTGGAGGGTCTCGGAGAGGAAGGCGATCGCCCCGTCGTCCAGGTGATTGGTCGGCTCATCCAGGACGAGCGCGGCGGGGCGGGCGATCAGGGCAGCGGCCAGAGCGAGGCGGCCGCGCTGGCCGGGCGACAGGGACGCCGGCTCGCGCGAGCGCGCCGGGGCCTCGGCAAGGCCTCCGAGCCCGAGACCGGCGAGCACCGAGGCGATGCGGATGTCCAGGTTCCATGCATCTGCCGCGGTCATGGCCGCGAGGAGCTCGTCGTAATCGCGGGTGAGAGCGTTGTCGTCGGGGCGCGAGGCCAGTCTGCGGTGATCGTCTCGAAGCGCGCGGTCATGGATCGCAGGGGCGCGGTAACGGCATCGAGGTAGTCGCCGACGTCGCCGGTGCGGGCCAGGACGTCGGGAACGGGAGCGACGGCAGGGGCCCTGAGCGTGCCGGAGTCGGGAACGAGGTCACCCGCGACCGTAGCAGCGGAGCGCGTCGAGGGGCGATCGGGTGCGCCCACCGCGGTTCCTCCCCGGCTCTCGCCGATGCTCTCCGGCCGCATCGTCGTCCGCGAGCCGATGCCGAGCGGTCCCGCGCACCGCGCCGAGCACGTAGAGTGGTGGTTATTGCTGCCATCCCGCAGTAAGACACTCCCGGCACCGCCGGGCGCGAACGGAAATGGCCGGAGGCTCCTCCGGATCCACCCCGTCAATTCATAAAGGAGCACACGTGACTGAGAACACGCAGCCCGAGACCGCCCTGGATTCCACCACCACGTCCGCGAAGGAGTCCCCCTCCGCCATGGCTGCGACCACCGTCGACGCCGAGCCGCCTCGTGAGCACGCTGTCGAAGCGGGCGCCGGGGCCGGTTCCGACACGACTGAGTCGGCCGATTCGACCGCCGTCGACAACAGCGGGTCCGCACACGCGGATGAAGCGGCCGTCCCTCGTCCCCATGCTGATTCCGTCGAATCGGTTGAGGCTGATTCGGCCGAGTCCCCTGACTCCACTGACTCCACCGCCCAGGCCCCCACCGGGGCGGAGGGGGTCGCCCCCCAGCCCTCCGGCTCGCAGCCCCCGGAGGCGGGGAGTGGCCCGAAGCAGAGCCACGGGCAGGATTCGCCATCCGCTCCGCCGAAGGCGGTGAGCGTGCCCGCCGATCCCGAGATCGACCCCGAGGAGGCCATGGACGCCGCCAAGTGGGGCCGTGTCGACGGCGAGGGCAGGGTCTACGTCCAGGACAACGGCACCGAGCGCGAGGTCGGGCAGTTCCCCGATGCGCCCGTCGCCGAGGCCATGGCCTTCTACGTGCGACGCTTCCTGGATCTCAAGGCCACGGTCGACCTGTTCGCGACCCGCCTGCCGCAGCTCAGCGTCCGGGAGATCGACTCGACGCTGAAGTCGATCGAGCAGTCCCTGGCGGAACCTGCCGCCGTCGGCGATCTGGACGGTCTGCGCGCCCGATTCGCCGCCCTTAGAACCGTCGCCGCCGAGCGCCGCGCGGCAGTCGCGGCCGAGCGCGCCGCCGCGAAGGAGCAGGCCCTGAAGGATCGCACCGCCATCGTCGAGCGCGCCGAGGCCATCAGCGCCCAGGATCCCGCCCGAACCCAGTGGAAGAGCTCGGGCGCCGAGTTGCGCGAGCTGTTGGAGCGGTGGAAGGAGGCCCAGCGCCGCGGCCCGCGCCTGGACCGTCCCACCGAGGACGGGCTGTGGAAGCGCTTCAGTCACGCGCGCACCGCCTTCGACCGCCATCGCCGCCAGTTCTTCAGCGAGCTCGACGCCAAGCAGGCGCAGGTCAAGGCCGCCAAGGAGGCGCTCATCAAGCGAGCCGAGGAGCTCTCCGGCTCGACCGATTGGGCGGGGACCTCCGCCAAGTACCGGGGATTGCTGGAGGAGTGGAAGAAGGCGGGCCGCGCATCCCGCAAGGAGGACGATGCCCTGTGGGCCCGGTTCCGCGCGGCTCAGCAGGTGTTCTTCGACGCGCGCCGTGCCAAGGACGCAGCCGCCGACGCCGAGTACGCCGAGAACCTCAAGGTCAAGGAGGCCCTCCTCGTCAAGGCCGAGGCGCTCCTGCCGGTCAAGGACGTCAGGTCCGCCAAGAGGGCCCTGCGCCCCATCCAGGACGCCTGGGAGGAAGCGGGTCGTGTCCCGCGCTCGGCCCTGCGACGCATCGAGGGCCGCATGCGCGCGGTCGAGGACGCCATCCGCGAGGCGGAGAACGCCGAGTGGCGTCGCACCGACCCGGAGACCAAGGCCCGCGCCGAGGGACTGGCCGGCCAGCTCGAGAGCTCGATCGCCGAGCTGGAGAAGGACCTCGCGGCAGCCGCGTCCGCCGGCGACGCGAAGAAGGTCGCCGAGGCCGAGGCCGCGCTGACCGCCCGGCGCGCCTGGCTCGAGCAGGTGCGCCGCTCCGCCCGCGCCTGACGCGCATTCCACCGGTCTCCCCCGATGAGACCGGCGACGCGACGCCCTGAGGCCGACCCGAGACGTCCGGCCCCAGGGCGTCTGCTCGCGCATCCGCGCAAGAGCCCCTGCGGAGACGATGCCCGGGTGCCCGCCCCCGCGCTCGTCGGGGGGCGTGCCGACCTTATCCACAAGCCCCCGAATCCCTGGCGCAATGCGAACGAACCGCCCCACCATGGGATCATGCCCGTCCTCCCCGTGCTCCCCGCGCCGTCCACGACCTCCGCACCGAGTCGCGCCTCCTGCCCGCCAGGATCCTCACGCGACGTGAGCGCGCGAGCGGTGCTCGCCCGTTTCCGGCCCCGCGTCTTCGATCCCGCACTGGGTCCCCTACGGCCCCAGGAACTGGCAGCGCTGCGCTGCCGTGGGCTCGACGAGCGGATCCTGACATGCATAGGCGCCATCACGATGCCTCGCGACCTGGTGCGCACCGCCGGTGCGCGCGCCCGGGCGCTGGCCGCCGCCGTGCCCGACGGCGGCATCATCATCACGGAGTCGGCCATGTGGGTGCACCTGGGCGGAGAACCTCCCCCCACCATTCACGTGGCCCACCCGGGCCGTCGCGGCTGGACCCGGGCGATCTCCTACTCACGCATGGCGATACCGCCCGAAGAGGTCGAGGCCGTCGGGGGCGTGCCCTGCTCCGCACTCGCCCGAGCAGTGGTCGATGTGGCCAGAACCGCGCCGCCCGCACGCGCGGTGGAGGCGGTGATCCGGGCTCGCGACGCCGGGCTGAGCCGCAACCGTCTCAACATCGCGCTTCTGACCTGCCAGGGCGCGGCACGGCGCGGACGGCCCCGGGCCACCCGCATCATCGACGCCATCATGCCGCCGCACCACCCGCCTGGGAGGCGGCCCCGCCCCGTCGAGGCTCAGACGTGATGACGGCGCGTGGTGGAGGTCGTGCGACGTGCCTCGAAAACGCCGTCGATGCGCCGCAGAGACGACAGCGTGTAGTCCAGATGGCCCGCCTCGGCCAGCTCGACGACGAAGCGGGCCGTGACAACACGGTCGCGCGACGTGCCGATGGTGGCGCTCATGAGGTTGACATGGTTATCGGCCAGGACCCGGGTGATGTCCGCCAGCAACCCCCCGCGGTCCAGGGCCTCGACCTCGACCTGGACGAGGTAGGCGCTCTGGGCGTGCTCCGCCCAGTGCACCGACAGGATGCGCTCGGGCTCGTGCTTGAGCTGATCGACATTCTGGCAGTCGCTCCGGTGCACCGAGATGCCCGAGCCGCGGGTGATGAAACCGATGATCGGATCTCCGGGCATGGGGGTGCAGCATCGGGCGAGCTTGACGTAGACATCGCCCTCATCCATGCCGTCCACGATGACGCCGGTGTCGGCCGTCCTGGTTCGGTGGTGCCCCGTGGTGGCCTTGGTCGGCAGGACGCCCTCCGCGAGGGTCTCCTCCGCGCCCGCCTCCCCGCCCATGGCGTTCACGAGGGTCTCGACGACGTGCTGGGCGGAGACGTGCCCCTCGCCGACAGCCGCGTACAGGCCGTCGATATCGCCCTTGTCGAGCGTCTGGGCCACGTCCATGAGCGAGTCATGACTCATGAGTCGTTGAATCGGCAGGTCCTTCTTGCGCATGGCCCGGGCGATCGCGTTCTTGCCCGCCTCGATCGCCTCCTCGCGGCGCTCCTTGGAGAACCACGAGCGGATCTTGTTGCGCGCGCGGGTCGAGCCCACGAACGTCAGCCAGTCCCGGCTGGGACCGGCGCCCTGCGCCTTGGAGGTGAAGACCTCGACGGTGTCGCCGTTCTCGAGTCTCGTGTCCAGCGGCACGAGACGGCCGTTGACACGCGCCCCCACGGTGCGGTGCCCGACCTCCGTGTGCACGGCGTAGGCGAAGTCGACCGGCGTGGAGGCACTGGACAGCGCCAGGACATCGCCCTTGGGGGTGAAGACGTAGACCTGGGTGCCGGCCATCTCGTAGCGCAGCGAGTCCAGGAACTCGGTGGGATCCTGCGTCTCCTTCTGCCAGTCGACGAGCTGGCGCAGCCATCCCATCTCTCCCGCGTCGGAGTCCCCGGGGGCGCCACCCAACGGCGTGGGCCCCGTGGCATTCGGATCCTCCTTGTACTTCCAGTGAGCGGCCACGCCGTACTCCGCCATGCGGTGCATCTCCGCCGTGCGGATCTGGATCTCCACCGGCTTGCCGCCCGGACCGACGACGGTCGTGTGCAGGGACTGGTAGAGGTTGAACTTGGGCACCGCGATGTAGTCCTTGAAGCGCCCGCTCATGGGCGTCCATCGGGAGTGCAAGGAGCCCAGGACGGCGTAGCAGTCCTGGACGGAGTCCACAATGACGCGCACCGCCACCAAGTCGTAGATGTCGTCGAACTCCTTGCCCCGCACGATCATCTTCTGATAGATCGAGTAATAGTGCTTCGGACGGCCGGTGACGACTCCCTTGATCTTGCTGACGCGCAGATCCTCCTCGATCTGGAGGCGAACCTGGCGCAGGTACTCCTCCCGGGCGGGGGCCCGCTCGGCGACCATGTGCTCGATCTCGTCGTACACGCCCGGGTAGAGCGCCTTGAAGGAGCGGTCCTCCAGCTCCCACTTGATGGCATTCATGCCCAGCCGGTGCGCGAGCGGGGCGTAGATCTCCAGGGTCTCCTTGGCCTTGCGGGCGGCATTGTCCGCTGAGACGTATTTCCACGTGCGGGCGTTGTGCAGGCGGTCGCCGAGCTTGATGACGATCACGCGGATGTCCTTGGACATGGCGACGATCATCTTGCGAACCGTCTCCGCCTGAGCGGCGTCCCCGTACTGGAGCTTGTCGAGCTTGGTGACGCCATCGACGAGCAGGGCGATCTCGTCGCCGAAGTCGCCGCGCAGTCGTTCCAGGGAGTAGTCGGTATCCTCCACGGTGTCGTGCAGCAGGGCGGCGGCGAGGGTCTGCGGGGTCATCCCGAGCTCGGCCAGGATGGTCGCCACCGCAACCGGGTGGGTGATGTACGGCTCGCCGGACTTGCGCCTCTGACCGGCATGCGCCTTCTCCGCCACCTCGTAGGCGCGCACGATGAGACTCGTATCGGCCTTGGGATGATTGGCGCGCAGGGCCCGCATGAGGGGCTCGATGGCCGCAGGCGTCGAATGCCCCCGTGATCCGAACCATGCCAGACGGCTGCGCACGCGCGACCCCGGGACGACGGTCTGCCCGCCGGCGTCGCTGCTCCTGGTCTCCGTCATGACCGGATCATAGCCGCGAGACCGGGTCGCGTCCTGACGCGGCCCGGTCTCGCGGCCCGTGAGAGGTCCGGGCGACGCCGTGAACCGGCCGTCGAACGCGGCTCGGCTTCTCCGCCCCGGCCCGGAGGCAACGGAGTCCGGCGCGCGGCCTCCTCAGGCGGTGGTGAAGGTGACGACGGAGTCGATCGCCCGTCCCGGGAGCTTCTCGCGGCCACCGAGCCCGGCGAGCTCCAGGACCATGCAGATGGCCTCGACGCGGGCCCCGGCCCGCTCGAGCAGCTCGATCGAGGCGGCGGCGGTACCGCCGGTGGCCAAGACATCATCGATGACCAGGACGCGTTGGCCGGGCACCACCGTGTCCGGCCGAACCTCCATTCGAGCAGTGCCGTACTCCAACGCGTAGTCGACGCCGATGACCGGCCCGGGCAGCTTCCCCCCCTTGCGGACCGTGAGCATACCGGTGCCCAGGCGCACGGCCAGGGGCGCGGCGAGGATGAAGCCGCGCGACTCCAAGCCGGCCACGGCGTCCACCCGACCGGCGTAATGAACCGCCAGGCCCTCGATGAAGGTGGCGAAGGCCCGACCATCGGCGAGCAACGGCGTGATGTCCCGGAACAGGACTCCGGGCTGGGGGAAGTCCGGCACCTCACGAAGGTTGTCCAGGACGAGCCGGGTCAACTCGGACGGCAGGGCGGAGGGGATCGTCATGAGCGCCTCTTCTTCCTCTTCGGCTGCGCGGACACGCCCAGGTGGTGCCCGGGAACGAGCGGGGCGGCCGTCGGCACGGCAGCGATGGCCGCCAGGGCCTCCTCGTCGTCATCCGCCTGGCCGACGCGCTCAGCGCGCGCGGCGGCGACGCGCTCAGCCTGCTCAACGATCTTCCTCTCACGGCTGCGCAGGTCCACCAGGAGCGGTGTGGCCAGGAAGATCGAGGACAGCGTGCCCGCGATCATGCCGATGAAGAGGGTCAGTGCGATGTCCCTCAGGGTACCGGCGCCCAGGATGAAGGCGCCGACGACGAGGAGGGAGGCGACGGGCAGCACCCCGACCACCGAGGTGTTGATCGATCGGATGAAGGTCTGGTTGACCGCGAGATTGGCCAGCTCGGCGTAGGTCGAGCGCGTCTGCGCCTCGTAGTGGGAGGTGTTCTCACGGATCTTGTCGAAGACGACCACCGTGTCGTACAGGGAGTATCCCAGAATGGTCAGCACGCCGATAATGGTGGCGGGAGTGACTTCGAAGCCCGAGGCGGCGTAGACGCCCACGGTGACGATGATGTCGTGGCCCAGGGCGAGCAGAGCCGCCACCGCCATCTTCCACGTGCGGAAGTAGATCCAGATGAGGCCGCCCACGAGCAGGAAGAAGAGCACCAGGCCGCGCGCCGCCTTGCTGGTCACGTCCGCGGACCAGGTCGGGCCGATGGTGGTCGCCGACACGTGATCCGCGTCCACGTCGTAGGCGGACGCCAGCGCGGAGGCCAGGGGGTCGAGCTGGTCCTTGTCCAGCTCATTGGCCTGGATCCGGACGGAGGACGCGCCCATGGTCGTCACGCTCGAGCCCGAGGACAGCCCCCTGTCGGCCAGGACGTCGTTGGCGAGGCTCTCCGACGGATCGGCGACACCGGTGATGGTGATCTCCGAACCGCCCTTGAAGTCGATACCAGGGTTGAGCCCGGGCCTGACCACGAGGATGGCGGAGACGGCGATGACGACGACGGCGATGGTGTACCAGACGCGTCGTCTGGCGATGAACGGCAGGGAGGTCCTGCCCGAGTAGAGATCGTTGCCCAGCGCGGCGAGGGAGGTCACTTCGTCTCACCGTCCTTTCCGATGGCGGAGTCGAAGGCGACGGCATCGTCGGCACCGTCACCGTCTCGCGCATCCGCGCGGTCGTCGACGGCCCGGCGGGCGCTCCCATCACGGCCGTCCGCCTTTCTGCGGGCCTCCGCCTTGCGCCGGGCCAGGGTGCCGACGACGGAGTCGATGGCGGCCTGACGGCCCTTCCCATAGGCCGCCAGCGAGCGCGCCCCGAGGTGCTCGGGATCCAGGCCCGACAGCCGATGCCCCTCGCCGAAGAACGCGAATCGCAGGATCCAGACCATCATGGGATGGGTGAACAGGACGATGACGGCCAGGTCGACCACGGTGGTCACGCCCAGGGTGAAGGCGAAGCCCTGAACACCACCCACGGCCAGGAAGTACAGCACGATGGCGGCCACCAGGTTGACGGTGTCGGAGACGATAATCGTCTGTCGAGCGTGCTTCCAGCCCTCGTCCACCGCGGCCACCAGGGTGCGGCCGCTGCGGACCTCGTCGCGCACGCGCTCGAAGTAGATGATGAAGGAGTCCATCGTGATGCCGATGGAGATGATGAGTCCCGCCACGCCCGCCAGTGACAGGCGGTACCCCATCGACCAGCTCAGCAGCGCGATCGCCAGATAGGTGACCGCCGCCGCGATGACGAGGGATGCCACGGCGACCACGCTCAGTCCGCGGTACTGCCAGGCCAGGTAGAGGATGATGAGGATGAAACCGATGAGCCCGGCGATCAGGCCGTTGCGCAGCTGCTCGGTGCCCAGGGTCGCGGAGATCTGCTGCTCGGACTGGACGGTGAAGCTCAGGGGAAGCGACCCGAAGGACAACTGATTGGCCAAGGTGTTGGCCTGCGCCTGAGTGAAGTCGCCGGTGATCTGGACACGGCCATCGGTGATGGCGCCGGTGACGTCGTTGTTGAATCCCGAGGACATGATGGTCAACCCGTCCAGCACGATGGCGAACTGGGCCTTCTGCGAGTCCGTGGACTGCCCGTTGGCCTGGCCGCCCGCGGCCGCCGCCTTGTCGCGGTAGGCGATGAGACGCTCCGAGACCGCGGAGAACTGCTCGGTGCCCTCGGCGTCGAACTCGAGGGACACGACCCACTTGTTGGTCGTCGTGCCCTGGCTGGTGGTCTCCAGGCCGGAGGCGGCGTTGGCGATATCGGTGCCGGCGATGTCCGCGGGGCCGAGGATGTAGGCCCGGCCCGTCCCGTTCTTGTCGCAGGAGATGACGGCCCTGGTCGGATCCTGCGTCTCACCGGTCAGGTTGTCCTGCGCCTTGCAGTCCGTCATGTAGGCGTCGTAGATCATCTTCTCGCTGATCCACGAGTCCGAGGAGTTGTCCTCCGAGGTCGCCGGCAACGGGTCATCACTGATGGTCCCATCGCGATTGACGTCCGCGACGGTCGTGGCCACCTGCTCGGGGGTGACGGAGGTCGGCTGGTCGCCGGGGGCCTCAGTGGCACCGTCGGCGGGCGCCTCGCTCGGCTCGGCCCCGTCCTCGGCCGGCGCTTGAGAGGACTCCGCCCCGTTGTCGGCGGGGGTCTCGCTCTGCTCGGCCCCGCCCTGGGTGGACGCCTCGCCCTCGGAGCCGCTCGGAGTCGGCGAGGCGCCGGAGGACTGGGCGGCGCGCTGATTCTGGGCCTCCGCGAGCTCACTCGCACTGCCCGGGAGGATCCTGATGACCGGGCGGAAGTAGAGCACTGCGGAGGTGCGCACCAGCTCGAGCGTGTCCTGGCTGGGGGTCCCCGGCAGCGAGACCACGATGTTCTGCCCACCCTGTCGCGAGATCTGCGCCTCGGCGACGCCGGAGGCGTCCACGCGCTGGCGAATGATCTCGATGGCCTGGTTGACGTCCTCGTCGGTGATCTCGGAACCGTCGGACGTCGTGGGCGTCAAGATGATCTGGGTGCCGCCCTCCAGGTCCAGCGCCAGTCCCGGAATCATGGACGTGCGGCCGGTGGCGGAACCGGCGTAGAGCCCGGCGAAGCCGATCACGATGATGAGAAGCAGCACCAGGAGGCGACGCCCCGGATGCTTCGTCTGCTTGGTGGACACGCGGTCCCTTCCTCAGGATCAGGATATGACGCGGCTCATGCCGCTCAGGTATGTCTGGTGAGATGCGTTCAGGCCTGAGAGGCCCCTGTGCGGGGACTCTCTTCAGCATCGGCCGCCTCGACGCCCTTCTCATCGGTCTCATCGGTCTCATCGCCGGCCTCGCCCCCCTCCCGGGGACCCGACTCGGCGGCGGACGAGCCGTCGGGCGCGTCGGCCGCCTCGGTGACGGCATCCTCCCCGGAGTCGTCGGACTCGGTCGCGAAGGGCGGCTCCTCCGCGTCGACGATCGCGGACCTGGCCCACAGCGACTCGTCGCCCAGCGGCGTGGCGAGCGTCACGACGTCGCCGCTGACCTCGACCACGGTGCCGTAGAAGCCGGCGCGTGTGCGCACCCAGTTCCCGGGCACGAGCGCCTCGTCGGTGCGACGCTCCTGCTCGGCCTGCATCTTCCTCTGCTGCGAGCGCGACAAGCGCGACACGCCCCAGAACAGGAGCAGCATGAAGGCGAGCATGAAGAGCATTCGAGGATCCATGGAGGTGACTTTCGTTTGTTTCGAGAGATCCTCTTGCCAAGAGGAACGACCGTGCAGAGTCTAGGCCACCGGCCGACACGGTCGGGTGTGAGACATGACCGCTACGATCACGGGACAGCGTCACCATACGGGATGCGCGGCCCGATCGACGCGCCGCCCGGCCCGACCGGGTGAGCCGATCAGGTGAACAGGACCCCGTGATCGTCATCGGGTCCCGTCGGAGCGCTCATGCCCATGTGCTCGTAGGCGGCCGGTGTGGCCATGCGCCCCCGGGGCGTGCGCACGATCAGTCCCTCGCGGAAGAGGTACGGCTCGGCCACGGTCTCGATGGTCTCGGGCTCCTCCCCCACGCTGACCGCCAGCGTCGTCAGTCCCACCGGGCTGCCCGAGAAGCGGGAGCACAGGGCCCGGAGCACGGAGCGATCCAGCCGATCCAGACCCAGGGCGTCCACTTCGAAGACCCTCAACGCGCCGCGGGCGGCCTCCAGGTCGAGGTGGCCCGGCGTGCCGCGGATCTCCGCCCAGTCCTGAACGCGACGCAGCAGGCGATTGGCGATACGGGGCGTTCCGCGGGAGCGGCGCGCCAACTCCTCGGCCGCATCGGTGTCGATCGTCACACCGAGCAAGCCGGCGGAGCGGGAGACGATGCGGGCCAGGTCGTCCGAGTCGTAGTACTCCAGGTGGCCGGTGAAGCCGAAGCGGTCGCGCAGCGGCGCGGGGAGCAGCCCCGCGCGAGTCGTCGCACCGACCACGGTGAAGACGGGAAGGGTCAACGGGATGGAGGTCGCGCCCGGGCCCTTGCCCACGACGATATCGACCCGGTAGTCCTCCATGGCCAGGTAGAGCATCTCCTC
>ERZ773075.1552-NODE-1552-length-11298-cov-114.044_pt1 | contig 11298 bp, 7 predicted proteins | sample MGYA00580614_ERZ773075 | MGnify/ENA primary metagenome ERZ773075 (study PRJEB29015, sample SAMEA2738021) | human oral metagenome | biome: human oral; feature: human-associated habitat; material: dental | place: China | collected 2043 ... | reverse complement strand
GCAGGGCGGCAGCCCCACGGCCTTCGACCGGATCATGGCGACCAAGCTCGTCGCCTACTCCCTGGATCTGCTGGCCGGTGCCTTCAAGCGCGGTGAGCCGACGGCCTCCTACGTGGGCCTGGTGGAGGGCAAGGTATCCCTCCATCCGCTGGACCGCATGAACGACGAGCTCGACCGCGAGCACCGCCGCCCACGTCACCAGTGGTGGCTGGGCCTACGCCCCGCCGTCGGACTAGTCAGCCAGAACAGCGGAACCCTGAAGCTCGAGGACGTCCCCGACTTCGGCGAGGCGGTCGACGACGCCGCCAGCTGACCCGCCCGGCCCAGGAGCCCCGGGGCCGGGTATCGTGCCTGGCGTGCGCGCACTGACCCGACCCCGGTTCCTGGTGGCCGCTGTCCTGGCGGGAGTGGCCACGGGTCTCATCGGGATAGCGATGGCACTGCTCCTGGAGCTCTTCGAGTCGCTGTTCTACGGCGTCGCCCACGGCGGGCTCCTGGAGCGTCTGGCCACTGCCCCGCCCTGGCGGCGCATGCTCGCCCCGGCCATGGGAGGCGTCGTCGCCGGTGGCGTGTGGTGGTGGCTGCGCACGACCGGCGGGATCACCGGCGTGGAGGCCGCCGTGGCGGACCACTCCGGCAGGGCCGCCACCCGGATGGGACTGGCACGTCCGTTCGTCGACGCCGTCAACCAGGTCCTCACCGTCGGCTCGGGCAACTCGGTGGGCCGCGAGGGCGCCCCGCGTCTGGCCGCCGGTGCCGTGGCGGCCAAGCTCACCATGTGGTTGGGAATCGGCCGGACCGAGGGCGCGATCCTCATCGCCTCGGCCGCCGGGGCGGGCCTGGCCGCCATGTACAACGCGCCGCTGGGCGGAGCGGCCTACGCCGTCGAGCTCGTCATGGTCACCGGGATGCGGCGACGCGGAGCCGTCGTGGCGGTCCCGGTGTGCGTCCTCGCCGCACTCGTCTCCTGGCTGCACTCCCACGGACGACCCGCCTTCGAGGTCGCCCCCCAGGGGCCGTCGTCGGGGACCGTCCTCGGGCTGGTCCTGTTGGTGCCCGTCGCCGCTGCGCTGGGGGTAGGCGCCCGGCGACTGTGGTCGTGGATGCTGGCAGGCCGAGTGCGCACCGTACGGTGGCTGCCGGCGGCGATCGGGGCGGCGGGGCTGATCACCGGGCTGGTGAGCCTGTGGGTCCCGGCTATCGTCGGCAACGGACGCGACGCAATGGAAGTGGCGCTGGGCACCACCACGGATCCGGCCGCCTCGGACGCCTCGCTCGGCACTCCGGGTGCTGCCGTACTCATGCTGCTGGGTGTCGTCGTCCTCAAGCCGGTCCTCACCGGTCTGACGCTCGGGGCCGGAGCCACCGGCGGACGCCTGGCCCCCTCCCTGGCGGCTGGTTCGAGCGCGGGGGCAGCCCTGGCAGTCGCGCTCCACGCCTGCGGGGTGGAGGCGAGCGTGCCGGTCCTGGCACTGGCGGGCGCGGGCGCGGTGCTCGCCACCACCCAGAAGGCCCCCGTCTTCGGGATCGTCTTCACCTGGGAGCTGGCCCGAGCCGGAGCCTGGACGCTGACGTCTCTGATCGCCGTCGTCCTGGTGGTCATGCTGCTGGTCTCCCCCGCCTGGCAACGAACCCTCATCGACCGGCTACAGCACTCACGGAAGCGATAGCCGATGCCTCCTGCCACGTGTCAGGGTCATTAATTCTTCCGATCGACCGTATACTCCTCGCGGATCGTAGCCAGCAGCCACGTCATCGGAATCACTATGGATCGTCACAGGGGCGTCGCCCCGCCCCGCCATGCGTTACGCCCCACCACGGCCGACGCCTACGCCTTCGAGACCGGGCAGCCTGCTGTCTCCGAAGGGGTCACCCTTACGGCCGTCGCCCTGCTGGTCGGCGCCCCGGCACTGGGAACCGCCCTGGCGCTCGTCCGAGGGCCGTGGATCATCATGCTCGCCCTCCTTCACCTCGGCGGGCTCGTTCTCTGGTTCGGGCTGGCCCACCGCGGCTGGCGTGACCTGCTGGCCGGTGGCGGCATCCACAGCAGGACGCTGCTCTTCACGACCGGGGCCCTAGCCGGGATCACTTTCGGCGGGCTGCACGCCTGGATGGGGCCAACAGGCACCGGCCCCCTGTGGAAGCCGGATATCACTGCATCCACGGTGCTTCACGCACTGGTCTTCGCCGTCTCGGTCGGCATCGCCTACAACGCGATCCCTGAGGAGATCACGCTCAGACGCACCCTGTTCGCACCGGTGCGGGAGCGCCTCGGAGCGACGGCTGCCGTACTTGTGACGACGGCCTCCTTCACCGCTCTCCATCTTCCGACCTGGCTGACTTCCGACACCAGCCTCAAGGGCTACGCATGGCAGATCCTCCACAAGGTGCTCTTCGGGCTGCTCGCCGGCTGGTCGGTGGTGCGGCTGCGGTCGGTGTTCTTCGCGCTGGGCCTGCACGTCAGCGGAAACGCGCTGGGCCTGTTCATCGGCCAGCTTCAGAGCGAGAACCTGCCCGACTTCGAGATCTCGTGGCTCAACGCGGCGATCCTGCTCACCGGCGCAGCCGTCGCCGCCGGCCTCATCCATCTCCTGGGCCGACGGCGGAAGCAACCTTCTGCGCTCAGTCCTTGATCGTGAGGATCTCGTCGACGTCGACGCGGTCGGGGGCGAAGGCCGCCAGCGCCGAGTCCGCGGGGTGGCCCAGCGCGATCCCGACCGCCACGATCTCATCGGCTCCGATCCCCATGGCCTCGCGCACCTCGTCCGGGTACATGACCAGGGCGTAGGCGTTGATGGCGCCAAGGCCCTTGTCGGCAGCCGCCAGGACGAGCATGGCGGAGAAGGCCCCGAGGTCGTGGAAGGACCACGGAGTGGACTCGACCGGGATCGTCACGTACAGGACCGCCTGAGCGTTGAACAACCGTCCCTGCGATGCCTGGAACTCCTGGACACCCTCGCCCAGCTGGGCACCGATCTGCTCGCCGAGCGCGGCCATGTTCTCCTGGGTGGTCGGAGACCACTCGGTACGAGGCTTCACCGGAAGGTCGGAGCCTCCCTTCCTGCCGGCGGCGACGTCTGCGGCGTGGCGCCTCTTGATCTCCTCCAGCGTCCGGCCGGTGGCGGCGTAGACCCGCCAGGGCTGGGAGTTCACCCACGACGGCGCCTTCTGGGCGGTGCGGACGATATCGACCAGGTCCTCCCGGGAGACGGGCTGGTCGGTGAAGTCTCTCACCGAGTGACGATTGGCGACGACCTGGCTGAACTCCATAGTGCTCTCCTATTTTCGGTGTTCACGGGTTTGCCCGGTGAGACCAACAGTCAGCCGACCCGGGCTATTCCGCAATTCCGTCAAGAGCGGTCCCGGTGTTCTTCGGTTCCTCAGGCCCGACGGCGCAGCAGCACCGAGTCCCAGCCGGCCATGACCTCCGGCACACCCGTGTGCCCGGAGCCGGGTTGGACGTCCGGGTCGCCGGCGCGCAGAACCTGCTCGGCCTCGGCCCACTGCCCCGCCTGCAGCCCCTCGACCGCGAGCGCGGCCAGCAGGCCGCCCTCACCGGTCAGGGGCAGGTCCTCGCGGGTGCACTGGGCGATGAGCAGAAGCTGCTCGACGCGGTTCTCGCCCGTCTCATCCGGCTCCGGGGACAACCACTGGCGCAGGATGACCCAGGCGGTGGGGTGGTCGGCCGCCAGCAGCCGGAAGGTGCCCAGGGCGAGGGCGTCGTCGTCGTGCCGCAGCGTGATGAGGGAGCGGTAGTGCTCGAAGACGCTGCCGGGCACTCCCGCCTGGGCTGCGGCGTGGACGGTGCCGTGGTCGGGGGCCAGGGCGATCCAGGGCTCGCCGGTGGTGAACCCGGCCTTCTCGCTACCGTCCCAGTGAACGGGGGTGCGGGCGTTGTCCCGGGAGATGGGGGCCAGACGGGTCAGGACGGCGGCCGGGTCGTCGCCGGCGCGCACGCGCTCGTGGAAGTGGTTGACGGACTCCAGGTCCCGGTAGTCCTCGATGGAGCGGAAGACCGTGTTGGCCATGCCAAGCTCCTCCCCCTGGTAGACGTAGGGGGTGCCGCGGTGGGTGTGGAGGATCGTGGCGAGGGTCTTGGCCGAGCGGACGCGCCAGGCCGGGTCGTCGTCGCCGAAGCGGGAGACGGCGCGGGGCTGGTCGTGGTTGTCCCAGTAGGCGGAGTTCCAGCCCTTCTCCGCCGTGACGACGCCGGAGGAGTCCGTGACGGGGGCGAGTGCGGCCTGCCAGTCGGCGAGGTTCTTCTTGAGGGTGAGGAGGTCGAGGGGCTGCGGGTCGAACTTGCCTCCGGGCCCGTCGGTGAGGCTGACGTGCTCGAACTGGAAGACCATGTCGAGCTCGGCGCGGGCGGGGTCGGTGTAGAGGGCGGCCTCGCTTCGCGTGGCTCCGGGCATCTCTCCGACGGTGATGACGTGGCCGGGCCGGGGTGCGAGGACCTGCTGGTTCATCTCGTGGAGGAACTCGTGGATGCGCGGGCCGTTGGCCACTGCGGCGAAGGAGTTGCCGTAGAGGTCGCCCTCGCCCTGGGGGGCGTCGGTGAGCGGGTAGGTCTTGGAGATGAAGTTGATGACGTCCATGCGGAAGCCGTCGACTCCGCGGTCCAGCCACCAGGTCATCATCTCGTGGACGGCGCGGCGCACCTCGGGGTTCTCCCAGTTGAGGTCGGGCTGCTTGGGTGAGAAGAGGTGCAGGTAGAACTCCTGGGTGCCCTCGTCCCAGGCCCAGGCCGACCCTGAGAAGGCCGATCCCCAGTTGGTGGGCTCGGTGCCCGGCTGCCCGGGGGTCAGCCCGTCGATCTGCCGGGCGGGTCTCCAGATGTACCAGTCGCGCTTGGGGTCCTGCGTCGAGGAGCGGCTGGCGGTGAACCAGGGGTGCTCGTCGCTGGTGTGGTTGACGACGAGGTCCATGACCAGGCGCATGCCACGGGCGTGGAGGCCGTCAATAAGGGCGTCGAGGTCGTCCAGGGTGCCGAAGAGGGGGTCGATGTCCTGGTAGTCGGAGATGTCGTAGCCGTTGTCGTCCTGCGGGGAGCGGTAGACGGGGCTGAGCCACACGACGTCGACGCCCAACTCGTCGAGGTGGTCCAGGCGACTGGTCAGGCCAGGGATGTCACCGGTCCCGTCTCCGTCGGAGTCCTGGAACGAACGGGGGTAGACCTGGTAGACGACGGCGCGGCGCCACCATTCCGGTTCGTCGTCGACGTGGTGGGGAGAGACAACCAGGGGTGCGGGGCAGGTCACAGTGGGTTCCTTCCAACCGGCTTGAAGAGGGGAACAGGGGACGATCGCGAATGGAGACGGACTTACGGACAGGGACTCGCCGGGTCTGTCCCGGCTGCGCCGTCGGAGTCGACGCAGCGACCCTGCCAGCACTGATTGTGTCAGAACGCACAGCGAACCATGGCCGTTTATGATGATCCCGCTCCTAGGCCCGGGCGCCGCCTCCCCCACCCCACCCCTGTCATAACCACTGTGATGACCCTGTTGCGAAAGGCTAACCGTTGGTTTCTCCTCTCTCCGATGCTCCCGACACGCCACGTCCGGCCGCTGCTCGCCCGGAGGCGATCGTCGTCGGGTCGTCGCCGGCCGGGTCCCACTACCGGTTCACAGTGCTCACCTCCCGGCTCATCCGCATGGAGCTCTCCCCCACGGGCGTGTTCACCGACGCCGCCACCCAGCTGGTCGTGAGTCGTGACCTCGGAGAGCCGCCATCGTTCCGGGTGGTGCGGGGCGAGGACCGCCTGGAGATCATCACCGAACACCTGCACCTGATCCATGTCCCCTCGCTGGGCTTCTCCCCGTCCGGGCTCAGCGTCAGGCTGCGCTCGACGGCGCTCCACGCCCACGGCGGCACCTGGCACCACGGCGACGTCTGGGACCCCGACGAGACCTTCCCGACGAACCTGGGCGGTACTACCCGTACTCTCGATGAGGCCGACGGCACCGTCACCCTCAGTCCGGGACTGCTGAGCCTGAGCGGCATCACAGCCCTGGACGACTCAGCCTCACTACTGCTCACCGAGGACGAGTGGGTCCGGCGCCGTGAGCCCGGCAACCGTCTGAGCGACGGAGCACAGGACCTCTACGTCTTCGGATACGGCCAGGACTACCGGGAGGCGTTGCGAGACTTCTTCCGCCTCACCGGCCCGAGCCCCCTCATCCCGCGCGCGCTGCTGGGCAACTGGTGGAGCCGCTACTACCCCTACAGCGGTCGGGAGTACCTGGCGCTCATGGACCGGTTCGTCGCCGAGGAACTGCCCTTCTCCGTGGCCGTCATCGACATGGACTGGCACCTCACCGACATCGACCCGGCGATCGGCACGGGCTGGACCGGCTACACCTGGAACCGGGATCTCTTCCCGGACCCTGCGGCCTTCCTGGCCGGCCTGCATGAGCGGGGCATGCTCACCACGCTCAACGTCCACCCCGCCCAGGGGGTGCGGCGTCACGAGGACGCCTACGAGGAGGTCTGCTCCGACCTGGGCCTGGACGCAGGCGGCGGGGAGGACATTCCCTTCAACATCGCCGACCGGGGCTTCGTGGCCTCCTACCTCTCCCGGCTCCACCACCGCCTGGAGGACGAGGGCGTGGACTTCTGGTGGCTGGACTGGCAGCAGGGCGGCTCCACGACGGTTCCCGGCCTGGACCCGTTGTGGATGCTCAACCACGTCCACTACCTCGACTCGGGCCGCGAGCGCCCGACGGAGGCGGGCGGCGTGGAGCGGCGTCGGCCGGTGACCTTCTCCCGCTTCGCCGATGCCTCGAGCCACCGCACCCCGGTGGGCTTCTCCGGGGACACGATCATCAGCTGGGACTCCCTGCGCTTCCAGCCGCGTTTCACGGCCACGGCCGCCAACATCGGCTACTTCTGGTGGTCCAATGACATCGGCGGGCACATGCTGGGCGGCAGCGACGACACGATGGCGGCCCGCTGGTTCCAGCTGGGCTGCTTCTCCCCCATCAACCGCCTGCACTCGTCGAACTCGGCCTTCACCTCCAAGGAGCCATGGCGCTACTCACGCGACGCGCGCGCCACGATGGAGGCGCACCTGCGGCTGCGCCACCGGCTCGTGCCCTACCTGTACACGTGGGCACGCCGATCGGTGAGCGAGGGCGTGGGACCGGTGCGCCCGATCTATCACGACCACCCGTGGGAGATGGCCGCCTATGAGCACCGGGGCAGCTTCTGCTTCGGGGACCTGCTGGTGGTGCCCTTCACCTCCCCTCTGGACGAGGCCACCGGCCTGGGGCGGGAACTGACCTGGCTGCCCGACGGCGTCTGGTACGACCTGCCCACGGGGCGCCGTTATGACGCCATCACCGGCGGGCACGGGCGCATGCTGAGCCTGTCGCGTCCGCTGGACCGTATCGGTGTCCTGGCCCGGGCCGGGTCGGTCATCCCGCTGGCCGGGAGCCTTGCGGAGGCGGCCGGGGACAATCCGCGCGAGCTGGAGATCGTCGTCGTGCCCGGAGGCTCGGGGAGCTTCACCCTGGAGGAGGACGACGGCTCGGCCCAGCCCGGACCGGATCGAGTCGCTCGCACCCACATGGCGCTGACCTGGCCGGATACCGAGAACGAGGACGGCGGGGACGCAGTGCTGCGCATCCGTCTGGAGGGAGCCGACGACGTCGTCCCGGACTCACGGATGGTGACGGTGCGGCTTCTGGCCAGCCGGGCCACGGGCGCCTGGCTGGGGGTGGGTGATCAGGCACGCCGACTCATCGTTGAGGAGGTCGACGGCGACGGCTTCACCTTGGGGGCCGGAACACTGGTGCGCCTAGGTGAGTTGAGCCGCCAGAATCTGGTCGACGGCGTCCAGCTGGTGCTGCGCGGCGCGACGCAGTCACCGGCCGACTGGCGCAGGGAGGTTCACGAGATCCTGGACGCCGCGCGCGTGGAGTACCTGGCCAAGGACCTGGCCTGGGGCGCGGTGCAGCGGGGGCTGCCCGGAACTGCCCTCCTGGGTGAGCTGGAGTCCCTCGGTCTGCCTGAGACGCTGCGGGCCGCCGTGGCCGAGGTGCTCCCCCACTCCTGAGCACGGCGCGAGGACCGACTCTGGCGGATGAGCTCACACTGGCCGGCGGCGCCACAGGCCGCGGCTAGGCTGGCGGTCATGAGTGAGAATCCCGCCCCGCGCTTCCCCGAGGCCGAGCCCTACTTCGTCGGTGACAATCGCACCAACCGCGAGCGCATGCTCGCCGGCGACTGGTACGTCTCCGACGACCCGGACAGTGCCAGGATCGCGGCGCACGCCCGCAAGATGCTCTACCGCTTCGAGCGGGCCTTCGCCGAGGGTGAGGAGGACTGCTGGGACCTGCTGCGCTCGGCGATCCCGGGGCTGGGTGACAAGGCTCGCCTGCTGCCGCCGGTGCGTGTGGACTACGGGGACAACATCACCGTGGGTGAGGGGACCTTCGCCAACTACGGGCTCGTGGCGCTCGACGTCGTGGAGATCCGTATCGGTGCCCACTGCCAGATCGGCCCGAACGTCCAGCTGCTCACGCCGGTCCATCCCCTGGAGCCGACGCCACGCGCCTGCTCCCTGGAGGCGGCCGACCCCATCACGATCGGGGACAACGTGTGGCTGGGCGGTGGGGTGATCGTGTGTCCCGGTGTGACCATCGGGGACAACTGCGTCATCGGCGCGGGCTCGGTGGTCACCAAGGACATTCCCGCCGGCAGCCTCGCGGTGGGTAACCCGGCCCGGGTCCTGCGCCAGCTGGACGACTCCACCTTCGGGCCCCGAACTCGGTCGTCACGCTTGAGGACGACGCCGCGTCACACCCAAGACTGAGGCTGCGCCGCAAACGGCCCCGAGCACCAGTACCGTCACCTTTTCAGGGAGCCGCCACCATGAATCCCGATGCCTTCTCCGAGCTGGCCGCCGCCCGGTACTCCGTGCGGGACTTCCGACCGGATCCCGTAGCGACTGAGATCGTCGAGGAGATCCTGGAGGATACCCGTCAGGCCCCGAGCTGGTCGAACACTCGGCCCTTCATGCTGGCGCTGGCCACCGGGGAGCGGGCAGACCGACTGCGCGCCGCCTACATCGCCGAGTTCGACGTGACCCTCCCGGTCCAGCACAAGAAGCGCGGCGCCATGGTCCGCCTGGCCCTGAGCGGTAAGGCACCCGACGGCGACTACCGGACCTGGGCGCCCCACCCAGCGGACCTGCTGCCCCACTCCCAGGCCGTCGGCAGTCAGCTGTACGCGCACATGGGCATCGCGAGAGACGACCGCAAGGCCCGCGACGCGGCCGTCCGCCGCAACTGCGAGGCCTTCGGCGCACCGGTCATCGGTTTCGTCCTGGTCCACAAGGGCCTCATGCCCTTCGCCGCGCTCGACGCCGGAATCATGCTCCAGACCCTGTTCCTGTCGGCCAAGGCCCACGGTGTCGACTCCTGCCCCCTGGGAGTCCTGGCCACCTGGCGCCGCCCCTTCGACGCCGAGTTCGAGGCGCCGGCCGACTACCGCCTCATCACGGGCTTCGCCCTGGGCTACGCCTCCGACGCCCCGGTCAACGACTTCCGGGCCGAGCGGCGGGCCGTGCGCCTGGTGCCGACTCGCGGCTGATCCGGTCGCGGCCCGCTCGAACCGTCACCGTTTGTGGTGCTCGACGTCGCGGTCGTACCTTATGCCTCGCGTTCGAAGGGTAAAGGGTACGAACGCGCGCCCTAAGGTACGAACACAAGGTGCTCCATCCTACTTTCACAACAGACCCTAGGCCGGCTGCGTGCTGTCCAGTGCGGCCCGAGCCGGGCGGCGCCAGCAGGGCGGGACGATGAGTCCGCGCCGGCGGACCGCGACCAGCACGGCCAGTCCGACAGCGGTGCACAGTACGATCGCCACTGCGCCGAAGACTGTGGCGTGAGAGTTGCCCAAGTGCGCGGCACACCTCATGCACCGCGAGGAAGAGTACCTACTGCTGCGAGAGCCTGGACCGTCAGATCTTGGCCACGGGGGCGTAGCGCAAGATGAGGCGCTTGGTGGCGGGGGCGCCGTCGATGACGAACTCGACGCGGGCGGTCAGGGACCGTCCCTTGCCCTCCAGGCCGACGACGGTGCCCACCCCGTAGGAGTCGTGGCGCACCTGGTCGCCAGCCCTCAGCCCGGCCACGGCCGCGGGCAGGTCCTCCGAGGCGGCGGCGCTCCCGGCCGACGAGGGGGTGCTTTGCTTGCCACGGGCCTCGAGGCGGGCGGAGGCGCGTTTGGCGGCCCGGTCCTGGGCGGTCTCCACGCGCCCCAGCTTGCCCGAGCGCTTGGCGCCTCCCCCCACGGGAGGGGCGAAGTCATCGTCGTCGGAGTAGGAGCCCTGCCGGGAACCACCCAAGCGCCGACCGCCCGAGCCGAAGCCACCCTCCCCCCAGCTGCTCCCCCAGCCGGTGCCGCCGCCGCGCAGCGCCTCCATGGAGGATGCCAGACGCTTCCAGTCGATGGTCTCGCCCGGCACGTCGTCGAGGAAACGGGAGGCTGGCATGGCGTTGGCCGCGCCCCAGGCCGAGCGCACGGCGGCGCGGGTGAGGTAGAGGCGCTCGCGGGCGCGGGTGAGGGCCACGTAGGCCAGGCGCCGCTCCTCGGCGAGCTCGGTCTCCTCGGCCAGGGAGCGGGTGTGGGGAAAGGTGCCGTCCTCCATGCCGGTGACGAAGACGACCGGGAACTCCAGCCCCTTGGCGGTGTGGACGGTCATGAGGGTGATCTGGCCCTGCTCCTCGGCCCGCCGGGCGTCCTCGTCCTCGAGGTCGGCGCTGGGCGGGAGCTGGTCGGAGTCGGCCACGAGCGAGACGCGTTCGAGGAAGTCGGCCAGGGTGCCGTCGGGGTTGGCGGCCTGGAAGTCGCTGGCCACGGAGTGGAGCTCGGCGAGGTTCTCCACGCGGGTGGCGTCCTGGGGGTCGTCGCTGGCGCGCAGCTCGGCGAGGTAACCCGAGGCGTCCAGGGCGGAGTCGAGGATGTCGGCGACGCCGTCGCCGGCAGTGACCATGTGGCGCAGGGTGGTGAGCAGCTCGTGGAAGCCGCGCACCTGGTTGCGTGCCCGGGTGGTCAGGCCCTCGACCTCGGGCGGCTCGCCGGCCTCGGTGACGGACGGGGCCAGCCCGTCGGGTTCGCCGGCCACACCCGTCTCGTCGGCCTGCGCCTCGCGGGGTGCTCCGGCGGCGTCGGCGACGGCCTGCCCGAAGGAGACGGAGTAGCGGGCGGCGTGCTCGGCCAGAGCGCCCTCGGCCTTGTCACCCAGGCCGCGCTTGGGGACGTTGAGGATGCGGCGCAGGTTGACGTCGTCGTCGG
>ERZ773075.1541-NODE-1541-length-11406-cov-10.3475_pt1 | contig 11406 bp, 8 predicted proteins | sample MGYA00580614_ERZ773075 | MGnify/ENA primary metagenome ERZ773075 (study PRJEB29015, sample SAMEA2738021) | human oral metagenome | biome: human oral; feature: human-associated habitat; material: dental | place: China | collected 2043 ... | reverse complement strand
TCGCCCGGCAGGAACACCAAAATATCGCCTTCGCCATATCGCGCCAATTCGTCCGCCGCATCGACAATCGCGTCGGTCAGCTCCACTTCCGCGTCGTCTTCGTCTTTGCTGGTCAGCGGGCGGTAGAGGATTTCGACGGGGTAGGTACGCCCGCTCACTTCCAGCACGGGCGCGCCGTTGAAATGTTGGGAGAAGCGTTCTGCGTCTATCGTTGCCGAGGTGATGATGACTTTTAAATCGGGGCGGCGCGGCAGCAGCTGTTTCAGATAGCCCAAGAGGAAGTCAATGTTCAGGCTGCGTTCGTGCGCTTCGTCGATGATAATCGTGTCGTAGGCGGCGAGATAGCGGTCGGTCTGCGTTTCCGCCAGTAGAATGCCGTCGGTCATCAGCTTGACGCAAGCATCGCGCGAGGTGTGGTCGGTAAAGCGCACCTTATAGCCGACCGCGCTGCCGATTTCCGATTTCAGCTCTTCGGCAATCCGCTCTGCCACTGAGCGCGCGGCCAAACGGCGCGGCTGGGTATGCCCGATTAGCCCCGCCGCCCCGCGTCCGAGTTCCAAACAAATTTTGGGCAACTGCGTGGTTTTGCCCGAACCGGTTTCGCCGCAAATAATCGTTACCTGATTCTCGGCAATGGCTTTTTTGATTTCTTCGAGCTTTTCGTGAACGGGCAGGGTGTTGTCGAACTCGGGTTTGGGCAAGGCGGCCAAACGCTTCAAAAAGATTTCATGCGATTTTCGGTATTTTTCTTCGACTTTGGACAAGCCGCCGTATTTGTTGGGATTTTTGAAGGCGGATTGCAGGAAGTGGCGGTCTTTGGAGAGGGTTTGGGAGAAATCGGGATGGAGCATGGTTGATGTGTTGTGATGGATGAAAACAAAGCGGAATTATAGCAAACAGGCCGTCTGAAAAGGGGAGTCAGACGGCCTCGGATGAATTTCAGCCGCTTGTTTGCGGAAGGAAAACGGCTGCGAGTCGCGTTGTTCTCCGTTAGGAGGAGGTTCCGCAAAAACGGGCGGCGGCAGGGAATTTTTAAAAACGGCTTGACGGGGCAGGTGAGATACAGTATAGTTGCGTTTTCTGACGCGGGGTGGAGCAGCATGGTAGCTCGTCGGGCTCATAACCCGAAGGTCGTAGGTTCGAATCCTGCCCCCGCAACCAAAATACCGCTTTCAGGCGGTTATTTTTTTGCCTGAGGCCGTCTGAAACGTTGAAACGCCCGTTTTTTAAAACGGGCGTTTTTGTTTGGGCGCGGCGTTCGCTTGGCTTTCGGAAAGGCGGATGGGGCAAAGCGGTTATTCCGCACTTTCGCCGTGGTCCTGCAAAATCTTTTGGTAAACGGGTTCGGGCAGGTAGCGGCGTATCATGCTGCGCCAGCCGACGGGGCCGACCAAGCCTTTGACCATCGTGGACGAGACTTCGGCGATTTCGCGCGGCGGCATGAGGAAAACGGTGGAGATTTCCGGTTCGAGGTCGCTGTTGATGTAGCGCATGGAGCGTTCGTATTCGTAGTCGGCGGTGGTGCGGATGCCGCGTACGATGAATTGGGCGTCGACGGTTTTGGCGTAATGGACGAGGAAGCGGTTTTCAAACACGGTGATACGCACGTTGGGGAATTCGCGCGTAATGGCTTCAAGCATGGCTTTGCGCTCTTCGATGCTGAAAGTGCTGTACTTTTCGGGGTTGACGCCGACGGAGACGATGAGTTCGTCAAACAGGGCCTGCGCTTCGCGTATCATCCAGAGGTGGCCGTTGGTCGGCGGGTCGAAGCTGCCGGCGTAAACGGCGCGGCGGGGTGCGGTTCGGTTCATGGCGGAACGGTGTGTGTTGTTGTGGCTGCCAGCATAAGGGCTGCGGCACGGAATGTCAAAGAAAGGCCGTCTGAAACGTTGTTTCAGACGGCCTTTTATTTTTTATTTAAGAAGCAGGAATCGCGTTTAGTCGTCGCCGGCCAGTGCGGTCAGCAGGTGCAGCAGGCTGCTGAAAATGTTGTAGAGGGAGATGAAGATGGTGAGTGCCGCGCTGATGTGGCTGTCTTCGCCGCCGTCGATAACGGTACGCACCTGCCACATAATCATCAACGAACTGAAGAGGACGAAGCCGGCGGAGATGGTCAGGCTCAGTGCGGGAATTTGCAGGGCGAAGTTGGCGACGACGGCAATCATCAGGACGACTGCGCCGACGGTCAGGAAGCGGCCGAGCGAGTTCATATTCATGGTGGTGCGGCGTGCCATTGCGGCCATTGTGAAGAACACGGCGGCGGTCATGACCGAAGCGATGCCGACGATTTGCGTGCCGTTGCTGAAGTTCAGCGCGTATTGCAGCAGCGGGCTGAGCAGTACGCCCATGCCGAAGGTGAACACCATCAGCAGGGTGGCGCCGACGTTGCTGTAACGGTTTTTCTCAATCAGGAAAATCATGCCGTAGAAGAATGCCATCACGACAATGAAGCTCATCCAGCGGCCGCCGAGCATGGCATACAGGCTGAATCCCATTTTGCCGCTGACAAGTGCGCCTATGGCCGCCGGAACGAATGACAGGGCGAGCAGGCTGTAGGTTTTGCGCAGTACGGTGTTTTTCTGCACCGAACCGGCGGAAGTGTAGTCGTAAACGTCGTTTTGCATGGCGTTTGCTCCAAAAAACGGTTAAGAGAAAAAAGAGAGCCCGATTCTAACAGTAAATCAGAATGTTGGACAGGCTGCCGTTGCCGATGGGATGTTTCCGGTATCAGCGGCAGAGCCACAGGGCCGCCACCCACAATAATACGGCGGCGCTCCATGGCGGCAGCAGCTTGTCCAGTTCCGAAGGAGATTGGGCTTTTTTCAGGAAATACAAGTGGGTAAGGCTGGCGGCGGCCAAGGCCGTCTGAAAGGCATACAGCGGCGCTCCGTGAAAACAGGCGGGCAGCCATGCGCACCAGAGTAGGGCGGCGGTTGTGGCAAGGGCGGTGTGGTAACGTTTGGCGCGGGGCAGGCGCAGGCGGGCGGCGACGGTATGCTTTCCTGCGCGCAAATCGCTGTTTATGTCGCGCATATTGTTTAAATTCAATATCATGCAACACCACAATCCCATCGCAGCGGCGGGTGTCAGGGAGGCGGGATTCAGACGGCCTGTGTGCAGGAACTCGCTGCCGCAAACCGACAGCAGACCGAAAAAGACAAAAACGGCCAAATCGCCCAAACCGATATAGCCGTAGGGTTTGCAGCCCGCGGTGTAGCAGTAGGCCGCCGCCAGCGCCGCCGTGCCTGCAAGCAGCCAAAACAACCAGCTTTGCCAGCCGGAACACAGTACGGGCAGTGCGGCGGCAAGCAGGGCGGTGCCGAGCAGGATGCAGAACAGGGCCGACAGTATCAGGCCGAACTTCATGGCCGCGGGGCTGATGCGGCCGGAAGCCACCATGCGTTCGGGCCCTTGCCGCAACGGGGAGTCCGCCCCGCTCCGAGCATCGCCGTAGTCGTTGGCCAGATTGCCGAAAATCTGCAATGCGGCGGCGGTTGCGGCACAAAGCAGGGTTACGGCTGCGTTTGTCCGGTGTTGCAGCGAAGCCAGCAGGCTGCCCAACAGCGCGCCCGAAAGTGCGAGCGGCAAAGTACGCGGCCGTGCCGCCTGCAACCAATATCGGATAGCCATGGTCTGTTTGCGTGGATGAGGGAGCTTTGATTATAGGGGCAGGCCGTCTGAAAAAAATTGACTTGGATACAATGACGGGAAATTACATGCGCGGCAGCGGGCCGTTGCGATGGAAAACGGCTTGAAAAAAGCGCGATTAATTGTGAAAATATTTTGTATTCAATTTGTTATGGGTTTGCCTGTTAAAAAGCGGAACCTTTTTTATAGAAATCGCATCACATTTGACAGCAACCCTTGGTTGAGCGGGACCCTGCAAACCGTAGCGGAAGCCGTTTTCCCTTTTTGGCGGCATAAGGAGGATGCATGAAGAAATTTACTAGATTTATATTAGGCACTGCATTGTTTTATTTTGTTTTTTCTTTTGCCGCACTCTATTTTTTCATTGTGAACGATTTTGTTTGGTCGCTGATGGTGTCGTTGATTTCCACAGTGATTTTTGTTCCCGCCAATATTGCATTACAGAAGTTTCTTAACGGCAACAGGTTCAGCCGCGCCGTTCGGCCCCGTCGGCAATCGGATAAATAGTGAAAGGCCGTCTGAAATGTTGTTTCAGACGGCCTCGTTCATATTTTCGGCTTATTTCGGCTCTTGCGGCACATAACCTTGTACTTGGTCCGCACCGTCGCCGAAGAAAAAGTTTTCCATCTGCTGGGCCAGATATTCGCGCGCGCGCGGGTCGGCAAGGCTGAGGCGGTTTTCATTGATGAGCATGGTTTGATGGCGCGTCCATGCGTTCCACGCTTCCTGAGAAACATTTTCATAAACGCGCTTGCCCAATTCGTTGGGCAGCGGCGGGAATTTCAGCCCGGGGGCTTCTTTGCCCAGTTTGACGCAGTGAACCATACGGGTCATGGCTTTTCCTTTTCGATGTGGGTTTCAGACGGCCTTTATTTTAGCGGAAACGGAAGGACTTTGTATATCGGCCGGATTTTCAGACGGCCTGTCGGGTTATTTTCGGAAAAGTTTGGAAGATATGTTCGGAATGATTCGAAAGGCCGTCTGAAAATCCGTCCGTGGCTGTTGTTTGTTTAGATTAATAATGCAAATAATAACTATTCTCTTATGTTGGAAATTATGTTAGGCTGACTCCTTGTATTGTATGAACGATTCAGCCCATGTTTGAAATCACTTTTTCCAACATTGCAATAGCTTTCGGCATTTCCCTCGCCGCCGGCCTGTTCACCGTACTGGGCAGCGGGTTGGTGATGTTTTCCAAAACGCCCAACCCGCGCGTATTGTCGTTCGGGTTGGCGTTTGCGGGCGGGGCGATGGTGTATGTGTCGCTGACGGAGATTTTCACCAAATCCAGCGAAGCCTTCGCGCAGGTTTACGACAAAGACAAAGCCTTCGCCGCCGCAACGCTGGCTTTTTTGGCGGGCATGGGGGCGATTGCTTTGATTGATCGCGTCGTGCCGAACCCGCATGAAACACTCGACCCGCACGACCCCGCCTTTCAGGAAAACAAACGCCGCCACATCGCCCGCGTCGGCATGATGGCGGCGTTTGCCATTACTGCGCACAACTTTCCCGAAGGTTTGGCAACGTTTTTCGCCACGCTGGAAAATCCCGCCGTCGGGATGCCGCTGGCGCTCGCGATTGCGATACACAATATTCCCGAAGGCATTTCCATTGCCGCGCCGGTTTATTTTGCCACCCGCAACCGCAAAAAAACCGTCCTCGCCTGCCTCGCTTCAGGGCTGGCCGAACCTTTGGGCGCGGTTTTGGGCTACACCATGCTCAAGCCGTTTTTATCGCCTTTCGTGTTCGGCGCGGTGTTCGGCGTGATTGCAGGTGTGATGGTGTTCCTTGCGCTGGACGAATTGCTGCCCGCCGCCAAGCGTTATTCCGACGGACACGAAACCGTTTACGGCCTGACTTCGGGTATGGCGGTGATTGCCCTGAGTTTGGTGTTGTTTCATTTTTGAGGGAAGTCGAGACATACGGCTCGGAGGCCGTCTGAAAAACATTTCTTCGTTTTCAGACGGTCTTAATATAAAAAGCCCGACATTAAACCGGGCTTTTGCTTTTGCGTATCACCTTACGATTTATGGGTTTCGACCAAAACCATTTCCACATCGGCATCGGCTGTTGCCTGTGCTTTCGGTATGTCGGCGCGACGCAGGCCGACGGCTTTTTCAGCCTGCGGCTGGTCGGCAAAGGCGGCGATGGCGGTGGAATCGGTTTCTATCTGCACCAATCCGACCAAATCGGCGGCGGGCTGTTCGGCGGCGGCCGTTTCCGTATCCGCAGCCGTTTGGGTGGCAGATTGGATGTGGCGCAGGGCGTTTTCCATTTCCTGCACGGCCTGTTCGTCTTCGCTGGTCGGAACGGCGGTCATGCGCTGGAAGCTGTATTCGTCGTCGGCGGCCAAGACGGAAGATGCGGCCGCATCAATGCTGCCGATGGCGGAATCGATAGCGGCCTGCTCGTCGTCGGTGGTTTGTTCGACGGTTGCTCCGATATCGTTGCTTTCGGTGACGAACAATACGGGTTCGGCATTTTCCGCGGCAGCGGTATCGATGACCGGCTCGGGAACCACGACCACCAGCGGCGCATCGGCTGCCGTATCCTGCAACGCGGCCGGCTCTTCCGCGTCTTGCGGCACGGAGATGGCGACGGACAGCGGTTGCGCTGCGGCCACGCCTAAAACGTGATCGGCGGCGAAACGCACTTTTTCCGCGGTATCGGTAATATTGAGATATTGTTCGATTTTTTTGGCAGACGGAATATTGCGTTTTTTGCCGTTGTTGCGTCGGTCGCGCTGATTGCGGCTGCCGCTGCGTTCGCGGCGGTCACGGTTGCCGCGCGGCTGTTCGACGGTTTCGGTTTCTACGGCCTCAACCGCTTCAACCGCCTCGCTGATTTCCACATCGGCGATGTTTTCCGCTTCCAATGCTTCGGCTGCCGCGGCTGCCGCTTCGGCGGCTTTGTTGTTGCGTCCGCCGCGTTTGCGGTTGCCGACCGGCTGCGGTGCATTTTCAGACGGCCTTTCGGTTTCCGCGGCTGCGTTTGCAGCGTTTGAAGCTGCCTGCGCGACGGCGCGTTGTTCCTCGGCTTTGTTGGAACGGTTGCTGCGGCTGCGTTTGCTGCGGTTGTCTCTGCCGCTTTCTTCCTGTTCCAAGGTTTTGCTTTCGGCTTTGACCTCTTCCGCCCGCGCGTTGATTTCCTGCACTTCGACTTTGCTGCCGTCGCGTTTGTTGCTGCGGCGCGGGTTCTGGCGGCGCGAATTGCCGCGGCGGTTGCTGCCGCGGGACGAATCGGCGCTGCGTTTTTCGCTTTTTTCAGGTTCGGCGGTTTTGGCGGTTTCAGGGGTGGGGGCGTTGCTGAAGATGCGGCTCAACCAAGCTTTGAAGTTGTCCCACCATGATGCTTGGCGTTCGCCGGACACGGTCGGCGCGGGCTGGGTGTGGCGCACGCCTTTGACGGCAGGTTCGGGGCGGGCGGATTTGGCTTTTTCACCGCCGAACGGTTTGGCCGCTTCATCTTGCTCGGGTTCGGCGACGCGTTTGTAGCTCGGTTCGCCGTCTTCTTCTACGTCGTCGATGCGGATACGGTTGATTTCGTAGTGCGGGTTTTCCAGATGGATATTCGGAATCAGGACGACGTTGACGTCCAAACGCTCTTCCATCGCAAACAGCTCGGCGCGTTTTTCGTTCAGCAGGAAGGTGGCGACATCGACGGGCACTTGGGCGTGCACTTCGCCGGTATTGTCTTTCATCGCTTCTTCTTGAATGATGCGCAAAACGTGCAGGGCGGTCGATTCGATGCCGCGGATGACGCCGGTGCCGGCGCAGCGCGGGCAGGCGACGTGGCTGCTTTCGCCCAAAGCGGGTTTCAGGCGTTGGCGGCTCAATTCCAAGAGGCCGAAGCGGGAAAGTTTGCCCATTTGCACGCGGGCGCGGTCTTTTTTGAGCGCGTCGCGCAGGACGTTTTCAACATCGCGTTGGTGTTTCGGATTTTCCATGTCGATGAAGTCGATGACGACCAAACCGCCCAAGTCGCGCAGGCGCATTTGACGGGCAACCTCTTCGGCGGCTTCCATATTGGTTTTGAACGCGGTGTCTTCAATATCCGAGCCGCGTGTAGCGCGCGCAGAGTTGACGTCGATGGAAACCAGGGCTTCGGTGTGGTCGATCACAATCGCGCCGCCGGAAGGCAGGCTGACGCTGCGTGAGAACGCGCTTTCGATTTGGTGTTCGATTTGGAAGCGGGAGAACAGCGGCGTGTGGTCTTGATAGAGTTTCAGACGGCCTACGTTGTTCGGCATGACGTAGCTCATAAATTCGGCGACCTGATCGTGGACTTCTTGGTTGTCCACCAGGATTTCGCCGATGTCGGGGCGATAGTAGTCGCGGATGGCGCGGATGAGCAGCGAGCTTTCCATGAAAAGCAGATAAGGGTCGTGGTGTGCCTTGCCGGCTTCTTCGATGGCCTGCCAGAGTTGTTTGAGGTAGTTCAAATCCCATTCCAACTCTTCCGCGCTGCGGCCGATGCCGGCGGTGCGGGCGATGATGCTCATGCCGTTCGGAATGTCGAGTTCGGCCATAGCGGCTTTGAGTTCTTGACGCTCTTCGCCTTCGATACGGCGGGATACGCCGCCGCCGCGCGGGTTGTTCGGCATCAATACCAAATAGCGGCCGGCCAGGCTGATGAAGGTAGTCAGCGCCGCGCCTTTGTTGCCGCGCTCGTCTTTTTCGACTTGGACAATAACTTCCATGCCTTCTTTGAGCACGTCTTGAATTCGCGCCCTGCCGCCTTCGTAATCGCGGAAATACGAACGCGATACTTCCTTAAACGGCAAAAAGCCGTGGCGGTCGGTTCCGTAATCGACGAAACACGCTTCCAGCGACGGCTCGATGCGGGTAATGATACCTTTGTAGATATTGCCTTTACGCTGTTCTTTGCCCAGCGTTTCGATGTCCAAGTCCAAAAGGTTTTGGCCATCAACAATGGCAACGCGCAGCTCTTCGGCCTGCGTTGCGTTGAATAACATTCTTTTCATAGTCACCTCGTGAACAGCGGCCGTTTGATTTGTGAATATCTTTTTCAGACGGCCTGTCTGTCCGGTTGGCACTCTTCAAAGGCAAGATGGGGAGATCCCCCGTGTAACCAGTATTTGATTTGAAATCCGCAAGGTTCCATGCTTGAACTCAAGCCATGTGCGGACGGATTCGGATAAAGAAGGAAATAAAGAACAATGCGGCGGAAAGGTTGATGGTTCCGCTGCCGTCCGAATGCTGATGCTTCGGACAAAATTAAGGCAGCCTACATCTTCTTATTATCGTAGCGCCGGTAATTTCGGACGGTGCTGCGCGGACTGCGTCTTACGCCCGGCCGGACGGCAGGTTCAATTCAAACTTAATTACGGGATTGCGTTTGCCGGCTTTGAACAAACACAAGGAAATGCTTTGCGGAGTGCGTTTTTAATATAAAATCTCGTTTTAACAATAAATCCGTTTCAGACGGCCTGCGACGGCAGGTTCGGGTCCCGAAACGGACGTTTGGGATTATAGAGAAAATGCACGCAATACGCAAAGATTCAGTCAGCCTGATTGCCGTTGCCGAACACGAAGAAGGCCAACGCCTTGATAACTATCTGATAAAAATCCTCAAAGGCGTCCCGAAAAGCCATATCCACCGCATTATCCGCGCCGGCGAAGTGCGGCTGAACAAAAAACGCTGCAAACCCGACAACCGCATTCAGGCAGGCGATACCGTCCGTATTCCGCCAATACGCATCGCCGAAAAACAAAGGCCGTCTGAAAACCAGGCCGCGCCAGCACGCGAGTTTGACATCGTTTACGAAGACGATGCGCTTTTAGTCATCAACAAACCGTCCGGCGTTGCCGTCCACGGCGGCAGCGGCGTGAGCTTCGGCGTCATCGAACAAATCCGCCGCGCCCGTCCCGAAGCGCGTTATCTCGAACTCGTCCACCGCCTCGACAAAGACACCAGCGGCCTTTTGATGATTGCCAAAAAACGCAGCGCCTTGGTGAAACTACACGAAGCCATCCGCAACGACCATCCGAAAAAAATCTATCTTGCACTAGGTGTCGGCAGGCTGCCGAACGACCGCTTCCACGTCAAGCTCCCCCTGTTCAAATACACCGGCGCACAAGGCGAAAAAATGGTGCGCGTCAGCGAAGACGGGCAATCCGCGCATACCGTTTTCCGCGTGTTGAACCGTTTTTCAGACGGCCTCCTGCACCAAGCCGGCCTCTCGCACCTGACCTTGGTCGAAGCTACCCTGAAAACGGGGCGCACCCATCAAATCCGCGTCCACCTCCAGTCGCAGCACTGCCCCATCGCCGGCGACGAACGCTACGGCGACTATCAGGCCAACAAGCGGCTTCAGAAACTCGGTTTGAAACGGATGTTCCTGCACGCTTCCGAGCTGCACCTCGACCACCCGCTGACAGGCGAAAAACTGGTGTTGAAGGCCGACCTGCCGCAGGAATTGCAGCAATTTACGGTGATGCTGGAAAACCGGCATGAGGCCGTCTGAAAGGAAAATTTATGCAACCCAAACTCATCATCTTCGATTGGGACGGCACGCTTGCCGATACCACCAACCCGATTATCGCTACGTTCCGGCAGAGTTTTGCCGACTGCGGCCTGCCTGTGCCGAAAGCCGACCGCATTCGTCCTTTAATCGGATACAGCCTGCCCGCCATCGTGCGCCACCTTATTCCCGACGCCGACGACCGCGTGCAGGCGGCCGTCGTCGAGACCTACGCCTCGCATTATCTGAATCCGAACAACCACAATATGAAACTGTTTGACAGCGCCGTTCCTTGTCTGAACATCCTGAAAGGGCAGGGCTATCTGCTTGCCGTGGCCACGGGTAAGGGCCGTACCGGACTGGACCGCGCCATCGGACAAACCGGTACCGCGCATTTCTGGGCGGCCACAACCTGCGCCAGCGAACAGCCGTCCAAACCCGCGCCGGAGATGGTGTTCGCATTGTGCGACGCACTCGGCCTGATGCCGTCTGAAACCTTGGTTGTCGGCGATACGACATATGATTTGCAGATGGCGGCCAATGCCAAAGCATCCGCCGTAGCCGTGGCGACCGGCGCGCATACCAAGGCGCAGCTTGCCGCCGAACCGTGTCTGGCCGTGTTGGACGGCCTGGCGGAACTGCCTGCGTTGCTGGCGGCGCTTTGACCTGCCGCAAAAATGCCGTCTGAAATACAACACATTTTCATACGGCCCGCGCATTAAGCCGTGTAATCCTTTATAATCCGTACTCCGTACAAGCCTTTGAAAGCAGAGACAATGTCCGATTTCCGCCAAGACTTCCTCAAATTCGCCTTGCAGCAAAACGTATTGAAGTTCGGCGAGTTCACCACCAAGGCAGGCCGTCAGTCGCCTTATTTTTTTAATGCCGGACTGTTCAACGACGGCGCATCGACGCTGCAACTGGCGAAGTTTTATGCGCAGGCGGTTATCGAAAGCGGCGTGAAGTTCGACATGCTGTTCGGTCCGGCTTACAAAGGCATTATTCTGGCGGCGGCAACGGCGATGATGTTGGCGGAAAGAGGCGTGAATGTACCGTTTGCCTACAATCGCAAGGAAGCCAAAGACCACGGCGAAGGCGGCGTGTTGGTCGGCGCACCGCTCAAAGGCCGCGTGCTGATTATCGACGACGTGATTTCCGCCGGAACCTCCGTGCGCGAATCGGTCAAACTGATTGAAGCGGAAGGCGCGACGCCCGCCGCCGTCGCCATCGCGCTCGACCGCATGGAAAAAGGCACGGGCGAACTGTCGGCGGTG
>ERZ773075.1540-NODE-1540-length-11423-cov-50.1555_pt1 | contig 11423 bp, 9 predicted proteins | sample MGYA00580614_ERZ773075 | MGnify/ENA primary metagenome ERZ773075 (study PRJEB29015, sample SAMEA2738021) | human oral metagenome | biome: human oral; feature: human-associated habitat; material: dental | place: China | collected 2043 ... | reverse complement strand
CGGCCAACCGGTGCCTCGACTTCCCCGACACCGGGAACCAGGCGAGCTGGGATGCAGCGCTGGCCTCCTACCGCCACGACTACCCGGTCTTCCACAGCTTGTTGCCCCAGTACGACGCGTTCTGCCACGGCTGGGGTCACACCAGTAGGACCGAGGCCGTCGACGTCGACACGGAGGCCACGAACCCAGTGCTCGTCGTCGGCATTCTGCACGATCCGAACACGCCCTACCCGTGGTCCCATGCACTGGTGTCGAGAATCCGCAACAGCCACCTGCTGAGCGTCGATATGTACGGTCATGTCGCCACGGGCAAGAACACTTGTACCACGGCGAAAATCGGCGACTACCTCGTCAACGGAACACTTCCCTCAGACGGTGAGGTCTGCACAGCAGACCCAGAACCTCAGGCCGGAACTGAGAAGGGCTGACGCAGACGATTCAGACGAGCCGCGTCATCGGGGGTTATCGGAGCCGGGGAGTGCCAGAAATGGAAAACACCCCGGCTCCGACTTTCCAGCCGATGACGGGGTGTTGGTGCGCCCGAAGGGATTCGAACCCCCAACCTTCTGATCCGTAGTCAGATGCTCTATCCGTTGAGCTACAGGCGCCTGTCGTTGCCGACGGGTAGAAGATTACTCAGCGTCCCCCGAGGGGACAAATCCGCGCCCCGTGAGGATGGGCACAGGCCCGGAACCCCGGCCCCGTGGGCGCCGCCGTCCCCGGCGGCGCCCACGCTCTGCTCAGCGGCCCGCCTACCCTGCGGTGGAGAAGGTCGCCCACAGCCCGACGCCGAGCAGGCTATAGGCAATAACGCTCAGGACAAGGCCTATCGCCAACCAGATAAGACCGGCTTTAGCCCAGTTCTTCTTGGTGGCGGAACCGCCGCTACCGAAGGCGAGCATCAGCAGATAGACGATGTTGACGATAGGGATGAAGAACAGGAACAACGCCAGCACCCAGCTGCCGACCGAGTCGGCGCTCTCAGGTCCTGTCTTCACCGACGCCATCGCATCGCCGCCGCCCGGCCGCCCGAACGTGGGAGGAGCCATGTCGGACAATGGCGGGGCCTGCCCGGCTGCGACATCGGAAGAGGGTACCGAGCCCCACGGGGGTACCGGCCCCTGAGACTGGACGGACGGGGCCGACGACGGCGCGGACTGGGCCACCGGCTGAGGCATTCCGGGGACGAAGTCCCCTGACGCCGCCTGCTCGGCCTCGGCGCGCGCGGTCGCCGTGGGGAAGACCGAGGACATGCCGACCTCTCCGGTCTCACGACCCCCGCTGAAGGGGTGCGAGTGAGGGGTGGGCTGCTGGGCGAAGGCCTGCGGCTGTTGGGGAACGGCCGGTTGAGCCTGCTGCTGCCAGTAGAGGGCCTCCGGGCTCGCCGCAGCGCCCAGAGCCCCACCAGCAGCAGGCTCAGCAGGCGTACCCGGAGCCGAGGGGACGCCGGGCGCCGACTGACCGAGGGGAGACGCTGCGGCCGCAGTGCCGTCGGAATGAGGCGTGCCCCATCCGGGCTGAGCCGACGGAGACGCCGACTGCCCGGCCTGGAACGGCGAGGCGCCGGACCCGCCGATTCCGGCACCCGCGCCCTGGTCGGGCCTGCCGAACTGGGTGGGTTGCGACTGCTGGCCGGACGGACCGAATTCGCCCTGCTGCGCGAAGGGGCCCGCCTGAAGGTAAGGGTCGGCCGGGGCGCCCCCCGGCTGGGTGGCCTCCTGCCCAGCACCCGTGGGGTAAGCGCGCGTCTGCTGCTCAGGGGGAGGGCCGGAGGGAAGGTCGGACTGTGCGGGGCGCCATGATCCGGGCTGGGGCTGAGCGCCGGGAACCGCGGTGGACGCGGGGCCGGGCATCTGCCCACCGGGGTGCTGCCCGGTGGCCTGTCGCGACTCGGCGCGTACGGCGTCGAGCATGTCCTGGTTGATGAGGACGGTCCGGGCGTTGAACTCATCCCCCTCGCCGGAACGGGGCGACCTGGAGGCCGGAGGCTGGGTGGCGTCGTGGTCAGACATGAGGTCCCTCTCAGTCGGGTACAGCATCACGCTATCCCGGATCAGAGCGAGATAACACACAGGCGCTCCGATCGGCCAGAGGCGAACGCCCCGGCTGACCTGATTCGTTGGGACCAGTCGGCAGGGTGTGAACGCTACAGTCGTTCTCTGGCTACTTGGGGCCCATGGCCTTCCGGCCGGGGCGCCGGCCTCAATGCCCGCAGGCCCCGGCAGCACTGGCATGCAAGCCACACCCTCGATGGCGGAGATGGGGAGATTCGAACTCCCGAGGGGCTTCCACCCCAACCTCCTTAGCAGGGAGGCGCACTAGGCCACTATGCGACATCTCCATCACCCTCCCACGACGTCGTCGTGGGACGCGCAGGCAGCCTACCGGGAGGATGCCCCTGCAAGCAAACCGCCCGACGAGATGCTGCGGGCACCTTGACATGAGGCATCCCGACCGCGAGCCGGATGGGCGGCCTGCGGCCGTCACTCACGGTCCGAAGTCTCCGGACCAGACGATCCGCGGAGCCTCCGGTCTGACACACTGGGGTCATGGCGGCCTTGGAAGCACGCAATGGAGAGACGTTGAGACATGAGGCGGACGAGAGCATGCGTTGTGCACTGCGAGGAGGTGAGGGGCCGGGGAGCGGGGAGACGGGTGCGCGGATCACGGCCTTCATCACCGCCCTGCGCGAGGCACTGGAGGGCGCGGGCGACCCGGCCCGTGCGGAACAGCAGCGGGCGTACCTGAAGTCTGAGATGGCGATGTACGGTGTCGGGGTCCCGGACACACGGCGCCTCTCCCAACGAGCTGCTGCCGCTCATGCCGACCTGTGGACCGAGGCCACTGCCTGGGAGGCAGCGCTGCGGCGCCTGTGGGATGGGGCCGCTCATCGCGAGGAGCGCTACGCGGCCCTGGCCATCATCCGCTCCAAGCTGTCCGCGTCGCATGCCGGACGCATGGAGTCCCTGGCGCTCTACGAGCATTTTCTGCGCACGGGGCAGTGGTGGGACCTTGTCGATGAGACCTCCCACGCCGTCGGGCTGGTGGTGCGTCAGCACCCGGCTGCGGCGGCCCGCATGCGCGTGTGGGCCACCGATCCGGACATGTGGGTGCGGCGCAGCGCCATCATCTGCCAGCTCCAGCACAAGGCCGATACGGACCTCGACCTGCTCACCGACGTCATCGAGGCCAACCAGGAGGACTCGGAGTTCTTCATCCGCAAGGCGATCGGCTGGGCGCTGCGCGACTACGCGCGCACGGACGGCGACTGGGTGCGCGCCTTCGTCCAGGCACATCCGGACCTGTCCCCGCTCAGCCGACGCGAGGCCCTCAAGCGCCTGTGAGACACAGGGCGCCGGCGTCGGGAAGGACCAGGCCACGGGGCCACCGATGCGGGCTCAATATCGACGACGAAGCCCGCAGGGGCTACACAACGGGGCGATGATGGCAATCGTTCGCTGGGATGACCAAGCTCGCCCCTCCGGAGGATACGTCCCAGGACCGGGGTGGACATAGTATGACGGCCGCCACTGACGACGATCAGGGCCGCCTCGGCCGAGGCCGGGAGAGAGCCTACCGGCCACTTCAGCGAAGGACTCACCCATGCCGTCCGCCACGCCCCCAGACTCCCGTCCCTCCCCCACGCGCTCCTCGACCGGCCCCGCCTCGACGACGCCGACCAGCTCGGCCTCAGCACCGGTCTCACCCGGAGCGGAGGCCGCCCGCACTCGGAGGACTGCCTGGGCGGCCCTGGTGCTGCTCGGCGGGGCGCTGTTGGTCGGTGTCGTCCTCGCCCTGGTCGGCGGCCCCTGGCAGGTTTTCATCCTCATGCACCTGGGAGCGCTGGCCATCTGGTTCCTCGTCTGGCGCCGCAGCTGGCGCGACCTGCTGCGCTCCGCGGGGCCTCGCAGTCCCTGGCTGCTCTTCGCCGTCAGCGCGGGCCTGTGCGCCCTCAGCGCCGTGGCACACCACTCGATCGACAACCCGGGAGCCGTCCTCGCCCCTGTGACACCTACCGGGTTGCTGTCCGCTCTGGCTATGGCGCTGGGGGTCGGTGTGCTCATGAACGCCGTTCCCGAGGAGTTCTCGCTGCGCCGCTGCCTGCTCGAACCCCTGCGGGCGCAGTTCGGGGGCGGGTTCGCCCTGTGGACCACAGCCCTGGCTTTCGTTGTCATGCACCTGCCCACCTGGATCTCCTCTCACGCCACCGCCTCCACCTATGCGGCTGAGGTCCCCGAGAAGCTTCTCTTCGGACTGGTGGCCGCCTGGTCCGTCCTGCGCCTGGACTCCCTGGCCTTCGCCCTGGGCATGCATGTGGGCGGCAACTTCACCGGCGTCCTGCTGGACTCTCTGAGCCGGGAGGACACCCTGACCGGATGGAGCCGGTTCACCACTCCGTACGTCATCGCCATGGTCGCCGAGACGCTGGTGACGGCCGCAGCCGTCTGGTACCTGAGCCGCCCGATCCGCGAGCCGGCGCGCTAGGGCATGTTGCGGAAGTAGAGGCGCCCCCCAGGGTGCGGCCACGCACGTCGTCGTGGACGCACCTCAGCCCTCCGCCACGGATGTCGCGGGTGCAGTTCGCAAGGTCATTGGCTGAGGCCCAGAGGGAGCGTCAGATGGCGCCCGGATAGCGGATGCTGGTTGGGGTTCTTGTGGCTCAGTTCCGCTCTCTGCTCGCTGGGTGCGGCTCGGATACCGAGGTCGGGGGGATGTCCACATTTGCGGCTAAGGCCATTCCTCGGTCTTGAGACTGAGGAGAGAACCCTATGATTCTGCGGATTTCGTGGCGGCAGACAGGACGTGTAGACCCTCTTCGCCGCAGAGGTGGACACCGCCGGGCCTGCTCCGTCCAGACCTGGCAGCCCGGGATGCAGCCTGGGAGGTGCGCTGACCTGTTCGGGGCGGTAACTATGGCGCAGTGGGGTCGGACGGTCCCCGCCCAGTGGGGACCCACTCAGCGGAGGCGACCACGGGCGTCGTCGATACTCCCTGCCAGGTTCCGGGCCACAGGATGGGCCCGGACCTCGAACAACCTTGTGCAAGGGAGCTTGAGCGCGCTCAGCCGGCGCGAAGCCGAAAGGAGGTCCCCTTGGAACCCACTGAGGCGAGCGCAGGCGCCGACGGGCAAAAGGGCAACGTTCGCCCACCCGCAGAAGGTGCGCACATAGGCAATGTCCGCCACCCGCAGCTCATCTGAGAGCAGTACGCCTCGGAGAGTCCGTCTCACAGGTCGGCAGGGCACTGGTCCCTTGAGGCCCGAGCTCGTCGGCCAGATGGGGGTTTGGCACGTTTGACGCCGTGCAGACCCAGGTCGACCATGAGCCACTCGATGATGCCGGGCTACGTGACCGGCTCCGTGAGGCTACAACATCTCGTGACGGGTAGGCATTACGTGCATCTCCCCAGCCCCAGAACCGAGTAACTGGTTCTTGTGAACCCAGTGATCTCCACCTTGAGGTTCTCATCGCGCACGCTCCTGGCGCTGGGTGGTCAGCTACGACGGGCGCAATAGGCGCTTGAAACGATCTGCGCAACAGCCTCGCTGAGCGCGGCACAGATCGGTCAGGCCCCAGGCTCCTGGCAATTGTCGATTAACGATGGAGTCGAGGACCTCTACCGGCACTCGCGCTCCGCGAGGGGCGTGGTACTGCGCCTACTCCATTAACGCCCTGCTCGTAGTGGCCGACGAAGGCCTGCGGCTCACCACAGCGTCCTGCATTCCCCGTAACAGTCACTGGCGCCTGAGTAAAGGTGGGGCACTGGCGATCAGCTACTGGCGTCCCCTCCTCAGGGTAGGAGATTGCTCAACCGAAGAGCGCTCGATGCCCTTCAAGCCCCAGGCCACGGGCGCGATGCGCTTCCAACGCCTGCCTGCCGAGATGCTCACTGCCCAGAATCTCACCGACGATGCAGACGGCCTCATCGCAGTCGATCGGCTCCGGCACGTAGGCCTTGGCCAGAGCGGGGTAGTCCTCTAGGAACTCTTGACGAACCCCAGGGCCAAGTGGGCGCATATCTCCTTGCGCTCGAGACAGCACCCCATTGATGGCCCCATTCAGCGCGACCCTTCGCCGTCCAGTGATGCCGTGCTCCGCCTGGAAGGCCAGATAGGGTTCTTCCTTCCGATACTGGACCGCTATAGACAAGGTATGCAAAGCATCCTGCAGTTCTTCGATGCGTTGGGACTGCTCTTCAACCCGGCGACGCAACTCATCTAACTCTGCGTTGAGCTCTGACATTCACTGCGACCTCCTCTCGCTCCTCATGGCAGAAGTCTAGAGCAGTGCCCACATGACCCACTCGACGGCGTCGGCGATGACTTTAGCGGTACCACCGCCTATGGAGCCCTCGAGTGCATAGAAAAGCTGCTCGTGAACGATGTGCCCAGCCTCTGAGGATGGCCGCCGACTCGATGTCATTTGCTTGTTCAGCAGCATCGGCGACTTACTTGAGGGCGTCAGCCTTCTACTGGTTAGTCAGTTCAGCGCCGCCTGGCTGGCATCTGAAGCAGTGGATTCAGATTCAGCAGCACTGAAACTGCTGAGGCAGAGCGAACCTGGGCTCGGGCAGAAAAGCCTCACACTCCACACCAGCCTCCCAACCCCGTCCGCGGCATGCTCTGCCAAGCCCTCTTCCACACCATCTACCTCGACGACACCACCGTCATCCCTCTACCTGGCGACGAACATGAACAAACCCTTGGCAGCCGAATTGCTACCGAGGGTTCGAGTAAGCATGACATGGCGGAGATCTTGCAGGCTTACTCCAGATACGGCTACACGCTGGTGGCGACCCGACGCGCGTTGGAGGCAGCAATGGCTGGAGGCCGGCCGGCCGAGCCACGGGCGGACCTCAAGCAGCGCAGCCTCCTGGTGCGGTTCGGGCGGCGAGGCATCGAGCAGCTGGTGGCCGACCACCTCGACCGTGGCTTGACCTACACGGAGATCGCCAAGAAGTATGATGTGGCACTGAGCACAGCCAGCAAGTACATCCAGCAGGCCAAACGCCAGCAGGCAGAGGCGCTCGCCTGACCCACGATGTCTCACGTCTACAGCTCTGGCTACCGCCGGTACTCCCCCCATTCCACCGCGGCGGATACACCGCTGCCTCTGCGCGCAGCTGGTAGAGGGGGTGTTGGCGCTCCACCAGGCGGGGCAGGCGGTGGCACAGATAGCCAAGCGCTTCGACTTCCACCGCACCAACGTGACCAAGCACCTAAAGCAGGAGGAAGAAACACTGCGCACTGCCCCGGCTGACCTCGCCTTCCACGGGAGGGTGCTGCAGGCCTACACAGAAAGCGCCACAGTGAAGCACAATCGTCAGTCATCTGACAAATTGCCACTTGGCATACTCGCAATGTAGTCCTCTAAGTCCTCAAAGGTGCGCGTAACCTCATCTTGGAGTTCTTTGCACCACCGACTTGGATTGAGATGGTAATATTTTCCTGCTTTTGAATGTCGCTGTGCAGCCCGACTGACGACCACGCCAGTCCGTGCACGTGAGATCATAACAAGAAGAACTCTGTGCTCTTCGAGAAGTGCAGCATCTCTTTTAGCATGAAAACTTGGAATATTCCCCTCTTCTAATCCTGGAATGAATACCCAGTCAAACTGCTGCCCTTTGCCGACATGAGCATTGAGCAAATGAATACCTGCAGGTATCGCCTCGTCGCTATTCCGGATACGCAACTGGGACAAAACGTCAGCAAGCCTCTCGTGATGACTACCAGTGAGTGTTTGTATCTGGGTAAGTGCCTCACGTATCTCGGCAGAAGTTTCCACATCAGTGGCATAGGTAGAACCGAGCAGGTCGCGCTCCAGCCTCTCCCAAGTCACCGTTCTGCCAAGGCGATCTAAAGAATTACGAATAATCTCGACGATAGATGGGTTGTCAATTTCAATATCCCATCGCGTGCAGGCTGTATTCGTCTTTAAGAACTCGTTATCGATTTCCTTGCGGCGCCAGCCATTGCGGCAGATTATCCCTACTGTAGCTGCAGGAAACCGCGTCACAATGTTAGTCGCAGCTTTTCGAATAGCCGATGCTTCTGCTTCTGCTGTAGAAAACACGCCACCCGCGACGCAACCACCATCATGCCACTGTCCAGGTTGGTTCGCCAGCAACTGCGCGCCACCCAGACTTCCAGAAACCTGCCCAAGTAGACTAAGAACACGTGGTGAAGATCGATATGACACGCCGAGACCGAGAGGATCTCCGCAAATCTCACGCAAACGACGCTCCACAAACTCCGGACGAGCTCCCGCCCAACTGTAAATTCCTTGTAGCGGATCTCCAGCAAACGTACGATTCGTAGCGCATGTAAGGAGGGCTATATCTAGTTGCTGCGGCGACAAGTCTTGAAATTCGTCGACCAAAATTGCACCATAGTGGCATTTATAGAGATGAGCGACACCGTCGACATGAAGCAGTCGTTGGGCATAGCGTAGCAGATCGTCGTGCAGCATAATGTCATTGCACTGCCGATACTGTTCCACCTGAGCGGCGTAGCGGTTTGTGCGTTCTAATTCTTGTAGGACAGCAGCATCATCACTCAACTTCTGTTTAGCGTCACGAAGTGCTTCAGTAACGGCACGCCTAAAATCGAAATCATCTTTATTCCGTAAACCATTGAGGCTAGCGTCGATGGCATTGTCCTGACTGCGTTTGTCTGGCAAAATATAGTCGGTCGATACGCCAAGCGTTGCGCCATGTGAGCGGACTATTTCCGCTGCGTGCCCATGAAAGTTACGCACCTCGATGTAACGAGACATTCTTTCGCGACTGAGGGTCTTAGATAATCTAGCCTTGAGATTATCGCGAGCCTTATTAGAAAATGTCAAAGCAAGTATTTTTTGACCCGACGACAGCCGGCTAATGAGATACTCCGCTCGCCGCGCAAGCAACTCCGTTTTTCCGCAGCCTGGTGGAGCAACGACAAGTAAGTTAGTTTTCGAACTCGTGTAAGCTGCGTCAAATTCTGAGATGGCATGATTCATTGCTCGCTGAGCCTTTCGAGTTCGGTGAGTAGCCTGTGGATGCTAGATATAGATGCCGTTTCCGTTTGTGTCAGATTGCGTGTAATTGCCAAAGCGGCCGGCACTTTATTTTTGCGGCAATATTTAGCAAGATGCTCAGGGGTGATCGATTCTTTATCGTTGACTTTGCAGGAAGCAAAGATGGCTTGCTCATCGTTGGCAACGTGATTAGCGATAAGCCGATCGACTATCACGTCGACCGGAATGCCTTGACAATACTCATCTTCAAGATCACTAGTCGAAATGAACACGGACTTGTCGATCACGTTCTTCGGGCGTCCCCCGAAGGCTCCAAGCCACTTACCTTTCTCTTTCTCGTCAACCAGGCCCAGAATCTTAACTTCAAATCCATTACTGCCGAGAAATTTGTGCAGGTTAGGGAACTTTTCTGCTCCACCTAGCTCGAATATGACAGCCCCAATTTTGTCGAGGAGGATGCCTTTCGCATGTGCTGCGGCTTCGACAACTACTTGATCTGCAACGCCTTCCACCACAATCACATAACGCGCCGTCAAAGCTTCTAGCATCTTAGGGTTCCACCAATGTGCTTGCAGCGCGGCATTCGGAGATTCGCAGGAATCAATCTGTTTACACGAGCCGTCTGGGCGTACAACGACGATCTGCGTAGGGTCGAAGCGCTGAACGATATAGGGAGAATGGGTGACAATTATTTTTTGGTTGAAGCTCCCCGACAAGAGTTTTGCAACGGTGCGCTGACTTTGCGGATGAAGATGGATTTCAGGTTCATCGATAGCAACAACATTGGCTGCTTTTTCGGCGAGATCAAACAGCGTCATGGAAATGAGTTGGCGAATTCCGTCCGATTGTTCTGTAATCGACGCGTATGTGTCATCGTGCTTGAAGTAGATCGATGCATCTTCAAGCACCGCTTCAGAAGGGTCTGTGCTTGTTCGTACGGCTAAATCGTCGGTGTTAATTGAACGTGGCATAGAACTAGATAGTCGATCCGCCATACCGGTACGAAGATTGACGATGGAAATATTTTCTTCTAATTTTTCATTGAATGATTCTAACAGACCAACGAGTTTTTCTTTTTCCGCACCGAGTTCAGGCTCCACCGCTTGTAGTAGAGTTTGAATCACGCCATTTGGTCCTTCAATCGCCGATGCAGAAACCTGCCGCGTTGCAGGAAGATAGCGCCATCCAAACGCATTGATTTGTTCGCGGGAAGGATTCCGCTCTTCACCGCGTCCCGGACACCAACGTCGAATTATCACAGATTGATCATCGTCAGGGTCTTGCTCGACTTCAAGGCGAACACGCAGCGTCTCTTCGGGAATGTCCGTTTCACGTACCTTCGATGCGATATCTATTTCTCTGTGGAATAACGCGCGTTCGGCATCTGAGAAGTCTCGGAATCGAACCTCGGCGATGAGCTTCTCCTCAACAGAACGCAAGTCCTCGATGCTGATTCGCTGATATAGGTGCGCGGTTGAGCCGAGTACGAGGTCTATGAGACGAAGAAATGAAGTTTTACCAACGTCATTAGCTCCGATCAAGACAAGGTGCTCTCGAACATCAAGGTCGACGTCCGCAAGCCTCCGATAGTTCTTTATGGATATTCTGTCGATACGCATTCTGTCGATACCTTTCTGATAGAGATATACGCACGCTACAATGACGGGAGTACTCTAGTGCGCTCTCATCGTTGAAACGCTATGGATGCATGCCAATCATAGTGCCGTAGAGCGTGAGCTGAGACAACGCGTATTTTACTAGGCTATTCGTATCCAAATCGTTATCTATCAAGTCGCTCATGCCTCACGTTACTTAAACGCTCAACAACAAGCTACCGCCGCGAGAGATACAAAGAAGGGCTGTTTCGGCCTCGAAAAGGCACGGTCTATGTCTGAGAATTGATGCGCGTGGTAAGGTGTCGGATACACTGTCAGGAACTTGTTTCCGATAATCGCGCACAATAATTAGCCGCCTACGCCGCATGATTAGGAAATCTATGATGACGCGATCGCTATGTTCATTTACTATGGCATGCTATACCTGTGCAAGAAACGGGTGTCTGTTAGATCGCCGAATGTCAGCGACGGAACTGATAACTCCGACACAAACGCCAGTTGCCAATGGAAGCATCGTTTTATGCTCATGGTGAATGTATCTTGCGAGCAAGAGCGACACGGCTGTTAGCTCGGCAGAGACGATGCTTGCAAACTCCCTGCGCGTGCCGCCTTCCATCTGGAAAAGGAGGCCAATGTGTGCAGGCTGGACTGCTCGACCTTCATAGTAATCTACGGCGCACCGCTGGCGTTCGAGATACAACCGAATTGTCCTTCGGTACTGTAGGGCTTGAACAAGGAAGGTTATTCAGGGGCGTGTATGGGGGTTTAGGGGTTCGGTGTGTTGAATGGG
>ERZ773075.1535-NODE-1535-length-11440-cov-56.456_pt1 | contig 11440 bp, 9 predicted proteins | sample MGYA00580614_ERZ773075 | MGnify/ENA primary metagenome ERZ773075 (study PRJEB29015, sample SAMEA2738021) | human oral metagenome | biome: human oral; feature: human-associated habitat; material: dental | place: China | collected 2043 ... | reverse complement strand
TTGCTACCTTCCGGTCCTGGGGGATTCACTGGATGACGCCGCACGAGGGGCCGGGGATGAGTGTACCCGACGTCGGGGCCTCCCCGCCCGCCGCGGGGCGCACGAAGGTCCGGGAAAGCGCGTGACCGATGCCACCGCAGACGACTGGCCCCGCTGTGCAGCCGTCCGATATATTCCATGTCCGTTGCGCGCGGTCGGCACGCTGCCGCCGGTTGCGCGGAACACCCGGAGGATTCGCCTAGTGGCCTATGGCGCACGCTTGGAAAGCGTGTTGGGTGCAAGCCCTCGGGGGTTCGAATCCCCCATCCTCCGCCATGTCGATGAGCGGTGCGGCCTCGGCGGCGCCAGGGCCCTCGGGTCCTCCTGGGCAGAGTACGTCATCGGGATCGAGCGTCGATTGCCCCAGCAGTCGCAACTGCTCCGGACTGGGGAACCTCATCCGTCTCACGATCCCCGGCGTTCACCTGCGTGTGCCCCGAGAACACGCGGAAGTAGGCGTCCACTCGTCTGGAATTGAGCCATGCCACCAGGCCAGCCGCCACGTCCATGTCCAAACCGCTCCCGGCCCGGTGGATGTAGTTGAGCTTGTTGTCGAAGGCGGGCGGCCGATCATCCGACCACAGGGCGGCCACAATCCGTCGTCTCTCCTCCTTCGCGGAGAATCGCTTGACCAGGACATAGGCGCCTGCGGGCACGAGCAGCCTGGAGGAACGCGCCGGATCCGCCTCGAACCACTGGGGCTTGCGAAGCGCACTACGCGGATGCGCGATCCTCGCGCCCACGATATTGGCCGGGTAGACCATCGGCGCGGTGCTCTCACCGGGAACGGCCCTGAGAAGGTCGCGGGACCGGAAGTCCACGACTCTCCCCGTGGAGACCGACAGCCCGAGGTCCGCCAGTGCGCACCGCGCCCGCTCCATCCATGACACCGCAACGCCGTCCTCATCGGAGGCGGGGACGAAGATGAAGTCGCCCGTGACCACCTGAGAGTAAGGCACCGTTCGCGTCACGGGGGCCTCCCTCGATCGAGGAGGTCGTGAAGGCGATCCATGATGCACCGTTCGCGTCACGGGGGCCTCCCGGTGATCCACCGAAGAGGACAATCGGACCGTTGTCGGCGCCACCCCCCCCGGGTTACCGAGACGATAATCGTCTCCTGGAGCACTCCCAGGTCCCCGAAGACCTCCGAGCGCGACCGGAACGTATGAATGGAGTCAATACCGAGCCGGGCGAGCAAGGCACGACGGAATTCCGAGAAATAGACCCCATTCATCCATGAACGGGGCGTGATCGAGACCTGCTGCCCGCCCTCGTCCAGGAGCAGGGATCCGAGTGCCATGAAACCCGCGTAGATATTGGGCACCGCGATGCCCGCACCGCGCAGGGCGCGGTCAAGCGACGATCCCGAGCGAATCTTGCGGTACGGAGGATTCTGGATCACCAGGTCGAAGCGCTCATCCGTGCGCAGGGCCCAGTCCACGAAGTCCTCCTCGACCAGGCGGGTCCGCACCCCCACGTCCTCAAGGTCGGTCAGGGTCTCGGACAGGACACCGCGAAGCCTTTCATCGATCTCGACCGCGGTCACCGCGACCCCCAGTCCCGGCGCCTCGCGCCGCAGCCGGTCCACGACGGCGGCGGACAGGACGCCGGATCCGGCCCCGGGATCGAGGACGCGGAGCACGCCGTCCCGCGGTAGACGGGGCAGACGGGCCATGAGCCCGGCGACTGCCACCGGCACTGCCGGTACCGCCACCGGCACCACCGCGGCCGCCGTCGTCGGGCCCGCGCCGGCGTACCCGACCTGACGACAAGGAGCACTGCGGTAGTGACATTGCGCTCGTCGAGACGCGCCCGCCCCGGCCGCGACCGGAGCGGCACGGCGGCTAGCATGGGTGCGTGATCTTCAAGGCAGTCCGCGAGCGAGCGCCCTACCCCGAGCATGAGCTCGTGGGGCAGCGCAACTGGACCGAGATCGCTCCGCGCCAGGTCCGCCTCGACCAGCTCACGACGACCCGGGCCACGCTGGACCTGCGCAATCTCCTCGACGACGACTCGACCTTCTACGGCGATCTGTTCGCCCATGTCGTCTCCTGGCACGGCGAGTTCTTTCTCGAAACGGGCCTGCACCGGGCACTGCGCGCCGCTCTCCAGGGACGAACCGCGATCCACGCCCGGGTCCTCGAGGTCGATGACGTCGGCCGCCCGACGTCCCCTCCCCCGCCTCCGAGGGTCTGACACCAGACACCCGGAGCCGACTCGTCCACTACTCTGGAGCGCGTGAGCAGCACCGCAGACCCCCGCGCCGAGTACCGCCGTCGTCTCAAGCACCGTCAGACCACCGTTATCGGCGGAATGGCAACGTTCCTGGCACTCCTGGTGATCATCTGCCTCCTGGTGTGGTCCAACGTCCTCCCGGTCCCCTACGACCCCGATTTCTCCTCCGACAAGGACGACAGGGAGAAGGTCGTGCAGCCCTGCCCCTTGTCGGAGGCGAAGACGACGGACGTGTCCACCATCCCCGTCAACGTCTACAACGGCTCCGACCAGACCGGACTGGCCACCGGGGTCGCCGACCTCCTGAGCGACTCGGGTCTTACCGTGGCCAACACCACCGACTGGCCCAAGGGCGAGTACGAAGGCGAGATCGAGCTGACCACGTCCCAGGCGGGACTGACCAACGCCTACACCCTGGCCAGGGTCTTCACCGGTACGGTCGTCGTCCAGATCGACGAGACGCAGGACGCGAGCGACCCGACTGTGAGCGTCGTGCTCGGGAATGACTTCAAGAACGAGATGCTCTCCGCGGCGGAGGTCGCGCAGATCAAGGCCGGGGAGCCCCTCACCGCCCCGTCTCCCTGCGCGCCCGTGTCCGCCGCCCCCTCGGCCTCGGCCACTGACGCGGGCTGAGGCCGAGGCCGCGAGCGAGCCGAGCGACAGGTCGAGGGGGACGACGCCGCGGCATCATCGCTCTCGGCCGGGCGCGGCGGGACCGGGGTCGGGGGTGGCCGGGGGTCAGGACTCGCGCAGGGCGTCGGGCACAGAGTCCTGCTCGGCGTCCCGCCCCGAGTCCTGCTCGGCGTCTCCTGCGTCCCGCCCGGTGCCGCGCGCGGAATGACGCCTGGAGTAGGCCGGGCCCTCCAGCTCGGTGCCGGCGGGGGCCGAGGCCGGGGACGCCTGCTCCAGGTTGGTGCCGCGCGCCTTCGAGACCCATCGCATGGTGTGGTGGATCGCGATCGCGGCGACGGATCCCAGGGCGATGCCCGAGAAGGTCATCTCGCCCCAGTGCCAGGTGTAGTCGGCGATGGCGACCACCATGGCCACGGCCGCGGTGTTGAGGTTGACCGGGTCGGAGAAGTCCACGCGGTTCTGCACCCAGATGCGCACGCCGAGCATGCCGATCATGCCGTAGAGGATCGTGGCCGCGCCCCCGAGCACGCCGGCGGGGATGGTGGCGATGATCTGTCCGAACTTCGGCAGCAGGGAGAGCCCCAGCGCGGAGAACGCGGCGACGACGTAGGCGGCCGTGGAGTAGACGCGGGTGGCGGCCATGACGCCGATGTTCTCGGCGTAGGTGGTCGTTCCCGATCCCCCGCCCGAGCCGGCGAGCATGGTGGACACCCCGTCGGCCAGCAGGGCGCGGCCGGTGACGTCGTCGAGGTTCTCCCCGGTCATCGCGGACACGGACTTGACGTGCCCGATGTTCTCGGCCACCAGCACGAGCACGACCGGAACGAACAGGCCCAGCAGAGTCGCGTCGAAGGCGGGGGCGCGGAAGGCCGGCGCCCCCACCCAGCCGGCGTGCGAGATCGCGGAGAAGTCGACCTCTCCGCGCGCGCAGGCGGTGACGTAGCCGATGAGCACGCCGATGAGGATGGCCAGACGCCCGATGATGCCCTTGAACAGGACGGTGATCAGCAGGATCGAGATGATCGTGACCAGCGCGGTCACGGGCGCGGACTTGACGTTGTTCCAGGCGCTGGGCGCCAGGTTAAAGCCGATGAGCGACACGATCGCGCCGGTGACGATCGGCGGCATGAGCCGGTCGATCCAGCCGGCGCCGGCGACATGGACGACGACGCCCACCAGCGTCAGCGTCGCGCCGGCAGCGACGACGCCGCCCTGGGCCAGGGCCGCCCTGTGGGCGTCGATCGGGCCCCCGCCCCCCGCCACGTAGCCGGTCACCGCCCCGATCGGGGCGATGAGCGCGAAGGAGCTCCCCAGGTAGCTGGGCAGGCGCCCGGAGGTGATCCCCAGGAACAGGAGTGTGCCGACGCCGGTGAAGAACAGCGTCGTGGACGGGTCGAAGCCGGTGAGCAACGGCACGAGGAAGGTCGCTCCGAACATGGCGACGACGTGCTGGACGCCGATGCCTATCGTGCGCGGCCAGGTCAGCCGCTCGCCCGGGGCGACGACCTCGCCCGGGGCGATCGAGCGGCCATCTCCGTGAAGGCGCCAGAGTCGGGAGGGGCCTGAGGGGAATGCGGGCACTATGGGCTCCTGTCGCGGGAGGAAGACGGGGCGGCGGGGCCGAACCGCGGAGGAGCGGCATCGCGCGCGACAGGGACTGACGACGCCGGCGGCGTCGAGCCCGTGAACCTGACAGTGCCCTGCCAGGCCTCCAGCATAGACGGCGCCCGCGGGGATGTCGCATCGTCCCCCGGGCGGCGCGGGAGGCGATCCGGGGCGGCGGTCCCGGGCGGCGGGCTCTCATGTTCTCGGCGTCGTGCCTCGTCCGAGCGGATGAGGCACGACGCCGAGTCCGAGGGCATGATGGCCCCATGAGCCAGGAGCAGCCCGTCGACCCGACACGGATCGTGCCGGAGGGCTTCGTCTTCCCCGGGACCGAGGTCCTCGATCCCCGAGAGGTCTTCGCCGGCCCCGGCTATCAGGCCCCGCAGCAGCGAACCGACCCGGTGGCCGTCATCGCCCTCGTCATGACCGTGTTCACCCTGTTCCCGGGTTTCGGCGCGCTCGCGGCGCTGACCGGCTGGTGGGCGCTGCGCCGGCTGCGGGGGAGCTACGCCACCGGGCACGCTCAGGCGTGGCTGGGAGTCATCGCCGGCTCGGCGACGACCGCGGGGTGGCTGTGGCTGTGGTGGGCGTCCACCTGAGCGCGGGCGCGGGGTCCGGGGCGACGACGGCCGTCCCGCGGACGACGACCGTCCTCCCCTCCCTCCCCCCGGGAGCGAGCAGGGGATCCGTGAGATGTTTCTGAGACATGACCATCGAACCCCATAGGCTGGTGAGATGAAGCCCTTCATCATGGTGTCGACGCGCCCCGAATTCGAGGCTGCGCAGAACGAGTACGAGTCCTTCCTGTCCCAAAGCGGCCTGCGCCGCGAGGACCTTCACCACGTGCTCCTGGAGGAGATCGACTTCCTCGATGCCTTCACGGCCGGCGACGTCTCCGGCGTCCTCGTCGGGGGAAGCCCCTACGATCTCTCCACGCCGGAGGGCTCCAAAACCCGTTCCCAGTTGCGCGTCGAGGAGCAGGTGCGCGAGCTGCTGGCGGTGGCGCTCAAGGAGGGCGTGCCGGTGCTCGCCACCGGCTTCGGCCTGGAGGTCCTGGCCGGCTACCTCGGCACCCCGACCTCCCGGGAGTTCGGCGAGGAACTGGGCGCCACGGAGATCTTCGTGACCGCGGAGGGGCGCGAGGACCCGCTCCTGGCCGGTCTACCGCAGGCCTTCACGGCGCTGGTCGGCCACCACGAGGGCGTCGGCGACGTCCCGGCCCATGCGACGCTGCTGGCGTCCTCGCCCGACTGCCCCGTCCAGATGATCCGCGTGGGCGCCGCCGTGTACGGCTCCCAGTTCAATCCCGAGCTCGACGCGGAGCGCTTCGCCCAGCGGGTGTCGGCCTACGCCGACGCGGGCTACGGGGACCCCGGTCTGGTGGAGACCATTGTGTCCGAGGCGCGCAGCACGTCGGAGCACGTGGCCGGCCGGGTGATCCGCAACTTCGCGGCCCACTTCTCGCGCGACTGAGCGCGGACGGCGAGCGCGTAGAGTAAGCGCAACGAGGTGCGGGCGGGGCCGCCGGTGCCAGCGGGTGCAGCCATGCGTCGAGTCGGACGCCCGGCTTCTCGCGTTCCGGGGTGCGGTCGGGGTCATGCGGGACGATGCGCGTGTCCGAGCGGAAGGCCGGCGATTCTGCCGATTCTGTTGGCTCTGGACCGTCGGGGTGCACGGAGAGCGGGCGGCTACCCGCTTCACGCGCTGGTCGACTCCTCGTGATGTCGGAGTGCGCACGGCCGGCGATGGGCCTGCCATCCGTCACCTTGAAGCCGTGCGTGCTGCCGGGATGCGTGGGGCGGGCGAGGTGGTCCGGTGCGTCCGGGTCGCGCGAGTCGTGCGCTGGAGAGTTTCTCGTCTGGAGCCGTGTTCGCCGGTGCTCGGGATCGCGCGGTCGTACATCCCGGCACGCGGTCGTACACCCCAGCGCACGGTCGTACCCTCCTGCGTCAAGTCGTACGTTAGGGAGGGTCTAAGGTACGACCGCGCGGGTTCGCGTACGACCGCGCGCCCCCGCGTACGACCGCGCGAGGCTCCCGCACCACCTTCCTGCAACTCGGGCACCGTGTCCGCATCGTCCCAGTCCCGCACGCGTCGGACCCCGCCGGGGCGTAGTTGGTGACGGCCTCGATACCGCATTCCCGCACGCCTCGGAAGACCCGGCTGCCGCGCCTCCAGCACCCCGACGCACGAAGAGCCGCTTTCAGCGCGAGACTGGCATTTCGGCGCGAGTCCGACGACGGCGTCGTCGGACTCGCGCAAGGATGCCCGACTCGCGGCTCCGGCAGCCGAATGCGACGTCGTCGAACCGAACTCACCGCGGAACCGGACCGATCTCGAGCCGGAACTCGACCGATCTCGATGCGAAGGGGGTGGCCGACGCCGGGGCGCGCGGTGTAGACCAGACATCATGAGCGATCTGACCAGTGCTGTGGACGCCATCGCCGCTCTCATGAGAGGACGGCGCACTCTCGCGGTGACCGGGGCGGGGATCTCCACCGACGCCGGGATCCCCGACTACCGGGGCGTGGGCACGACGCCGGTCGAACCGGTGGATTATGAGCAGTTCGTCACCGATCCGGTGTGGTACCGGTGGGTGTGGGCCCGCAACCACGCCACATGGCGGCTGCTCGACCCGCTGACGCCGACGCCGGGACACACCGCCCTGGCCCGGATGGAGACGGCGGGGCTGGTCACGGGCGTGGCCACTCAGAACGTGGACCGGTTGCACTCCCGAGCCGGTCAGCGCATCGTGTGGGAGCTGCACGGCGCCTACGACCGGGTCGTGTGCCTGACATGCGGGCGCGTCATCCCCCGAGCCGAACTGGACGGACGGCTGACGGCGCTCAATCCGGACTATCCGCGGGAGACCGACCCGGCGCGCATCGCGATCACCCCCGAGGCCGACCGCTCCGCGGCGGAGGCCTGCGATTTCACGACGGTGGCGTGCGAGGTGTGCGGCGGCCTGCTCAAGCCCGATATCGTCTTCTTCGGCGAGGGGCTGCCGGCCGCCATGGACGAGGCGATGGATGCGGCGAGCCGCTGCGACACGGTGCTGGTCGCCGGCACGAGCCTGGCAGTACTCACCGGGCTGTGGATCGTGCGTCAGGCCTTGGCCAACGGTGCCGAGCTCGTCGTCATCAACCGCGGGCCGACCGCCGTCGACGACCTGGCCGGCGTCCGCGTGCAGGACGGGACGAGCGAGGTGCTCACCCCGCTCGCGGAGGCGCTGAAGGCCTGACTGCCCCGCGCGTCTCGAGACCCGGGCCCCTCTGCGCGCCCCCACGCGCGGAGACCCCGGGCCGGCCTGATCGGCTCCGACGCGGGCACGAGCGGCGCGCCCCCACGCGCGGAGACCCGGACATCCGAGTGCGCCCCGTCCTCCTCCCCTCCTGCGGACGCGCGCCCTCCCGGCTCCAGTTCGCCACCGAGCAGACCTCACCCGAAAATCCGCCCCTTGTCCTTCTTCGACGCCTTCGCGCAACGCCCGGGCGTACCCGCCCGCGATCTCGGCCCTGGCCCGCATCGATAACCCACTTCCCATGCCCACCACGGTCCACGCACGTCGCGGGCAGTCCTACCTGAGGCACCGAACCCACTACGCGGGCATCCCCGATGAGTCCCGTCGGTCAGCGGACAGGGCGGAGCGGTGCCGGCCATAATGGTGGGGAGCCACCCGGCTGCTACCGGATGATTTCCCTGGCAGGGGGTCGGCTCAGCCGAACCACTTGCTAGGGCATCCACCAGGACACCGACGGCCCGGACAAGGCGAGCGGTAGAGTTCAGTAGTTCGCTCACCTTCCGGACCGTTCCCTTACTCTTGCGGACTTTCGCGTGCCGACCTTTCGGCTTGGACACGGCCCTCACCTCCTTCCCAGCTCCTCTTCCTCCCCGGCCAGGACACATGAACGTTCCGGGGGAAGGCACCGAAGGGAGGCGGGCTCCATCGTGCCAGCCCGCACTGACAGCCTGCGCTTGGTTCCACTGCGGTTGTGGGCTCGCGATGGCTGGACATTCCCCTGGGTCTCAAGAGTGCGACTCACGCAGCCGCCGGCGCCGCCCGCGCCGAGCACAGCACCACCCCTGGGGCGAGGTCAGGGCCGACCTCGGGACGGACGTCGCGGACAGTCCTACGCGAGGCATCGAGCCTTCTTCGCAGGCGTCCTTGATGAGTCTCGTCGCACCCTGGACGGAGAACACGCCATACCCCACCATGGGGGTCATGACCTCCCCGGGCCGCCCCTCTCCGACGACGTCATCGAACGCCTCCGACGCGTCCTACGGCGTCCCGCCGCCGGCCGCCTCCGGCCCGCCGCCGTACGGGGCTCCCCCGATGCCCTACGGCACCCCTCGGACACCCCGGGCGGCACCACGGCGGAGCGGCGCGGAGGTCGCCCATCTCATCCTGGTCATCCTCGCCCTGGTCGTTGATCTGGCGGCGTCCCTGCTCGACGTCGTCACCTCCTTCACCGAAGGGGCCTCCGGCCCGGTCCCGCACATCCTCTCCTCGCTGCTCTTCAACGCCCCCCTGTGGCTGATCCTGGGCGCCCTCCTGCAGAGCCTGAGACGGCGCCCCTCCGCCTTCACGACCGCGGCCTGCGTCGCCGTGCTCATCAATCTCACCGCGAGTGCGTCGGTGTTCAGGCCCCTCCTCGAGGTGGGACTCATCCTCGTGCTCCTCATCATCCTGATACTCGGGGTGGCGGCGACGCTGAGCATCGCGTCCAATCGTCGTCTGGACGGGCGCCCCGCAGGGGTGACCCTGGCCGCTGGAGCGGCGCTCGGGACCCTCGCGCGGTTCCTCATGAGCCTCGTCTACCTCGCCGTCGCCATGACGACGCCGTACGCCGGTACGAATTTCTTCATCGGCCCGGAGATCGGTCCGTGGATGGCTCTCTGGCCGAAGGGAGTGGATCTTCCCCCGAATGCGGCCTGGGCCCTGGCTATCGCATCGGCGCTCGCCGCCGTCGTCGCCCTGTCCGTCCTGCCGCGGTCCCGGGGCACGAGAGCATGGGCGTGCCTGAGTCTGGGCGCCCTCGTCTCGACCGCGCTGCTCGTCACCCTGGGAGCCGTACCGCTCTCCCCGGACTTCCCGGACTATCTACCATTCTGGAACTTCGAACTGCGCACCGGCGTCGCCGCGATCCTCGTCGGAGGCCCACTGCTCGCAGCCGTATCACTGGCCTTCCTGCCGTCATGCCGACGCTGGTTCCTGCGCGACCCGCTCGGTCCCGCTCCCACACGCACCGAGCAGGATCGGTCCACGCAATTCGGCGGGAGCGGCGGCCCCACCCCCGCCGGCACCGGGCAGGGGCCCGATCACGACGTCGCACAACCGGGACCGGGAGCCTTCCCGAGCTGAGGGGGAGAATGCGCCGACGGCCGCGTCCCGCTCGCGCCACCGGCCGACTTTCCCCGGCCAGGACTGGAGAACGCTCCGGGGACTTCTCCCCCTCGACGCCCGGCGCCCCGCCTCTCACGATGGTCCTATGGCCTTCTCCTCCTGGACGCCGTCACCGGGCGTCCTGTCCGGCATCGAGCCCCGCCCGAGCCCGCCGTCACGCGGATCCCCCTACCGCGGCCCCCACCACCGGCCGCGCAACGGCGTCGAGAACGCCCATCTCCTCCTCGCCCTGGCGGCCGCCGCCGCCCTGGCACTGGCGGCGGTGAAGGACCAGATCAACCTGAGCACGTATGGGCTCTCGGATCTGTCGCCGCTGACACTGGCCATCGCCGTGCTCAACAGCCCGGCCTGGCTCGTCGTGGCGGCCGCGGTGCAGAACCTCCGCCGCAAGCCATCGGTCATGACGGCCGCCGCCCTCGTGCAGAGTGGGCTGAACATCGCCCTGCCCCTGTCCCTGAACGGACTCATACCCGCGAGCGCCCCGCTCATCGCCCTTCTGGTCCCGGCCGTCGCAACGGCCCTGGACATCTCCCGCAACCGGTCGTTGGACGGCCGGCCGATGGTGCTCACGCTCAGCGCCGGTTTCGTCACCGCCGTGGTCATCAGAGTCACCGTCGCCCTGGCCAGTGCGATTCTCGTGAAGTTCTCGGTGGCAGGCGGTTACAGGGTGGGTCCATGGCTGATGATGATCACCGTATCCAGGGTCCCGGAGACGAAGGTGCACCTCTTCTTCACCGGGTTCGCCGTGCTGGGCTCCGCCATCGCGCTCAGCGGCCTGGTGCGGCCAGCCGCCAGAGGAGCACGGACCCGGTTCTCGGCGGGATCCATCACGGCGGCGCTCATGCTCAATGCCCTCGGTGCCCTGCCCACCATTGCGCCGACCCTCGACTCGAGCCTCTCCCGGCTTCGGCTGCCGCTCACGCTCGGGCTCATCGGCGGACCGCTCCTCGCCGTATCCTGCTGGACCGCGTGGTCCCCGGAGACCCGTCTGTGGTTCCTGCGGAAGAGTGCCCCGACGACGATCACCGCCGGTGGCACGGGCCCCGTCCTCCCCTCCCCCTCGCAACCCGGCACCCATCCCGTCCACTCCGAGCAGGATCGGTCCACGCAGTTCGGCGGGAACGGCGGCCCCACCCCCGCCGGCACCGGGCAGGGGCCATGAGCATCACCTGTTTCACCGCACCCTCAAGCCCTCCCCGCCCCTCCGGTGACCCCGCCCCCGCCCGCACTGGAGGAAACGGGGACGACGGCGATCGGGACGCGGAGCCGGTGCCCCCCCCCGCCCGGTACCGGAGGGACTCGCGGCGACCCGCTAGTCGCGGGCGCAGTGCTCGACGAAGTTGCGCAGCACGGCCCACGACTGGCTCACGTCCTGGGCACGGGTCCAGGCCTGGACGGCCGGCAGCTCGTCGGGGTCGAAGTAGCCGTGGTCGGCGTAGAAGGCCTGCCGGTGAGCGAAGGCCTCGCCGTCGAGCTCGGGGTGGAACTGCGTGGCGTAGAGATTGGTCCTCATGCGGAGCATCT
>ERZ773075.1534-NODE-1534-length-11452-cov-3.57822_pt1 | contig 11452 bp, 9 predicted proteins | sample MGYA00580614_ERZ773075 | MGnify/ENA primary metagenome ERZ773075 (study PRJEB29015, sample SAMEA2738021) | human oral metagenome | biome: human oral; feature: human-associated habitat; material: dental | place: China | collected 2043 ... | reverse complement strand
CGGAGATGGAAGGCTGCGCGCTCCAAATCGGGCGGGGTGCCCATGCCTTTACGCACTTCCCGCTCAGCCCTTGCCGTTTCGCTTGCACTCACCTGCGGGAGCATGCTGGCAGTCCAGCCGCTCCTTGCGGCGCCGCGCCCTGCCGGCGCAGCCAAGGTGCGGCATGCAAAGGCGCTCTCCTTTGGCCCCACCACGGGGTGCGAGCGCCTGCCGGGGTACGACCCGCTGTGGTCCAGTCACGATGACGATTTCGGCTTCCTGCAGGTAGGCACCAAGCCGCCGCCGCGCCAGGCCGAGAAGGGAGAGGAAGACGATCCCATCTTCCTCTCCGGTTTCTACCAGATGCAGACGCACGGCAACACGCTCTATGCTGCCTTCGGGGGGGCCTCCACCCGGGGCATCACGCCGGGGGCGCTGGTGGCGCTCAATGCGCGCACGCTGGCTTTCCAGAAAATCATTCCGTTGCCCTTTGCCAGCCATGCCATGGTGCTCGACCGCGAGGGCAAGCGGGCCGTGGTCACCCATACCCGTGTCAATGCCTTCAGCCTGGTCGATCTGGCCACGGGGCAGAGCACCTGCCGCAAGCCCGATACCGCCATTCGGGGCGATGCCTATCAGGGGCGGTACGTGCAGATGGACGAGCAGGGCTTTTTCTACATCAACTACAACAGCTTCTCGGCCCGGGTGCCGAAGGGCTATGTCATGAAGTACACCCCGCGGGGTGATCACGCGGCCGGGTTCGCAGTACGGGCCACCGAGCGTGCAGATCTCGTCATTCCACTGCTGTACCGTCAGGGTGCGCTGCTTACCGGTACCCATGCCGTCCGTTCGGTGAACAGCCAGACCGGCGCCGTGTCACGGCTCTCGCCGGTCTTTGGCAGCACCAATTTCTACAACTACGCCTCGGGGCCGGGCAACCAGCTGATTGCCAGCAACTACAGTGCGGCGGCACGGCCCAATCTGGCGCAGGTCGATCTGGCCACCGGGGCACGCAACGATCTCTTCACCGGCAGTGGCACCGTCGAGGTGGCCTATGGTGCGGCGGGCGGACAGGTGTTCAGCACCAATTACGACAGCCACACGCTCACGGTGGCTGCGCTGCCCGAGAAGGGTACGCTCAGCCCCGAGCGTTTCGTCAACATCCGCTTCCAGGATTCCCCGTCCAACCTGCACGTGCGGCAGACGGCGCAGGGTACCGATATCTACGTCACCACCAAGGTCTGGGGACCGGACAACGCAAAGCGGGGCGCCCTGCTGCACAAGGTGCATCTCGATGCGGCCGTGAAGGGCATCGAGGGCATCCGCAAGCCCGGCGCCTGCTCCATCATCACCTTCAACATGGTCGACCGTGCCGTGTCGCCCCCCGTGGCCTGCGACCTGCTCGATCCCAAGGGTACCCTGAAGGCGGAGTACCGCCTGCTGCGTGATGTATCGCTGCCCGAACTGGAAAAGAACCGCCGGGAGGGGCTGGTCCTGCAGAAACAGGCCCGTTCCGATCTCAGGGCGGCACTGGCCAGGGCCAGAAAGCATCCGGGCAAGGCCAGCAGCCGGGCCGTGGCCAAGGCCCGTTCACAGCTGGCCAATGCCAGCGCCTGGATCATCGAGCTGCGTCACCAGATTCCCGAGGCGCGCACCAGCCTGAAGGTGCTCAGGCGCATGGCCGAGGAGTGACCGGTATCACTGAAGCTCGTTGATCTGGTCCCGGTTCACGGCCAGCACGTTTTTCTGTTTCTCGAAATACGCAATGGCATCGGCAATCGGCTTGCTGTCGGGAATGCGCACCACCACGACGTTCATCGTGTCCAGTTCGTAGGTTACGCTGGCGCCATAGCTGCCGGCGGCCTCCAGCAGCGCCTGTTTGGCCTCGTCGTCGCTGCCGTCGTAGTGGATGATCAGGTTCTGGGTGTAGCGCACATCCTGGTCCCTGATTTCCTGCCCCTGGGGCAGCTTCCCGGCGGCCGCTTCCTGTGCCGCTGCCTCCTTTTCGGCCTTGGCGGTGGCTCTTTCGTGGGCATCCCAGTCCACGGGTTCTTCCTCGCCGGAAGAGGCAGCCGTCGCTGCGGTGCCAGCCGTGTTTTCCGCAGCAGGATCCGCAGCCTTTCCGTCGGCCTGGCCTGCTGCCGTGCCCTGCACCTGATCCGCTGCCTTTGCCTGCGCCGGGTCCATGGCCCCTTCCTCCGTCTGGCCCGGCGTGCTGTCGCTGCCGGCCGTTGGCGTACCGTCTCCGGCCTGCGGGCCTTTGGTGCCACAGGCAGCCAGCTGCAGCGCCAGCAGGGCGGCGGCCACCGCCAGCAGGGGGGTCTTGTCGTGCCTCATCGGTGAACTCCTGTTTCGGCGGCCTGCAGCGCGGCTTCCAGTGGTGGCAGCCAGCTGTCGAGCGCCGTTTCGCCCGGCAGGTGGGCATGCAGGCTGGGGGCATCATGCACGTCCAGCCGCGTGGCAAAGGGTGCCCACATGTCCGGCGAGAGATTCTCGCCCACATGGTCCAGGGCCGCACGAATGTAGAGCAGCGTGCCGTCGTACGTCTGGTGCTGGTGGTCGCGCACCAGGGTATTGCTGAAGCCCACCGCCTCGAAGATGCCGTGCAGCTGTTCATCCGTCAGGTTGCCCAGCGGGTGCTGCTGTGCACGCAGATGGCCGATCACCCGCTCGCGCGTCAGTGGCCCTTCCCGGGTCAGCGCATCCGGATCCTGGCCGGCAATGTGCAGGATGGCGCGCCAGACATCGTGCGCCTCGGCCGGTGCCCGGTCGCGCCAGGCATCGGCGGGATAGGCATCCAGCAGGCACACCACGCCCGGTGTGGCGCCGCGTGCCTGCAGCTGGCAGGCAATGTCCTGCGCCAGAATGCCGCCGGTGGACCAGCCCAGCAGGTGGCAAGGTCCGGCGGGCTGCAGCCGCTGGATCAGGTCCGCACCTATATTGTCTGAACGAAGGTTTAAACGCTGAGCATTATAATTATACGAAAATGTATCATGTTGTCAATAATTTGTTGGCATAAGTGGCGGTCGAAAAATATACCAGGTTTGTTTATGGCAATAAAAAACGCCGGCTGCCAAACAGGCCAACCGGCGTTCCCGACACCCCCATGCGGGAGTGTCGTACTCTTCGTCGAAAAATGGCGCTTACCAGCGATACGTGATCGTACCAGTGATGTTCCGCCGATTACCCCAACCGCAGTCACCGTCGTAGCTGCAATAGGCCAGGTACTTCTTGTCGGCCACGTTGTTCACGTTCAATGCGAACGTGACGTTGTCTACCTCGTAGCTGGCCATCAGATCGCCGGTGGTCACGGATGGTACTGAGTCACGTGTCTGGTTGCTGCCGTCGGTCGTTTTCCCTTTATAGAGAATACCGGCGCCGGCACGCAGGTTCGGCAGCCCGAAGTCACTGAAGCGGTAAGTGGCCCAGACGGAGGCGGCATGTTTTGGAAGGCCCAGGATCTGTACATCGAGCAACTGCTCCAAGCCCGTGAATGGGGCCTTGTACTGGTTCTTGACGTAGGTGTATTGGGCAATTAGGTTCCAGGTTCGCATGTTGAAGCTGGATTCCAGCTCAACGCCTCGGGCCTTCTGTTTGCCTCCCTGGATGGAGAAGCCTTCGTTATCCAGGTCGTCGACGACCCTGTTGTTGATGGTGGTGTTGAACAGCCCTCCAGTCAGCAGGACGCGTTTGTCAGCGGATTGCCATTTGACACCGACTTCGGTTTGTTTGCCTTTCTCCGGCTTCAGCATCGAACCGTCAAACTTGCGTGCCCCGTACGAATTATCTATGAGGAAGGACTCAGCATAGCTGATGTAAGGCTTGACGCCGCCACCAACGTCCCACATCACGCCAAGCGTGGGGCTGACATTGCTGTACTTTTCCTTTTGCTGGCGGGCATTTTCTGGAGGCACCGCAGTGGTCAGTTGCTGTTCGACCTTGTCATAACGCAGTGCGGCAGACGCCGATATCGCATCGGTGATCTTGATCTGATCCTGCAGCGTGATGCCGTAGTACTTGAATTTCTTGGTTTCCGGGTTGATGTCCGGGTTGAGTGAAGAAAGATCGGGGGCCTCGAAGTTGCCGTACTCTGGATTGTAAGCGTTCAGTGAGGACGTCTCTTCATCGAGACTCTTGTTGCTTGCGCGAATGCTGTTCACATCGAAACCGATCAGGGCGGTGTGCTTCATGCCCCCGGTGTCGAAACGGCCCTGGAACAGCAGGTCCGCTGTCAGCGAGTTGCGGTGTCCCGCCTCGAAGGTGTACCTGCGCTGCATGTACAGACCGTTGGTGACATCCTCGTTGCCGTCTTCATCCGTCCAGATTCTTTCCTTGTAAGCGCTATACGCCGGATACATGCTCCGCAGATCACGCTCGCTCTTCGAGTAGCGCAGGTGGTGGCGCAGGCTCCAGTTGTCGCTCAGCTGCTGGTTCACCTCCCAGCCGGCGCGTTTGCGGATGCCACGGGCGCGGTCCCAGTCTGGCTCGCTGACGAACAGCCGGGGCGAGAGCTTCTTGTAGCCCGGTCGAACAGCGTGCCCCATTTGGGCAGGTAACCCAGCACGGTGTTGTTGTAATCGCGCTGGTACTCTCCAAATACGGTGATGTTGGTGGTTGCGGTAGGCACCCACGTCAACATGGGCTTGAAGACAGCCCGCTCACTCTTGGCGTGGTCCACTTGCGCGCCGCCCTTGCTGCCCAGGGCGATCACCCGGTACAGCCACTGACCATCCTTGTCCAGCGGACCGGTGGAATCCAGCGACATCAGCTTGGTGTCGTTGGTGCCATAGCTCACATTGAGTTCACCGAATTTGGTGGCCTGCGGTCGCTTGCTCACCATGTGGATCACGCCGCCGGGGCCATTGTTGCCCGAAACTGCAGCGCTGGCACCCCGCAGCACTTCTATGCGCTCATAAAGGAAGGGCTCATCCTTGACATCGCCCTTGTCCGAGTTGGAGATGATGTCCGGAATGCCATCCTGGAAGGGACGGGTATCGAAGCCCCGCATCTGGATCCATTCACCAAACGGGTCTGCACCGAAGTAGTTGGCGTTGACGCCGGGCATGTAACGCATGGCCTCAGAGATCGAACGGGAATTCTGGTCCTGAATCTGCTGAGCCCCGACGACGCTGATCGAACGCGGAATTTCGTTGATCGGCGTCTCGGTACGCGTCCCGGCCGAAGAACTCGTCGGCACATACCCACTCACCTGGTTCACATCCCGGCTGCGGTCCGTCACGTTGATCTCCGGCAGCGTGGCTGCCTTGACCTTCAGCCCGGAGCCGCTGCTGCCGTCATCGCTGGTGGCGCGAATGGCGCCGTCGTCACCCGTTGCACGAATGGCGCCATCGTCGCTGGTGGCACGGATGGCACCATCATCTTCCGTGGACACTTCCTGGGCATGGATGCCGCTTCCGGAGAACAGAATCCCACACGCGCCAAGGCTGACGACCAGCGGTCTGAGGGAAAAATGCTTAGGTTTCATGTGGGCTCATCTCCTTGAGCAAAGAGTTAAGGGAAATCCGGCGCAGATTTGCAGTACAGGTCCTTCCCGCGGGCCAGTTAACACATATTTTTGACTTCTGCAGTCCTAACTTATCTGCGTATCAATATGATTTGCAACCTGCAAATCGTAACCAAATGATCGAAAATATTGCATAAGCTTCATGAAACTTGACAATGTGGTTCATGGAGCCGGTGCAACGGCGGGGTCCGGCGCCAGCCCCATCAGCTCGCGACCCATGGCTTCGGCGCACAGGTCGTAGTTGGTGTAGGCGTGGGCAGCGGTGATGTTCATGTCGCGGAAAAGCCGCTGCAGCGGGTTTTTTCGCGGCCATGCCGAGGCGCCGCAGGCGACGAACAGCCGGTTGACGGCCTCGGCGCACTGGTTGACGGCGTAGGCCTGGCGCGCGCGGAGGTACTGTCTCCGGGCAAGGGCGTGATGTCACCTCTTCAGCCACTCCGTGGCGGTATTTTCCTGCCAGCCATTTCGGTGCAGCAGGGGCTGGTCGTCGGTGAACTGTGGCCAGCCAATGCACAGATAGAGGCTGAAGCGCCAGGTGGCTGGCGTCTGGAAGAGTGTCTCCACCGCCTGCGGGTCGATAATCGACAGCATGCCCACGCCCAGCCCGTGCGCACGGGCTGCCAGATTCAGATTCTGGATGGCCATGGCCGTACTCTGTTCCAGCGTCTGCGGCATGCTGTGGCGGCCCAGACCATGACCGGCAGCCGGATTCGTTTCGGTGAACACCGCCAGCTGCAGAGGCGCTGCCTCCAGACCATGCAGCTTCAGTTGCTGGTACTTGGGCTTGCGCGCGTCGGGCTGGGCTGCCAGGGCTTGCGCATTGGCTCGGTCGTGCAGGGCTTGCACTGCCTGCCGCAGACCGGCATTCTCTACCCGAAGCACGCGCCAAGGCCGGGCATTGCCCACCGAAGGTGCCAGCGACATGGCTTCCTTCAGCGTATCCAGCAAGGCCTCGGGTACCGGATCTGTCCGGAAGTGCCGCACATCGCGCCGCCAGCGCAACAGGCGTTGCAGGCTCAGGCGTTCGTCGTCAGAGAACTCCATGTCGTGGGATCCTTGAGCAGGGGCATCGTGCAACCCGAGCTTCAGGCGTTTTGCCCTTTCAGTGTTTCGGCTGATCCCTCCGGCTGCCTCAGCAGGCCTTGGTCACGCAGCAACTTCGTGTTGCGGGGCGCATATTCCTGGCTGTAGTAGCGCGCGAACTTCTCGCGGAACGGGAACTTCTCGCGCTTCTCGCCAAAGGCGGTCATGGTGGCTTCGTAGTCGGCCAGTGCCTTTGACAGCACGTCATCCGACGGATAGCGGTTCTCGGCCACCACCGCCTGCTGCGGAAGGCGAGGTTTCACCTGCATATCCACCGCCGGCTCGCCGATGCACAACCCGAACAGCGGATAGGTGTAGGCCGGCAGCCCCAGCCATTCGGTCAGCTCGGGCGCGATCAGGCGGATGCCGCCGGTGAAACAGGTACCAAGGCCCAGGCTTTCGGCGGCGACCACGGCATTCTGCGCTGCCAGTGCCGCGTCGGTGACCAGCGTGATCAGCGTCTCGGGCGTGCCCGCGGCCGCAAAGCTTCCGCCGGCGGCCTGGCTGCACAGCATGGCCCGCCGGGCGTCAGCCACGAAGATCCAGTATTCGCCGCAGGTGCCAATCTGTGGATTGTTGGGCTGGGCTGCAGCGATCTTCTGGCGCAGCGCAGGATCGGTGATGCGGATGATGGTGTAGTGCTGGCCGTTCATCCACGAAGGGGCCTGGCGTGTGGCATCCAGCATGGCCTGCACCTGTTCGGCCGGGATCTGGTGCGCCGGATCGAACTGGCGATAGGTGCGATGCTCACGCAGGGTCTGGAGAACAGGATTCATGGGCTGATGCGTTCCAGAGAATGGGGGATCGATTTATGCAGGTGCGACAGGCCGGACGCGAAGACCGACCACGCTACCCGATCCTGTCATGATACCCGCTGGTCTTTCAGCGGCTGTCTGATGGCAGGGAAAGCGGGGCACCGTCTCGCCCAATGGATTGAACAGCGCCTGGGCATGGCGTAGTGCCGATCGACCAGGGCCCTGTCAGTTTGTCGTCAACCCTCCATCCACGGCCAGCACGGTACCGGTGATCCATCCGGCAGCCGCGGACGCAAGGAATACGGCAGCCTGGCCGATGTCTTCGATGCGGCCGATGCGTTGCAGCGGGTAGATGGTCTTGACCATGTTGTGGAATGCCTGTTGTGCATCCACGGGCATGGCCTGCAGGTTGTGCTGAAGCTGCGGGGTCTCCACGCTGCCGGGTGCGATGGCATTGACGCGAACGCCCTGGTGCCCCACCTCGAAAGCCAGTGCCCGGGTAAAGGCATCCACAGCGCCCTTGGTCATCGAATAGGCGGTGGTGGTTCGACCCGGCAGCATCCGGTGTGCAAAGTACGAGGAGATGTTGATGACATTTCCCTGGGCGCTGATCAGTGCAGGCAGCAGCCTTTGCGTGAGGAAATAGGGTGCCTTGACGTTGAGATGGACGTGCTGGTCGAACAGCGCTTCATCCGTATCTGCAAAGGCCGCGAAGCGCCCGATGCCGGCGTTGTTGACCAGTACATCCACGTGGGGCCAGCGGGCCAGCACGGCATCTGCCACGTGCTGCACCTGCTCCGGATGCTGCAGATCGGCCTCAAGCAGATGAACGCTGGGCGGTTGGTTCTGTGACGTCTGTCCGATGCTCATCAGCTCATGACGGGCAGCCTCCAGCTTCTGGCGGCTTCGGCCGATCAGGATGAGGCTTGCACCGGCGTGGACGAAGGCCTGCGCAATGCCGAAGCCGATGCCTTCGCTGCCACCGGTGATGACAGCATGTTTTCCTTCCAGGAGGCGTGGTGTGGCGTGGATGGCCGATGGCGTGTCTGCATTCTGCATGAATGGATCTCCTCGTGAGTCTTTCCGGGGCATAGGCAGGAACGCATTCCTGCGTAGTCGGATCCGGAGGGTTCCGATGCTGAACACTGTAGTACTGTTCATTCATCGACAGAAGCGCCATTTTTGACAGCTACGGATCGTTTTTGCACACTTCGGGAGCAGGGAGCAGGGAGCAGGGACAAAGGGCATGGCGGCCTTCATGCGCCTTCCGGGCCACGACACACCGAAGATGAATCTCGACTGGAACGACGTGCTGCATTTCGTGACACTGGCGCGGCACCAGACGCTTTCGGCGGCAGCCGAGGCGCTGGGCGTGCAGCACAGCACGGTGTCGCGGCGCATCGCGCGCCTGGAGAAGAGCCTGGGTCTGCGGCTCTTTCACCGCATGGGCAAGCGCCATTGGCTCACGGAAGACGGACAGCGCATTCATGAGCATGCCTGCGAGCTGTACAAGGACATGCAGGGGCTGCAACGGCTGGCCCATGAGCAGGCCACGCATGTTGGTGACGTGGTTGTCTCGGCTCCGCCCGTCATCCTGCGCCATGGCCTGATGCCGCATCTGCCGGCCTTTTTCAGACGGGATGGAGGGAAGCCGCGTACTGGCGCGAAAGGCTCCGTCGTACAGGGTCTCAGCCCACAGAGTCGCATCCGTCTTGTCCTGCAGGGCAGTGCAGACCTGAGTGATCTGCACGGACGCCAGGCCGACATCGCATTGCGGCTGGTGCGCCCGAGCCAGAATGATCTGGTGGTGCAGCGCCTGCGTAGCATCCGCTTCGGCTTCTTCGCGCATCCCGGCTATCTGAAGCGGACGGCCCGGCAGCGGCGGGCATTTCTCATGCTCTCCACCGTCAATCCGCAGCAGGCATGGGCAAAACAGCTCATTGGTGAGGCCGACATTCTGCTGTGCTGCAATGATTTCGAGCTGATCCGGCAGGCTGCCCGGCAACGGATGGGCATTGGCTTTCTGCCACATCTTTGCGTGCAGCCCGATGACGGTCTGGTGCCGGTGGTGGTGAATGGCCGTTCGCCCGAGGTGCTGGAAGAGACGCTGTATCTGGTCATGCACGAGGACGTGCGGCACTCGCCGCGAGTACGGGCGGTGGCGGACTTCCTGGTGTCGGTGCTGGCAGCGTGATGCCAGCCCGCGCCTCAGCCCCGTTCCTTGTCCGCCAGCGCCTCTTCCAGCACCGGCAGCCAGTGTGCCAGTGCTGCCTCGCCCGGCATGTGGGCGTGCAGGCTGGGCACGTCGTGCACGGCCAGGCTGTTGGTCCATGGTGCCCACATGTCGGGGTGCAGGTTCTCGCCCACGTGGTCGAGTGCGGCCCGGAAATACAGCAGCTCGCCGTCGTAGCGCTGGTGAGGGTGGGTCTTGACCAGCGTGTTGCTGGCGGCCACAGCCTCGAAGATGCCGTGCAGCTGTGCATCGGTCAGGTCGCCCAGCGGGTGCTTCTGCGCACGCAGGAAGCCGATCACGCGCTCCCGCGTCAGCGGCCCTTCGGCAGCCAGCACGTCCGGATCCTGGCCGGCGATGTGCAGGATGGCGCGCCAGACGTCGTGAGCCTCGGCAGGCGCACGATCACGCCAGGCGTCGGCGGGATAGGCGTCCAGCAGGCAGACCACGCCCACGCGGGCGTGTCGGGCCTGCAGCTGGCAGGCGATTTCCTGCGCCAGGATGCCGCCGGTGGACCAGCCCAGCAGGTGATGGGGGCCGTCGGGCTGCATCTGCAGGATGAGGTCGGCATAGTGGGCGGCCAGCGCCCGCAGGCTGGGATAGCGTGCGTGCTCGCCCGTCAGGGCCGGGGACTGCAGGCCGACCACCGGGCGGTCGCCTGACAGCCGCCGCGCCAGCAGTCCGTAGCACCAGGCCAGACCACCTGCGGGGTGGATGCAGAACAGGGCCGGCGAAGGGCTTCCTTGTGCAGCGGATGCGCGGCCGGCGGGATCGGCCTCCTGTTCCTGGGCCGCGCTGACGGCGTTTGTGGCCGGCAGATCGCCCCGCAGCCGGAAGATCGGTCCGAAGCCGGCCGTGGCCGCATCGGCCTCGCGACGCTGCAGCCGCTCGATCCAGGCGGCCAGCCGGCCCACTTCCGGGTGCTCGAAGACGGCGCCCAGCGTGAGTTCGACACCGCACTGGTCGCGCAGCCGTGCCGCCAGCCGGGTGGCCAGCAGGGAATGGCCGCCCAGCATGAAGAAATCGTCCTCCACGCCGGGCTGTTCGGACAGTCCGAGAATCTCGGCAAAGGCGGCCGCCACCTGCTTTTCCTGGGGGGTGCGGGCGGGCGTGCGCGCCTGCACGGCAAAGACCGGGGCGGGCAGCGCCTTGCGGTCCATCTTGCCGCTGGCGTTGATGGGCAGCGCTGCCATCAGCACGACGGCCGAAGGCACCATGGCGGCCGGCAGCAGGGCGCGGGCGTGGTCCAGCAGGCTCTCGGCCAGGGCTTCGTCATTGATGACGACGGGCTGCGGTTCGGCGTCGCTTTGCGGCACCACGTAGGCTACCAGCCGTTGACCGCCCTGGTCGTCGACACGGGCGATGACGGCCACTTGACGGCACTTTGGGTGGGTGGAGAAGGCGGCCTCGATCTCGCCCAGCTCGATGCGCTGGCCGCGCAGCTTGACCTGATGGTCCAGCCGGCCGCGGTATTCCACCGCTCCATCCCGTCGCCAGCGCGCCAGGTCGCCACTGTCATACAGACGGCGAGGCGAGTCTTCGGCGCCGAAGCCGGGGTGCAGGATGAAGCGGGCCTCGGTCAGGTCCGGGCGGCCCAGGTAGCCGTCGGCCAGCTGGCGGCCGCCCAGATACAGGGAGCCGGTCACGCCGGGGGGCACCGGACGCAGGCAGTCGTCCAGAATGTACAGGCCCGTGTTCCAGACCGGGAAGCCGATGGGGATCGGGTCGCTGCGGTCGGTGCGGCCCGCATCCCAGAAGCTCACGTCCACGGCCGCCTCGGTGGGGCCGTACAGGTTGTGCAGCGCCGACTGCATGCGTGCATGGAAGCGGTCGCGCAGGGGCGCGGGCAGGGCTTCACCGCTGCAGAAGACGGCGTTCATC
>ERZ773075.1532-NODE-1532-length-11460-cov-4.7018_pt1 | contig 11460 bp, 11 predicted proteins | sample MGYA00580614_ERZ773075 | MGnify/ENA primary metagenome ERZ773075 (study PRJEB29015, sample SAMEA2738021) | human oral metagenome | biome: human oral; feature: human-associated habitat; material: dental | place: China | collected 2043 ... | reverse complement strand
GACGGCGAGGTTGAGGGACAGGCCCGAGATGTAGGGGAAGGGGTGGGAGGGGTCCACGGCCAGGGGCGTGAGCACCGGGTAGATGTGATGCCGGAAGTAGCGGGTCAGGCGCTCCTGCTGCTGAAGGTTGAGATCACCCCAGCCCAGGATGTCCACGTTGTGCTCGGCCAGTCCCGGACGGATGTCCTCTTCGAAGAGGGCGGCCTGACGAGCCGTGAGCTCCTTGGCGCGGCGGGTCACCTCGGCCAGGACCTGGTTGGCGTCCAGGCCCGAGGCGCGCACCGGGGTGATGCCCGCCTTGATGCGCCGCATGAGCCCCGCCACGCGCACCATGTAGAACTCATCGAGGTTGGAGGAGAAGATCGCCAGGAACCAGGCCCGCTCCAGCAGCGGGAGGTCCCGATCCTCGGCCTGCTCCAGGACCCGCTCGTTGAAGTCCATCCAGGTCAGCTCGCGGTCGGTGTAACGGCTCGTGAAGGACTCCAACGGAGGCAGATCGTCCTCGGAAGCGGCCGGGGAGGCGGGGGAATCCGCCCGACCGGCCTGGCCGGCCTGGCCGGCCCGTGCCTCCGACTCCGTCCCCTCGGCACGCTCGACACGCTCGTCCGGGTCCGTCTGCTCGGCCGCCCCCTCATCGGCCGACGCCGCTGCACCGGTGGTCGGCTGCTCCTGCGCAGTGCCCGCGGCCGTCTGGTCGACGGCGGCCTCCGCCTGCCCGGTGGAGGATCGATCGGGGTCGGCGACCTCGGCCTCCTGCCCAAAATCCTCATCGAAGTCCTCGTCCTCGTACAGAGGCCCGGCATCGTCGGCGAAATCGCGGGGGTCGGCGACCTCGATGACGTGGTCATCCAGATCGGCGTCCTCGTCGTCCAGATCGGCCAGCTCGGCCAGCTCGGCCAGCTCGTCGACGGAGTCGTCGTGACCGTCCTCGTCGGCACGAGCGTCCGCAGCGGCGGCGGTGTCGGCGGCGTCGGCAGCGGCGCTACTAGCGTCATCGGGGCGGCCAGGGCCGACTGGGACCGCGGCCGCGTCCGCGGCGGAAGAATCGGCCTCGTCGCCGGCATCGGCGTCGTCGCCGGCATCAACCTCGGCGCCCCCATCCGAGGCGGCCTCATTGGCCGTGGCGGCCTCTGTGGCTGAGGTAGCTGAGGCGGCTGAGCCTTCGGCGTCGTCGGCGTCAGCAGCGGCCTGCGCGCCCTCAGCCTCCGCCCGACCATCGGTCTCCCCGCCGGACTCGGCATCCGGGGCGGGACTCTCCGAGTCGGACTCGGCGTCGGCAGCCGGGTCACCGTCCTTGGACTGGAATCGCGCCCAGCCCCCGAGGAAGGCTGACAGCAGTGCACGGCTGGGTTGGGGGGTCTCGTCGGGGTCAGGCGTCGTCATGAGGGCATGGTCCCACGTCCCGGCCTCCGTGAGGAGTCTGTTGGCCGAGAAATCTGCCCCATTCCGCCCTTGCTCGGCTCTTCAGAGGGGAAATGCGCCGGACATGGGCGATAAGGCCGTCAATCGAGTCGACCGGAGGCGGCTCTGCGCGAGGCCTCGGCGAGCTCGGCGGCGGTGGCCAGGAGCGCCGAATCCCGGCGGGTGACCCGATCGGCGAGCTCATCGGCGTCGTCGTCGATCCACACCGCATCCGAACCGACCGCGAGCGCCCGCAGGAAGGCGGCGGTCGTGCGAAGAATCGGCGTCAGAGAGACGACGTCGGCCGTCTGTCCGGCCAGCACCCGGTCCAGGGCGGCGCGCAGATCCTCGGGAGAGGGGACCGGTCGCGCCTCGGCGCGGGCGGCTTCGAAGCGGGACAGGGCTCCACCGTCGGTGCTGTCAGTGCTGTCAGTGCTGTCAGTGCCGTCAGCACCGGCACTGAGGGCGCTCAGATCGATGACGGTGGCGTAGCGCCGGGCGACCAGCGCCGGATCGCGGCGAATCCACTCGCGCACGAGGAACAGGCGCCACAACGTGCCCGGCAGGGTGGTGGCCGGGGAGTCGGCCCACAACTCGGCCACGGTGTCGACGCCATGGGAGGCGACGGCCGCCACGACGCCGGGACGAGTGATCCACTCCCCCGGGTCGTCGGGTGCGCCGGCGTCACTGGAGACGTCGGGATCGCCGGAGTGCCCGCCGGCAGACGGTCGGCCGCCGATGAGAGCCTGAGCCGCCCGGTGGGCGAGCTCGGAGGAGGAAGCGGTATCGGCGGCGCCCTCGATGCTCTCGGCAGTCTCGGGATCAAGACGGGCGGGGCGATGGAACTGGCGAGTCATACGGCCTCCTTAACTCCACTCCTGCATACGCGCCGAGGGCCGGGGGCGCTCACCCGCAGGCATCCGCGCTCCTGCCCCATCGAGGCGGTATTTTCGCACGACATCGACGATGGCGCCCCGGGCCTCCGCTGGCGTCGCGCTGAATGCCGGCGGCGATGCGGGCGGCGGACGGGACGAACGCCCCAGTTGCACACTCATCCTCAAACTGCGCGAAGCAAAACCGCAGAATCACGGGGAAAGAAACGTTCGCCCCATGATGTCCCCGCCCTCCTAGGCGCAACACCGCCGGCACAGCCTCCCGCGAGCCAGAACCACGAAGCTCGCCTCCCTCGCGATTCCTCGTCCGCATACCCACATACCCGCATACCCACATACGCGGCATACCGGCGCATGCCTGCAGCGCGCCGGCAAACGCTGCAGCAAGGTGTCGCGATCCGGACGAACAATGATGGGTCGGTTCTCAAAACCTCTGGAGAATCGTTGAGATCATGCGGTTCTTCCGCACTGAGCGGGCGCGCATCACCCGTGGGGCGCCGTCGCCGTAGAGAGTGCCCTCCTTGGCCTTGACGGCGGCGACGAGAACGAAGCTGAGCGTGACCAGCAGCGCCCAGGAACCGAGCTTGCCGACGTGGACGAGGTGCCACCTGTCGCGCTGGTCGGGGTAGCGCCAGGCCCCCAGCAGCGTCGCCAGGTTCTCCGCGAGCCACAGGGCGCCGCCGATGAGGAGGAAGGACTCCACCGTGGGCATCCGATAGCGGTCCCCTCCCACCGTGAAGTGAACGGTCGACCCCCACAGGGCGGCGACGAAGCCGAGCGCGATCAGCCAGCGCAGGTCGGCGATGATGTGGTGGGCGTAGAAGTTCGCATAGGCCGCCACCGACAGCAGGCTCACCGTCCACCAGCGGAAGCCGTCGACACGCAGGTCGAAGCGCCTGAAGGACTGGCAGATGTAGGAGCCCACCGAGGCGTACATGAAGCCCGAGAAGACGGGCACCCCGCCGAGGCGCACGACGCCGGCGTCCGGGTAGGACCATGAGCCCACGTGGACCTTGAACACCTCCAGAGCCAGGCCGATCAAGTGGAAGGCGCAGATGACGCCGAGCTCGCGCCAGGTCTCGAGCCTCAGCGCGACGAAGACGATCTGGACGACCACCACATAGATCAGCAGGGCATCGTAGCGGGCCAGCGGCACCCGCCCCCGGCTCCACACGAGCCCCGTGGCAGCCAGGCCGATGAAGACGGCGATCGGGAAGGCGCAGCAGGCCATCTGGGTCAGGGCGAACTGAGTCAGGCGCAGCGGCACCAGGCGCAGGCGGGTGAGCGGATGGCGCCCGGCGGGTCCACCGGGTCCGTCCGGTCCGGCGGTGCCAGAAGGCCCGGCGCTCATGCGCGCCGCTCATCGCGCTGGGACGCCAGGGCCAGCGGGACAGGACGGCGCCCCAGCGACCCGGGACAGGTGGAACTGGAACACGGCATGACGGCGAGGCTACCCCGACGCCCCGCCCGGGCGCACGATGCTGTAGTCGACGAATCCCACGGTGTTGCCCCACAGGTCCCGGGTCTGTGCGCACAGCCCGGTACCGACCGCGAAGGGCTCGACGTCGAGAACCTGGAGGATGACGTTGTCCATGCACAGAGACTCAACCATCGCTCGCCTCCCGCCTGAGTCGATCCCGAGTGGCATCGTCGAGCTCCCGCTTGGGGACGTCTTGAATCGCGGCCTCAAGGGCGAGAAGCGAATGGAAGCAGGTGAAGCGCGGGTGGACCGCCCTCCAGGCCTCTACGGCACCGGTGCGGCGCAGCGTCTCGGCATCGGTGATGCCCGCTGCACGGAGCGATCTGGCCAACTCGGGCCCGATGCCCGGCAGATCCTGCAGCGCAGCGGCATCAGGCATGATCCTCCTCCGACCGTACCCAGGGTTCCAGACCGAAAGCCGCGATGGCCTCCTCGAAACCGAGACGCATTCTGTCCAGGGCCGCAGGATCGACCATTTGGGTGCGCAGACGCACCGGTCCCGCCAGCGGCGCTCCGGTGAGCACACGACACCCCTTCGCGGTCGGGACGACAACGCGCCGACGACGATCGGCCGAGTCGGGGCGGACCTCCACCAGCCCTTTGTCCTCCAGGCGCCCGAGAAGCTGCCCCAGGGTGGCCGGGTGCCAGTGGAGGTCGCGCCGCAGATCGCGGATCGTCACAGGCGCGCTCTCGGCGACGATCCTCAGCATGGCGAGCTGGGCGCCTGTGACGCCCCAGTTCTGTACCAATGAGACGTTGAATCCCGCAAGGGCCTCATCTAAAGCCTGCCAAGCGAGAATGACTCTCATCGCATTCTTATGTGTCACATAGAAACCCTATCGTAGCGCCACTCCGGCGCGCTTCCACGACACGGTCATCTCAGAGACATACGATTCGTTGCCGAATCGTAATTTTGCGCCATAGAGTTGTATCGGTTCATTGCACCGAGGCCTCGCCTACCGCCATGGACCCTGCTCCCGGCGCCACGCGGTCCTTCACAATCCAATGACGTCCTTGAGGAACCCCGGCTCATGACCACGGCACATGCCTACCCGACCGATCACCCGAGCAGGGCACCATGGTGATGACCACGACGGCCGAGACCTGGACCCCTGCGCACGTCGCCTCCATTGCGCCTGATAAGCGAGTGGCCGCCGCAGGTTTGACCCTGTCCACGACAGGCTCGTGGACAGGCGTCGGCCACTGCGGCAATCTTCTGTGGGGGCAGTGCCGCAGCTCGGGCAAGAAGACCTACCAGGTATGTGCGGACGTGTCGGCACCCGCCTTCCACTGCTCGTGCCCGTCCAGGAAGAGCCCCTGCAAACACGCTCTCGGTCTCCTGCACCTGTGGTGCGCTGGCAGAGCCGATGAAGGCGAGCCCGCCGACTTCGTCCTGCGATGGGCGCAACGACGTGAGAACAGGGAAAACAGCGAGAACAGGGCTGCTGAACTCGCTGAGCCCACTGGGTCCACTGAGCCCGCAGAGCCCGCTAGCTCCGCCGAGGCGGCTGAAACCGCCGAGCCGGCAGCGCGCGCCGCCTCGCCCCGCGGATCGAGTCGTCGACCGGCTGATGCGCGGGCCTCCCACGGCGAGCAGCGCATGACCGATGGCCTGGACGAACTCGACCGCTGGATGGCGGATCAGGTCGAGCAGGGCATCGCCGCATCCGGTGAAGGACTGCCGACAGCCCTGCGTCGTCTCGCCGCTCGCATGGTCGATGCGCAAGCGCCCGCACTGGCCACGCGTCTGCGCGAGTTGGCCGAGCTGACCGAAGCGGCCGCAGCCGACGACAAGGACCCCGACTGGGTACAGACCACCACCGACGAGCTCGGCACCATCCATCTGCTCGTGCGCGCATGGAGGGAGCGCAAGCGCCTGCCGTCCGACCTGGTGACGGCCATGCGCCACCAACTGGGCGTGAGCATCCAGGCCGAGGCCGTCCTCACCGAGCCGGAGGTCAAGGACCACTGGGTGGTCGTGGGATCGCAGGACCGCAGCGAGGGGGAGGGCATGGCCCGGCACTCCTGGCTGTACGGCAGGAAGACGGACCGCTGGGCGCGGGTCATCGCCCATGCGCGTGAGCGCGACGAGCTTCCACGGACCTATACCGCCGGCACCCAGGTCGAGGCCCGCCTGCACTTCTACCCGGGCGATTCCCTGCTCGCACTGTCACGGCAGGAGTACCCCTCGACAGGGGCGGTCACCGGCTGGGCTCCCACCCCCGCGCCGATCACCGGCGCCCGCGAGGCCTGGCGCGACGCCCTGGCCGCCGATCCGTGGGCGGACGCCCGCCCGGCGATCGTCGCCGGACGACTCGCCATTGATGAGGCCGGGCATCTCGCGCTGACCGACCGCTCCTCCATGCTGCCGCTGACGGGCGGAACCGAGCAGCACAGGCGACTGGCGCTGAGCATCGCCTCGGACGACGCCGTCGTGGCGGGATTGCTATCGCCCAAGGGGCTGCAGCCCCTGAGCCTGGTGACCGGGGGAACGGTGGTCCCGCTGTGAGCAGTTCCGACAGGATCAACAGCACCGGCAACAGCAGCGCCATCGCGCATTCCACCACCCTGACCACGCGCGGCCGCCCCCTGACCCCTGCGGCTCTGCCGGCACCGGTGGCGGGAGCGCTCAGTGGGGCCTCCGGCCCCGAACTCACTCTTGAGGCGGCCGCGGCTTGCGCCGTCGCGCGGCGCAGCATCATCCCCTCCGCGCCCGTGACCGCCCTGGATCTTCCGCCCGCGCCCACTGGTCCCGTCATTTCCGACGATCTGGCCGACCTACTGACGCGAATGCTGGACCTGCCCGGACAGACAGAGCTGGTCGTCCGGACACTGCGCCTCATACGGAGTCGGGGCCTGCGCCTGCCGCCGAGACTTCTTGATCGAGCCGCACCCCGAGTCACCAGCGGGGATCACGAGGTGATCATCGACCTCATGGATCCACGGTCGCGGGCCATCTTCGCCATGGACGAACGCTGGGCCGAGCGGCTGCGCAGAATCGATACGCAGACCGCCCCCCTCGATCCGGCAGTCTGGGAGTCCGGAAACGGACAGGAGCGCGCCGCCTATGTGACGTCGGTGCGAGAGAAGGACCCGGCCGCCGGACGCGCACTCCTGGCCGATGGCGCATGGCTCACGCGGAAGGCGCCCGAGCGCGCACAGATCCTCGCCGCCCTGGCGACCGGTCTGAGTCCGCAGGATGAGCCCCTGATCACGCCTCGGTTGAAGGATCGGGCCCGGGACGTGCGCCGCGCCGCCGCCGATCTGCTGCTCCGCCTCCCCGCCTCCGACCTCGTCAAGCGGGCCGAGGAGCTCGCCAGAAGGCACGTCGTGGTCACCAGGCGCCTCATCCGGGCGCCACGGGTAGACCTGATCCCCGTGGAGCTGACCGACGAGCTCGAGCGCGACCAGTACCCGGCCGATCCTCGTCTGACATCGGCCTCGCTCTGGCGGGCGCGGGAGATGGTCGCCAGGGTCCCTCCGCAGCACTGGCCCGATCTCATCGGGATGACGGCCGCGGACCTGCTGACGGCGGAGGTGCGCAGCGAGGGCGAAGAAGTCGACCTATCCGCGGAACTGGTCAGAGCCGCGGTCCGCTGGAGAGACACCGCACTGGCCGCCGCCATAGCCGCGAAGGCCGACCCGAGAACCGCCGCGACGGTCTTCAATCTGCTGGACCCCCCGCAGCGCGACGCGCTCATTGAGCGGACCGTGGCCCTTAAACGCGCCATCGACTGGAGCGAGGCCCGCGATACGTGGCCACTCACCCTCTCGCCCAGGCACTCTGCCGCCCTGGCCCGCTACCTGGTCAGTGCGAGCGCCCCGAAAGGGCCGATGCCCTCGGCAGCGGCACTGGGCACCGCATCCGAACTGCTGCCGGGCCGCTGCGCGCCGGAGGCGGTCGACGAGGCACTGAGAATACTGCGGGGAGCGCCACCCGAATCGTTCGAGATCAAGGAGATGCGCACCACCATCACCGCGCTCGAGCTGCGTCGCGAACTGCTCGACCTGACCGGCCGGGAGGCGCCGTGAGCGCTGTCCGCCGCGGAGGCTCAGGAGCGCCGTCGGCGGTGACGCGAGCTGACGGCAGAGAAGAATTCCGCATGATTCCGCCGTCGTTTAGTCCGACCCTTCCCTGACTCGAGGTCCTAAACCGCCGAACTGGACAGACTGCGGAGTAGAGAGCGCAAGGTCACCTCGCAGGCTGAAGCTCTCGAATTTGTTGAAGAGCTCGGGCTGCCGCCCCGGTGAAGTAGGTAGAGTGCGTGATCTTCACGGTTTCGAGGGAGTCGGAGCCGATGAGGACGATGTCCATCTCGGGGCGATCACGGTACTCGATCTCGGCGGCCCGGTAGGCGGTCATGGCGGCGTCAGCATCCTCGCCGAAGGACTCATGCGACATCAGCTGATCCTTGCGGCGGTCGTAGATCAGGAGGAAATGCTGGATGTGATCAGCCTCAGATGTCATGGAGATCCTCCTCAATCCGGGCAAGCATAGCAAGCTGAATCTGAAGCTTCTTCGTAAGGTCATCGAACTTCACCTGGTCGTCCGCGCCGATCACTTCGCCGCGTTCTTCGGCACGCATCGCCAGCGACAGCTGCCGCGCAAAGTCCTGCACCAGGGAGTCGCCGTCCTGCTTGTAGTTGGTGCCGAGCAGGCCGCTGAGACTCTCGACAAGCTCCGCCCAGAGGTGCATGCGCTGCGTGCGCAGCTGGATCTCGATCATCCGACCGTCTTGCACCACGACGATGTGGATCGCGCGATAGCCGGATTCTCGAGGTCGGTCGACATAATTGGAAAAACGCTTGCATCCATCTCCCCAGTGATCACGCACGAGGCCTTCAAGCCTGCGGAGATCCGCCACATCGTCGGAGTCCAGAACGACGCGGCATCCGCCGATGTCCTGCATGCGGGAGAGGTCAAGGCCTGATTCACGCCCAATAATCTTCTCTGCGATCGTCTGCATGCGTTTGAGTCGCTGGGACACCTCGCCCCGAATGCCGGATTCTCGCAGGATCCCTCCTAGAGCGGCGGCGACCGCGTTGAGAGGGTCTGAGAACGAGCGCCGGTAGGCATCGATCACCCCGAGTGCTTCATCAGCCTCAGCGTCTGTCGCCTCTTCTCGGGCGAATCGGCGCAGCGTGGACCCCGCCCTTCTGACAGCGCTTTTGGAGACATGGAGTTCGTCATTGCTCACAGGTAAGCCCTCCTCGCCAGCCGTAAGACTACCCACTGAAGTGCGACTGAAGAGCGGCCAGGAGGCCGGCCCGCCCCTGTCCACCGCGGAGGTTTAGAAGCGCCGTCCGCGCTGTCAGCTGCTGTCAGCAGAGAAGAATTCCGCATGACTCCGCCGCCGTCGGGCCCGTCCCTTCCCTGACTCGAGGGTTTAAACCTCCGAACTGGACAGACTGCGGGGCAGCCGGCTGAATCCACCGAGGGCCACTACGGCGACCGCGCCCGCAAGCACGGCGCAGGCGGCGGAATACCCGAGGGCGGAGGTGAGCGCGCCCGCCGTCATGGGCCCGAGGATCAGGCCCGCCGCGTAGGCGAGGTTGTAGAGGCTGTAGGCGCCGCCGAGGGCGGGCGGCGTCGTGCGCGCCCCCTGCACCCCTATGAGCGTGCCGGCCGGGGCGACCAGGAAGGCGATGGCCCCGCCGAGGCAGACGATGCCCGCAATGACGACGGGCAGACGCGAGCTGGCGCCCAGGAGCAGCAGGCCGGCGATCGCAAGCGCCGCGCCAATCAGCGCCAGCAGCCTCGGGGATACCCGGTTGAGAACCGCACCGACCATAGGATTGAGCACCGCCCCGATGATGACGAGCAGGGCGAACAGTAGTCCGATTCCCGCAGTGTCCAGGCCGAGGCCGCCAGCAAGACGGACCGGTAGAATCGGCTCAATCGCACTCGTAACCGCCGAGCCGACCGCGATGAGGATGACAACGGGCCACGTTCCTCCGACGCGGAGCACATCGAGAGGGGTCGCCGGGTCGTCGGTCGACGACGGAGTGGGCCTGACGAAGACGACGCGGAGGACGCCGTCGAGGACGAGGACCGCCGCGGCCAGGGCGAAGGGCGCCGCATGTCCGTGGTCGCGGGCGAGCCACCCGGCCAGGGGCGGACCGGCGAGCGTCCCGATGGACACCATGCTCATGGCCAGTCCGAGATAGGTTCCGCGCCGTTCCAGGGGGATCGAGGCGGCGATCAGGGCGAGGCTCGCCACCCAGCCGAGACCCGCAGCGGCACCCTGCAGCAGTCGTGAGATCAGCAGGAGCCAGTAGGGGCCGCCGACGGCGAACAGCAGGCAGGCCGCGGCCAGGCCCAGGAGGGCGGCGAGCAGCGGGCCGCGAGGTCCCTTGCGGTCCACGAGCCGCCCGGCCAAGGGCGTGACCGCGATCATCATGGCGGCGTAGGCCGCGAACAGCAGGCCGGTGGCGGATGAGCCCGCACGCTCGACCGCCGGCATGAGCGGCAGGAGCGGGATGAGGATTCCGTAGATGAGCATGTCGGTGAACAGGGCGATGCAGGAGACGACGACCGCCATGCGCGGATTCGTCCGGGGCGGCGTCGGGGCAGGGGTATTCATGTGTGCTTCCTTGAGGTGCGGTGGGGGCGCGGCTCTCGGGGCCCGTGGGAGACATCGGGGCCCGTGGGGGCCGGACGCGGTCCCGGATCAGCGGGAGCGCATGAGCCCGTTGACGACGGACTCGGCGACCCGCCGTCCCGCCTCGGCCCCGGGGAGATCCGCGGGCGAGATGGCGGCGGTGAGGGCGGCGCCATGGATGAAGGTCATGATGGTGAAACGACTGGCGTGACGCGGGGTGCGCAGAACGTCCTCGCACTCGCCCAGGGCGCGGTCGATGCGCTCGGTCCAGGGGCGCATGTTGTCGCGCTTGGCACTCAGACCCGGTTGAAGCGGCAGCGCCCGAGGCGCGACCAGTGTCGAGACGACAGCGAGGTCGCGGAACGGACGCTCCTCCTGCAGGCGTTGCAGGTAGTCGGCGAGGAAGGCTGTCAGGCGGTCGGCAGCCGGCTGCTCGGCATCGAGCACGGCGAGCAGGTCGCGCGCCTGGAGCTCCCACTGCTCGGCGAGCACGGCGGTCAGTAGGTCGGGCTTGCCGGAGAAGTGGTGGTAGACGGCCCCGCGCGTGACCCCCGCATCGCGGGCGACGTCGACGAGCGAGCACCCCTCCCACCCGTCGCGCGCGAAGCGGTGCAGGGCGGCACGGGTGATGGCTTCTCGAGTCAATGCGGCATCGGCGGCGGTTCGTCTCACGAGATACAAACAAACATGTATGTATAGTTCCGTCAAGGCTGACGACCGGGGGGCTTGCGATGTCTCGCGGTGCCTCGCGGCGTCTCGCAGCGTCAATCGCCCGAGTTCGCGGGCGCCCCGCTCGCGGCCGTCCGGACCCGCCGGCTCTGGCCACCCCATCGCCCGCAGAGCCGAAACCGTCCGTCGCGTCTGGGGTTCCAGCAGTGCGGCCGACCCTCACGATGCGGGGCCGAGCCGCCCCGCCAGCAGGAGCCAGGCACCCGCGACGAGCGGTGGCGGCGACATGATGCCGACGACGACGGCAATGGCCGCTATGCTGGGGCGCGTCGCCCGGCACGGATCGCCCCGCGCCCGCGACGCCCCCTTAGCTCAGTTGGTCAGAGCTGCGGACTTTTAATCCGAAGGTCGTGGG